>Ga0164290_1000496_pt1 | contig 121951 bp, 129 predicted proteins | sample Micstemetagenome_FD_108782 | JGI IMG/M metagenome (GOLD analysis project Ga0164290, IMG submission 108782) | Contaminated culture microbial community from soil near Moab, Utah, USA - Microcoleus steenstrupii SON62 (Illumina Assembly) | ecosystem: Environmental > Terrestrial > Soil > Soil crust... | reverse complement strand
GCTCAGCAGCGTATTCGCCTGCCAGGCGGCCCACAGCACGCACCAGCGGACCCAGAACGAGCGGCCGGCGGCCTGTTCGGCCATGTCGGCGATCGAGAACAGGCGCATGACGATCCTCGCCTTCTCCGCCTGTTGCCTCCCCGCCTTCGCCCTCCAGCCCATCGCCGGCTCCCGTTTCACCGGACATAGTGTCGGGCATGCTGGCAGGGGTGGGGATGGAAAAAGTGTCGGCTGTGAGAATCTTCAACCGGGACAAAGGGTTGGCGGAGAGGGAGCGAAAATCGATCCATCTGAAGGCTGATCCGTGCTTCGTCAGACGTAGGCTCCCACGCGCCCCCTCCACCACGCTTCGCGTGGTCCCCCTCCCCCGTGAACGGGGGAGGATCTACGCGCTCGGCCGTCGCTTCTTATTCCTTTGATGACGGATGCATGCGGAAGGCGGCGAGGCACCTGATCCTCCCCCGTTTACGGGGGAGGGGGACCACGTAGTGGTGGAGGGGGCGCGCAGACTAGGGAGGAGCCGCGAAGGCGGGGAGGGCGTCGGGCTGGTGCGGCGTCCTGTTGCTGCGCGGCTTCCGCCCGTTCGACGCCTTTCTCATGCGGCCGGCATGACAGATTCGCCTTTGGCGAACCATCGTCTCACCCCATATTAGGCCAATGAACGAACCTCTTCGTCTCGACCGCGTCCAGCAGTTGCGCTCCGGTGCGCGCAATACGGTCCATACCTGGCTTTTGGGCACGGGCAGCCTGCTGCTCCTGGCGGCGACGGCCTTTGCGCTCGCGGGTGGGCTCGGGCTCGTCTTCGCGGCGGGTTTCGCGTTCCTGACCAGCATCGCGGCGCGGCGCGTCAGCCCGAAGGTGGTGCTGCAGATGTACAAGGCGCGGCCGGTCTCGCGGGCGAGCTTTCCCGGCGGCTTCGACATCGTGGAGCGGCTGGCCGCGCGCGCGGGGCTGGAGCATGCGCCTGCCCTCTACGTCGTGCCGTCGAAGATGATGAACGCATTTGCGGTCGGCAGCCGCCAGGATTCGGCGATCGCGATCACCGATGCGCTGGCGCGCAATCTCACGGTGCGCGAGTTCACCGGCGTGCTGGCGCACGAGATCAGCCATATCGCCAATGAGGACCTGAAGGTGATGGCCTTTGCCGACATGGTGTCGCGCTTCACCTCGCTGTGGTCGACCTTCGGCATCTTCGCCCTGTTCTTCAACCTGTTCGGCGTCGCGGGCGGCGGCGAGGCGATGGTGCCGTGGCCGGCGGTCGCGCTGCTGGTGCTGGCGCCGACGCTCGGCGGGCTGCTGCAGCTCGCTTTGTCGCGCACCCGCGAGTTCGACGCCGACCTGCACGCCGCGATCCTGACCGGCGACCCGGACGGGCTTTCCTCGGCGCTGCGCCGTCTGGAGAAGGCGCAGGGCATGTACTGGGAGAGCCTGATGCTGCCCGGCAGCCGCACGCCCGTGCCCTCCGTGCTGCGCACCCATCCGGCGACGGAGGAGCGCGTCGCGCGGCTGATGGCGCTGAAGCGCGGCGGGCCGGTCGATCTCGGTCCGGACGGCCCCGCCATGCCGCCGCCGCAGCGCCGGCCGAGCATCGTGCCGCATATCCGGCCGCGCCATCCCGACCTCGCCGCCTTCATGCCGCTGCAGGCGATGGAGATGCCGGTGACGGCCGACGAGTTCGCCTGTCCCGGCGGCCTTGCCGACGCGGACGGCAATCCACGCATCCGGCCGATGCGCGGCGGCATCTACTTCTGAGGGCTGCCTGCTGACACGAATGTGATCTCGGGTTAACCGGCCGCTATCGCTTTTGAGGCATGCTGCCCCGATGCAAAGTGCCGCCGCCGAACGCTCCCGTGTCGCCTGGGTCGATATCGCCAAGGGGATCTGCATCATCATGGTGGTGATGGTGCATGCGACGCTGGGCGTCGAGCTCGCGGTCGGCGAGAAGGGCTGGATGCATTATGTCGTCGCCTGGGCGCGGCCGTTCCGGATGCCCGACTTCTTCCTGATCTCCGGCCTGTTCCTCGGCCTGGTCATCGATCGGCCCTGGCTGCGCTATCTCGACCGCAAGGTGGTGCACTTCGCCTATTTCTACGTGCTGTGGCTGACGATCCAGTTCGCCTTCAAGGCGCCGGGCATGGCGATGGAAGAGGGCATCGCCAGCGCGGCGTGGAACTATCTGTTGGCCTTTGTCCAGCCCTTCGGCACGCTGTGGTTCGTCTACCTGCTGCCGATCTTCTTCGTCTTCACCCGGCTGGTGAAGAATGTGCCGGTCTGGATCGTGCTCGCCTGGGCGGCGCTGCTGGAGATCCTGCCGGTCGCCACCGGATCGGTGGTGTTCGACGAGTTCTGCGCCCGCTTCGTCTATTTCTATGCAGGCTACATGCTCGCCGCCAACGTGTTCCGCATCGCCGACTGGTTTTCAGCCAATCCCGGCAGGACGCTGGCTTTGCTCGCGCTGTGGGCGACGGTGAACGCCTGGTTCGTGTTCACGCCGGCGCCGGCGGCCCTTGTCCCCTATCTTCAGCCCGACCTCGGCAACACCGGCGCGCAGGGCGGGCTGGCGGAACTGCCTGTCCTGTCGCTGCTTCTCGGCTCGGCCGGCCTGCTGGCCGTGGTGGCGGTGTCGACGCTGCTGTCGGGCCGGCGTTGGACCGAATGGCTGCGCTGGCTGGGCGAGCACTCGATCGTCGTCTACCTCGCCTTCTTCCTGCCGATGGCGGTGACGCGCGTCGTGCTGATCAGGAGCGGTATCGTGCCCGACGTCGGCACGATGTCCGTGCTGGTGATGATCGTGGCGGTGGCGGGGCCGGCGGTGCTCTACGGCCTGGTGCAGTGGAGCGGCCGGGGCAGGTTCCTGTTCGAGCGGCCGGACTGGGCGCATATCGACACGCCCGCCAGGGTGCGCAGCGCCGCGTGAGGCTGCTCAGGGCCGCTGAGCGAGCGTTGCCTCTATGGTGCTGACCATCCTGTCTACTGCGACCGCCAGCTCGCCACCGTTGTCGATGCGCACGATGTCGTCGCCGGCGAGGCTGATGCCGGGATCGCGCGCCACCCGCGCGGCGATCGCCTCGCCGCTCTCGCGCCCGCGCCGGGCGATGCGCTCGGCGAGGATGGCGGGGTCGGCGAAGACATGCACCGCCACGACGGTGCGGTAGCGTTGGCGCAGCAGCGGCAGCACCGCGCGCGAGACGTTGGCGATGGCGGTGCGGCCCTGCCTGATCGCGTCGTCGACCTCGACCGGCAGGCCGTAGCTCAGCCCGTGTGCCGCCCAGCAAAGCGCGAAGGCGCCCGCCGCGTCGGCGGCGGCGAAGGCCTCGCGACTCATCGTGTCGTGGTCCTCGGCCGCGCCGTCGGCCGGGCGCGTGACGATGCGGCGGACGAAGAAGGTGCGCTCGGGATCGACGCGGCGGCGCGCCTCGCCGATCAGCGTATCCTTGCCCGAGCCGCTCGGCCCCATGACGGCGATGAAGGCGCCGGGCCCGATCGGTCCCAGCCACAGGCCGGGCCTCGACGCCATCGGGGACGCGCTCACGCGAAGCGCCGCTCGCGGCCGGCGCCGACCGGGTGCGACGACCAGACGATGAACGGCCCGCCGGAATCCGGCTCGACGAAGACGGCCAGCGTGTCGACGCTGAGCGGCGCGCCGATGATGTCGCCGAAATGCGCCTCGATCGCCTCGCGCACCCGCGGCACGTCCGATCCGCCGACGCGGCCGGTGAGAGTCATGTGGAACCGGAAGCAGTCGAGCACGTAGGGGTAGCCCCAGCGCTGGAGGTGGTTCAACTCGCGCGGCGACAGCGCGTCGGGGTTGCGCCGGGCGAGGTCGGTTTCCGACAGCGGCGCGCGGAAGCGGTCGAACTGCTGCACGATGTCGGTCGCGAAGCTCTCTAGCGGCAGGCTCCGCTCGGCCGGCACCAGGGCGAAGAAGCCGTCGATCTGCTTCAGCGCGATCTGTGAAATCACCGGCGGCGTGGCGGCGGCGGCGAAGGTGTCGACCGCGGCGGCGAGCGCCGGCTCGCTCTCGCCGGGCGCCAGCCGGAAAGGCGCCTTCAGCGTTGCATGGAAGCCGTATCGCCGGGCGGATGCGGTATGATAGGCGACCTCGCCGGCGGACAGAGGCCCCGAAGCGATGGGCGCCGTCTTCTCGCCGGTGAACGCATCGCGGCCGAGCCAGGCGGCGGCCTTTATCGCCAGCTCGCTCCGTTCGGGCGGACTGTAGTAGATCGCGTAGCGCATTGCTTGTCCTCGCCTGACCGGTCCAAATAGGTGATTTGCATGACAGTTTGACGAAGCGGATGCCGCCGGGGGAAATAAATCGGCTAAGCGAAAGGCGGCGGCTGCGATGTCCGGCGGCACACGCCGATGTGAATGCGCGCGCCGCAATGTGCTTTGACGCTTTCGGTCCGGATGCGCACAAGCAGGTGTCTTTTCGGGAGGTTGCCTTGAAGTTGCTTCTGTCCGCCGCCGTTTCGCTGTTCGCCCTGACCGGTGCCGCTTTCGCCGCCGATCCGAACCCTGCGAGCTGGGACGAGGTGCTGAAGAATGCGAAGGGCGAGACGGTCTACTGGAACGCCTGGGGCGGGGCGGAGAACATCAACGCCTATATCGAATGGGCCGGCGACGAGGTCGAGAAGCGCTACGGCGTCAAGGTCGTGCATGTGAAGGTGGACGACACGGCCAAGGCCGTCGGCACCGTGGTTGCCGAGAAGGCGGCGGGCAGGAGCGAGGGCGGGGCAGTCGACCTGATCTGGATCAACGGCGAGAACTTTGCCTCGATGAAGCGCGAGGGGCTGCTGATGTCGCCGGGCTGGGCCGAGAAATTGCCCAACTGGCGCTATGTCGACATCGACAACAAGCCGACCATCCGCACCGACTTCACCATTCCGGTCGAGGGGCTGGAGAGCCCGTGGGGTATGGCGAAGCTGGTGTTCTTCCACGATTCCGCCCGGACCGATGCGGCCACGATGCCGAAATCGGCCGACGGGCTGCTGGAATGGGCCAAGGCCCATCGCGGCCGCTTCACCTATCCGCAGCCGCCGGACTTCGTCGGCTCGTCCTTCCTCAAGCAGGTGCTGGCCGAGAAGATCGCCGACAAGGCGTTGCTGCAGCAGCCGGTGGACGAGGCGAGCTTCGCCGAGGTGACCAAGCCGCTGTTCGACTACCTCGATGCGCTGAACCCGGTGCTGTGGCGCTCCGGCAAGGCGTTTCCGCAGAACTATCCGGCGATGAAGCAGCTTCTGGCCGACTATGAGGTCGACATCATCTTCGCCTTCAACCCGTCCGAGGCCTCGAGCGCGATCGCGTCGGGGGAACTGCCGGACACGGTGCGCTCGTTCACGTTTCCGGGCGGGACGCTGGCGAACACGCATTTCGTCGCGATCCCGTTCAACGCGAACGCCAAGGCCGGTGCGCTGGTGCTGGCCGACTTCCTGATCTCGCCGGAGGCGCAGGCGCGCAAGCAGGACCCGAAGGTGTGGGGCGACCCGACGGTGCTGGCGGTGGACAAGCTGCCGGACGAGGCGAAGGCAGCCTTCGCGGCGCTGGACCTCGGGGTCGCGACACTGAAGCCGGAGGAACTCGGCCCCGCGCTCGACGAGCCGCATCCGAGCTGGATGGAGCGCATCGAGACGGAGTGGAAGCGGCGCTATGGGGCGGCGAATTGAGAGTGTGAACCGGTCTTTTGTGACGTCGCGCCGTAGGGCGCCTTACCCCCGCAAATTGCCATGCTGACCCGCCTCGGCCCGCCGCTGGCGATCCTGCTGCTGACCGGTCCGATCCTGGCCGGGCTTCTCGGCACGCTGCTTCCGGCCTTCGGATACCTGCCGGCGCTGGGTGGGGAGGCGATGTCGCTGGAGCCGTTGCGGCAGCTGGCGGCGGAGCCGGCGATCGTGCGGTCGGCGCTGCTCAGCCTTGGCACGGGGCTGGCGGCGACGGCGCTCTCGGTGCTGGTGGTGGCGCTGTTCCTGGCCGGATGGACGGGGACCAAGACCTTCGCCCGCGTCCAGCATCTGATCTCGCCGCTTCTGTCGCTGCCGCATGCGGCGGCGGCGTTCGGGCTGGCGTTCCTGATCGCCCCGTCGGGCATGATCGCCAGGCTCCTCTCGCCTGGACTGACCGGCTGGGAACAGCCGCCCGATCTTCTGATCGTCAACGATCCTCTCGGGCTGTCGCTGGTGGCGGGGCTGGCGGTGAAGGAGATCCCGTTCCTGTTCCTCGTCGCGCTCGCGGCGCTCCAGCAGGCAAGCCCTGCGCCGCGGGCGGCGCTGGTGGCTTCGCTGGGCTATGGCAGGGTCGCGGGGTTCCTGTTCTCGACCTGGCCGGCGGTCTACCGGCAGATCCGCCTCGCGGTCTTCGCGGTGCTCGCCTTCTCGACCTCGGTGGTCGACGTCTCGGCGATCCTCGGACCGACCAGCCCGGCGACACTCGGCGTGCGGATCGTCGGCTGGATGGCCGATCCGGACCTGTCGATGCGCTTCAAGGCCTCTGCCGGCGCGGTGCTGCAGCTTGGCGTAACGGCGCTGGCGCTGCTGATCTGGATCGCGGTGGAGCAGGCGGGGGCAAGCATCCGTGACCGGTTGTGCGAGCGAGGCTGGCGCGCGCGGCGCGACGGCGCGGTGCGCTTTGCCGGGCTGGGAGCGATGTCTCTGTCGGGCTTCGTGGTGCTGGCCGGGCTGGCGACGCTGGGCATCTGGTCGGTCGCCGGCCTGTGGCAGTTTCCCGACGCGCTGCCGGACGAGTGGACGTTCTCGACCTGGATGAAGGTGCTGCCGCGCGCGGGCGGCCCGCTGGCGACGACGCTGATCGTGGCGGCGATCGCGACGGCGGTCGCGGTCTGGGTGGCGATCCTCTGCCTGATGCGGGAAGACCAGAGGGGCCGCGCGGCAGGCCGGGGGGCGCTCGCGATCATCTACCTGCCGCTGATCGTGCCCCAGGCGGCCTTCCTGTTCGGGCTGCAGCTTCTGTTCCTGCTGGCGGGGCTCAATGCGTCGCTGCCGGCGCTGGTGCTGGCGCATCTCGTCTTCGTCATGCCCTATGTCTTCCTGTCGCTGTTCGATCCGTGGCGCGCCTATGACCGGCGCTACGACGCGGTCGCGGCCGGGCTCGGCAAGGGCCGGCTGCGCACGCTGCTGTCCGTCCGCCTGCCGATCCTCATGCGGCCTATCCTCGTCGCGGCTGCGGTGGGGTTCGCAGTGTCGATCGGGCAGTATCTGCCGACGCTGCTGGTCGCCGGCGGGCGGCTGCCGACAATCACCACCGAGGCCGTGGCGCTGGCCTCTGGCGGCAACCGGCGCGTCATCGGGGTCTACGCTTTCCTCCAGATGCTCCTGCCGGTGATCGGCTTCGCGATTGCCACGCTGGTTCCGGCGCTGCTATGGCGGCGCTTCCGCGCGCTGCGATACTGACGGAACCCGATGTCCGAAAAAGGCCTCATGCTGGATCGCGTGACGATCGCGCTCGGCGGGCGCGTGCTCGTCAGGGTCACGCATGCCGTGGCGCCGGGCGAGGTGCTGACGGTCATGGGGCCGTCGGGCTCCGGCAAGTCGACGCTGCTGGCCTATGTCGGCGGCTTCCTCGATTCGGCCTTCGCGGCCTCGGGAACCGTGAGCGTGGACGGTGTCGACATCACCCGCCTGCCGGCCGAGGAGCGCCATGCCGGCCTGCTGTTCCAGGATGCGCTTTTGTTTCCACACATGACGGTGGCCGGCAATGTCGCCTTCGCGCTGCCGGCCGAGGTGAAAGGCAGGGCGCTACGCCGCGCCCGCGCCGAGGCGGCGCTGGCGGATGTCGGGCTGGAGGGGCTCGGCGAGCGCGATCCCGACACGCTGTCGGGCGGCCAGAAGGCGCGGGTGGCGCTGGCGCGCACGCTGCTTTCTTCGCCGCGCATGCTGCTTCTGGACGAGCCGTTCTCGCGCCTCGACGCGGAATTGCGGCAGCAGATGCGCGAGCTGGTGTTCGGCAAGGCGAAGGCGTCGGCCCTGCCGGTGATCCTCGTCACCCATGACGAGGCGGATGCGGCGGCTGCCGGCGGTCCGGTCGTGCGGATCGGGGCGTGACAATGCGCGACCTGCCGAAGCTCCCGGTCACCGAGGCGCTGCCCGGCCTGCTCGCGGCGCTGCGCGAGCGCCCGTCGGCGGTGCTGGTTGCGCGGCCCGGCGCCGGCAAGACGACGCTGGTGCCATTGGCGCTGCTGGACGAGCCGTGGCGCGGCGACGGAACAATCCTGCTTTTGGAGCCGCGCCGCATCGCCGCCCGCGCCTCGGCGCGGCGTATGGCCGAGCTGCTCGGCGAGGAGCCCGGCGGCACGGTCGGCTATGCGATGCGGATGGAGAGCAAGGTCGGGCCGCGGACGAAGATCCTCGTCGTCACTGAGGGTGTGCTGGCGCGGATGATCCTGGACGATCCGGAGCTGACCGGCATTGCGGCGATCCTGTTCGACGAGTTCCACGAACGCTCGCTCGACGGCGATTTCGGCCTCGCGCTGGCGCTGGACGTGCAGGGCGCGCTGCGGCCGGAGCTGAGGCTGCTGGTGATGTCGGCGACCATCGACGGCGCGCGGGTGGCGTCGCTGCTGGGCGATGCGCCGGTGATCGAGAGCGAGGGTCGCAGCTTCCCGGTCGACATCCGCCACGAGGAGCGCGGGCCGGACGAGCCGGTGGAGGACGCGATGGCGCGCGCGATCCGCGGCGCGCTGGCAAAGGAGGAGGGGTCAGTGCTTGCCTTCCTGCCTGGCCAGCGCGAGATCGAGCGCACGGCCGAACGGCTGGAAGGGCGCATTCCGGCCAATGCCGACATCGTGCCGCTGTTCGGCAATCTCGACGCGCGCACGCAGGATGCCGCGATTCGCCCCGCGCCGGCCGGGCAGCGCAAGATCGTGCTGGCGACCTCGATCGCGGAAACGTCGCTCACCATCGACGGCGTGCGGGTGGTGGTCGACAGCGGCCTGTCGCGGCTGCCGAAATACGAGCCGGCGACCGGTCTGACGCGGCTGGAGACGGTGCGTGTGTCGCGCGCCTCCGCCGACCAGCGCGCCGGCCGCGCCGGCCGCACGCAGCCGGGCGTTGCCATCCGCCTGTGGCGGGCCGAGCAGACGGCGGCGCTGCCGGCCTTCACGCCGCCGGAAATCCTGGAAGCGGACCTGTCCGGCCTTCTGCTGGACGCCGCCGCTTTCGGCGTGGCCGACGTTTCGACGCTCTCCTTCCTCGATCCGCCGCCGAAGCCGGCGCTGGAGGAAGCCCGCGCCCTGCTGCGCGAGCTCGGCGCGATCGACGGCGAGGGGCGGCTAACAGACAGCGGCAAGGCGATGCGCGGCCTGGCGCTGCCGGTGCGTCTGGCGCACATGGTGGCGGAGGCGGCGAAGTCGGGCGAGGCGCAGGCGGCGGCCGAGCTTGCGGTGCTGCTGACGGAGCGCGGGCTGGGCGGGCCGAGTGCGGACCTGGAGCGGCGGCTGGAGGCATTCCGGCGGGATCGCTCGCCGAGAGCCGAGAATGCGAAGGCGTTGGCGAGACGATTGGCGAGGGCTGCGCGTGACGAGCTGCCACCCCGTACCCCTCCCCGCAAGGGGGAGGGAGGCGCCAACGTCTCAGAATCCCCCTCCCCCTTGCCGGGAGGGGTACGGGGTGAGGGCAGCTCGTCGGCTCACCCGGTACGGGGTGGGAGTATCACCGCTCCAACCTCTCCCGGCTCACTCCTCCTCTTCGCCTGGCCAGACCGCGTCGCCAAGGCACGCGGGGCGTTGGGGCGGTTTGTGCTGGCGAACGGGCGGGGAGCAACGCTGGACGAGACCGATCCGCTGGCGAAGTCGCCGTTCCTCGTCGTGGCCGATCTGCAGGGCAAGGCGCAGAATGCACGGATCGTGGCGGCGGCGACGGTGACCGAGGACGAGATCCGCTCGGCGCTCGGCGACCGTATCGCGCGGCGCATCGAGGTTTCCTTCGATCCGGAAAAGCGCGCCGTCAGGGTGCGCGAGGCGGTGACGCTGGGCGCGATCCAGCTGGGCGAGCGCCAGTTGCCGCCGCCGACCGGCGTCGACGCCGACCGCGCCGTGGTCGAGGCGGTGCGGCAGAACGGGCTCGCGATCCTGCCGTGGGAGAAATCCGCCGAGGTGCTGCGCCGGCGGCTCGCCTGGCTGCACAAGGGTCTCGGCGCACCTTGGCCGGACGTATCGGACGAGGCGCTGGTGGCGCGGCTGGACGACTGGCTGCTGCCCTACCTGCCGGGTGCCGCGTCGCTGTCGCGCATCGCGCCGTCGGTGCTGGCGGAAGGGCTGATGTCGCTGGTGCCCTACGACCTGCAGCGCAAGGTGGCCGAGCTGGCGCCGACCCATTTCACCGTGCCGACCGGCAACAGCCTGCCGATCCGCTACGAAGAGGAATGGCCCGTGCTGGCGGTGCGCGTGCAGGAGCTGTTCGGGCTGGACACGCATCCCTCCATCGCCGGCGGCACGGTGCCGCTGACGCTGGAGCTGCTGTCGCCGGCGCATCGGCCGATCCAGACCACGCGCGACCTGCCGGGCTTCTGGCGCGGCTCGTGGGCGGACGTGCGCTCCGACATGCGCGGCCGCTATCCCAAGCATGTGTGGCCGGAAGACCCGCGCCAGGCGGCGCCCACCGCGCGGGCCAAGCCGCGGGGGACGTGAGCGGCGAGGTTCTGGCCTCGCCTGCTTGGCGCCGACGATGAAGGGAGGCGCAATCTCTTTGACGAGGACATGCCGAGGCTTGGCCTTGCGGCGAAGCCGGCGCATAAGAGCGCGATGCTGCTCGACCTGCGCGCCCCGGACCCGCAACTCTCACGCCGCCTGCGCCTCAACACGCTGATCCGGCTGCGCTGGCTGGCGGTCGCGGGCCAGAGCGCGGCTGTGATGGTCGTCGCCTACTGGATGGGATTCCCGCTTCCGGTCGGGTTCTGCTTCGCGCTCATCGCCTGCTCGGCCTGGCTGAACCTGCTCCTCGCCTTCCGCTATCCCTCGACGCACCGGCTGGAGCCATACGCGGCGATGGGCATCCTGCTGTTCGACACGCTGCAACTGTCCGGCCTGCTCTACATGACCGGCGGCATGACGAACCCCTTCGCCGTGCTGATCGCCGTTCCGGTCGTGGTCTCGGCCACATCGCTGCCGCTCCAGCTCACCACGGGCCTGGGCGTCATCGCGATTCTCGCCACGACTGTGCTGGCCTTCTTCCACCTGCCGCTGCCCTGGTATCCAAACGCGGAGTTCCCGATCCCGTTCATCTATGTCGCGGGCCTGTGGATCGCGGTGGTGTCGACGATCGTCTTCACCGCTGTCTATGCCTGGCGCGTGGCGGAGGAGGCGCGCCAGCTTGCCAATGCGCTGACGGCGACAGAGCTGGTGCTGCAGCGCGAGCAGCATCTCTCGGCGCTCGACGGGCTGGCAGCGGCGGCCGCGCACGAACTCGGCACCCCGCTCGCCACCATCGCGCTTGTCGCCCGCGAGATGGAACGCGCGCTGGGCAGCGACCCGAAATATGCCGAGGACGTGACGCTGCTCAGGACCCAGAGCGAGCGCTGCCGCGAGATCCTGAAGCGGCTGACCAGCCTGTCCTCCACGTCCGAGGAGCACATGGCGCGGCTGCCGCTGTCCTCGCTGATCGAGGAGGTGATCGCGCCGCACCGCGACTTCGGCATCCGCATCCAGCTCGAGGCGGGCGAGAAGACCGGGCCGGAGCCGGTCGGCCGGCGCAATCCGGGCGTCATCTACGGCCTCGGAAACCTGGTGGAGAACGCCGTCGACTTCGCACGAGAGACGGTGACGATCCGCTGGGGCTGGAACCAGTCCAATATCAGCCTGGTGATCATCGACGACGGCCCCGGCTTCCAGGCCGAGGTGCTCGACCGGATCGGCGAGCCCTACATGACCACGCGGCCCGGTGGCGGGGCGGCGGACGGCCAGTCGGGCGGCGGCCTGGGGCTCGGCCTGTTCATCGCCAACACGCTGCTGGAGCGCTCAGGTGCCGCGGTCTCGTTCCGCAATGCGAGCGAGAGCGGCAAGGGCGCGCTGGTCGAGGTCGTATGGCCGCGCGAGGTGTTCCTGCGCGACGCGCCGGAAGAACCTGCGAAGATCGCTTCTTGAAGCCGGCGCAATGCTTGGATTATGAGCCGCGTGTCGCCTATAGTGCGACAAGAAGAAGCAGGGAAAAGGGACAGGGCGCCATGACGGCAGACACGATACAACCGGCGGTGGCTCCGGGCGAGGATGCAAGCCTCCTCATCGTCGACGACGACAAGCCGTTCCTCACCCGGCTTGCGCGAGCGATGGAAGGCCGCGGCTTCGCGGTCGAAACCGCCGAGAGCGTCGAGGAAGCCGTCGCCAAGGCCAAGGCGCGTCCGCCGGCCTACGCGGTGGTGGACATGCGGCTCGGCGACGGCAACGGCCTCGACGTCGTCGCCGCCATCCGCGAGAAGCGGGCCGATTCCCGCACGGTGATCCTCACCGGCTACGGCAACATCGCCACCGCCGTCACCGCCGTGAAGCTGGGCGCCATCGACTACCTGTCGAAGCCGGCCGACGCCGACGACGTGGTCGCCGCGCTGACCCGCACCGGCTCCGAGCCGATCGCACCGCCCGAAAACCCGATGTCGGCCGACCGGGTGCGCTGGGAACACATCCAGCGTGTCTACGAGATGTGCGACCGCAATGTGTCGGAGACGGCACGGCGGCTCAACATGCATCGGCGCACGCTGCAGCGGATACTGGCAAAGCGGGCGCCGCGGTAGGGGGAAGCCAACCTGGCAAATCACCCCCTCACCGTCACGCTACGCGTGCCACCTCTCCCCCTGTCAGGTGGAGAGGAAACGTCAATCGCCGAAGCTGCGTCTCCTCGCCCCATGGCATAGGGGAGGTGGATCCCGCGAAGTCCGAGACGGTGAGGAGGCCTTTCGACTTGTTCCGCCGGGGTGCATACATATCGGATGCCCCCCGTATCGACACGCGATAACCCCCACTGGCTCCGCACGCCCTCCGGCCTTCTCCGCGCGCGAGGGCTTGGCTTGCCGTTACCGGGCGAGCCGGGGCCGCTCAACGCGATCACCGACGTTGCCGGCGTGGAGGTCGGCTATTCGACCATCATCCGGGGCGACGGGCCGCTGGTGGTCGGCCAGGGGCCGGTGCGGACCGGCGTGACGGCGATCCTGCCGCGCGGCAAAACGGGGCTGAACGTGCCCTGCGCTGCCGGTTTCTGGTCGCTGAACGGCAATGGCGAGATGACCGGTACGATCTGGGTCGAGGAATCCGGCGAGCTCGACATGCCGGTGACGATCACCAACACCCATTCCTGCGGCGTCGCGCGCGACGCGACGATCCGCTGGCTCTATCCGCGCCTCGACGGCATCTCCGATTCATGGGGCCTGCCGGTGGCGGCCGAGACCTTCGACGGCGACCTGAACGATATCAACGGCTTCCACGTCACGAACGAACACGTCTTCGAGGCGCTGGACAAGGCGGCGTCCGGCCCGCTCGATCAGGGCTCCGTTGGCGGCGGCACGGGCATGATCTGCTACGACTTCAAGGGCGGCTCCGGCACGTCGTCGCGGCGGGTGACGGCGGCTGGAGAGACATATACCGTCGGCGCCTTCGTCCAGTCGAACTTCGGCCGCCGGCACGAATGCACCATTCTTGGGGTGCCGGTCGGCAAGCATATCGGACACGATCTGCTGCGCGGCAAGCCGGCCGGCTCGATCATCGTCGTGGTTGCCACCGATGCGCCGATCGCAGGGCACCAGGCGAAGAAGCTCGCCCCTCGCGTCGCGCTCGGCATGGCCCGCACCGGCGCGCTCGGCCACGATTCCTCCGGCGACATTTTCCTCGCCTTCTCGACCGCCAATGCGGAGGGCTATGCGACGTCGCGAGGCCGGCTCAGGCGGATGGTCGAACTTTCCAACGCCGACATCGATCCGCTCTATGAGGGCGTGGTCGAGGCGACGGAGGAGGCGATCGTCGATTCGATGGTCGCCAACCGGACGATGGTCGGCCGAGACGGCGCGACGTCGATCGCGCTGCCGCATGAGGAACTGGTGGAGGTCATGCGGCGGTATGGGAGGATGTAGGCTCCTCCACCGCCGTCATGCTCGGGCTTGTCCCGAGCATCTACCGACGTTGGCAAATATTCGCCTAACGATGTGTGCCAGTCTTGAGAGGCCAGTAGATCCTCGGGACAAGCCCGAGGATGACGACCAGCCGATGCTACTCGCTCTCGCCGTCCACCGGCTCGATCGCAATACCGGCCATCTCCGCCGCCATCAGGCGCGCGGCGCCCGTGCGGGCCATGCGCAGCGTCAGCGCCTTGCGGGTCGGGGCGGCGAGGCGATGTTCGGGCGCGTCGCGCAGGATTTCGGCGCCGTAGCCGTCGGAGAGGATGAAGCCGCATTCGTCGGGGAAGATCCCGGCCGGCACGTCCGGATGCGTGGCGAAGAAGAAGCGGTCGCAGAACAGGCGATATTCCGGCCATTTGTGGTCGACGCGGAAATCCTCGATTGAGGACTTCACCTCGATGATCCAGACGTCGCCGTTCTTCATCAGCGCCACGAGGTCGGCGCGGCGGCCGGTCACCAGGCACAGCTCCGGCAGGATCGTCGCGCCCATCTCCAGGAACAGCCGCTGCACCCCGCGCCTGACCAGCATAGCGCGCTCGGACTGGCGGCCGTCCACCAGCGGGTTGGGAGGCTTGATCGGGGAGACGATGGGCATCGGGGGAGGTTAGGGGATTCGGAACAAAGGGGCAACCAACAAGCGGTGCATGACACCCAATTTCTGTACACGACAAATGGATGACGCCGGTTGAATTATCGTGTACAGACTGCCCATGAGGTTCCTCTGGGACGAGACCAAACGCTTGGCGAATCTGGAGAAGCACGGCTTGGATTTTGCCGACATCGCACTTTTCGATTGGGAAGGCTGTGTCATTTCGGAGGGCCACACCGGGCGACGCAAGGCTGTCGGACGGTTTCGGGACGGAACGGCCGCCGTGATCTACGCGATGTTGGGAACGGAGGCGGTGTCTATCATCAGCTTCCGTCCCGCCAGCGCAAAGGAAAGGAGACAGCTCCAATGGCACGATTGAGAACGAAGTTCACCGAGGGCCGCGGCTACACCAAGGAGGATTGGGACGCGGTCGATTTTCCGGAAATGACCGACGAAGAACTCGCGCAGATGCGGCCGGCGCGAGAGGTGCTGCCGCCGGAGTTTTTCACCGGCCTTGACGAGCTTCGCCGCTCCCGCGGCCGCCCGCGTATCGAGAGCCCGAAGGAGGCCGTCACCCTTCGCTTGGATTCCGAGACTATCCAGAAATTCAAGTCCAAGGGCGCCGACTGGCGTGCGAGAATGGCGGAGGCGCTCGACAAAGCCGCAAGCTGATCGCGTTCACCAGTGCGGCGGCTTGGTCACCGGGATCTCCGGCGCGGTGGCCTCTTCCAGCCCGGTCAGGCGCAGCGACATGGCGTCGAGGCGGCGGGTCAGGTCGTCGATGGTCTTCCAGGCCTTGCCGATCTCGGCCGACAGTTCGTGGATCGTCCGCTCCTGCTCGGCGGCAAGCACTTCGAGCGAGGTGAGGCGCTCGTCTGTTTCAACCGTCATGGCGTGATGCTCCCGCGCTGTTTCGAAATTGACAATGACAGCCCCTTTTGTCGAGACTGCGCCGAGGCATCGGGCCCCGGCGGGTTCTTGGCATCGAAACCCGCCGCATGCTAGGAATTTGACCAAACGATAAAGAGCCGGAGGGACCCGGCCTCGGAACGGGACGGCGTATGGCGGACGCGGCGATCGAACTGGTCGGCATCAACAAGAGCTTCGGCACGGTCCGGGCCAATCGCGACATCCATCTCAAGGTCGAGCGGGGCACGATTCACGGCATCATCGGCGAGAACGGCGCGGGCAAGTCGACGCTGATGTCGATCCTCTACGGCTTCTACCAGGCCGATTCCGGCGAAATCCGTATCGGCGGCAAGCCGGCCGCGATCAAGACGCCGAACGAGGCGATCGCGCACGGCATCGGCATGGTCCACCAGCACTTCATGCTGGTCGAGAACTTCACCGTGCTGGAAAACATCATCCTCGGCGCCGAAGGCGCGGCCCTCCTCAACAAGGGCATCGCCAAGGCGCGCGGCGAACTGCACCGGCTGGAAGAGGAATACGGCCTCGAGGTCGACCCCGACGCGGTGATCGAGGAGCTCGCCGTCGGCCTGCAGCAGCGCGTCGAGATCCTCAAGGCGCTCTATCGCGGCGCAGAAATCCTCATCCTCGACGAGCCGACCGGCGTGCTGACGCCGGCGGAGGCGGATCATCTCTTTCGCATCCTGCGCAGGCTGAAGGAGGAGGGCAAGACGGTCATCCTGATCACGCACAAGCTGCGCGAGATCATGGCCGTCACCGACAACGTCTCCGTCATGCGCCAAGGCCAGATGGTGGCGACGCGCAAGACCTCGGAGACGACGGTCGAGGAACTGGCCGAACTGATGGTCGGCCGCCGCGTGCTGCTGCATGTCGAGAAGGGCGAGGCGAAGCCGGGCGAGGTCAAGCTGTCGGTGCACAACCTCACCGTGAAGGACTCGCGCGGCGTCACCATGGTCAAGGACGTGTCCTTCGACGTGCGCGGCGGCGAGATCGTCGGCATCGCGGGCGTGGCCGGCAACGGCCAGTCGGAGCTGATCGAGACCATCGCCGGCATCCGCAAGGCGGTCTCGGGGTCGGTCACGCTGGACGGGCGGCCGGTCGACGTGACGGGCGCAGCCGATCCGGCGGACCTGCGCCGGCGCGGCCTCGCCCATGTGCCGGAGGACCGGCACCATATGGGCCTGATCCTGCCCTTCGAGGAATATGAGAACTCGATCCTCGGCTATCACAACGATCCAGAATACGGCAAAGGCCCGTTCCTCGACCTCAAGGCGGTCGAGGCGGACGCGCGCGACAAGATCGCGAAATACGACATCCGTCCCGGCGATCCGCATCTGAAGACGGCGAATTTTTCCGGTGGCAACCAGCAGAAGATCGTGCTGGCGCGGGAAATGGAGCAGGACCCCGGCGTGCTGATCGTCGGCCAGCCGACGCGCGGCGTCGACGTCGGCGCGATCGAGTTCATCCACAAACGCCTGATCGCGATGCGCGACGCCGGCAAGGCGGTGCTGCTGGTGTCGGTAGAACTCGACGAGATCCGTTCGCTCTCCGACCGCATCCTCGTGATGTTCGACGGCCGCGTCGTCGGCGAGCGCGGGCCGGACGCCACGGAAGGCGAACTCGGCCTGCTGATGGCGGGCGTCGAGCAGAAGGAGGCGGCGGAATGAAATCTACCGATGATCTGCCGCCGGAGATTCGACGCCTCTATGAAGTCTTGAATTGGCGGAACGCCTTGGCAATTCTCAGCACCGTCCACGCGACCGAATTCGAAGACGTGATTAGCGTCCTCCGTGGATTTCAGTTGCTTCACAGCCAACTGGCTGTCGGTGGTGGCAGCAAGTCTGGCATGTCGAAATCAATCGACAGCGCACTGTATGCGAAGGGCTGGGTCGAGAAATCCTTTGACACTCAGATCGTCGTTGACGGAGAGCCTACGCCGTCACCGACGCACAAGGTTGATTGTTTCAAGGGTAAGGTCGCTCTCGAAATGGAGTGGAACAACAAGGATCCCTTCTTTGATCGAGACCTGAATAACTTCAGACTGTTGTTCGATCTGCAGGTTATCGATCTCGGGATCATTGTCACGCGTACGACCGAATTGCAGGTTGTTCTGGAGTCTGCGGGGCGCGCGAAGACCACCTTCGGCAAGGCGACCACACACACTCAAAAACTGTATCCGAAGATACGAGGCGGCGGCGCGGGAGGTTGTCCCGTGCTAGTGTTCGGAATCAAGCCTGAGGCATACTTCGATGACCGCTGACGCCCTCGATACGATTGTGGATTTCGCGCACCATTTGCGCGGACGCAAATTCCGAACTGTTTTGGCTGATCCGCCTTGGCGCTTTACCAACCGCACGGGAAAGGTTGCACCTGAACATCGTCGCCTGAATCGTTACGGCACGATGACCACAGAGGAAATTTGTCAGCTTCCGGTTTCCGAAGTGCTCGACAAGACAGCCCACCTCTATCTTTGGACGCCAAACGCACTGCTTCCAGACGCTCTGAAGGTAATGGATGCATGGGGTTTCGAATACAAGACGAACCTGGTCTGGCACAAAGTGCGCAAAGACGGTGGGTCTGACGGTCGCGGCGTCGGCTTCTATTTTCGAAATGTGACCGAGCTGATCTTGTTCGGAGTCCGTGGACCGAGCCCAAGGACCGAGGCGGCGGGCCGAAGACAGGTGAATTTTCTCGCGACAAGGAAACGAGAGCATTCACGCAAGCCTGACGAACAGTACGCGCTGATCGAGTCCTGTTCTCGAGGACCATATCTCGAAATGTTCGCCAGAGGCACACGTCCAAACTGGACGTATTGGGGCAATCAAGCGAACGATGAGTACGAGCCGACCTGGGCTACGTACGGTCACAACTCGAAAACGGACAGGGAGGGGAAAGAAACGGAAGCGCGCCCGTTTACGAAGGAGGCTGCCGAATAATGAGCACGCCCGCCCTGCTGGTGATCGACGTGCAGAACGCCATCGACGATCCGGTCTGGGGTCGGCGCGGCCAGCCGGAGATGGAGGACAGGATCGCGGACCTGCTGGAGGCATGGCGCGCGCGGCGACTGCCGGTGATCCACATCCGCCACGACTCGACCAATCTCTCCTCGCCCTATCGGCCGGGCACCGCCGGCAACGACTTCAAGGCTGAAGTGGCGCCGCTGCCTGGCGAACCCGTGGTCGACAAGCGCACCAACAGCGCCTTCATCGGCACCGACCTGGTGGATGTTCTCGACGAACTCGACGTGCGCCGGCTGGTGATGACCGGCGTGCTGTTGGAGAACTCCGTCGAGGCCACCGCGCGCATGGCCGGCAATCTCGGATTCGAGGTGGTCATTCCCGAGGACGCCGTCGCCAGCGTCGACCGCACCGACCGGCGCGGCCGCCACTGGCCGGCGGAGGACGTGCATGCCCTGACGCTCGCCATACTCGACAAGGAGTATGCGCAGATCACCGACACGCGTTCCCTGATCGAGGCCCTGCCATGAGCACCCCTTATGCCAAGCTCCCCGGCTGGGCCGACTACGGTCTCCTTCCGCTGATCAACCTGATCGTCGCCTTCTTCGTCGCCGGCCTTGTGGTGCTTCTCGTCGGCGAGAGCCCGTTCGAGGCGGTGCAACTGATGATCAAGGGCGCGTTCGGCTCCGGGCGCGGCATTGGCTATACGCTCTACTACGCGACCAACTTCATCTTCACCGGTCTGGCGGTGGCCGTCGCCTTCCATGCCGGCCTGTTCAACATCGGCGGCGAGGGACAGGCCTCGGTGGCCGGTGTCGGCGTCGCCATCGTCTGCCTCGCCTTCGATTCCATCCTGCCGTGGTGGATCACCTATCCGATCGCGATCGTTGCCGCGGCGCTCTTCGGCGCGGCCTGGGCGCTGATCCCGGCCTGGCTGCAGGCCTATCGCGGCAGCCACATCGTCATCACGACGATCATGTTCAACTTCATTGCCGCGAGCCTGATGGTCTACCTCTTGGTGAACGTCTTCAAGGCGCCCGGCCAGCAGGCGCCGGAGACGCGCGTGTTTCTCGAAGGCGCGAACATTCCGAGCCTGGAGCCGCTGCTCGGCGCGCTTGGCATCGCGGCGCGGCGCACGCCGCTGAACATCACCTTCTTCGTCTCCCTGATCGCCGCCTTCGGCGTGTGGGTGCTGATCTGGCGCAGCCGTCTCGGCTACGAGATCCGCACCATGGGCCACAGCCCGAAGGCCGCGCGCTATGCCGGCATCGGCGAGAAGCGGATCATCATCGTGACGATGCTGATCTCGGCAGGCCTCGCGGGCCTGATGGCGCTGAACCCGATCATGGGCGCGCAGGACCGCATGCAGCTCGGCTTCGTCGGCGGCGCGGGCTTCGTCGGCATCGCAGTCGCTCTGATGGGGCGGTCGCACCCGGTCGGCATCATCCTCGCCGCGATCCTGTTCGGCATGCTCTACCAGGGCGGCGCCGAGATCGCCTTCGAGATGCCCAACATCACCCGCGAGATGATCGTCGTCATCATGGGACTGGTGATCTTCTTCGCCGGCGCGCTGGAGCACATGTTCCGACCGGCGGTGCAGGCGGTGTTCGCCTCGCTGAGACCATCGAGCATGGGGCTGAAGCCCAAAGCGGCGGGAGACGCCTGACATGTTCATCGACGTCCTCATCTCGCTGCTCGACCTGACGATCCGGCTGTCGGTGCCGCTGCTGCTGGCCTGCCTGGCAGGCCTCTATTCCGAGCGGTCGGGCGTGTTCGACATCGGCCTGGAGGGCAAGATGCTGGCCGGCGCCTTCGCGGGCGCGGCCGCCGCCGCGGTCACCGGGTCGGCATGGCTGGGCGTGGGTGCGGCGCTGCTCGCCGCCGTCTTCTTCGCGCTGGTGCACGGCTTCGCCGCGATCACCAACCGCGGCAACCAGATCGTGTCCGGCGTGGCGATCAACTTCGTCGTCGCCGGCGCCACGATCCTGCTCGGCCAGGCCTGGTTCAAGGAGGGCGGCCGCACGCCGCAGCTGACCGGCGATGCGCGCTTCGACCCGATCACCCTGCCGTTCGCGAGCGCGCTGCGGGACGTGCCGGTCATCGGGCCGATCTATTACGAGCTGATCTCGGGCCACTCCGTGCTCGTCTACATCGCCTTCCTGATGGTGCCGCTGACCTGGTGGGTGCTGTTCCGCACCCGCTTCGGCCTGCGGCTGCGCGCCGTGGGCGAAAATCCCGCTGCCGTCGACACGGCCGGCGTGTCGGTGGCGTGGCTGCGCTATCGCGCCGTGATCGTCTGCGGCCTGCTGACGGGCCTTGCTGGCGCCTACCTGTCGCTGGCGCAGAGCCCGGGCTTCGTCAAGGACATGACCGCCGGCCGCGGCTTCATCGCGCTCGCGGCACTGATCTTCGCCAAGTGGAAGCCGGTGCCGGCGATGTTCGCCTGCCTGCTGTTCGGCTTCCTCGAAGCCTTCGGCATCCGCTTCCAGGGCACGGCCTTCCCGTTCATCGGGCAGGTGCCGGTGCAGCTGATGCAGGCGCTGCCCTATATCCTCACCGTGATCCTGCTGGCCGGCTTCATCGGCAAGGCGGTGCCGCCCAAGGCGGGCGGCGTCGCCTATGTGAAGGAGCGGTGAGCATGGCGGTGACCGACGAGCTGTTCGCGGCCGCACGAACGGCGATGGCCAAGAGCTACGCACCCTACTCCAAATTTCCGGTCGGCGCTGCGCTGCGCACCGCTGATGGACGCACCTATTCCGGTGCGAACATCGAGGTCGCGTCCTATCCGGAAGGCTGGTGCGCAGAGACGACGATGCTCGGCCACTACATCATGGACGGCGGCGGCGAGATCACCGATATCGTGGTCGTCGCCGAACGGATGGATCGGATCACGCCCTGCGGCGGCTGCAGGCAACGGTTGGCGGAGTTTTCCCTGCCATCGACCCGCCTTCACCTCTGCGACCAGAACGGCGTAGTGGAAACGACAACGATGGGTGCTATCTTGCCCTATGGTTTCTCTGGCGAGATCCTGAAATGACCACTGCCGTCGATATCCTGGTCGAACGCCTCGCCGGCCGCACACCCAAGGTGGGCCTCGTTCTGGGCTCGGGCCTCGGCGGACTGGTCGACGAGGTGAAGAACCCGGTGCGCATCTCCTACGGCGAACTGCCGGGCTTTCCGAAGAGCGGCGTGACCGGTCATGCCGGCGAGCTGGTGGCCGGCGACTTCAACGGCACACCGGTGATCATGATGGCCGGCCGGGCGCATTATTACGAGCATGGCGATGCGGGCGCGATGCGTCCGGCGCTGGAGGTGCTGCAGGGCATCGGCGTCGAGACGCTGATGCTGACCAACGCCGCCGGCTCGCTGGAGCCCGCCATGGGGCCGGGCTCGGTGATGCTGATCACCGACCACATCAATTTCTCCGGCTCCAACCCGCTGTTCGGCGAGCCGACCGACAAACGCTTCGTCGGCCTGACCCAGGCCTATGACGCGGACATGCGCGCCGCGCTGGAGGCGGCGGCGCAGAAGACCGGCACGCCGCTGCACAAGGGCGTCTACATGTGGTTCTCCGGCCCGTCCTTCGAGACGCCGGCCGAAATCCGCATGGCCCGCATCGTCGGCGCCAATGCCGTCGGCATGTCGACTGTTCCCGAGGTCATCCTCGCGCGGTTTCTCGGCCTGCGCGTGGCGGCCTGTTCGGTGATCACCAATCTCGCGGCCGGAATGACCGGCGGCGAACTCTCGCACCAGGAAACCAAGGACATGGCGCCGCTCGGAGGAGCACGGCTTGCGGCGATCCTGCGCGAGGCGATCGGAGGGTTCTGATGAACGCCAAGACGGAGCATGCGGTGGCGTCGGGCGCGGCGCCCGTCCACCTGTCCAATCTGCGTCCCCGCAACGACGGCACGCTGCTGAAGGCCGAATGGTTCGAGGCGATGGACGTCAACCTGTCCGCTGCCGAGCGCCGCGCCGCGACGCTGACCACGCGGCGCACGGTGAAGAAGGCCTGGCAGGCGGCATGGCTGATCCGTGCCGTCGAGGTGATCGACCTGACGACGCTTGCCGGCGACGATACGCCCGGCCGCGTGAAGCGGCTCTGCGCCAAGGCGCGCCACCCGCTGCGCGACGACCTGGTCGAGGCGCTGGGGCTGACCGGCCGGCGGCTGACCACGGGCGCGGTCTGCGTCTACCCGACGATGGTGCCGACGGCGGTGAAGGCGCTGGAAGGATCGGGCATTCCGGTTGCCTCCGTCGCCACCGGCTTCCCGACGGGTCTCACGCCGCTCAAGCAGCGGCTGGAGGAAATCCGCTATGCGGTCGGCGAGGGTGCGGGCGAGATCGACATCGTCATCACTCGCGCGCATGTGCTGAACGGCGAGTGGGCGGCCCTCTACGACGAGGTCGCCCAGATGCGCGAAGCCTGCGGCGAGGCACATCTGAAGGCGATCCTGGCTACCGGCGAGCTGAAGACGCTGACCAATGTCTACAAGGCCTCAATGGTGGCGATGCAGGCGGGCGCCGACTTCATCAAGACCTCGACCGGCACCGAGGCGGTCAACGCGACGCTGCCGGTGAGCCTCGTCATGTGCCGCGCCATCCGCGACTATCTGGAGTTCACCGGCGGCGTGCATGTCGGCTTCAAGCCCGCCGGCGGTATCCGCGCCGCCAAGGACGCGCTCGCCTGGCTGATCCTGATGAAGGAGGAGCTGGGCGACGCCTGGCTGCAGCCGGACCTGTTCCGGCTCGGCGCATCTGCGCTGCTGGGCGATATCGAGCGGCAGCTGGAGCACTATGTCACCGGGCGGTATTCGTCGAACGACCGGCATGGGATGGGGTGAGATGCGGATGGTGTCACCCCCTCACCCGGCTTCCGCCAATGTCAGCTGGCCGCTGGACTCATCCCTTGCCTTCCATTCCGTTTCGGAGGTTCATCGATGAACCAGATCCAGGACATCCTGAAGACGATGGACTATGGCCCGGCGCCGGAAGAGGATGCGATCGTTCGCGACTGGCTGAAGCGGCACAAGGGCAGGTTCGGCCATTTCATTGGCGGCAAGTTCACGGCGGCGGGTGGCGACACGTTCAGTGTTCCCAATCCCGCCACGGGCGAGACGCTGGCGGACGTCGCGATCGCCGGTAAGAAGGAGGTCGACGCGGCGGTGAAGGCGGCGACCACGGCCTTTGCGTCATGGTCGAAGCTTTCCGGCAATCAGCGCGCCCGGCATCTCTATGCCATCGCCCGTCAGGTGCAGAAGCATGCGCGCTTCCTCGCCGTGCTGGAGACGATGGACAACGGCAAGCCGATCCGCGAGACGCGCGACATCGACATTCCCCTGGTCGCCCGCCATTTCTACCACCATGCAGGCTGGGCCGAGCTGCGTGACGAGGCGTTTCCGGGCCATGTGCCGGCAGGCGTGTGCGGCCAGATCATCCCCTGGAACTTTCCGCTTTTGATGCTCGCCTGGAAGATCGCGCCCGCACTTGCGGCAGGCTGCACAGTCGTCTTGAAACCGGCCGAGCACACGCCGCTGACGGCGCTCGCGTTTGCCGAGATCTGCAAGGAGGCGGGCCTGCCGGCCGGCGTCGTCAACATCGTCAATGGCGGCGGCGAGACCGGGGCGCTGATCGCCGGGCATGAGGGCATCGCCAAGCTCGCCTTCACCGGCTCGACCGAGGTCGGCCGCATCCTGCGCAAGCAGACGGCCGGATCGGGCAAGAAGCTGTCGCTGGAGCTCGGCGGCAAGTCGCCCTTCATCGTCTATGCCGACGCCGATCTCGACGCGGCGGTGGAAGGCGTGGTCGATGCGATCTGGTTCAACCAGGGCGAGGTCTGCTGCGCCGGTTCGCGCGCGATCGTGCAGGAAGGGGTGGCCGAACGGTTCTATGCCAAGCTGCGGGCGCGGATGGAAAAGCTGCGCGTCGGCGATCCGCTCGACAAGTCGACCGATGTCGGCGCGGTGGTGGCGAAGGTGCAGATGGAGCAGATCGCGGCGCGCGTGAAGGACGGCGTCGCCGAGGGCGCGGCAATGTTCCAGCCGAGCTGGGCGTCGAAGCTGTCGACCAAGGGCTGCTTCTACCCGCCGACGCTGTTCACAGACGTGATGCCGGCCTCGAGGCTGGCGCAGGAGGAGATTTTCGGCCCGGTGCTGGTGTCCATGACCTTCCGCACGCCGGGCGAGGCGATCCAGCTCGCCAACAATTCGCGCTACGGGCTCGCCGCCTCGATCTGGTCGCAGAACCTCGACACCGCCTTCGACGCGGCGCGGCGGCTGAAGGCGGGCGTGGTCTGGATCAACTCGACCAACCTGTTCGACGCGGCGATCCCCTTTGGCGGCTACAAGGAAAGCGGCTTCGGGCGCGAGGGCGGCAAGGAAGGCATGCACGAATATCTCGTGCCGACCTGGCTGAAGAAGGCGAAGCCGGCGGCCATCGCCAAGCCGCTGCCGGCGGCCGCGCCGCTCGATGCGGACGAGGAGCGCGGCGAGGGCGCTTTGCTCGACCGAACGGTGAAGCTCTATATCGGCGGCAAGCAGGCGCGGCCGGATTCGGGCTATTCCTATCCGGTCCACGACCACGCCGGAAAGTTCGTCACCGAGGCGCCGCTCGGCAACCGCAAGGACATCCGCAACGCGGTGGAAGCTGCGCACAAGGCCGATGGCTGGTCGGGCATGACCGGTCATGCAAGGGCGCAGGTGCTGTATTTCCTCGCCGAGAACCTGGAACTGCGCGCAGCCGAATTCGCGCGGCGGCTGGTGCAGGCGACGGGCGGAAGCGCGGCCAAGGCTGCCCGCGAGGTGGACGCGACCGTGGCGCGGGTCATGTATTACGCGGCCTGGGCGGACAAGTATGACGGCGCGGCCCGCGCGCCCCAGGCGCGCATGCTGTCGGTGGTGCTCAACGAGCCGTGGGACGTGATGGCGATCTCCTGCCCGGACGAGGCGCCGCTTCTGTCCTTCGTCTCGCTGGTGGCGCCGGCGATCGCGATGGGCAATCGCGTCGTGGTCACACCCTCGCCGCGCCAGCCTCTGGCGGCGCTCGACCTCTACCAGGTGTTCGACACGTCGGACGTGCCGGGCGGGGTGGTCAATATCGTCACCGGCGATCGCGATCAGCTGGCCAGCGTGCTGGCGAAGCACGACGATGTGGCGGCGCACTGGTATTTCGGGTCCAAGGAAGGCTCGGCGCTGGTGGAGAAGGAATCGGCGGGCAACCTCAAGGCCGTGTGGGCCAATCAGGGCCTGGCGCGCGACTGGCTCGATCCGGCGCAGGGGCAGGGGGAGGAGTTCCTGTTCCACGCGGTAAGGCACAAGGCGATCTGGACGCCATTCGGGGTGTGATGTGCGTCTCTCGGGCGCGGTGAAAAGACCCCCCTCTGGCCTGCCGGCCATCTCCCCCTCAAGGGGGGAGATTGGCAGCTTCGGCGACTGCCCGCTGCCTGCAACGCTGCCAACTGGCGAAAACCATCGTGACAGCCGATCTCCCCCCTTGAGGGGGAGATGGCCGGCAGGCCAGAGGGGGGTATCTCGTTGAGCACCCTCCTCCCCCAGGAGTTCATCCGCCTCAAGCGCGACGGCAAGGCGCTGCCGAAGGCGGCCATCGCCGAATTCGTCGAGGGCATGGCCTCTGGCTCCGTCACCGAGGGGCAGGTGGCAGCCTTCGGCATGGCGGTGTTCCTCAACGGGATGAGCCGCGACGAAGCCGTCGCGTTGACGATCGCCATGCGCGATTCCGGCGAGGTGCTGGCATGGAGCCTGCCGGGACCGGTGGTCGACAAGCATTCGACCGGCGGGGTGGGCGACAACGTCTCGCTGATGCTGGCGCCGATCGTCGCTGCCTGCGGGGCCTATGTGCCGATGATCTCGGGGCGCGGGCTCGGCCATACGGGCGGGACGCTGGACAAGATGGATTCGATCCCCGGCTATGTCAGCCAGCCGGACAATCAGCGCTTCCGCAAGGTGGTGCGCGAGGTGGGCTGCGCCATCATCGGCCAGACGGGCGACCTCGCGCCCGCCGACAAGCGCTTCTATGCGATCCGCGACGTGACGGGGACGGTCGAGTCGATCCCGCTCATCACCGCCTCCATCCTGTCGAAGAAGCTCGCCGCGGGCCTCGGCGCCTTGGTGCTCGACGTCAAGTCCGGCAATGGCGCGTTCATGGCCAAGCCGCGCGACGCGTCCGCGCTCGCCAAGAGCCTGGTCGAGGTGGCGAACGGGGCCGGCCTGCCGACGACGGCGCTGGTGACCGATATGAACCAGCCACTGGCCTCGGCCGCGGGCAACGCGGTGGAAGTGACGAACGCGGTGGATTTCCTCACCGGCCGGCTCCGCGACCGCAGGCTGGAAGAGGTCACGCTCGCGCTTGCGGCCGAGATGCTGGTCTCGACGGGTCTGGCGCGCAGCCAGAAGGAGGGGGTGGCCAATGCGCGGCAGGCGCTCCAGTCCGGCGCCGCGGCGGAGCGGTTCGGGCGCATGGTGCATGCGCTTGGCGGGCCGGCGGACTTTCTTGCAAAGTCCGCCAGCCATCTGCCGAAGGCGCCGGTCGAGCTGGCGGTGGAGGCACGCTCGTCCGGCTATGTCCGGGCGATCGCGACCCGCGATATCGGCCTCGCGGTGGTGGCGCTCGGCGGAGGGCGAACGCGGCCGCAGGACGAGGTCGATCCGGCAGTCGGGCTGACGCGCCTCGCGCCCGTCGGCGCGGAGGTGCGGGCTGGCGATCCGCTCTGCCTCGTCCATGCCCGCTCGGACGACGATGCGAAGGCAGCGGCGAAGGCGGTGCTTGACGCCTACGAGATCGGCAAGGTGCGGCCGCAGCCGTCGCCGGTGGTGCTGAGGCAGGTGTCGTCGTAGGGGATGGGTAGAAAAGGCCACGTGGCCAATCTCGACCTCCTTGGCCGTCACCCCCTCATCGCCCTGCCGGGCATCGAGGGTCGAGCCGACGGTCTCGACCCGTCCTTTGGACCCCCGAGGGGAGAAGGAGGCTGGCTGCAACGGCGGCGTTTCTTTTGCAGCGTTGGTGATTGGCGAAGCCTTTGAGGCAAGCGTCCCTCTCCCCTCGGTGAGAGGATGCCGGCAGGCAGGTGAGGGGGCATCCCGCCTCGCCTTTACCCTACTGCTCCAGGAGCAGCGTGCCGTCCTTGACCTCGAAGCGGGCGAGCTGGCGCAGCAGGCTCATGCCGACGAGGATGCCGGACAGCGCCTCGTCCTCCAGCACCACGGCGTCGACGTCCGAGACGCGGATGCGGCCGATCTCCACCGTGTCGATCCGCACGACGGCCGCCTTCGTCTTGCCGTTGGCGGTGTTGATCTCATGCTTGAAGGCCGTGCGCGGCACCGCGACGCCGACCTTGCGGGCGGTGGTCTCGTTCATGGCGATCAGCGTGGCGCCGGTGTCGATCAGGCCTTCGACCCTGCGGCCGTTGAAGCGCAGTTCGGTGCGGAAATGACCGGCCTGGTCGGCGGGGATGGCAACCTTGCGGCCCGTAGGCGCGGCTTCGGCCGGTCGCGCTGGGGCGGCGGGCGCGGCGACTTCGATCGGCACGGCCTTCGGGGCATCCGGGCCGATGTCGAGGAAGTAGGGCACGGAGGCGGAAACGCCGATAAGCGCGCCGAGCAGCAGGATGGTCCGCATCAGGTGAGGTCCCGTTTCGGGGAATGCTAACCTGGCGCGGTCACCACAGGTTTAACGCGTGGGAGAAAGGCGGTTGCCGAGGGCCGCTTGCCAAGTTGCAGGCAGACCCCACGCCGTCATCAAACCCACGCCGTCATTCTCGGGCTTGTCCCGAGAATCTGCCGACGGTCGAGACTGTGGTAGCGCCTTTCCCATCAAGGACAGTAGATTCTCGGGACAAGCCCGAGAATGACGGCGCTAGTTCTTTGCCGGCGCGCGTGGGGTTCGCGTCAGCGCGTCAAACGTTGCAGCGCTTACTTCGTCCCGTACATCCGGTCGCCGGCATCGCCGAGGCCGGGGACGATGTAGCCCTTTTCGTTCAGCTTCTCGTCGATCGCCGCCGTGAACACCGGCACGTCGGGATGCGCCTTGGTGAAGCGCTCTATGCCTTCCGGGGCGGCGAGCAGGCAGAGGTAGCGCAGGTTGGTCGCGCCGCGGCTCTTCAGCTTGTCGATCGCGGCGATCGCGGAGTTCGCCGTCGCCAGCATCGGGTCGACCACGATCACCAGCCGGTCGCCGAGGTCGCTCGGCGCCTTGAAGAAATATTCGACGGCCTCCAGCGTCTCGTGGTCGCGATAGAGGCCGACATGGGCGACGCGCGCGGCGGGCACGAGGTCGAGCAGGCCTTCCAGCAGCCCGTTGCCGGCGCGCAGCACCGAGGCGAAGACCAGCTTCTTGCCTTCCAGCGTCGGAGCGTCCATCGGCTGCAGCGGCGTTTCGATGCGCGTCGTGGTCAGTTCGAGGTCGCGGGTGACTTCGTAGCCCAGCAGCAGCGAGATCTCGCGCAGCAGGCGGCGGAAGCCCGCCGTCGAGGTCTCCTTGTTGCGCATGATGGTGAGCTTGTGCTGAACGAGCGGGTGGTTGACGACGGTGACGCTCATTCGGGCAACTCCTGGCGGAACGGGACCGCTGGACTTTAGCCAAGCCTCGCGGTCCGGGGAACAGCCGGCGAAGGGTCAGCCACAGTTTTGTCGGAGATTTCAGCGTCCCGCGCGGGTCGGGTCGCCAAGCTTCGCCAACAGCGCCTTCCGTGTCTTCCTGTCGACGAAGGCGGCTTCGATCGCCGTGCGCGTGACGGCGGTCAGGTCGCGGTCGGACAGGCCGAAATGCTCTTTGGCGACCGCGTATTCCTTGCCGAGGCTGGTCCAGAAATAGGGCGGGTCGTCGGAGGACAGCGTGACCTTGCAGCCGGCCGCGCGCAGCTTCGGGAACGGGTGGTCCGCATAGGACGGGAATACCTTCAGCTCGATATTCGACACCGGGCAGACTTCCAGCACCACGCCTTCGTCGGCGATGCGCTTGACGAGGTCGGGGTTTTCGATGGCGCGCACGCCGTGGCCGATGCGGGAGGGGCGGATGTGGTCGAGCGCGTCGCGCACGCTTTCCCAGCCGGCAAGCTCGCCGGCATGCACCGTGATGCCGAGGCCGGCCTCGCGGGCGATCTCAAAGGCGCGCACATAGTCCTCCACGTCGCCGAAACGCTCCTCTCCGGCCATGCCGAAGCCGGTGACGAGCGGATGGCCGCACTTGACCGCGAAACGGGCGGCCGCCTCGACCGATTCGACGCCGAAATGACGCACGCCGGTGACGATCATCCGGCCCTCGATGCCGGTCTTCGCATTTGCCCGCCGGATGCCTTCGCCGAGCGCGTTTGTGTAGGCCGTGGGCGACAGGCCCGACTTCACCGCGTGGTCGGGCGAGGTGAAGACCTCGGAATAGATGGCGCCCTCGCGCGCGAGGCTGGTGAGATAGGTCTCGGTCAGCCGGGCATAGTCTTCCTCGTCGCGGAAGAGGCTCGAGGCGGCGTCGTAGGCGGCCAGGAAGGAGGTGAAATCGTGCCAGACGAAGGATCCATCCCTGATGAAGCCCGAGACGTCCGCCCCGTATTTGCGCGCCTGTTTGATGACCAGTTCGGGGGAAGCCGCGCCTTCGACATGGCAGTGGATCTCGGCTTTCAACACCATAGGCACGCTCCGGTCTGCGCGATATGCCCGCATTCATCATGATTCGGCGCGCGGCGGTTCATCGCGCCCCGGAACATAGCGCTGCCGGATCGCATCGGCTATGGTCCGGCCCGATTTCGACAGGACACAATCATGTCAGAAGAACGCACCACGGTTCGCGGCGGCATGGAGACCTCCTACGGTTTCCGCAGTGTCGCGCCCGGCGAGAAGCAGGGTCTGGTCAACGACGTTTTCCACAAGGTCGCCGACCGCTACGACCTGATGAACGACCTGATGTCGGCCGGCATGCACCGGGTCTGGAAGGACGCGATGGTGACCTGGCTCAACCCGCCGAAGCGCGGCGACTGGCGCTCGCTGGACGTTGCCGGCGGCACGGGAGACATCGCCTTCCGCATCGTCGAGGCGTCGGACCGCAATGCGCATGTCACCGTGCTCGACATCAACGGCTCGATGCTCGGCGTCGGCCGCGAGCGCGCCGAGAAGCGCCGTATCGCGGAGAATGTGGATTTCGTCGAGGCCAATGCCGAGGAGTTGCCTTTCGCGGACGACACGTTCGACGCCTATACGATCGCCTTCGGCATCCGCAACGTGCCGCGCATCGATGTCGCGCTGTCGGAGGCGGCGAGGGTGCTGAAGCCAGGTGGCCGCTTCCTGTGCCTGGAATTCTCCGAGGTCGAGATGCCGCTGCTCGATCGCGTCTACGACGCCTGGTCGTTCAATGCCATCCCGCGCATCGGTCAGATGGTGGCGGGCGACGGCGAACCCTATCGCTATCTGGTGGAATCGATTCGGAAATTCCCTAACCAGCGCGATTTCGCGGCGATGATGACGGCGGCCGGCCTGTCGCGGGCGACCTGGCGCAACTATTCCGGCGGCATCGCGGCACTGCATTCGGCCTGGAAGATCTGACCGGGCATGGGCACATCGGGCGCTTACTTCCGTCTGGCCCGCGCGGGCTGGATCATGGTCCGCGAGGGCGTGATCGCAGCGCTCCCGGGCGACCAGCTCTGGGGACTGCCCAAGCTCGGCTGGCGGCTCGGCAGGCTGTTTTCGCGCAGGCGCTCCTCGGGTCTCGGCCGCAGCGAACGCTTTTCCAAGGCGGTCACGCGGCTGGGCCCCTCCTATGTGAAGCTCGGCCAGTTCCTCGCCACCCGGCCGGACGTGGTGGGCAGCGAGATCGCCAACGATCTCGCCAAGCTGCAGGACCGCATGCCGACCTTCCCGCGCGAGCAGGCGGTGGCGGCGATCGAGGGGTCGCTCGGCCGCACGGTGGACGACCTCTACGTGCATCTGGGCGACCCGGTAGCGGCGGCCTCGATCGCGCAGGTGCATCCGGCCGACGTGGCGAAGGATGGCGAACTGCGCAAGATGGCCGTCAAGGTGATCCGTCCGGGCGTGCGGCGGCGCTTCTTCCAGGACCTTGAAAGCTATTTCCTCGCGGCCCGGCAGATGGAGCGCTTCGTTCCGGCGACGCGCCGGCTGCGGCCGGTCCAGGTGACCGAGATCCTGGAGCAGACGACCAAGATCGAGATGGACCTGCGGCTGGAGGCGGCCGCACTGTCGGAGATCGGCGAAAACACGGCCGCGGACCCCGGCTTCCGCGTGCCGGCTGTCGACTGGGAGCGGACCGGGCGCGACGTGCTGACGCTCGAATGGATCGACGGCATCAAGATGTCGGACACGGAAGGGCTGCGGCTTGCCGGCCACGACCTCAACGCGCTGGCCGCGACGCTGATCCAGTCCTTCCTGCGGCACACGCTGCGCGACGGCTTCTTCCACGCCGACATGCACCCCGGCAATCTGTTCGTCGAGGCGGACGGGACGATCGTCGCGGTCGACTTCGGCATTACCGGCCGGCTCGGCAAGAAGGAGCGGCGGTTTCTCGCCGAAATCCTCTACGGCTTCATCGTCCGCGACTACCGGCGCGTGGCCGATGTGCATTTCGAGGCCGGCTACGTGCCGCGCCGCCACGATCCGGCGTCCTTCGCCCAGGCGATCCGCGCCATCGGCGAACCGATCCACGGCCAACCGGCCGAGACGATCTCGATGGCGAAGCTCTTGACGCTGCTGTTTGAAGTGACCGAGCTCTTCGACATGGAGGCGAGGCCGGAACTCGTCATGCTGCAGAAGACGATGGTCGTCGTCGAGGGCGTCGCCCGCACCCTCGATCCAGCCTTCAACATGTGGAAGACGGCTGAGCCGGTGGTCGGCGGCTGGATCAGGGACAATCTGGGGCCGAAGGGCCTGTTGATCGATGTGCGCGACGGTGTGAACGCGCTCGTCGCGCTCGCCCGCCAGGCGCCGGAACTGGCCGAACGCACCGAGCGGCTGACGCGCGAGATCGACCTGATGGCCGAGCACGGCCTGCGCTTCGACGAAGAGACGGCGAAGAAGATCGGCAAGGCCGAGGCGCGCGGCACCCGCTGGGGCCGCGTGGCGCTGTGGGTCGGCGCGCTGGCGCTGGTGTGGATTGCGTGGCAACTTTAATCCGTCAATCCTTGGACCACGTCGAATGCCCAATAACGACTTTACCTTCGACATTGATGATGAACTCATGGCGCAACTCACCAGAGAAGCGAAGGATGCCGGCCTTTCCGTCGACGTTTATGCGCGTGAAAAACTTGTCCGTTCTGTCCAGGCAAATCGGCTAGCGATGTCGTCGAGGTGGAGCAATGCGCCCCTTTCCGGCGAGCGCATCCTTCTCATCATCGGCGGAGGCATCGCGGCCTACAAGTCGCTGGATCTCATCCGCCGCCTGCGCGAGCGCGGGGCGAAGGTGCGCTGCGTGATGACGCACGCCGCGCAGCAGTTCGTGACGCCGCTGGCCGCGGGTGCGCTGTCGGCAGACCATGTCTTCACAGACCTGTTCGACCGGCAGGACGAGCAGGACGTCGGCCATATCCGCCTGGCGCGGGAGTGCGATGCGATCGTGGTGGCGCCGGCGACGGCGGACCTGATGGCGAAGCTCGCGGGCGGCCTTGCCAACGACCTCGCCTCCGCGGTGCTGCTGGCGACCGACCGGCCGGTGCTGATGGCGCCGGCGATGAACCCGAGGATGTGGTCGCATCCGGCGACGAAGCGCAACCGCGCGACGCTGGCGAAGGACGGCGTGCGCTTCGTCGGGCCGGGCAAGGGCGAGATGGCGGAGAGCGGCGAGGCGGGTGAGGGGCGCATGTCCGAGCCGGTCGAGATCGCCGACGCCGTCGCCGCGCTGCTGGCGCCGCCGGCCGGCCCGCTCGCAGGCCGGCGCATCGTCGTCACCTCCGGACCGACCCACGAGCCACTCGATCCGATCCGCTACATTGCCAACCGCTCGTCAGGGAAGCAGGGCCATGCGATCGCGGCAGCGCTTGCCAAGCTTGGGGCCGATGTGCGCCTCGTCAGCGGCCCCGTCTCGATCGCCGACCCGGCGGGCGTGACGACCATTCATGTCGAGAGCGCGCGGCAGATGCTCGCGGCGGTCCAGAGCGAGCTGCCGGCCGATGCCGGCATATTCGTCGCCGCCGTCGCCGATTGGCGGCCCGCGATCGAGGTTGGCGAGAAGATCAAGAAGCGCGCCGGGGAGGCGCCGCCCGCTGTCGAGATGATCGAGAATCCGGACATCCTGGCGACGATCGGCCATGGCCAGTCGCGTCCCTGGCTCGTCGTAGGCTTTGCTGCCGAGACAGAGAACCTGATCGACAACGCGGCCGCCAAGCTGAAGAAGAAGGGCGCCGACTTCATCGTCGCGAATGATGTGTCGCACGACAGCGGCGTGAACGCGCGCGGCGTCATGGGCGGCGACCGCAACCGGGTGAAGATCGTCTCGAAGGACGGCATCCACGAATGGCCGGAGATGAGCAAGACGGAAGTGGCGGAGCGGCTTGCGGCGCTGGTCGCCGAGCGCCTGCGCACCATCACGGTCTGAAACGATGGATATCCCCGTCATCGAGACCGAACGCCTGCTGCTGAGAGGCATGACGCAAGACGACTTTGAGGCGCAGGCGGCGATGTGGGCCGATCCCGTTGTCACGCGCTTCATCGGCGGCGTGCCGCTGAGCCGCGAGCAGGCATGGATCCGCCATCTGCGCCATATCGGCAGCTGGCAGGTGATGGGCTTCGGCTTCTGGGCCGTCATCGACAAGGCGACGAACCGCCTGATCGGCGAGGCGGGTTTTCACGATCTCAAGCGCGACCTGACGCCGAACATCGAGGGCACACTGGAGACCGGCTGGGGCTTCGTGCCGGACGCACACGGCAAGGGTGTCGCCACGGAGACGGTCTCGGCCGTGCTGGCCTGGGGCGACGCGCAGAGACCCGCCATGCGCATGACCTGTCTCATCGATCCCGGCAACACCGCGTCGATCCGGGTCGCCGAGAAACACGGCTTCCGCGAATTCGCCAGATCGACCTATCACGGCGCGCCGACCATTCTCTTCGAGCGGCCCCGGCCGGCGTGACGCGCCGGCCGGTCGCCTTCTGGTCGGCTCAGACTTCAGGAATCGTGGCGGTATTGGCCTTCAGGCCGCCGTCTTCTCGACGCTGTCGGGATCGCCGGCGCCGGTCTCGATCAGCTCGCGCAGGCTGCCGGTGATGAGGCCGGTCCAGGCATCCGAGCAGATGGCGTAGCATTCGACCGCGGGCCTGATGCCGACATGGGTGAAGACGATCTCGGTCTGCCCGCCCTTCGGCGCAATGTCGAACCGGATCGTGGTGCCGGTCCATTCCGTCCGGTCCTCGATGAAGTTGAGGGCCGAGTCGACGACCTCCCAGACGACGCTGCGGCCGAGGACGAGCTCGGTTGTCTTCTGCCGGGAGTAGTGCAGGTCCTTGTAGCGATAGCTCCATTCGGGGCCGACGCGGCCGGCGTCGCCTTCGATGTTCTCGCCCCACCAGGAACGCGGATCGACGATCGCGGCGAAGGCCTGGTCGGGCGTCGCGGCCACGCGGACGGAGACGGTGAAATTGCTGTCTGACATCGGTTTGGTTCCCTGGTTGGAAGATGGGTTCAGGCGGGCGGCAGCAGCCTGTCGTAGTCGCCCTTCAGCGAGACCCAGTTGTCCCAGAAGGGAGCGGGCCCTTCGCCGGCGAGGGTCGCCTCCAGAATGTCGACATGGGCGTGCCAGCCGGCGCTGACACTGAGCCTCGAGCCGCGATCGACCAGCCGGCGGTGAATGATCGTCAGAAGCACGCGTTCGCCGGCGGGCGCGAGCTCGAAGGTCACCTCGCCTTCGCTGCCCCAGCCGATCACCAGCCTTCGCGGCGGATCGATCTCGACGATGCGGCTGGCCATGCTCTGGACGGACGCGAACCCGTCCGGCCGGTGGCCGGGCGGCGTGGTGAGCTCGTCGTTGCGCCAGGTGAGCTCGAAGGGAGCGCCGGGTTCCAGCACCATCTCGCCGGCGGCAAGCCATTTCCGGCGAAGGTCGCTCTTCGTCAGGTAGCCCCAGACGCGGTCCACCGTGCCGGGAAGCAGGCGCTGGAGCTTCAGCGTCGTCGGCTCGATCAACGCGCCGTAGGTTTCGGAGTATCTGCTCATGTCGGCTTTCCTTTTTCCTGTTCAGCGTCGAGGTCGGCGCGCAGCAGCTCCTCGAGGATGTCGAGACGCCCCGTCCAGAACCGTTCGTAGCGGTCGATCCAGTCGCGCGCCTCCTTCAGGCGCAGCGCTTCGAGATGGCACCAATGGGTCCGGCCGACGACATGCCGGCGCACCAGCCCGGCCTTCTCCAGGACCCGCACATGCTTCGACGCGCCGGCGAAGCTCATGTCGAGCGGCGTCGCGAGATCGCCGATCGAGCGAGCACCCTCGCTCAGCCTCGCCAGCATCCTGCGGCGGGTCGGATCCGAAAGCGCGTGAAACACGGTGTCGAGCTGTTGTTCAACCATATGGTTTAATTATCGCATGCAAATGCAATAGTCAACCGATTGGTTTAACTTTTGCCAAAAAGAAAGGCCGGACGATGCCGGCCTCTCCTTCGTGTCGGTTTCGACCGCGTCAGGCGGTCGGCTGCTTCGTCTTGCGCAGGTAGGGCAGGATCGTGTCGAACGAGCCGAAACGCTTCACGGCGTCTTCGTTCGAGACCGCCGCCGTGATGATGACGTCCTCGCCCTGTTTCCAGTCGGCCGGCGTCGCGACCTGATGCCTGGCGGTGAGCTGGATGGAATCGATCGCGCGCAGGATCTCGGCGAAGTTGCGTCCGGTCGTCATCGGATAGGTAAGGATCAGCTTGACCTTCTTGTCCGGGCCGATGACGAAGACAGAACGCACCGTGGCATTGTCCGCCGGCGTGCGGCCTTCCGACGTGTCGCCGGCGCCGGCCGGCAACATGCCGTAGAGCTTGGCCACTTCGAGGTTTTTGTCGCCGATCAGCGGGTAGTCGACGTCGAAGCCGGTCGCGGTCTTGATGTCGGTCTTCCACTTCGAATGGCTTTCGACCGGATCGACCGAGATGCCGATGATCTTGACGTTGCGCTTGGCGAATTCCGGCGCATAGCCGGCCATGGTCCCGAGCTCGGTGGTGCAGACCGGCGTGAAATTCTTAGGATGCGAGAACAGGACGGCCCAGCCGTCGCCGATCCAGTCATGGAAACGGACGGTTCCCTGGGTCGTCTCCGCCGTGAAGTCGGGCGCGATGTCGTTGATACGCAGGCTCATGATGCTCCCTTTCCTGATGTGTCCCTGTAAAAATAGGGCGCTTCGGGCGGACCAGCGAGACCGCATCGCGGGGCTGGCCGAGAAACCGACGGATAACAATTCTATCGCATCTGCACGCGACAGAAAAATATCTCTGAAGCCACGGCCGGCGGGGTCAGCCGAGGTCGGCGGTCGATTTCTGTTCGGGCAGGGGCGGCGGCAGCGTCTTGCCCTGCGCTGCGAGATGCTCGCGCAGCAGCCGGACGTTTACGTTGTTCGCCTTGAAGAATATGTCGAAGACAGTGCCGGCGAGCGGAATCGATCCAACCGCGACGTCGAGAGCCACGTTGCCCGCCATCTGCAGGATCAGTCGGCGCGGCGCGCCGAGCCGGTAGGCCTTGTGGACGATGTGGACCGAGATGAGCCCGGCCGCGAGATCGCCCACGACCGGCAGCAGCCCGGCCACCGCGTCGACGCCGAAGCGGAAGCCGATGACGGGGATGCGCCAGCGCGAGTCGAGCAGGAAGGCGAGGTCGGCGAGCTCGGGAAATTCGTCGCCGACCCTGGATGCCGCACGGGCCGCCGCTTCCCTGCTGCTGATCTTCGGCGTCATTCGCTGCAAGCCGCCTCCCGTTTGACGAGACATATGTGGCCTGCGGCGGGCGAGGGGAAGAGCCTGCCGCATCCGGACATTCAATCCTTCCCTTGCGTAATAGATAAATGTTGCATCGCAGCACAGTAGGTGTAGAATAAATCTAATCGCAGATGCCGAAGTAAGGGGGTAACCTGATGTTCAAGTCGGGTGATCTAGTACGCCTGAGATCCGGCGGGCCGGTGATGACTGTCAGCCAGTCAGGTTCCGGTGGAGTATTCGTCTGCCACTGGTTCAATCAGGACGGTGAGGTCTGGACGGCAATGAACGCTGTATTTGTCGGCTATCAACTTGAGCCGGCCAAGCTTTCTCAGCCATCATTGCCGGCGAGCGCCGCGGCTTAGGCAGCCGTCGTGGAAGTGCAGGAGGGATAACGGGGCCGCAGGCTTTGCGGAATGCCGTCCCTGTTGCTTTTCGCTCACGCCTCCTCGCGCACCTGATAGTCCTTGATCGCGGTGAAGGTGATCTGCTTCCAGCGGTCGGCTTCGTAGTTGAGGCCGAAGCCGTGCTGGGCGAGGAAGACCGGGTCGCCGTCGAGGTCGCGGGCGATGTCGCCGCGATGGCTGTCGATGAAGCGGTCGAGTTCGGCCGGGCTGTCGGCGTCGATCCAGCGGCAGACCGTGAAGCGGGCGATCTCGAAATCGACGGGCAGGCCGTATTCGGCCGCCAGCCGCTCCTTCAGCACGTCGAGCTGCAGCGCGCCGACGACGCCGACGATGGCCGGGGAGCCGTCCTCGGGCTGGAACAGCTGCACGACGCCTTCCTCGGCCATCTGCTGCAAAGCTTCCTTGAGCTTCTTCGCCTTCATCGGGTCGCCCAGCCGCACGCGGCGCAGGATCTCGGGCGCGAAATTCGGCACGCCGCGGAACAGGATTTCCTCGCCCTCGGTCAGCGTGTCGCCGATCCTGAGCGTGCCGTGGTTGGGTATGCCCACCACGTCACCGGCATAGGCCTCGTCGGCGGTGATGCGCGAGCGGGCGAAGAAGAACTGCGGCGAGGTCAGCGACATCTGCTTGCCGGTGCGCACGAGCTTGGCTTTCATGCCGCGCTTCAGCTCGCCCGAGCAGACGCGGACGAAGGCGATGCGGTCCCGGTGGTTGGGGTCCATGTTCGCCTGGATCTTGAAGACGAAGGCGCTCATCTCCGGCTCGGTGGCATGCACGACACGGCTGTCGGCCTCCTGGTCGCGCGGCGGCGGGGCGAAGGCGCCCAGCGCCTCGATCAGGTCTCGCACGCCGAAGTTCCGCAGCGCCGAGCCGAAATAGACGGGCGTCAGGTGGCCTTCGAGGAAGGCCTGGCGGTCGAACGGCTTGCAGGCCTCGCGGGCGAGTTCCAGTTCCTCGATGAAGGCCTCCTGCTCGTTGAGCGGCAGGAGCCCGGCGACGCGGTTGGAGTCCGGTCCGTTGACCGGCGTCCGCTCCATCTCGTCGTCGCCCTTGCGCACCGAATTGGTGGGCAGGTGATAGGTACCTGAGAAGGTGCGGCCCTGGCCGACCGGCCATGTCATCGGCGCGGTATCGAGGGCGAGCTTCGCCTCGATCTCGTCGAGGATCTCGAACGTATTGCGCGCCTCGCGGTCCATCTTGTTGACGAAGGTGACGATCGGGATGTCGCGCAGGCGGCAGACCTCGAACAGCTTCAGCGTCCGCGGCTCGATGCCCTTGGCGGCGTCGATGACCATGACGGCGGAATCCACCGCCGAGAGCGTGCGGTAGGTGTCGTCGGCGAAGTCCTCGTGGCCGGGCGTGTCGAGCAGGTTGAAGACGTTGTCGCCATATTCGAAGGTCATCACCGAGGTGACGACCGAGATACCGCGCTCGCGCTCGATCTTCATCCAGTCGGAGCGGGTGTTCATCCGGTCCTTCTTGGCCTTCACCTCGCCGGCGAGCTGGATCGCGCCGCCGAACAGGAGCAGCTTCTCCGTCAGCGTCGTCTTGCCGGCGTCCGGGTGCGCGATGATCGCGAATGTGCGGCGACGCGCGACGGCGTCCTTGATCGTCTCGGTCATGGATGGAATTCCGTTCGGGGCCGGCTTCTAACAAAACGCTGCCAAGCTGTCGAGCAAGGCCGTCGCGGCCGCCGTCAGTTCGAGACCAGGGGGATGATCAGCACGACGAAGAGTTCGATGAACGGGATCGCCAGGTAGATGGCAAGAAAGCCGGCGATCCACATCCCGATCTTGACCGGCCAGGACGGATGCGGAGCGGCCTTCCACGCAAACAACGCGCTCGCGACGGCAAGACCGATTGCGGCAATGCCAATGACCGGAGATCGCGTCATCGGCAGCATCATGTCATCGAACACGAGGAAGACCGCGCCGATGATGACCAGTTGGACCGCGAGCCCAAAGAGAAACGCACGTTTCATGCCGCCCACCCGATTTTAGATCTTTCCGGCACCGTCCGCTTTCCATAGCCGAGTTCGGAAAAAACTGCGACAGGGACGCTCGGAAATCCAAGCAGGAGGCGACCCGTCCAAGGCATGTCCAGGCAGATTTGTCAGGAGCCTGCGGCCTGGCCAAACGGGGCAGTTTACCGCCGGTGGTCGGGACCTTAGATTTGGCACGAGACGGATGCGGGGACGATTCCGATGGACGCGGACAAGGGGGCCCGGTTCTGGGCGCTGCACGAGACGACCTTCGTCATTCCCAATCCATGGGACATCGGCACCGCGCGGCTGCTCGAATCGCTCGGCTACAGGGCGCTGGCGACGACGAGTGCCGGCTACGCCTTCTCGCGCGGACTGGCCGATGGTGCCGTCGGCTTCCAGGACATGATCGCGCATTGCAAGGAACTGGCCGCGGCCGTCGACGTCCCCGTTTCGGCGGACCTCGAGAAGGGTAAGGGCGACAGTGCGGAAAGTGCGGCCGAAACGATCTTCGCCGCGGAAGCCGCCGGTCTCGCCGGCTGTTCGATCGAAGATTCGACCGGCGACCCGAACAGTCCGATCTACGACTTCTCGCTCGCCGTCGAGCGCGTCCAGGCTGCGGTCGAGGCAGCCCGCGCGCTGAAGCGCGATTTCGTCTTCACCGCCCGGGCCGAGAATTTCCTCTGGGGCATCAAGGACCTGGACGATACGATCCGTCGCCTGCAGGCCTTCGAGAAGGCCGGCGCCGACGTGCTCTACGCGCCCGGCCTTGCCGACGTCGAGACGGTGAAAGCGGTCTGTTCCTCGGTATCGCGGCCGGTCAACGTGCTGGCGGTCGCGGGCTTTACGGTCGATGCATTGCGCGAGGCCGGGGCAAAGCGCATTTCGATCGGCTCGAAGCTCTCCACCGCGGCGTTCGGCGCGGTGCGGCGCGCGGCGCTCGAAATGCTGGAACAGGGCACGTTCGAATATGCCCGGGACGCCATGCCCTTCGGCGACCTCCAGAACCTCTTTGCAACGCGCGGCAACCAGGCATAGGGCCTGTCTCGCAAGTTTTCATCGAATGGACACTCCCATGACCTCCCGTGCGGCGGCCTACGCGCTCCTCGTCGGCAATTTCCTGATCGGCATGTCCGTCGTGGCGCCGGCGGGCATGGTCGGCCCGCTGTCGGCCGACCTCGGCGTGTCGGTCACGAGCGCCGCCCTGCTTCTGACGTTCGGGGCAGTGGTGCTCTGCATCGGCTCGCCGCTTGCTGCCTGGGGCGGGGCGGCGCTGGACCGCCGGCTCCTGCTCTCCCTCTCGCTGGCCGGCCTGGCCCTCAGCCATGTGGCATCTGCGCTCGCGCCGAGCCTGAGCGGCCTCATGGCGGTCCGTATCGTCGCGATGGCGTTCGCGGCGGTCTATACGCCGCAGGCCGCCGGCGCGATCGCGATGATCGTGCCCGAGAAGGAAAGGGCGGGCGCGATCTCCTTCATCTTCGCGGGCTGGTCGCTCGCCGCGGCCGCCGGCCTGCCGATAGCGGCCTGGTTCGCCTCCGAACATGGCTGGCGCGGCGTGCACTGGGGACTGGCGGCGATCGGTCTGGTGGCGGCGGCCGGCGTGGCGCTGTCGGTACCCTCGGGACTGCGTGGTGCAGCGATGTCGCTGAAGAGCTGGGGAGGGCTGTTTTCCAACCGGCTGGTCCTCGTCCTTCTCTCGGCCACGATCCTTTCCGCCTGCGGCCAGTTCGTGGTCTTCCCCTTTTTCGGCCCGTTGCTCGGAGACCTCGCCGGCGCGACGCCGTCCCAGATCGCGATCGCTTTCGCGATGTTCGGCATCGCCGGCTTTATCGGCAACATCGCGGCGTCCCGCATCGTCGGTGTGTTGGGCGGGGTCCGCACGTCGCTGCTTTTCTTCGCTATGATGACGATCGGAGCGGCTTTGTGGAGCGCGACCGTGGGATCGATCGAATTCGTCTTCGCTGCTTCGATGGTCTGGGGCGCGGGCTTCATGGCCTCGAACTCGATGCAGCAGGCCCGCCTTGCCGGCGCCGCGCCGGCACTTGCGGCGGCGGCGATCGCGCTCAACTCGTCGTCTCTCTATGTCGGCCAGGCCGCCGGCTCGGCGCTCGGCGGCGCGATGTTCGACGGCGGTCTCCATCGCGCCATGGGCTGGGCCGCGACGGGAGCAATCATGCTGGCCCTGCTCATGATCTGGTGGAGCGGCCGGCTCGAGCGACGACGCTAGAAAGCGAGGCCGCCCCGCCTCACGCCGAGTTCAGCCGCCCGCCTCGATGTTCCTGCGGCGGGCGATCTCCTCCTCCCCGGGACTATCAAGGGCGAAGGAAGCGGTCGGCACCGGTCCCGCCGGGCGGTAGGTCGCGATGAAGATGCCGCTTGGCGTGAGGCTGGACGCGACGACCGAATAGGCTCCCGGCCTGCTTTCGTCACTGAAGAACGTCTTTCCCTTGCCAAGCACCAGCGGGAAGGTCAGCAGCGTGATCTCATCGACCAACCCTTCCGCGAGCAGGGTCTTGAGGAGCCCGCTGCTGCCTTGCACGAGCAGGTCAGGCCCATCCGTCTGCCTGAGCCGGCGCACGTCCCTGGCGGCATCGTGGATCGCGGTCGAATTCGCCCAAGCGAGCGGTGCGTCGGACGACGTCGCCACATATTTGCGGCAGGCGTTGAACTGGCGGGCGATCGGATCGTCGTCCGGAACACGCGGCCAATGGGCGGCGAAGATCTCGTAGGTCCTGCGGCCCAGCAGCAGGTCGAAGGGCCGTTCGAAGACCCGGCCGATCGCTTCGCCGACGCCGTCGTCCCAGGTGCCCGCGACCCAGCCGCCATATTCGAAGCCGCCGCTCCGGTCCTCATCCGGACCGCCGGGCGCCTGCATCACGCCGTCGAGGGACACGAATGCGCTGGCGATGACCTGTCTCATCTCGTTTCCTCCTTCGTTCGGCTCAGGCCGCGATCGTCTGCACACCTTCGGCGGCGAGCGCGGCCTCGACGGCCGGTCTCGTCTCGATGCGGGCGACATAGGATGCGAAGCGGTCGGGGACGCTTATCTGCGACATGACCGCCCAACGCAGCATCACGTAAAGAAACGCATCCGCGACGGAGAAGCGCTCGCCGAGCAAGTAATCGTCGCCAAGTCCTGCCGCGAGGTGGGCGAAGCGACCTTGTATCGCGCCGGTGAGAATCGGCTTGGCTTCGTCGCCCGGCAGGAAGAACAACGAAAGATACGGTTTGTGCATCTCGGTCGAGATAAAAGTCAGCGCCTCGATCTGCCGGGTCCTCGGCATTCCGTTCCCCGGCCGCAACGCATCGGACTGCTGCGCCACCCAGTCGAGCAGCGAGACGTTCTCGGTCAGCATCGAGCCGTCGTCGAGGACGAGCGCGGGCACGTATCCCTTGGCGTTGATCTCACCGAAGGGCCGGCCGCTTTTGGTGAGACGGGTCTGGACGTCGACTTCCTCGATCTCGAACTTCATCCCTGCCTCGCGCAGGGCGATGTGGGTGGCGAGCGAGCAGCCATCGGCGAAGTAATAGAGCTTCACGACACCGTCTCCAGATGCTCGGCAAGCTTGTCGAGCGATTCGGTCCAGCCTGCCTCGTGGCCGTCCCGCACCGCCGCGTTGCGGAAGTTGCCTTGGTGCAGGGTCAGCCTGGTCCTGCCGCCCGGCACGTCCTCGAAGCGGACAGTGACGGTCGTAAGCGGGCTTAGGCCGCCATTGTCCTCCCATCCGTCCTCCTCCCACTGGTGGGTGAAGGAGATGCGCTCGATGGGCGAGACGTCGAGATAGGTGCCGCGCATGATGTAGCGCTGTCCGTCCTCACTCAGCATCACCACCCGGAACGATCCGCCGGTGGCAGCGGTGCCGCCCGTCGCCTCAGGGATGGTCATGCCGCGCGGGCAGCTCCATACCCTCATATGGTCCGGCTCCATCCACATCCGGAACACCAGCGCGCGCGGCGCGTCGTAGATGCGGGTGATCGTCAGTTCGTGGCCCGTATCGGGCTCGATCCGTTGTGCAAGCGGCATCGCTCTTCTCCTCGGTTCGGGTTTTGCCGGCAATCACTCGGCCGTGGTCGGATCGACGCTCACCATCCACGGGATGCCGAAGCGGTCGACGCAGGCGCCGAAGCGCTCCGCCCAGAAGGTCTTCTCCAGCGGCATCTGCACCTCGCCGCCTTCCGACAGCGCCGCGAAGAGCCGCTCCGCCTCGGCCACCGTCTCTACGCCGAGGTAGAGGTTGTAGCTCTCCGGCTTCTTGTACCAATCCTTCGGCATGTCCGAGGCCATCACCACCGCGTCGCCGATCTTCAGCGAGGCATGCATGACGTTGTCGGCGCGCGCCGGGTCGTATTCCTGGCCGGGAGGGGCGTCCTTGTTGGCCATCATGTCCTGGATCGTGCCGATGCCGAGCTTCTCGTAGAAGGCGAAGGCCTCGCGGCAGTTGCTGTCGAAGAAGATATAGGTGCTGGTTTTCATCGCAGTTTTCCTCCTGTCCGGACAACGCGGCCGGACGTTGCGTGATTGCGGTTCAGATCGCTTTCAGGATGGCGGCCAGGCGCTCGAGGCTCTGGCTCCAGCCCTCCTCCATGCCGCCGACATGCGGCAGCATGAACGGCGCGGCGTGGACCATCTTCGAATGCAGCGTCATTTCGGTGCGCTGGCCGCGCTCGGCGAGCGTGACGGTGTGCACGTTCTCGATGATGGTCGCCCCGTCCTCGCTGGACAGGCTGGTCACGAAAACGATGCGGGTCGGGTCCTCGATCTCGACGAAGTGACCGCCCATCGGCTGGATCGAGCCGTCCGGTGCCTGCATGTGGACATGGAACCTCCCGCCGGGGCGCGGCTCGATCGCTGTGAAGGGGTTGGAAAAGCCGTGCGGGCCCCACCATGCCGCGACATGGGCCGGGTCGGTCCAGGCCTTGAAGACGAGGGCAATCGGCGCATCGAAGACGCGCCTGAAGGTGAGGTCGGGCAGTTGCACGGGTACGGCACCGCCGGCGCCGGCGACATCAATGTTTGCTTCCATCGGGATCTCCTGCCTGCAGCTTGGTGAGATAGGCGTCGAGGCGGTCGAGGCTCTCCTCCCAGAACAGCCTGTAGTGGTCGATCCAGCCGGCCGCGTCCTTGAGCGGCGCCGGGTCGAGCCTGACCGGCCGCCACTGCGCCGAGCGTCCCCGGCTGACGAGGCCGGCCCGCTCCAGCACCTTGAGATGTTTGGAGACGGCCGGGAGGCTCATCGAGAACGGTTCGGCGATCTCCGTCACCGACGCCTCGCCATGCGCGAGCCGGGCGAGGATCGCGCGCCGCGTCGGGTCCGCGAGCGCGGCGAAAGTAGCGGAGAGGTGGTCCGTTTCAGGCATATATTTAGCCTATCAGTTAATTATCCTATCGGTTAAATAAGACGCCGCTTCCCGAGAGTCAACAGTTGTTCGCAAATGCGCGGGAGCGATTGACGGAGGCGCGCGCGTGCAGGATAGACGGGCATCATGTCCAGCGCTCCCGTCCTCCCGATCGTTCGCCTTCCCCACTCGGCCGGCCTCGACCTGCCGGCCTACGAGACCGAGGGGGCGGCTGGGATGGACCTGCGCGCCGCGGTCGCGGCCGACCGGCCGCTGATCCTGCTGCCCGGCCGGCGCGCGCTGGTGCCGACCGGGCTGATCTTCGAGCTTCCGGACGGCTATGAGGGGCAGGTCCGGCCACGCTCGGGCCTCGCCTTCAAGCATGGCATCACCTGCCTCAACACGCCCGGCACGATCGACAGCGACTATCGCGGCGAGGTGAAGGTGCTGCTGGTCAATCTCGGCGACGAGGAGTTCGAGGTGACGCGCGGCATGCGCATCGCGCAGCTGGTCGTGACGCCGGTCACGCGCGTGCGCGTCGAGGAGCACAGCCTCGCCGGCGAGACCACGCGCGGCGCGGGCGGTTTCGGATCGACCGGAACCTCGTGACGCCCGGCCTCGTCATCTTCGACTGCGACGGCGTGCTGGTCGATTCCGAGCGGCTCGGCAACCAGCGGCTCGCGCAGATGCTGACCGAGGCCGGCTTTCCGATCTCCTACGAGGACTGTCGCCGGACCTTCGTCGGCAAGCCGATGGCGGCGGTTAAGGCGCATGTCGAGGCGAGGGGCGTCATGCTCGGCGCCGACTTCGTGCAGCGCTGGAACGACGGCCTGCCGGACGTCTTCAGGAACGGCCTCGACCCGGTCCCCCATGTCGGCGAGGCGGTCCAGGCGATCGCGTCGGCCGGCATTCCCTTCTGCGTCGCCTCCTCCGGGCAGCTGACGAAGATGCGGCTGACGCTCGGCTTGACCGGGCTGCTGCCCTATTTCGAGCAGTCGCTGTTCAGCGTCAGCATGGTCTCGCGCGGAAAACCCTTCCCCGATCTCTTTCTGCATGCGGCACAGGCCATGGGGCATCCACCGGAAGCCTGTGTCGTCGTGGAGGATTCCGTCGCCGGCGTGACGGCGGCGCGGGCGGCCGGGATGCGCGCGCTCGCCTATGCGGGTGATCCGGAAGCCGAGCGCGAGGGTCTTACGCACGCCGGCGGCGAACTGTTCGACGACATGCGGGACCTTCCGCGGCTGGTCGGGATCACCTGACCACCGAGTTTCCTCTGCGGGAAGCGCGTCTCGCGAAACCATATCTCCGCTTCGGCGTTCAAGCTGCACCAGCCACGGGTTCGGCCGCCGAGTTGCGGATCAGTCTCGCGGCCGGACGGGGCGGCGCTGGCGCCTTCCATGGCAGCCGCGCCGCCCTTGCCATGCCCGACACTCCTTCTTATGTCGATCTCGCATCCGGTCCGGACGCCCCAGGGTGAAGGAGATCGACATGATCGTCGAAGCCGCGCAGGCCGCCGCGAGCCGCATCTTCTCGCGGCCCTTCCGGTCGGTCCTGCTGAAGTCGATCGGGCTGACGCTGCTGATCCTCATCGGGGCCTGGTTCGGGCTGCAGAACCTGTTCGACGCGCTCGCCATGCCGTGGATCGATGCGCTGCTGCCCGGCTTTCCTGCCTGGGCGGGCTGGCTGGGCCTGATTGCGGCAATCGCTGCCGGCATCGGCTTCGCCATCGCGCTTGCGCTGCTGATCGCGCCCGTGACGGCCTTGGTCGCCGGCCTGTTTCTCGACGACATCGCCGAAGTGGTGGAGCGGGAGGACTTTCCGGCCGATCCGCCCGGCATCGCCGTGCCGCCGCTGCGCTCGCTCGTCCTGTCGCTCAAATTTGTCGGCATCGTCATCCTCGGCAACATCGTGGCGCTGTTCCTGCTGCTGATCCCGGGCGTGAACGTCGCCGCCTTCTTCGTGGTCAACGGCTATCTGCTCGGACGCGAATTTTTCGAGTTCGCCGCGATGCGGTTCCGGCCGGAGGCTGAGGCCAAGGCGCTGCGCAGCCGCAATGGCGGCACGGTGTTTCTCGCCGGTCTGGTGATCGCCGGTTTCCTTGCCATTCCGCTGCTCAACCTTGCCACGCCGCTCTTCGCGGCCGCGATGATGGTGCATCTGCACAAGGCGATTTCGGCCCGCGAGGACGGCAAGGGGATTTCGGGTCGACAACCGGCACGCGATGTGAGAGTGTAACTTTACACTGTAAACATTCGGATGCCAGCCCATGATGACCGATTTCGTCCTAGCCTCGCTCCACCACGTGCTGATCTTCCTCTTGATGGCAGCACTTGCCGCGGAGCTGGTGATGGTGCGGCCCGGCCTCGCGGGCGCGCTCGTCGGCCGCGTCAGCCGCATCGACGGGGTCTACGGCGCCCTGTCGCTGGCGGTCATCGTCGTCGGCGTGTCGCGGCTGATCTGGGGTGCGAAGGGCTGGGAAGCCTATTCGGGCAATGTCTGGTTCTGGCACAAGATGGCAGCCTTCCTCCTGGTCGGCCTCCTGTCCATCGCGCCGACGATCCGCTTCACGCGCTGGCGCAAGGAAGCGGCGGCCAACCCGAACTATGTCGTGCCCGACATGGAAGTGCGCGGTGTTCGCCGCTTGATGCATGCCGAGGCGGCGATCTTCCTGCTGATCCCCATCTTCGCGGCAGCGATGGCGCGCTACGGCTACTGATCGAGGTTCGGCGCCTCGTCCAGTTGCTCGAGCGGCACCAGCGGCGCCGGAACGCCGGTGGTCTTCTCCGGCGACTTGCAGATGTCGGCAATCACGCAGCGCCAGCATTCCGGCTTGCGCGCCTTGCACACATAACGGCCATGCAGGATCAGCCAGTGGTGGGCGTGGCGCATGTATTCCGGCGGAATGATACGAATGAGCGTGTCCTCCACCTGGTCCGGCGTCTTGCCCGGCGCGAGCCTGATCCGGTTGCCGATCCGGAAGATATGGGTGTCCACCGCCATGGTCGGCTGGCCGAAGGCCATGTTCAGCACGACGTTCGCGGTCTTGCGGCCGACGCCGGGGAGCTTCGTCAGCTCGTCGCGATCTCCGGGCACCTCGCCGCCATGGTCGCGGATCAGCGCCTGCGACAGGGCGATGACGTTCTTGGCCTTGTTGCGCCACAGGCCGATGGTGCGGATGTAGTCGCCGACCTTCTCCTCGCCGAGATCGAGCATCTTCTGCGGCGTGTCGGCGATGGCGAACAGCGCCCGCGTCGCCTTGTTCACGCCCGCGTCCGTCGCCTGGGCCGACAGCACCACCGCTACCAGCAGGGTGAAGGCGTTGACGTGCTCAAGCTCGCCCCTGGGCTCGGGCCTCTGGATGGAGAAGCGGCGGAAGATCTCGCCGATCTCGGCGCGCGAATAGGCGGAACGGGCCGCCGGCCTGCGCTTGGTCCGCGCTCCCGCGGATGTGACCTTCGCGGCCGGCCCGGCGGCGATTTTCGACTTCAGTTTTGCCATCGTCCTCCTATAGTTGGAGCCGATGAACGAGACAAACGCCCTCGACCCCGACGAGCCGTTCTTTCGTGCGCTGCTGACGCCGCACCGCTCGCTCGGCCGAACGGGATTCATGGTGCTGATGGGGGCGCTGCTGGCCGGCTGGGCTTTCACCGGCGTCGTCTTCCTGTCGAAGGGCGCATGGCCGGTGTTCGGCTTCTTCGGGCTGGACGTGCTCCTGGTCTACATCGCCTTCCGCGCGAACTATCGCGCGGCCCGTGCGCGCGAGGTCGTCTCGGTCTCGCGCACCGCGCTCGACATCCTCCAGGTCGCCCCATCGGGCAAGACGCGGGAGCACCACTTCAACCCGTTCTGGGCGCGCTTCTCGGTCGCTCGGCACGATGAAATCGGCATAACCTCGATGACCGTGGAAGGGCAGGGCAAGCAGGTCGCGATCGGGACATTCCTCAATCCTGACGACCGCGACAGCTTCGCCAAGGCCTTTGGAATTGCGCTGGCGACGGCGAAGGCGGGGTAGGCTTATTGCTTGAAGTCTTCGGCGGTAAAGTTGCGGCCGGCATAGAAAATGTGCGCAACTTCGACGACGTGTTCCATGATCCGATACAGGACGACCGCACGTCCATCGACCGCAAGGGATCGAAGGCCGGGAATCAGATCGTCACGCGCTCTGCCCCGGAAGGGATACTCCTCCAGCGCATAACATGCCGCCTGCAATTGCTGGACGTAGGCGACCGCGCGCGCTCGACCCGAATTGCTGGAAATATAATCGAAAAGGTCTTCGAGATCGGATTCGGCCGATGGCAGGATCCGAAGCTCGTATCTCATCAGTCTGCCTTCAGACCGCGTGCCAGAACACGTTCGAACACTTCAGCGGCAGGCAGGCTGGGCCGAGGATCGGCGAGAGCCTCCTCGACACGACGTTTCATATAGCTATCGATAGCGCGCTGCTCCCTGTCCAACGCTTTCAGGCCCGCGCGCACCACCTCGCTGGCCGATTCGAACTCGCCGGACGCAAGCCGTTCGTCAAGGATCGCCTGCTGCTTGCCGAGCGTGACGGTGATGGGCTTGCTGGTGCGCATGAGCGAACTCCTTATTTATGACAGTGTCATACATTATTGCGCGCGGATCGAAAAGCCTGCATGGCAAGTTTCGGGTGGGAAACGCGTGGAAGAGGGTCGATATTGGCGCTCAAGGAGATATTGCCATGAACGCTCAGACAGCCATTCTCACGAAAGACATCACTCCGCTCGCCACCTCCGCCGAGGGCGCAGACTATGACAAGGTGCGCCGGGTGATCGAGAAGATCAGCCTCGACTATCGCGACCAGCCCTCGCTGGAGACGCTGGCCGAAGCGGTCGGCGAAACACCGACGGGGCTGCAGAAGCTTTTCACCCGCTGGGCGGGGCTGAGCCCCAAGGCCTTCCTACAGGCGGTGACGCTCGACCATGCGCGCCGGCTGCTCGCCGAGGGCATGCCGTTGCTGGAAGCCTCGCTCGAGGTCGGCATGTCGGGGCCCGGCCGCCTGCACGACCTGTTCGTGACGCATGAGGCCATGTCGCCCGGCGAGCACAAGTCGCGCGGCGAGGGGCTGGTGATCCGCTATGGCTGGCACATCTCGCCTTTCGGCAGGGCGCTGGTCATGGTCACCGACCGCGGGCTTGCCGGCCTGTCGTTCAACGACCCGGGCGAGGACCGCGCGGCCTTCGCCGACATGGCCGGGCGCTGGCCGAACGCGACCTATGTCGAGGACATGGCTGCGACCGCGCCCTATGCGGCGAGGATCTTCGATCCGGCGCGCTGGCGCCGTGACGAGCCGTTGCGCGTGGTGCTGATCGGCACCGATTTCCAGGTCCGCGTCTGGGAGGCGCTCTTGAAGATACCGCTCGGCTGCGCCCGCACCTATTCGTCGATCGCCAAGGAAATCGGCAAGCCGAGCGCCAGCCGCGCGGTCGGGGCGGCGGTGGGTGCCAATCCCGTCTCCTTCGTGGTGCCGTGCCACCGCGCACTCGGCAAGTCCGGCGCGCTGACGGGCTATCACTGGGGCCTGACCCGCAAGCGGGCGATCCTCGGCTGGGAGGCTGGAAAGGCCGCCTGACCAGCATCGGTCCGGCCTCAGGCCGGACTGACCGTGCCGTTTGCGACGGTGAGGAACTGCGCCTCGTGCGCGATACTGGCGAACAGGGCGGCGTCGGTTCCCGTCATCAGGGTCTGGCCGCCCGTCTCCTTGAGGATGGAAAAGAGGGCGGCGCGGCGGCCCTCGTCCAGATGCGCGGCGATTTCGTCGAGCAGCAGGATCGGCGTCATGCCCGACACTTCCGCCGTCAGCCGCGCATGCGCCAGCGTCATGCCGACGAGCAGCGCCTTCTGTTCCCCTGTCGAGCAGAATTCCGCCGCCATGTCCTTCGGCCTGTGACGCACCAGAAGGTCGGAGCGATGCGGACCGCTGAGTGTGCGCCCCGCCGCGCGGTCGCGGGGGCGTTCGGACGCAAGCCGCTCGATGAAATATTCCTCGATATCGACCGCCGGCCGGGCACCGACCATGCGCTCCAGGTCTCCCTCAAGCGCGATATCCGATTTCGGGAACGGGCCGCCCTCCGGCTGCTTCTCGATCATCGCGCGCATCAGCTGCAACAGCTCCATGCGCGCCGCGGCGATGGCGACGCCGGTCTCCGCCATCTGCGCCTCGATGGCCTCGAGCCAGCGGACGTCGCGCGAATCCTCCGAGATGAGTCGGTTGCGCCCCCGCATCGCCTTCTCATAGTCGAGGGCGCGCCGGCCGTGCGCGGGATCGATCGCGAGCACCAGCCGGTCGAGATAGCGGCGGCGGTCGCCCGCCGGGCCGGTGAAGAGCGCGTCCATGGCGGGCGTGAGCCATGCGACGCGCAGCCGCTCCATCATCTCGTCGGCCGTGGCGTTGGCGCCGTTGATGCGCACCCTGCGGCCGTTCTCGCCTTCGCCGCCGGCGGTTCCCGACGTGCCGGTGCCGATCTCCGTCTCGCCGTCAGGGTTCTCGACCGTGGCGTGGATGGCGAAGCCGGTGGTGCCGGCCTTGCCCTGCATGTCGGAATAGGCTGCGCGCCGCAGGCCGCGCCCGGGCGTCAGAAGCGACACGGCTTCGAGCAGGTTGGTCTTGCCGGCGCCGTTCTCGCCCGCGAGCACGACGAGGCCAGGCTCCAGCGCGATATCCGCCGAGGCGTAGTTGCGGAAATTGGCGAGCTTCAGCCGCGAGACCGCGACCGGGTCGGGCTCTCTGGCGAGGTCAGACACGCATCGGCATCAGCACGTAGAGCGCGTGCTCGTCGCTGGTGTCCTGGATGAGCGTCGGCGAGCCCGCGTCGGCCAGAAGGAAGCGCGCGTCGCTGCCGGTGAGCTGGGCCGCCACGTCGAGCAGGTAACGCGCGTTGAAGCCGATCTCCATCGGATCTGCCTCGTAGTCGGCCGGGATCTCCTCGGTGGCGCTGCCGGAATCCGGATTGTTGACGGTAAGCGTCACCTGGCCGTCTCCGATGACCATCTTCACCGCGCGTCCGCGCTCAGACGAGATGGTCGAGACGCGATCGACGGCCTGCGAGAAGGTCTGCCGGTCGATCATCAGCTTCTTGTCGTTGCCGGTCGGGATGACGCGCTGGTAGTCGGGGAATGTGCCGTCGATCAGCTTCGAGGTCAGCACCACGCTGCCGATGGTGAAGCGGATCTTGGTGTCGGAGAGCTCGACCGTCACTGCGATGTCCGGATTGTCGACGAGCTTCTGCAGCTCCGCCACCGTCTTGCGCGGCACGATGATGCCCGGCATCCCTTCCGAGCCCGCCGGCGCCTCCGTATCGGCGCGGGCGAGGCGGTGGCCGTCGGTCGCCACCGAGCGCAGGCTGAGCTGCCCGCCGGACTCGATCGTGTGCAGGTAGATGCCGTTGAGGTAGTAGCGCGTCTCCTCGGTCGAGATCGCGAACTGCGTCTTGTCGATCAGGTGCTTGAGCACCGCGGAATCGATGCGGAAGATGTGCGAGAACGAGCCGGCGGAGAGCTCCGGGAAGTCCGACTGCGGCAGGCACTGGAGCCGGAAGCTCGCACGGCCCGAGATCACCGTCATCGAGTTGCCGTCGTCGGCGGTCTTCAGCATCACTTCCGCGCCGTCGGGCAGCTTGCGGACGATGTCATAGAGCAGGTGCGCCGGAACGGTCGTGGCGCCCGTGCGCTCCACCACGGCGGGGGTCGCCTCGGTCATTTCGAGATCGAGGTCGGTCGCCTTCATCTCGAGGCTCGCGCCCGAGGCTTTCAGGAGCACGTTCGACAGGATCGGGATCGTGTTGCGCCGCTCGACGACCCGGTGAACGTGGTTCAGCGACTTCAGGAGGTTCGAACGCTCGAGAGTAACACGCATGACGACCGGGTCTCGCTCAAGTGTAACTGCCATACGCGGGCGAAACACACCCGCGCGGGCACGCCCGGAATGGGCAGGAATCGAGCGCAAACTGACAGGAAATGGCCCAGAAAAGCAAGCCCGCCGCGCCGTTCGGACGGCTTTCGGCGGGCTATTCCGGGGATAACGCAGCCCTGCCGCGGGGATGTCCGTCCGCGGCCCGGGGCGCTCGGCTCACGCCTGATCGTTGATCAGCCGCCGGAGCAGTTCGAGCTCCTGCGCGAGCGTGGTGTCGCTCGACGACTGGCCCTCGATCTTGCGGACGGCGTGAAGGACCGTCGTGTGGTCGCGCCCGCCGAAGCGGCGGCCGATCTCGGGCAGCGAGCGCGGCGTCAGCACCTTCGACAGGTACATCGCCACCTGCCGCGGCTTGACGATCGTGCGCGTGCGGCGGTTGGACAGGAGCTCCGTCTTCGACACGTTGTAGTGCCGCGCCACGATGCGCTGGATGTCCTCGATGCGCACCCGCTTCGGCTCGCCGGAGCGGTAGATATGGCCGAGCAGCTCGTCGATCCGGTCGAGCGTGATCTGCGGCTCGAAGGACTGGCGGAAGATCAGCTGGTTGAAGGCGCCTTCGAGCTCGCGTCCGCTGCCGGTGACGGTGCGGGCGACGTGCTCGATGATCTCGTCGGGGATCGACAGAGACTGGTCCTCGGCCCGCGCGCCGGCGAGCTTCTGGCGCAGCATTTCGAGGCGCATCTGGTAGTCGGGCGCCGACATTTCGAGCGACACGCCGCCATTGAGGCGCGAGCGCACCCGCGGCTCCAGCGATTCCAGCTCGGCCGGCGGCCGGTCCGCGGCGACCACCACCTGCTTGGCGCTGTCGAGCAGCATGTTGATCAGGTGGCAGAACTCGTTCTGGATCGACTTGCCCTGCAGGAACTGCATGTCGTCGATGATCAGGAGGTCGATGTCGCGCAGCTGCTCCTTGAGCGTCAGAGCGTTGTTGTCACGGATCGCGGTGGCGAAGCGCCACATGAAATACTCGGCGGTGAGATAGACGACGCGCGACTTCGCATTGTTGCGCAGCGCTTCCGCGGCGATCGCCTGCAGGAGGTGCGTCTTGCCGAGGCCGACCGAGGCGTGAATGAACAGCGGGTTGAACCGCACCGAGCCGGGACCGGCCTCCGCGACCGTCTTCGCCGCCGCGTAGGCAACGCGGTTGGACGGGCCGTCGATGAAGGACTGGAACGTATAGCGCGGGTCGAGCGGCGAGCCGAGCGAGCCGGGCTTCGATTCATGTTCGACGAAGGCCGCGCGCGGGGCCACCGGCCGTTCTGCCTTTGGCGGCGAAAGCATGCCCGAGCCGAGCGCCGTCTCAGCCTGGCGCGCCGCCTTGCGCGCCGCCGGCTGCTCGGCGGCCTCGGCGGGCCCGCCATGGCGCACGGGGCTGCGCACGATCACCTCGACCTTGAGCAGGGAGGGATCGACCTCGCGCCAGATCTCGCAGATCGCCTCCAGGTAGTGACCGTTGATCCACGAGCGCAGGAAGGCCGTGGGCACCGAAAGGCGCACCAGTCCCTTCGAGGCTTCCGCCAGCTTCATGCGGCCGAACCAGCTCGAATAGACGTCCTGACCGAGCCGCGCCCTGAGCTGCGCCTTCACGCGCTCGAAATTCGCTCCTGCCGCGTCCGCGCCGCGTCCCGCCTGCATCGAGCCGAGATCCGCCTTCACGCTGTCCGAAAATACCGGAAGTACCGCCTCGATCTCCGATCCGATCCCGCCATCCATTCCAGTTTTCCTTGCCTTGTCGACCATGTTGTCCGCCTTCTCCGACGCACCCGAATGGCGTGCGCCAGACCTCGCATGTCTGTTCGTGTCGCCGGTCTTCCGCCAGCTTGATTACCGGGCCCGGCGCCGTCCTCGACCGGCGTCGAACCCTTTTGAGGCAAGACCACCCAGTCCCGGCTTTTGACCAGACGCGGCATGCACACCCCAATTTGCAAACGACGACGAAAATCACGTCGTCACGAGAGAAAATAACTCCTCGGCCGCAGGTTGCCCCGCGGTTGATAACCGCTGTTTTCTAATTTGGTATGCGGGTTTGTTCCCCGCCCTCTCGATGCCTGGACATTACAGAAATCACGGGCGGCAGGGCAAGTCCGTGAGTCACGGTTTCTTAACCTGTCGCCTGTCCCGGAAGGCACCAAACCGGTGCCCGTCGGATGGCGATTATGGCAAAACTGTTATGAATCAATCTCTTTCAGCAGGGCCGGTTTTTTTGGCTGCCGGCCAAAAAGAATCTGAAAAAAATCGCTTGACACCGTTTTGCTCCGGCCATCCCCCGGCCTATGTGGGAAGGCTGTGGAAAACCTCCGGCAAGCCATTGAAATATATGAATAAAATATGCCGCGAACAAAAATTGAAAACCGCTATCCCGACGGGCAAATTCGGGGATATCTCGCGGCCCCGCCGGCAAAGGAAATCCGGTTCCTTAGCGGAAGCAAGACTTTAGCCGCAGCCCGCCAATCCGGCAAATAAAAAAGCCGGCGCAAGCGCCGGCTCCATGTCGTCGGGAGATGTCCGTCTCAGGCGGTAAGAGCCTTGACGCGCTGGGCAAGGCGCGAGACCTTGCGGGAGGCGGTGTTGGTGTGCAGGACGCCCTTCGACGCGGCCCGCATCAGCTCCGGCTGGGCTGCGGTGAACGCCGCCTGGGCGGCTGCCTTGTCGCCGGCTTCGAGCGCTTCCTCGACCTTGCGGATGAAGGTGCGAACGCGCGAGCGGCGGTTCTTGTTGACCGCCGTGCGGCGTGCGATCTTGCGGGTGGCCTTCTTGGCCGAAGACGTATTGGCCATTCCTGTCTCTCTTTCCGGTTCACGCCGCCGGAACATGAACCGCGGCCGCGACAAAACTCAACGGGCGGCCACTGGGCCGCCTCGGGTGGGCGGGCTTATAGTCGAGCTTTCCCGGCGCGTCAACGACCGGGCGGCATCAAACAGCCGCCCGCTCGAAAATTCTCAACGGTTGCGGAAGTTCGGCGAGCGCTTGTCGACGAAGGCCGCCATTCCTTCCTTCTGGTCCTCAAGCGCGAACATCGCGTGAAACACGCGGCGCTCGAAGCGCAGGCCCTCGGTGAGGGTCGTCTCGTAGGAGCGATTGACCGCCTCCTTGGTCATCATCACCGCCGGCAGCGAGAAGGCGGCGATCTTGGCCGCGGCCTTCAGCGCCTCGTCGAGCAGATCGGCCGCCGGCACGACGCGCGATACGAGGCCGGAGCGCTCGGCCTCCGCGGCATCCATCATCCGGCCGGTGAGGCACATGTCCATCGCCTTCGACTTGCCGACGAAGCGGGTGAGGCGCTGCGACCCGCCCATCCCGGGCATGACGCCGAGGGTGATTTCGGGCTGACCGAACTTGGCGGTGTCCGAGGCGATGATGAAATCGCACATCATGGCGAGCTCGCATCCGCCGCCGAGCGCGTATCCGGAGACGGCGGCGATGATCGGCTTGCGCACCCGGCCGAGCGCATCCCAGCCCGAGAAGAAGTCCTCCATATACATGTCGATGTAGCTCTTCGGCTGCATCTCGCGGATGTCGGCGCCCGCCGCGAAGGCCTTTTCGGAACCGGTGATGACGATCGCGCTCACGGCCGCATCCGCCTCGAAGGCCTGCAATGCTTCGACCACCTCGCGCAGCATCGTCGAGTTGAGCGCGTTGAGCGCCTTGGGGCGATTCAGCGTAAGGAGACCGACACGGCCCCTGGTTTCGACGAGAATGGTTTCGTAGGCCATGGGATCCTCCAGTTGAACGGGGCGTCGGCCTACCGCTGGCAGGCCGCGCAGAAAAAGGTCGAGCGGCCGGACTGGACGATTCTCTCGACCGTCCCGCCACAGCCTGCCCTGAGGCAGGGCTCTCCCTCCCGGTCATACACCGAGAAAGAGTGCTGGAAATAGCCAAGCGAGCCGTCGGCGTGCACGTAGTCCCTGAGGCTCGATCCGCCCGCCGCGATCGCGTCGAAGATGACCTCCCGTATGGCGGTGGCAAGCTCCTCGGCGCGAACATCGGGTTTGTCGGGCGGGCCGGCGATCGTCCCGGCACTGCGCAAGGGCGACAGGCCGGCGCGCCACAGCGCCTCGCAGACATAGATGTTCCCGAGCCCGGCGATCAGCCGCTGGTCGAGGAGGGCAGCCTTCAGTGGCGCCCGTTTGTCGCGCAGCAGCGAGGAAAGCAGCTCTCCATCGAGGCTGTTGCCGGTCGGCTCGACGCCGAGTCCCGACAGCGAAGGGTGCTCGTCCAGCAGGCGCTCCTCGGCGAGCAGCATGAAGCCGAAGCGGCGCGGATCGTTGAAGACGACGCGCCCGTGCTCTCCCGACGCGGTCAGGAGATGGAAAACGACATGGTCGTGCGCGGCGGCCTTGGAGCGCTCGTAGTGGAACTCGCCGGGGATGACGGCCTCGCCGCTCATCTCGATACGCCACGAGCCCGACATGCCGAGATGCGAGATGACGACGGCGCCGTCGTCGAGATGGATCGTCAGATACTTCGCGCGCCGGCCGACCGCCGTGACGCGACGGCTCTCCAGCCGCTCGGCAAAGCGGTCGGGAAAGGGAAAGCGAAGGTCCGGCCGTCTCTGCTCGACGCGCTCGATCACCGCGCCTTCGAGATAGGGCTGCAGTCCGCGGCGTACGGTTTCGACCTCGGGAAGTTCAGGCATCTGCGCGGATCAGGCCGTAGAACGATGTCCCGTGGCGTCCCGGAGCGAGCCCGAGATGCTCGGCGACGGTCTCGCCGATGTCGGCGAAGGTGGGACGCAGGCCGACATCGACGGTCCGGAGGCCTGGCCCGGTGCCGATGATCGGCACGCGCTCGCGCGTATGGTCGGTGCCGCGCCAGGAAGGGTCGTTGCCGTGGTCGGCGGTCAGTATGAGCATGTCGCCGGGCCTCAGCCGGGCCAGGATTTCGGGCACGCGCCGGTCGAAGGCTTCCAGCGCCGCGGCGTAACCCGCAATGTCGCGGCGATGGCCGTATTCGGTGTCGAAATCGACGAAGTTGGCGAAGACCAGGTCGCCGTCGGCCGCGTCGTCCATCGCACCGAGTGCCACGTCCAGCATCGCCATGTTGCCCACGCCCTTGCGGACCTCGGAGATACCGCGGTGGGCGAAGATGTCGCCGATCTTGCCGATGCCGATCGTGCGCCTGCCGCTCGCCACGACACGGTCGCACAATGTCGGCTCCGGGGGAGGCACGGCGAGATCCTTGCGGTTGGGAGTCCGCTTGAAGGTCTCCACGGTCTCGCCGAGGAACGGCCGCGCGATGACACGGCCGATATTGAGCGGGTCGACGAGCTTGCGCACGACCTTGCAGAGGTCATAGAGGCGCTGAAGGCCGAAATGCTCCTCATGCGCGGCGATCTGCAGGACGGAATCGACCGAGGTGTAGCAGATCGGCTTGCCGGTGCGGATATGCTCCTCGCCGAACCGCTCGATGATCTCGGTGCCCGAGGCGTGGCAGTTGCCGAGGATGCCCGGCAACTTGCCCTCCCGAATGATCGCCTCGGTCAGGTCCGGCGGGAAGGCGGGAACCGTGTCGGGGAAATAACCCCATTTGAACGGCACCGGCACGCCGGCGATCTCCCAGTGGCCGGATGGCGTGTCCTTGCCGTCGGAAACCTCCTGCGCCGCACCGTGGAAACCGGTGCGCATCTCCTCCCGGTCGAAGGGTTGGCCGGCCGCCGTCCGCCAGGCATCGCCGAGCCCGAGCCCCGACATGTCCGGCAGGTCGAGTGGGCCGGAGCGAAGTCCTTCTCGGTCGCCCTTGCCGTCCCGGCATCCGGCGAGGATGTGGCCGAATGTGTCCGCGCCCTCGTCGCCGAACGTCGCCGCATCCGACGAGCCGCCGATGCCGAAGGAATCCAGAACGAACAGGAAGGCGCGGGGCATATTCTTCGTTATAGTCGGATGAGAACATGCAAGACATAGGTGTGAACGGACGCCATGGCAATCGGAAGGCTTTCCCTGATCCTGGCCCTAGCGACATTCGCGCCGATGTCTCCTGCCAGCGCCGGCTGGCGCGAGGACCTTGGCGTATTCCGCGTCGGGATCGTCCTGCCGGCCGCCAGCGCGCCACAGCTCGAAGGCGCCGAGCGGATTCGCGCCGGCTTTGCGAACGCGCTGGAAATGCCGGTCGAGCTGTTCACGGCCCGCGACTACGCCGTGCTCGCCGATGCGCAGGCCAGCGGCCGCATCCAGTATGCGATTCACACGGCCACGTCCTATGCGTCGGCCTGGCTGCTCTGCTCCTGCGTCGAGCCGCTCGTGGCTCCGGTCGCGGAGGATGGCTCCACCGGCATCCGCTCCGTCCTGATCGCACGGCCGGACGGTCCCCCGACGCCGGAGGCGGCTATCTCGGCAAAGGTGGCGATCGGCCCGGCCGACTCGGTGGCCGGCCGGCTGATCCCCCTGGCGGAGTTCAGGCCCGGTGGCGCCGACCTGTCCGGCGCGGAGACGTTCTTCGCGCCAACATCCTCCGACACCGAGGCGGAAGCGAGCCTGGAGAGCGGCGCGGTCGCGGCAATGTTCGGCTTCACGCGGTCGAATGCGGAGGGGACCGCCTTGGGAGGCACGCCGGAGCGCCTGTCGTCGGCGGGGCTGCAGGGGGCGAAGGTGATCTGGACCTCGAACCTGTTGCGCAACGGGCCGCATGCCGTGCGGTCGAACCTTCCCGCCGAGGCCAAGGCGGCGCTGAAGTCGTTCCTGACGGGAATGCGCGCATCCGATCCGGAGCTCTACGACCTCATCGAGCGGCGTTTCTCCGGCGGTTTCGTCGCGGTCGGCCAGGACGACTATGCCTCGGCGGTCGACCTCGTCCGCAAGGCGTCCCGTCCCCCGGACGCGGAGTGAGCCGCGCGCCTCAGCAGGTCGAGCAATCGATGGTCGTGCTCATGCGCGGGCGCAGATAGTAGGTCTCTTGCATGTTGATGTTGTCGAACGCGGCCAGCAGGCCGGTGGCCTGCTTCTCGCTGGCGGTCCAGGTGATGATGGGGCGGTAGTCGAGCGACGTCTCCACGCGGATGAGGAAGGACCCCTTGATCCTCAGCGTCTCGGGGACGGTCGTGGTCGAATCCTTCGCGGCATCCTGCGAGAAGGCGCCGTCGACCATCTTTCGCGACCAGGCGACCGTCACGGTCGGCACATCGTCGTTGCTGATCCGGATTGCCGTGATGACGACCTTCAGCTGCGTCCGGCTGTAGGGGTTGAGCGTCGCCTCGCCGATCGACATGATCGCCTCGACCTCGGTCTTGCTGATCGACTGCTGCTGCGTGACGAGGTCGGCGATCATCGAGGCGGCGCGGCCGACCTTCTTGTTGGCGTCGATCGCGGGCGCGATCTCCATGGTCACGAAATACATGGTCAGGAGCAGCGGCGCGATGAAGGCGAATTCGATCGCGGCCACGCCCTTGCGGTCTGCGGCGGCGCGCCGGAGAAGACCGGCTATTCTGTTCATCCAGGCGAAGCTCGTCATGGTTCTTGTTTCCTCGGCTGATCGGTTTCTGGCGGATCAGTCGTCGAACGGTTCGTTCTGCCAGGTCATCGAGGCGAAGTGCAGCGTCTTGCCGCCCTTCAGGTTCGACATCCTCTTGCGCATGAAGTCGGTCATTACCGGCCATTCGTAGAACACGCGCAGCATGTTCTTCGTCATCGACTTGCCGGGGCTGAAGCCAAAGTTCGAGTCAGCCAGTTCCTTCTCGCTGCCGGACCCGACGAAGGCGATCGTCACGTCGGCGGCGTCCTTGAACGTGGGATATTCGCGCAGGTCGACCTTGAGCCCCGGGCAGCCGGACGCGACGAGGATGTCGATCTGGCTGCAGATCATCTCCTTCAGCTCGTCCTGGGTGAGGTCGGCCGCCTTGACCTGGCCGGTGCGGAGCTGGCGCGCGACATTGTCCGTGGCATTCGCGAGCAGTTGCGACCCGGCGAAGGAGATGCAGCTCTCAAGGATGGCGAAGGTGAGCAACGCGAAAGGAATGGCCAGCAGGCTGAACTCGATCGCGACATTGCCCCCGCGGTCGCGCAGGAAGCGGCGCGACCTGCGTTCGGGAACGCCAGCGCCGATGCCCTGGACGGGCGAATTGCCTGCGGTATCCATCTGACCCTGCCTCGCCTTGCAACGCATGGGTCTCAGACTAGCGATGAATGGTTGCGATCGGGTTTGCGCGGAAAGTTAAGATTTACCCTCTCTCGCGCCGAACTCGGGTGGGAACGCCGTTGGCCTACTGGCTGGCGTTCATCTCCGCTTCCGACTGGCGCTCCGCGTCGGTCTTGTAGGAGCTCTCGCACAGCGGCGTGCAGGAGAGGGTCTGCACTTCCGACCGGCGGTAGATCCGCACGGAGCGATCGTCCTGGCGGGTGACATACACCTGCTCGTCGACGATCGGCGCGCCCTGGGCGTCCATGACGACGAGATTGGTCACCCCGAAGCCCTTGCCGGTGAGGACGATGGTGCTCGCATCCTGCACCGCCGCATCCGCAATCGCCGGATTGCCGACGACGATCGTGTCCGCCGGCCGGGCGAGCTTTACGATCTTGGCCTGGTTCATCACCACCTCGATGCCGGGCTCGGCCGCCGTGGCGGTCGTGGCCGCGACGGCGAGGGTGGCGGCTATCAGCAGGCGGGCAGCGGATCGAGCCACGAGGGCCTCCTCGGATGGGAAAGTTTCAATCGAAGATGAAGGAGATTGGTGAATCTTCAGTTAAGCCGGTTCCCCTGGGAGCGGGCGGTGGCGTGCGCGGCTGTTGGAAACAGGAATCGCGCATGCGCGTGTGAGCGCGGGATTTCCGCCGATACAATGCGAGCCGCGCAATTATTCGGCGGTTAACCACAGACGCGTCGGGCGCCGCGTAAGGCTTTGGTAATCCTGTTCGTTAAGCCGATTGCAAGAGCTTCTCGGTAATGTCGCAAACATCCGATCGACACAGAAGAACGCCGACGGAAGTGCTGTGTAACACGTGGAGTAGGAGCTCTCAAATGACCAAGCTTTTCGCCCGCTTTGTGAAGAATGAGTCCGGCGCGACTGCCATCGAATACGGCCTGATCGCGGCCCTGATCGCCCTCGCCATCATGGTCGGCGCTGGCCAGCTCGGCAACTCGCTCGACGCCAAGTTCAAGGATCTGGCTTCGACGCTGGACGAAGCCGGCTGATACGCCTAATCGGCTGGAATTAATGGGGCTGCGCCGAGAGGCGCGGCCCCTTTGCTTTGCATGACGCACGGTGGGCTTCATCAAGGATTAAGTTCGTTGTGACTAGTATTCAGCCTCAGTGAGGTTTCCAATGCTTGCGGCCGCCATCTTCGTCGTCTTTCCTTTCTGCATGGCCTACGCGGCGATTTCCGACATGCTGTCGATGACGATAGCCAATCGGGTCTCGCTGCTGCTCGTGGTTGCGTTCGCGGCGATTGCGCCAATGACCGGCATGGCTTGGGCAGACTACGGCTGGCACATTGCCGCCGGTCTGGCTGTCCTTTCCGTCACCTTCACGCTTTTTGCGATTGGGGGCATGGGCGGCGGCGATGCGAAGCTGCTGGCAGCCACGGCCGTCTGGATGGGGTTCGGGCCGGAACTGATGCAGTATCTGGTCTATTCCGCTGCGCTCGGCGGTCTGCTGACGATCCTGATCCTGATGTACCGGCGTTCGCCTTTGTCGGTCTACACCGCTCACAACATCTTCCTGCGCAATCTCGCCGATCGCGACATAGGCGTGCCCTACGGCATCGCGCTCGGCCTGGGAGGCCTCATCGCCTATCCGAACACTGCGCTCATGCAATGGGCTCTGGCCCAGGCCGCCGGCCTCTGAGGTTCCGCGACGGGTCGCATAAACCGAAAATTAATCACGATCGTAAGCATTGCATTAACCTTGTTTTGACGATTGCCACCCCATTGTCGGCCCCGGGTGAATTGGCTTGCCGTGGGTGGGGTCCGACATGGTTGCATCTCGAATAATCATCGCAGGCGTCGCCGTCATGGCGGCGGGCGGCGCGGGATTTATTGCAAAGAACATGTCGAAGGCCCCCGCGCCGCAGGTGGTCGTTAACGCTGCGCCGAGCGCGCCGGCGATCAAGACGGTCGACGTTCTTGTGCTCGCGAGCGACCTGCCCATGGGCGCCACGATCGAGAACCAGCTCGAATGGCAGGCCTGGCCCAGCAACACGGTCAGCGAATATTTCGTGACGCGCGACAAGGAGCCGGAGGCGCTCGAGCAATTGAAGGGCTCGGTTGCCCGGCTCGCTATGTATCAGGGCGAGCCGCTGCGCAAATCGAAACTGATCGGGCAGGGCCAGAGCTTCATGTCGGCGATCCTGCCCTCGGGCAAGCGTGCCGTCGCCACCCAGATCGCGGCAGATACCTCCGCCGGCGGCTTCATCCTGCCCAACGACTATGTTGACGTGATCATGACGCGTCGCTCGGATACCGGCGGCGCCCAGGGCTTCGTCACCGAGACGATCCTCAAAAACATCCGCGTGCTCGCCATCGACCAGGCCATCCAGGAGAACGAGGAGGGCCGCAAGGTGAAGGTCGGTGACACCGCCACCCTGGAGCTGACGCCGCAGCAAGCGGAGATCATCACCGTTGCACAGCAGATGGCCGACCGGCTCACGCTCGCGCTCCGCTCGGTCGTCGATACCCAGGAAGCCAATCTGGACGAAGCCGACTACCTCATTTCGGGCAACGGTCGTCGCGGCACGGTGCGGCTGATCAAGAGCGGTGTGGTGTCGGAAGAGGGGGCTCGCAAGTGAAGATGAAATCGAGAACTTCGATCGCCAAGCTCGGGAAGCTTTGCCGCCTGCAGGCCTCGGGTATCGTCCTGGCGGCTCTGGCCGCAGGAACCTTCCCGTCGACGGTGATGGCGCCATTCCTCGCCTCGCCCGCCCTGGCCAAGGATGGCGGCATTTCCATACGCTCGACGTCGGGCGCAAGTGAGCGCATCAAACTGGGCCTGAATAAGTCCGTGGTGATCGATCTTCCGAACGATGCCTACGACATCCTCGTCGCGAATCCGGCCGTGGCCGACGCCGTGACGCGCACGGCGCGCCGCATCTATCTCTTCGGCAAGGCGGTGGGCGAGACCAACATCTTCGTCTTCGGTCCCAATGGCCAGCAGATCGTCAGCCTCGACCTCGCGGTCGAGCGCGACGTGGCGGGTCTCGAGGAGCATCTGAAGCGGTTCATTCCGAATTCGGACATTTCCGTCGAGCTGATCAACGACAACGTGGTCCTTACCGGTACCGTCGAGACACCGCTGGATGCGACACGCGCCGCCCGTCTGGCCCAAATCTTCGTGACCGGCGGTGAAGCGACGACCGGACAGTACTCACAGACAGCTGCCGGCGGAGATGCCGCGGGCGGCGTCGACATCAACAACCCGGACTCGGAGCGCCAGGTCAGCCAGATCGTGAACATGATCAAGATCATCGGCGAGGACCAGGTGACATTGAAAGTCACCGTCGCCGAAGTTAGCCGGACCGTGATGAAGCAGCTCGGCGTCAACATGATCGCCAATGGCAATGCCAACGGTATTTCATGGGGAGCGATCACCGACAACATCACGGGTCTCGGTATTCCTGTGTCGAACACGGGCTTTTCCATCGGCGGTTCGCTGATCGACGCCTACATCAACGCGATGGAGCAGTCCGGCGTGATGAAGACGCTGGCAGAGCCGACGTTGACAGCGGTGTCCGGCGAGCAGGCGACCTTCCGTGTCGGTGGCGAATTCAACCTCGTCACAGGCCAGTCGGTCGACGATGAGACCGGCAAGATCACCTACGATATCGAGAAGCTGGAATACGGTATCGGACTGGAATTCAAGCCGGTTGTGCTTTCGCCTGGCCGCATCAGCCTCAAGGTTCGCACGTCGGTGTCGGAGCCGACGACAGAAGGTTCGGTCTCGCTTTCCGCAGGCGTCACGCATGGCGGCACGAACCTGCTCTCCATCCGCAAGCGCCTTGCCGACACCACTGTAGAGCTTCCGTCGGGCGGTTCCATGATGATTGCCGGCCTCGTGCGAGACGACGTTCGTCAGGCCGCCAGCGGCCTGCCTGGCCTGTCCAAGATCCCGGTGCTCGGCACGCTGTTCCGCAGCCGCGACTTCGTCCGCAACGAGACCGAACTCGTCATCATCGTCACGCCCTATCTCTCCCGCCCGGTCGCCCGGACCGCGCTGGCGAAGCCGGACGACAACTTCAATCCGGCCAGCGACGGCGCCGCGAACTTCCTTGGCCGCGTGAACCGCGTCTACGGCACCATGAAGACCGACAAGCCCAACGGCCGCTACCACGGCGTCGTCGGCTACATCTACAAGTGAGATGGAGACCGGCACCATGACCCTCACAGTTTCCACGTCCGATCGGAGATCTCCGGTGCGCCGACTTTCCCTTCCGCTCCTCCTCGTCCTCACGGCGGGCCTCGCCTCGGGCTGCGCGCTCGTCAAGCGCGACCACATCGAGGTCGGGTCGATCCCTGACGATTACCGCACCAACCATCCCATCGTGGTCGGCGAGGCGACGGAATCGATCGATATCGCGGTGGCGTCCAGCGATTTCAGCATGACGCGCGGACAGCGCGATGCGGTCGACGGGCTGATGTATCGCTACGACCGGTCCGCGGCGCCGCCCGTGCTGGTGCTGGCGCCGTCGGGATCGGGCAATGCGGCGGCGGCGACCAACGTTGCTTCCGACATCGCCCGCTTCCTTCGCAAGAGCGGCGTCCGAAACGTCGAGATCGCGCATTACGCGGTCGATGCGCCCGACGTCTCCGCGCCGATCCGCGTCTCCTTCAGTGTCGTGAAGGCGACGACGGACAAGTGCGGCCGCTGGCCGGACGACATGCTGAAGACGTCCGACAACAAGCATTGGGCGAATTTCGGCTGCTCGTACCAGAACAATCTCGCCGCGCAGGTGGCGAATCCGAACGATCTGGTCGGCCCGCGGCGGCCGAGCGAGATCGACGCCGAGAACCGCACGGTGGCGATCGGCGAATACCAGACCAAGGACACCATATTCGAGCCGGAAACGGGCTACTAGGCGGGAGAGGACCATGAGCAATCTTGCCTACGAGACCCAGGCGCTGCCGGACCGCGGCGACGATTTCGGAGCGATGGAGGCGCTTCGTCCGCTGCCGCGGATTTCGATCCAGGCCTTCTGCGAGACCGAAGGCGTCGCGCGGCCCATCGAGCGGGCCGGCGAGGACCGCCGCATGGCCAAGACCCACCTCAAGGTTCACATGGGCGGCCTGGAGACGGCGGTCGAGTTCTATCGGACGGCGCCCACGCCGAACCTGATCCTGCTGGAATCGCGCCGCGAACCGCGCGAGATGCTCGACAGCCTGCGCGGACTGGCCGAGGTCTGCGATCCGACCACCAAGGTCGTGGTGATCGGCCACTACAACGACATCTGGCTCTACCGGGAACTGATCCGCTCGGGCATTTCCGAATATGTCGTCGCGCCGATCTCGATGGCCGACATCCTGTCGGTGATCTCCAACATCTTCGTCAATCCGGAAGCTGAACCTCTTGGCCGAACGATCGCGTTCGTTGGCGCCAAGGGTGGCGTAGGCTCCTCTACGATTGCCCACAACGTCGCCTGGAGCGTCTCCACCCTGTTCAAGTCCGAGGTCGTCGTCGCCGATCTCGACCTGGCCTTCGGCACCGCCAACATCAATTTCGACCAGGACCCGGCCCAGGGCATCGCCGAGGCGGTGTTCTCGCCCGAACGCATCGACGAGACCTATCTCGACCGGCTTCTCGCCCAGTGCGCCGAGCATCTTTCGCTGCTCGCGTCGCCTTCCACCCTGGACCGGATCTACGACTTCGATCCGGACGCCTTCTCGCAGATCATCGACGTCGCGCAGCGCAGCGCCCCGATCGTCGTGCTGGACGTTCCGCATGTCTGGTCCGGCTGGGCGAAGACGACGCTGATGCAGGCCGACGAGATCGTCATCACCGCGACGCCGGAACTGGCCAATCTGCGCAACACCAAGAACCTCGTCGACATGCTGAAGAAGCTGCGCCCCAACGATGCGCTTCCGAAGCTGGTGCTCAATCAGGCGGGCGTGCCGAAGCGTCCCGAGATCACCGCGGCCGACTTCGCCGAGCCACTCGGCATCACGCCGATGGCGGTCATCCCCTTCGATCCTCTCCTGTTCGGCAATGCCTCCAACAACGGCCGAATGCTGGGCGAGATGGACGCGAAAAGCCCGATCGTGGGCATGATCAACGAGGTGGCGCACATCGTCACCGGCCGCGCGGAGATCAAGGCGAAGAAGAAGCCGGGCATCGAGCAGGTGCTCGCTCGCCTGAAGCTCGGCAAGAAGAAGTAAGTCCTCAAACGGAACGGATCTCGTCGCATGTTTGGGAAAAGAGGCAGTGAGGGCGGCTTTGGCGGCATGGACACGCGTCCGCCGCCGTCCGTCGCCTCGACCACGACCGTCAAGACGGAAGCGCCGGCAGCACCGCGCCCCGCACCGGAGCCGGCTCCGGCGCCGGTCGCTGCGAAACGCTTCGAATCCGCTCCGCCCGCGCTTCAGCCGATGCGTCCCGCCGGTCCGCGCGAGCGTTCCGAGGCCTATTACGACACCAAGAGCCAGGTCTTCTCGGCCCTGATCGACACGATCGACCTGTCGCAGCTCGCCAAGCTGTCGCCCGAAAGCGCGCGCGAGGAAATCCGCGACATCGTCAACGACATCATTGCGATCAAGAACTTCGCGATGTCGATCGCCGAGCAGGAAGACCTGCTCGAGGACATCTGCAACGACGTGCTGGGCTACGGCCCGCTGGAGCCGCTGCTGGCACGCGACGACATCGCCGACATCATGGTGAACGGTGCCAAGCAGGTGTTCATCGAAGTGAACGGCAAGGTCGAGCAGACCTCGATCCGCTTCCGCGACAACCAGCAACTCCTGAACATCTGCCAGCGCATCGTCAGCCAGGTCGGCCGCCGCGTCGACGAGAGCTCGCCGATCTGCGACGCGCGCCTTCCCGACGGCTCCCGCGTCAACGTCATCGCGCCGCCGCTCGCCATCGACGGCGCGGCCCTCACCATCCGCAAATTCAAGAAGGACAAGCTGACCCTCGACCAGCTCGTCAAGTTCGGCGCTATCTCGCCGGAAGGCGCGGAGGTGCTCAAGATCATCGGTCGCGTTCGCTGCAACGTCATCATCTCGGGCGGCACCGGCTCCGGCAAGACGACGCTGCTCAACTGCCTGACCAACTATGTCGACCGCGACGAGCGCGTCATCACCTGCGAGGACTCCGCGGAACTGCAGCTGCAGCAGCCGCACGTGGTGCGTCTTGAGACCCGCCCGGCAAACCTCGAAGGCGAGGGCAAGATCACGATGACTGATCTGGTCAAGAACTGCCTGCGCATGCGTCCCGAGCGGATCATCGTCGGCGAGGTGCGCGGACCGGAGGTGTTCGACCTTCTGCAGGCGATGAACACCGGCCACGACGGCTCGATGGGCACGATCCACTCGAACAGCCCGCGCGAATGCCTCAACCGTATGGAATCGATGATCGCCATGGGCGGCTTCTCGCTGCCGCAGAAGACCGTGCGCGAGATCATCGTCGGCTCGGTCGACGTCATCATCCAGGCCGCGCGCCTGCGCGACGGCTCCCGCCGCATCACCCACATCACCGAGGTGATCGGCATGGAAGGCGACGTGATCATCACGCAGGACATCGTCCTCTACAAGTTGAAGGGCGAGGACGCGCATGGCCGCCTGATCGGCGAGCATGTCTCGACCGGCGTCGGCCGGCCGCGGTTCTGGGAGCGGGCCCGCTACTACGGCGAGGAGGCGCGGCTCGCCAAGGCGCTGGAAGCCATGGAAAAGCAGACTGACTGAGCGCAGTCCCTGCGCGGGAGCGGCATGAGATGTTCGGCATAGACACAACGATCCTCGCCTTCATCGCGCTTGCGGGCGTGAGCGCCGGCGCGGTCGCCTATGCGCTGATGTTCAACCGCATCCAGAGCGAGGAAAAGACCGAGAAGCGGCTGGAGACGATCAAGCGGGCGGAGACGGACCGCAGCATCGTGGCCGCCACGCGCGACCGCGCCGCCGAGGTGGCCAAGCGACGCAAATCGGTCCAGGATTCGCTCAAGGATCTCGAGAACAAGCAGAAGACGCGCGACCAGGTGGTCAAGAAGCCGCCGCTGAAGGTGCAGATCCGCCAGGCCGGCATGACGGTCTCGATGGAGAAGTTTTACCTCTATTCCGTCGTCTGCGGTGTGGTCCTGGCGGCGCTGGCCTTTCTCGGCGGAGCGCCAGTCTGGGCCGTTCCCGGCGCCCTGCTGGTGGGCGCGCTGGGCCTGCCGCGCTGGTTCGTCTCGTTCCGGCGCGGACGGCGGGTGAAGGCTTTCCTCAACGAGTTCCCGAACGCGCTCGACATCATCGTCCGCGCGGTGAAGTCCGGCCTCCCGCTCAACGACGGCATCCGGCTGATCGCCAACGAGGCGCAGGAGCCGGTGAAGACGGAGTTTCGCCGCATCGTCGATGCGCAGCAGGTCGGTCTCTCGATCCCGGAGGCGGCGATGCGCATGACCGAGACGATGCCGTGTCCGGAGGCGGGCTTCTTCGGCATCGTCATCCAGATCCAGCAGCAGGCCGGCGGCAACCTGTCGGAAGCGCTGGGCAACCTTTCGCGCGTGCTGCGCGATCGCAAGAAGATGAAGGCCAAGGTCCAGGCGCTGTCGATGGAGGCAAAGGCCTCGGCCGTCATCATCGGCTCGCTGCCTTTCATCGTGGCCTTTCTCGTCTACCTGTCTTCCCCCAACTACATCATGCCGCTCTTCACCACGTCGTCGGGCCACATGATCCTCGCCTTTTCCGCCGTCTGGATGTCTATCGGCATCTTCGTGATGCGGAAGATGATGAACTTCGAGGTGTAGCGTCGCATGTTCACCCAACTGTCCAAGTCGATCTCCGATCCGGCCTTCCTCATCGCCGTGTTCGTCGGCATCGCGGTCTTCGCGACGCTGTTCACGCTGATGCCGTCGCTTGCGGGCAACACGCTGAAGACGCGCATGAAGACCGTCGCGCTCGAGCGCGACGAACTGCGCGCCAAGCAGCGCGCGCGTCTCGCCGCCGAGGCCGACAAGCGCCGCCGCGGCCTGCGCGAGGAACAGTCCGTCGGCATGAAGCAGATCGTCGAGCGACTGGACCTGCGCCGGGCGCTCGCCGACGAAGCGACCGTCGCAAAGTTGCGGCTCGCTGGCTTCCGCGGCCAGAACCCGCTGACAAAATTCCTGTTCTTCCGGCTGGTTCTGCCGTTCGTCGGGTTTGCCCTCGCGGCTGCCTACGTGTTCCTGCTCGGCGGCCTTCCCAAGCAGCCGGCCTTCGTGAAGCTCTTCGTCTGCATCCTCTTCGCTTATGCGGGATTTTACGCGCCGGTGCTTTACGTCTCGAACCGGGCCTCCAAGCGCAAGGCGTCGATCCAGAAGGCGTGGCCCGATGCGCTCGACCTGATGCTGATCTGCGTCGAATCGGGCATGTCGATCGAGGCCGCCATGCGCAAGGTCGCCGACGAGATCGGCGCGCAGTCGGTCGAGCTGGCGGAAGAGTTCATCCTGACGAACGCTGAGCTGTCGTTCCTTCAGGAGCGCCGCCAGGCCTACGAGAACCTCGCCAACCGCACCGGCCTCGAAAGCGTCAAGGGCGTCGCCCAGGCGCTGATCCAGGCGGAGCGCTACGGCACGCCGATCGCGACCGCGTTGCGTGTGCTCGCCAACGAAAGCCGCGAGATGCGGATGAACGAGGCCGAGAAGAAAGCCGCGGCCCTGCCGCCGAAGCTCACCGTGCCGATGATCCTGTTCTTCCTGCCGGTGCTGTTCTGCGTGATCCTCGGCCCTGCCGGTATCCAGGTCTCCGAGCGCGGCATCTTCGGCGACAAGAAGGAATCGAGCAGCAACTAGGCTTGTCCGGGCTCTGCCTTTGCCGCGCCTAGCGCCCGCGCTCGATGTCGTCGATCAGCTTTTCCATTTCACTGATCTCCCTCCGCTGCGCCTCGACGATCCGCGCTGCCAAATCCCTAACGCGGGGATCGGTCAGGTTCGCCCGCTCGCTCGTCAGGATGGCAATGGAGTGATGCGGGATCATCGCCCTCATCCATGAGGTGTCGCCTACGAAAACCTGGCTTCGCACCAGGTAGACCGATCCGGCGAAGACCAGCGCCGCCACCGACAGGATGACGAGGTTTGCCAGGCGAACCGTATACATGTGCAGCATGAAGGACAGCATGACGACGGCCATCGCCGAGCCCATGATCAAGGCCATATAGAGCCTGGTCTCGCTCCAGCGGATGTGACTGACCTGGTAGACATTCAGATATGTCAGCGAATACATCACCACTGTCGAAACGGCGATCATCGCGGCAAAGCGGGCATAGGCGCGCATCGAACCCTCCTATTGGCTGACTTGTTTCGTCAACCAGGAGCGTCGTCCAAGGGTTCCCGCCTCGGGGTCAGTTGGTGTTCTTCTTTTCCTTCTCGTCCTTCAGCTCGTTCCAGGCGTTCTGCTGGGCGAGCATGGAGCGGAGATAGGCGACGTTGGCCTGCGCCTGGTCGGGCGAAAGCTCCTGGCGGGCGATCTGCTCAGCCTCGTCGAAGCGCCCCTGCAGTCCGACGACCAGGGCGAGGTTTTGCCGGACGCGGCTGTCGGCGCCGGGCCGCTGGGCCGCCGTGCGCATGTGCATTTCGGCGGTCTTGAGGTCGCCTTCGAGCAGGTAGGACATGCCGAGATTGGACAGGATGGTCGGCTCGTCGGGCTTGAGATCGAGCGCCTTGCGATAGAGCTGGCGCGCATTGGCCGACTGGCCGAGCTGGTCGAGGATCGCGGCCTCGGCCGACAGGAGCTTCCAGTCCGGATATTCGGGCGTCTGGGCGCGGCGGATGGCGTCGAGCGCCTGCTCGAACTGGCCGATCGCGGCCAGCGACTTGCCGTATGCGGCGAGCACCTCGCGATCCTTCGGATAGGCGATGGCGAGCTTGCGCATCACGGCGAGCGACTGGTCGGCGCGGCCGTTCATCTGCAGCACGTTCGAATAGGCCATCGCCGTCGCCTTGTCGTTCGGCGATTTCGCATAGTCCCTGCCGAGCTTGTCCGCGGCACTCTCTAGCTCGCCCGTCGACATGCGGTCGAAGGACTTGCCGAAGGAGCGGTTCACCGAGCCGGTGGTCATGCTGCTCTTGCTGGCGCAGCCGGCCATCGTCGCCGCGAGCAGGATCACGGCGCCCGCCGTTGCAAGCTTGCGTCCGAAACGGGTCGCGGAACGGGCAGCGGACATGAGGCCTCCGGAAGGAATATCTCGACCGTCGAAGCGGCCTTCCTGCCCGGAGAAATATTCCGTTAACCCTAATGGATGGTTAATATCGCGACTCGCTCCCGTTAAGAGTTCCCCCATCGGATCCGCCAAGCAATGCCCGTCACTCTCGTCGCCGATCGTTCCTCGCTTTCTCGCCCCGTTCATCTGGTGGCGAAGGGCGCGCTCGAAAAATCCGATCTTCCCGCCGCGGCGATCGCCTGGGCGAAGGCGAACGCGTTCACCGGCGAGGAAGGGCGGACGCTGCTGCTCGCGGATGGCGATGGGAGCGTGTCCGGCGCATTGTTCGGCCTCGGCGACCAGACGGGCGGACATCTGCCGCTGCTGCCCGGAGCACTGGCCCGCACGCTGCCCGAAGGCGACTGGCACTTCGCGACAGCGCCGGCGGATGGCGCAAATGCTGCACTCGGCCTGCTGCTCGGGGGCTATGCCTTCACCGCCTATGGCCGCAAGCCGCATCGCGACATCCGCTTCGCCGCGCCCGAGGGCGTCGACAGGGCTCGCGCCGAACGCCTGGCGGAAGGCGTGTTCCTTGCGCGCGACCTCATCAACACCCCGACGAACGACATGGGGCCGGACGATGTGGAGGCCGCGGCGCGCAGGCTCGCCGCGACGCATGGCGCAGAGGTCGCAGTCATTGCGGGCGACGAGCTTTTGGCACGGAACTTTCCGATGATCCATGCCGTGGGTCGGGCTTCTGCGCAGGCGCCGCGGCTGATCGACATCCGCTGGGGCAGGGGGGATGCCCCGAAGGTGACGCTGGTCGGCAAGGGCGTCTGCTTCGACACCGGCGGCCTGGACATCAAACCGGCGTCGGGCATGCTGCTGATGAAGAAGGACATGGGCGGTGCCGCCAATGTGATGGGCCTCGCCCACATGATCATGGCAGCGAAGCTGCCGCTGCGGCTCAGGGTCCTGCTGCCGGTGGTAGAGAATTCGATCGCCGGCAACGCGTTTCGACCGGGCGACATCCTGAGGAGCCGCAAGGGAACGACGGTCGAGATCGGCAACACGGATGCCGAGGGGCGGCTGATCCTCGGCGATGCGCTTGCCTATGGCGACGAGGAGGCACCGGATTTGATGGTCGACATGGCGACGCTCACCGGTGCTGCGCGCGTGGCGCTCGGACCGGACCTGCCGCCCTTCTTCACCGACGACGAGGCGCTGGCCGCCGACCTCGCCAGAGCCGCGGCCACCGCCGCCGACCCGCTCTGGCGCCTGCCGCTCTGGATGCCGTACGACGGCAAGTATTCCTCGAAGGTCGCCGACATCAACAACACAAACACCGATGGCTTCGCCGGCTCCATTATCGCGGCGCTGTTCCTGAAGCGCTTTGTCCAGCAGACGAAGTCGTGGGCGCATTTCGATATTTTCGGCTGGAATCCGGCCGACCGTCCGCACGGGATCGCGGGCGGCGAAGGCATGGCGATCCGAGCGCTGGAGAAGGTGATTTCCAAGCGCTATCGCGCCTGAGCCCCTTGCATCGCCCGGCGTTCGGGCGTTGAATGGAACGGGTCCGAAACAATAACAGGATGATCCCGGTCCATGGCGGTGAACCTGCGGCCCAGCCAGGCTTTGCGGCTCTGGCAGAGCGTCGCGCTGTCCGAGGTGAATGCGGGAATGCCGGACCTGTCGCACCGACAGTTGGCGATCCTACTCACCGTCTATCTCGAACCGCCGCCGCACACTGTGCGAGGACTCGCGGCCGCGCTTGGCGTGACCAAGCCGGTCGTCACGCGCGCGCTCGACACGATGGGCGCCCTGAAGCTCGTTTCGCGTCATCGCGACGAGGAGGACAGGCGCAACGTGCTGGTGAAGCGGACGATCGAGGGAGCGCTCTTTCTCGAACGCTTCGGCGACGTTATCATCGCCAGAGCCAAGGAGTTGCCGCTTTGACCATACTCGACCGACGGCTGAACGCGTTTCGCGAGGACCTCGCCGACAAGCGGCTCGAAGGCCAGGTGGAGGCGCCCGCCTTCGTCTCAGGCCGTGCCGCCCATGTTCGCGCGCCCGTGCTCGATATGCGGCGCAGGCCGAGCCTGGAGGCTGGCATCGACACGCAGCTCCTGTCCGGCCAGGACGTGCTCGTCTTCGACGAGGATGAAGGCTTCGCCTGGGTCCAGGCGCGGATGGACGGCTATGTCGGCTATGTCGGCTCGAACGGGCTCGCCGAGGGTTTTTCGAAGTCCAGGCACATCGTCTCCGCGCCGCGCACCTTCGTCTATCCGCTGCCCGACCTGAAGACCGTCCCGACCTCCGTCCTGTCGATGGGCTCGTCCGTCGAGGTCGTCGGCCTGGAGGAGCGCCGGGGCACCAACTATGCCCTGCTGCCGTCGGGCGAGGCCGTGATCGCGGGGCATGTCCGCCCGGAGAACGAGACCGCCGCCGACTATGTCGCCATCGCCGAGCGGCTGCTTCATACGCCCTATCTCTGGGGTGGCGCGAGCGCGTTCGGCATCGACTGTTCAGGACTGGTGCAGCTGTCGATGCGTATGACGGGTAGGCAAGTGCTGCGCGATTCCGACATGCAGGCGCAGACGATCGGAACGGTAATCGATCCGCAGCGCGAGGCGCTGCGGCGGGGCGATCTCGTGTTCTGGAAAGGGCATGTCGCGATCGTGACCGATCCCGAGACGATCATCCACGCCAACGGCCATACGATGACGGTCGCGCTGGAGCCGCTCGCCGAGGCGGTGTCGCGGATCGGCTATCTCTACGGCCAGCCGACCGGCTTCCGCCGGCCCTGAGCTTCAATATCCCGCGTCGCGGTCGACGAGGTTCCTGAGCTTTTCGCCCCGGTCGTGGGCGTCCATCTGGTCGAGCATCGGCCCGACGAGATGGGCGGGATCGGACGTCGCCGCGGCGTGCGGGGTGACGAAGACGCGCGGATGGTCCCAGAGCGGGCTCGTTTTCGGCAGCGGTTCCTGCTCGAACACGTCGAGGCTCGCTTCCTTGAGCGTGCCGTCTTCCAGCGCGCGCACGATGTCCGCCTCCTTCTGCAGCTTGCCGCGTCCGGCATTGATGAGGAACGCACCGCCGAGCCCGTTGTCGCGTCGCAGCCGCTTGAGCACCGAATAGTCGATGATGCCGTGCGTGGCGGGCGTATAAGGCAGGAGCACGACGAGGATGTCGGTGGCGTTGAGGAACGGCGTCAGACCGGATGCGCCGGCATAACATGTCACGCCGTCCATCTCCTGTTGGGTGCGCGACCAGCCGTTGACCTTGAAGCCGAGGGTAAGCAGCGCCTTCGCGCTGGCGCGGCCGAGATTGCCGAGACCCATGATGCCAACGCTGACCTCGCTGGCGGGGGGCTGCGGCGGCTCGTACCAGGTGCGCCTGGCCTGCTGGGTCCGGTAGAACGCGCCCTGCCGGTGGTGGTCGAGCACCCGCCAGGTGACGTATTCCGTCATGTACTGCGTCAGGTTGTCGGCGACGACGCGCACGATCGGCACCTGCGGCAGGCCGGGATCGGTGAGGAGATGGTCCACCCCGGCGCCGACCGAGAAGATCGCCTTGAGGTTCGGCAGCTTCTCGAGGATGCGCGGCCGCTGCTTCCAGACGACGGCATAGTCGATCGACGGATCGGCGGGACCGTCCGGCTCCAGCACGACGTTGCGCCGGGCGGACAGGAGCTGCATCCACTGCTGCGGATTGAATCCGGTGATGGCGAGCAGGACCTTTCCGCTCGGCTTGCTAGCGCTCATCGGCGATACCCTATTCGTTGACTGCGTGCTGCCTGGTGGTCGCGACGTTGAAGGCCGCCGCGATCAGCGCCTTGGTGTAGTCCGTCTCGGGCGCTGCAAATATGCGCTCGGACGGTCCCTTCTCGACCACGACGCCGTTGCGCATGACGATCACTTCGTTGGCGAGCGCGCGGACCACCTTTAGGTCGTGGCTGATGAAGAGATAGGCGAGGCCGTATTTCTGCTGCAGCGAGCGCAGCAGGTCCACCACCTGCGCCTGCACGCTCATGTCGAGCGCGGAGGTTGGCTCGTCCAGCATCACGAATTTCGGCTTCAGGACCATGGCGCGCGCGATCGCAATGCGCTGGCGCTGTCCGCCGGAGAATTCGTGCGGATAGCGGAAGCGGGTCTCCGGATTGAGGCCGACCTCGTTGAGCACGTCGACCACCGCCTTGTCGCGCTGGCCGGGTGTCTGGTCCGGCTCGTGGATCTTGAGACCTTCCTCGATGATCTCCGACACCGACATGCGCGGGCTGAGCGAGCCGAACGGGTCCTGGAACACGATCTGCAGCTCGCGCCTGAGCGGGCGCATCTGCTTGAAGGAATAGGTGTTGATGTCGCGGCCGCCGAAGTCGATCCGGCCCTTCGACGAGATCATCCGCGCCAGCGCCAGGCCGAGCGTTGTCTTGCCCGAGCCGGACTCGCCGACGATGCCGATGGTCTGGCCGGCGCGCACCGAGATGTCGATGCCGTCGACCGCCTTCACGTTGTCGACCGTCTTGCGGAAGAAGCCCTTCTTGATCGGGAACCAGACGCGAATCTGCTCGCCGCGCATCACCTCGGGTTTCGTGTCGTCCGCGGCGGGGGGCAGGCCGCGCGGCTCCGCCGCCAACAGATGGCGCGTGTAGTCGTGCTGGGGATGCGCGAACACCTCCGTCGTCGGCCCGGTCTCGACGATCTTGCCCTTTGTCATCACGCAGACGCGGTCGGCGATCCTGCGCACGATGCCGAGGTCGTGGGTGATGAACAGCATGGACATGCCGCGCTCTGCTTTGAGCTTGGCCAGCAGTTCGAGGATCTGCGCCTGCACGGTGACGTCGAGCGCCGTCGTCGGCTCGTCGGCGATCAAGAGCTTCGGCTCGTTGGCGAGCGCCATCGCGATCATGACGCGCTGGCGCTGCCCGCCCGATAGCTGGTGCGGATAGGCGCCGAGCCGCTTCTCCGGCTCGCGGATGCCAACCTCGTTGAGGAGTTCCAGCGTGCGTGCGCGCGCCTTCGCGTCGCCCATACCCTGGTGCACCTTCAGCACCTCGCCGACCTGCCGCTCGATCGTGTGCAGCGGGTTGAGCGAGGTCATCGGCTCCTGGAAGATCATGGTGATTTCGCGCCCACGCACCTTGCGCAGGTCCGCCTCGCCCTTAGCCAGCAGGTCGTTGCCCTCGAAAAGGATCTGGCCGGACGGGTGGCTGGCGGCGGGATAGGCCAGCAGCTTCAGCACCGAGAGCGCCGTGACCGACTTGCCGGAGCCGGACTCGCCGACCAGCGCAACGGTCTCGCCCTTGGCGATGTCGAACGAGATGTGGTCGACAGCAAGCGTCTGCGCGCCGCCCTGCGAGAAGGCGACGGAGAGATCGCGGACGGAGACGAGTGGAGCGGTCAAATCACGGCCTCGACATCGGTCAGGCGGAAATCGTCGCCCTTGAACAGCAGCGGCTCGCCGCGCGCCTTGGACAGGGCATAGGCGAAGCAGTCGCCGAGGTTGAGCTGGGCGCGGTGGCTGCCTTTGCCGAATTTCTTGTAGGCTTCACGGGCGATAATGGCTTGCGCGCCGTCGATATCGACGATGCTCACTCCGAAGTTCGACAGGAGATTGTCGAGTTCTTCGCCCTTCTTGCTGTCCTTCAGCCGATCGAGCCTCACGGCGGTTTCGAGATAGTTCATCGGAGACATGAGATGGGGACCACGTCCCGCTTTCAGCAGGATGTCTTCCATCGTGTCACCTTCCGGTTCTTCAAGCATGATCGCGAGGATGGCTGACGCGTCGACGATCATTTGAACAATCCAAACTCGTCATAGAAGTCAGAATGGTCACTCGTTGCCCCGGGCGGCGTTGGCCCGGAACGGCGGATGATCTTTCTGATACGTGCTTTGCGCGTCGCGTAATCGTCCTGGAGCTCAAGGCGACGCAACTCTCCGTTCAGCGCCTGCTCGATCGCACCGGTAATGCTCTGGTTGGTCTGCATAGCCAGTCTGCGCGCCAGCTCTTCAACCCGCTCGTTCTTGATGTTGATGCCCATCAGTTGGCTCCAATGGTAGAAAGCCGGATCATTTCTACCATGTTTCCGCTCTCATCGGAACGTCTTCCGCGGGTCGAAGGCGTCGCGCACGGCTTCGCCGATGAAGATCAGCAGCGACAGCATGATGGCGATGGTGAAGAAGCCGGTAAGGCCGAGCCAGGGGGCGGAGAGGTTGCGCTGGCCCTGCTTCAGCAGTTCGCCGAGCGAGGCGGAACCGGGCGGCAGGCCGAGGCCGAGGAAATCGAGCGAGGTGAGCGTCGAGATCGAGCCGTTGAGGATGAAGGGCAGGAAGGTCAGCGTCGCCACCATCGCGTTGGGCAGGAGGTGGCGATACATGATCGTCCGGTCCGGCACGCCGAGCGCCCGCGCGGCGTTGACATATTCGAAGTTGCGCGCGCGCAGAAACTCGGCGCGGACCACGCCGACGAAGCCGACCCAGGTGAACAAAAGCATGATGCCGAGCAGGATGAAGAAGCCCGGCGGCAGCACCGCCGACATGATCAGGATCAGGTAGAGCACCGGGATCGACGACCAGATCTCGATGACCCGCTGCAGCAAAAGGTCGGTCCAGCCGCCGAAATAGCCTTGCACCGCGCCGGCGGTGACGCCGATGACCGCCGATGCCGCGGTCAGGACCAGCCCGAACAGCACCGAGATGCGGAAGCCGTAGATGACGCGTGCCAGCACGTCGCGGGTCTGATCGTCGGTGCCAAGCCAGTTCCAGTTGCCGACCGTGCAGTTGGGATCGTTCGCGCCTTGCGGGTAGCGCTGGCAGCGGAACTCCTTGTCGTACATCCAGGACGGCTTGGCGGGCGCGGCCTCCGGAATATCGTTGTTGACGGTGCGGTACGAGTAGCGGATCGGCGGCCAGATCAGCCAGCCGTTCGCCTCTATCTCTTCGGAGATCACCGGATCGCGGTAATCCGTGACGGCGTAGAAGCCGCCGAACTTCTCTTCCGGATAGTCCACCAGAACGGGAACCAGCAGCTCGCCCTTGTAGAAGGCGAGCACCGGCTTGTCGTTGGCGATGAACTCGGAGAACAGCGACAGGACGAACAGGACGAGGAAGATCCAGAGCGACCAGTAGCCGCGCCGGTTTGCCTTGAAGTTCTGCCAGCGGCGCTGATTGAGCGGCGAGAGCCACGGCCGCCTGGCTGCGCGCTCGGTCTCGACCTCGGTCTTTTCGACGATGTCCGTCATCAGACGTCGCGCCTCTCGAAGTCGATGCGCGGATCGATCCAGGTGTAGGTGAGGTCGGAGATCAGCGTCGTGACGAGGCCGATCAGGCCGAAGATGTAGAGGCTGGCGAAGACGACCGGATAGTCGCGGTCGAGGATCGACTGGAACGACAGGAGGCCGAGCCCGTCGAGCGAGAAGATGTTTTCGATCAGCAGCGAGCCGGTGAAGAACACCGAGATGAACGCGCCCGGGAAGCCGGCGATGACGATCAGCATGGCGTTGCGGAAGACGTGCCGGTAGAGCACCTGGCCCTCGGTGAGCCCCTTGGCGCGCGCGGTCACGACATACTGCTTGCGGATCTCTTCGAGGAACGAGTTCTTGGTGAGCAGCGTCGTCGTGGCGAAGGCGGAGAGCACCATCGCCGTCAGCGGCAGCGTCAGATGCCAGAAATAGTCGACGATCTTGCCCCAGAGCGAGAGCTGGTCCCAGTTCTCGGAGGTGAGGCCCCGGAGCGGGAAGCAGTCGCAGCCCAGCCGGAAGCCGTAGAACTGGTCGCCAGAGGTGAAGCCGATCGGGAAGGAATTGCCGCCGGCGAACAGGATCATCAGCAGGATCGCGAACAGGAAGCCGGGGATCGCGTAGCCGACGATGACCACGCCGCTGGTCCAGATGTCGAAGGCAGAGCCATCCTTCACCGCCTTCCTGATCCCGAGCGGGATCGAGATGATGTAGGAGATCAGGGTGATCCAGAGGCCGAGCGAGATCGACACGGGCATCTTTTCGAGGATCAGGTCGACGACGCGGATGTCGCGGAAGAAGCTCTCGCCGAAATCGAACCGCGCATAGTCCCACACCATCTTGCCGAAGCGTTCGAGAGGCGGTTTGTCGAAGCCGAACTGCTTTTCGAGTTCGGCGATGAATTCGGGATCCAGCCCCTGGGCGCCGCGATATTTGGAGGAGGATTCGCCGCCGAAGTTCTCGACGTTCTGCGCCCCGGCGTCCCCACCGCCGCCGGACAGCCGGTCCGACCCGGCGCTGGTGCCGTTGATGCGCGCGATGACCTGCTCGACCGGACCGCCCGGCGCGAACTGGATGAGCACGAAGGAAATGGCCATGATCCCAAACAGGGTCGGGATCATCAGGAGCAGGCGGCGGGCGATATAGGCGCCCATCAGACGCCCTTCATGCAGGTTTGGCCGGTCGTCCGGTCAGAGTTTGCCAATTGCCCTCGCCTTTTCCGCATCGAACCACCACAGCGCTTCGACCGGGAAGCCGTAGTCCGGCTTCGGCTCCCTGAATCCATAGATGTCCCAGTAGGCCGCCCGGTGATTCGCCGCGTGCCAATTTGGAATCCAGTCTCGCCGCGCGCGCAAGACCCGGTCGAGCGCGCGGATCGCCGCAACAAGGGCAGGACGGTCCGCCACCTTCGAAACAGCGGTCAGCAATTCGTCGACGGCGGGATCGGCCGTGCCGGGGAGGTTGCGGCTTCCCTTCATTGCGGCGGCGCTGGAGTGGAAGAACTGCTCGAGGTCGTCATAGGTCGGGGTGGCGCTCATCGACGCCGCGATCGAGATCATGTCGAAGTCGAAATCGGACTGCCGCACCGTATACTGGGCGGCATCCACCAGCCGGATCGAGGCGTCGATGCCGATGGTCCTCATGTTCTCGATGAAGGGGGAATCGATGCGGATGAAGACCTCGTCGTTGACGAGGATCTCGAGTGTCAGCCGCTCGCCCTTTTCGTTGACGACGAAGGCGGATCCGTCAGGCTTGCGCCAGCCGGCCTGACCGAGAAGGTCGATGCCCCGGCGCAGCAGCCTGCGGTCGCGGCCCGTTCCGTCCGTGATCGGTTGCATGACCGGCTCGCCGAAGGTTTCCTCGGGAATCCTGCCGCGCAAGGGTTCGAGCAGCGCCTGTTCCTCGGGAGAGGGGAGTCCCGTCGCGACGAACTCCGAGTTCTCGAACAGGGAGTGCGAACGCTCATAGGCGTCATAGAAAAGGTTGCGTTTCGTCCATTCGAAATCGAAGCACAGGCCGATCGCCTCGCGCACGCGCGCGTCCTTGAAGCGGTCACGCCGCTGGTTGATCGCCCAGGCCTGCAGCGAAGGCTGCAGTTCACGCGGGAACTCGCGCTTGATCACCTTGCCTTGCGTGATGGCGGGAAAATCGTAGCCGGTCGCCCAGGTCCGGGAGGTGAATTCCTGCCGGTAGAGCACGTTGCCTTTCTTGAAGGCCTCGAAGGCAGCCTGGCGGTCGCGATAGAACTCGAGCCGGATGCGGTCGAAGTGGCCGAGGCCGCGGTTGACGCCAAGATCCTTGCCCCAGTAGTCCACGACGCGGTCGTATTCGATGAATTGGGCGGGGCGGAATGTGCCGACCTTGTAGGCTCCGCAGCCGAGCGGCGGGTTCAACTGCGACCCGTCGAACGGATTGGCCTCGAAGAAGGCCTTCGAGACGATCGGATAGCCGACGACCGACAGGATCGTGCGATCGGACTGTTCGCCCGAGAAAGTCAGTCGAAACGTCCGGGGGTCGACCGCCACCGCCTCCGTCATGCGCCCGAGGGACAGGCGCAGGCCGGGATGGGTCTTCTGCTTGAAGAGGTTGTAGGTGTAGGCGACGTCCTCGGCTGTGAGAGGCGAACCGTCGTGAAAGCGCGCCTGCGGCCGCAGGCTGAACTCGAACGTGTTGCGGTCGGCCGAAATGCTCACAGTCTCGGCGGTCAGCCCGTAGACCGCGTCCGGCTCGTCGAGCGAACGCGTCATCAGCGAATCGAAACACATCTCCATGCGCGGCGGCGCGTCGCCGTTCGGGACGAAGGTGTTCAGCGTATTGAATGTGTCCGGGTTCTGGTTCCACAGCCAGTTCGGCGGCGAGAAATTGAACGTCCCGCCCTGCGGCGCATCGGGGCTGGCATAGTCGAAATGGTCGAAGCCCGCGGCATATTTCAGGTCGCCGAAGGCGGAGAGCCCGTGAAGAGGCGTCTCGGTGGGTGTTGTGGCGAACAGCGTTGAGGGAAGCGCCGGAAGGATCGCCGCCGCGCCCGCTGCCCCGAGGAACTCCCGGCGCGACAGTGCCGCCATCAATTCGCAATCCCGAACTTGGCGTTCAGCGCCTTTTCCTTTTCGGGGTCTATCCAGAACGATTCGATGTCCGGGCCGATGACCTTTGTCGGCTGCGGCTCCGGTATGCCGAACTTGTCCCAGTAGGCCAGCCAGACGACCGGCCGGTGATATTGCGGAACGACATAGTAGCCCCACAAAAGCACGCGATCGAGGGCATGGGTGGCGACGACCTGGTCTTCGCGGCTCTTGGCAAAGATCACCCGTTCGATCAGCGCGTCGACAACGGGGTCCTTGATGCCTGAGTAGTTGCGCGAACCCGGCCTGTCGGCATCCTTTGATCCCCAATAGGTGCGCTGCTCGTTGCCCGGCGATTGCGATTGCGGCATCACCCCGAGCAGCATGTCGTAGTCGTAAGTGTTCTGCCGCGCGATATATTGGCTGACGTCCACCATACGGACCGGCGCGTCGATGCCGAGCTTGCGCATGTTGGTGATGAGCGGCATGCCGATGAATTCCTGATAGTCGTTGGCGATGAGCAGTTCCGCCCGGAACTGCTGGCCTGTCTGGGCATTCACCAGCTTGCCGTCCTTGATCACCCACCCCGCCTCGGCGAACAGCTTCACGGCCTCGCGCAGGTGGGCGCGTTCCGACTGCGGCGTGTCAAAGACCGGCAGCTTGAATTCCTGCGTGAAGAGTTCCGGCGGCAGCTTGTCCCTGTACGGTTCGAGGATCGCGAGTTCCTCACCCTGGGGTATGCCGGAGGACGCCAGCTCCTGGCCGACGAAGTAGCTGTTGGTACGCTTGTTCAGGTTGAACGTGCGTGTCTTGTTGAAGGTCTCGAAATCGTAGAGCAGCGTCAGCGCCTGGCGCACGCGCCGGTCCTTGAACTGGTCGCGGCGCATGTTCATGACGTAACCCTGCATCGGTTCGCCGGATTCGTCCTTGAACTCCTTCTTGATCACCTGCCCCGCCTTGGCCGCCGGAAAGTCGTATCCAGTCATCCAGCGCGGCGGCTGGTTCTCGGCACGCAGATCCTCATAGCCGCCTTTGATGAAAGCCTGCCATTCCGCGGTCTGGTCGAGGACGTAGCGGTAACGCCGGCGATCGAAATTGTTTCTGCCGACATTGATCGGCAGGTCGCTCGCCCAGTAGTCCTCGACGCGCGTCCAGGTGATGTCGGTTCCAGGCTTGAAGCTCTCGATCCTGTAGGCGCCGGAGCCGAGCGGCGCCTCCAGAGTCGGCCGCGTGATGTCACGCTTCTCGCCCTTGGCGTTGGTCCCCTCCCACCAGTGCTTCGGCAGGACCACCAGGTCGCCCATGATCATCGGGAGTTCGCGGTTGCCGCCCTGGTCGAACTCGAACCGCACCTCCCGGTCGCTCACCTTCACGGCCTGTTTGACATTGCCGAAATAGCTGACGAAGTCCGGGCTGATCTTCTTGAGGGTGTCGAACGACCAGATCACGTCGTCGACCGTGATCGGCTGGCCGTCATGCCATCTGGCTTTCGGGTTCAGCCGATAGGTCGCGCTCGAAAAGTCGTCCGGATAGGAGAAGGCCTCGGCGATGAAGGCATGGTTCGTCGTCGGCTCGTCGATGGACTTCGCCATCAGCGTGTCCCACAAAAGGCCGCCCTGGAAATTGAGACCCGCCGCAGAGGTGCCGATGGCGATGAACGGGTTGAAGCTGTCGAAGGTGCCGACCGCGACGGAATTCAGCGTGCCGCCCTTCGGCGCGTTCGGATTCACGTGATCGTAGTGCTTGAACGTGTCGCCGTATCGCGACGGCTCGCCCATTCGATCCGAGGTGCGCCATTCCTGGGCGTGGCCCGGAATGGCCCAGACGACGGTGACGGCAAGCGCGGCGGCTTTCAGCAGGTTCATTCGGGCGCGTTCTCCCTGGCGGCGACAGACGGACGATAACAAAAAAGCCGGGCTGAACGGGACAAAAGTGTGTCATCCCATGAAAATCATCATCCTTCGCTGAGCTGCATTAATCAGCTTGCAGCCCATTGAAATCAGCGCTGACACGGGACTACCTCGGCTGTCAGTACGTTGTATTTTCGCAAAGGTGCTTTAGACGTAAATGCATGTGGGATTCTGTCTGGCATCTGCGCGGGTCTACACCAATTGCCGAGGAAGATACGTTTGAATCGGTGCTGTCTCGCATTGAGTTATTTCTTGAGCAGCAACAAAAGAATGTATTGAATAGAAATTCGCACTCGATCTCGTTCAAGTCGTCATTTTGGGGATTGCAAAATAGGAATCTCGCAATGGTGATTTACGATGAAGGGAGATTCTGGATAGATGATGGAGAGAACGGGAGTTTTCTCAAATACGATCTCAAAAGTTTGAATGGGTTTATTTTTTGCCTTTTCGGCGCTGGCATGTTCTTCGTTTTTGTATTGGCAGCCAGTCGCGACGTAAGCTTGGGTGTGAAGATTGCGACCTTCACGTTCTGCTGGCTGTACGGCATGAACATGCTGCTGGCCTGGTTGCGTATTCCGAGAGCGATCCGCGAGGCCGTCAACAAGAACTGAAGGTCGGGGACTTGCGACTTTGCCCGCGCGGCAAGACACGCCAAGGCAACCGCACTGAAGCGGACACTAGAAAGCAAAAAAGCCAGGCTGAACCCGGCTTTTTCGTGATCTCGATCTGAAAATATCGTTACTGCGCCGGTGCGGCGGGGGCGGCAGGCGCCGCGGGGGCGGGGTTGGCCGTTTCGGTCGCGGGCTCGGTCGTCGCGCCGGCTGCCGGGGCTGGCACGGCGTCGGCAGCGGGAAGCGGCGCCGGCGTGTCGGCCAGGGTGCGCAGATAGGCGATGATGTTGGCGCGATCACCGACGGCCTTGATGCCGGGGAAGTTCATCGCGGTGCCCTTCACCAGCGCCTTCGGGTTGGTCAGGAACTCGCTGAGGTGCTCATAGTCCCAGTTCGGTCGCTCACCGGCATGGGCCTTCATCGCGGCGGAATAGGAATAGCCCTCATGCGAAGCGACCGGACGGTCGACGATGCCCCAGAGGTTCGGGCCGATCTTGTTGGCGCCGCCCTTCTCGGGGGTGTGGCAGGCCGCGCAACGCTTGAACAGCGTCTCGCCGGCGCCCACGTCGGCGCTGGCCAGCAGCGGCCCGACGGGTTCGGGCGCGGCCGGGCCGGACGCTTCGCCGCCGGCACCAGCCTCGGGCTCCAGCGCTGCGATCTCGAAGCCGGCCTTTTCGGGCGCATGCGACGCGAACAGCGAATCCGAGATCAGGCTGAGCGAAAAGACGACGAAAACGGTGCCGAGGATCGCCCCGATGATCTTGTTGAATTCGAACGAGTCCATGCCTCTCCGTGCTCCCGTCGCGGTGCGGGCTGGAGCGTTCGCCGTCCGCCCTCTTCCCAAATAACAAACAGCCGGCTGGAGAGCCGGTGAAAGCGGGCGGAAACTAGGTCTTTTGCGATAAGTTCGCAACACCTATAAGGGCCTTCCCCCGTGAGACGTTTTGCCACTTCCTGCCGGTCCGATCCATGAACGCGCTGATCCTCATTCCTGCCCGCATGGCCGCGACGCGCCTGCCCGGAAAGCCGCTTGCCGACATCAACGGCACGCCGATGATCGTGCATGTCGCGCGCCGCGCCGCCGAGAGCGGGCTCGGGCGTGTGGTGGTGGCGACCGATTCCCGCGAGGTGGCGGAGGTGGTGGCCGGGGCGGGGTTCGAGATCGCCATGACGCGCGCCGACCACCAGTCCGGCTCCGACCGCATCTTCGAGGCGCTGATCGCGCTCGATCCCGCCGGCGCGGTCGAAACGGTCGTCAACCTGCAGGGCGACCTGCCGACCATCGATCCGGCCTCGATCCGGGCCGCCCTCGCCCCGCTTGCCGATCCCGCGGTGGACATCTCGACGCTGGGGGTGGAGATCTCTCGCGAGGGGGAAAAGACCAATCCCAACGTGGTGAAGATCGTCGGCTCGCCGCTCTCGCCGGCCAGGCTGCATGCGCTGTACTTCACCCGGGCGACCGCGCCCTGGGGCGATGGGCCGCTCTACCACCACGTCGGAATCTACGCCTACCGGCGCGCCGCGCTGGCGAGATTCGTCGCCCTGCCGCAATCTGCGCTTGAACGGCGCGAGAAACTGGAGCAGTTGCGGGCGCTCGAAGCCGGAATGCGCATCGATGCGGCCATCGTGGACGCGGTGCCGCTCGGCGTCGACACGCCGGAAGATCTCGATCGCGCCCGCGCGATGCTCGCATAAGCAGGACGAACCGCATGCCCAAGACAAACCGCATCTCCTTCCAGGGGGAACCAGGCGCGAATTCCGACACGGCGTCTCGCGAGATGTTTCCGTCGATGGAGCCGTTGCCCTGCGCCACCTTCGAGGATGCCTTCAACGCGGTGGAAGCGGGCAAGGCGGACCTGGCGATGATCCCGATCGAGAACACGATCGCGGGGCGCGTCGCCGACATCCACCACCTGCTGCCGGAATCGAAGCTGCACATCGTTGGCGAGTATTTCCTGCCGATCCATTTCCAGCTCATGGTCCTGCCGGGCGTCCAGCGCTCGGAGATCAAGACAGTGCACAGCCACATCCATGCGCTCGGCCAGTGCCGCAAATACATCCGCAAGAACGGCTGGAAGGGCGTGATCGCCGGCGACACGGCGGGCGCGGCGCGCCTCATCGCCGACGTGAAGGACCGCTCGATGGCGGCGCTCGCGCCGCGCCTGGCGGCCGAGCTCTACGGGCTCGATATCCTCGAGGAGAACGTCGAGGACGCGGCCAGCAACGTCACCCGCTTCGTCGTGCTGACGAAGAGCAAGGAATGGGTGGAGCGCCCGACGCCCGACGCGCAGATGATGACGACGTTCATGTTCCGCGTGCGCAACGTGCCGGCCGCCCTCTACAAGGCGATGGGCGGCTTCGCGACCAACGGCGTCAACATCACCAAGCTGGAAAGCTACCAGCTCGGCGCCTTCACGGCGACGCTGTTCTACGCCGACATCGAAGGCCATCCCGAAGATGCAGGCGTGAAGAACGCGCTGGAGGAGCTGAAGTTCTTCTCGCGCGAGGTGCGGATTCTGGGCGTCTATCCGCGAAGCCCTTCGCGGGAAGAGTGGAAGGTGGCGGACTGAGCGTGGTCTTGCCACGCAGGAAAATCCTTGCGTGGCAAGAAAGGTCGACGACCGTTACGCGTTCTCTGCCCAGGTCCTGATCAGCAGGTTCGCGATCGCCGAGCGGGGTGGGGTCTTGATTCCTTCCGGCGAGCGGCCGGCGATGATCTCGTTGACCTCAGCGCGCGTGAACCAGCGGACATCCTCCAGCTCTGTCTTGTCGGCGACGATCTCCTCATTCAGCGCCTCGCCGAAGCAGCCGATCATCAGCGAATAGGGGAAGGGCCAGGGCTGGCTGGCATGGTAGGCGACGCGGCCGAGCCTTATGCCCGCCTCCTCGAAGGTCTCGCGGCGCACCGCGTCCTCGATCGTCTCGCCGGGTTCGATGAAGCCGGCGAGGCAGGAATACATACCCGGCGGGAAATGGGGGCTACGGCCCATCAGGCAGCGTTCCTGCGTAACAGCCAGCATGATCGCGACCGGGTCGGTGCGCGGGAAATGCTCGGCCTTGCAGTTGAGGCACACCCTTTTGTAGCCGCCGGCACGTATCACCGTCTCATGGCCGCAGCGGCCGCAGAAGCGGTGGGTGCCGTGCCAGGCGAGCAGGGCACCGGCCTGGGCCACGGCGCCGAGATCGTCCTCGGCGAGCAGCCCCTGGACATTCACCGAGCGGAAGTCGATCGCATTCACGCGGTCCGGCAGTTCCTCGGGCTCCAGTCCGGCGGGTGCGGCGAGTACCGGGCCTCTCGCATCCCATCCAAGCAGGATTGCCTGATCGGTGACGGCGCCGAGCGAGGCGGCGGCGAAGGGGCGGAACCATGGATCGAAGCCGTCGCGCCCCTCCTTGAGATAGACGCGCCCGGCCTTGATGAGCATCAGCCGCGCGGCGGGGTCTTCGAGCGCGCGGGCGGTCGAATCATCACTCCGCTGCTCCGAGCGCCTGTCGATGAGATTGCCGGAAAAACCGACCAACTTGCTGGGCTCGCGCGCGGGCGCCTCGAAAAGGCTGGAGATCATGATGTTCTGCTGTCAGGTCTGTGTGGCGAGCGCCGAGCGCATGCGATCGGCGAAGGCGTGGCGGTCTTCGGTTCGGTAAGGCTCGCGCACGCCGTAGCCCCACACCGGGCCGGGCCAGCCCGGATCGCCGATGTTGCGGGCGACGACATGCACGTGCAACTGGCGCACCACATTGCCGAGCGCGCCGGTGTTGATCTTGGTGCACGCCGTCTCGATCTTGAGGGCCTGCGCGACGAGATTGGTCTCGAAGGTCAGCATCGCCTGGTCGAGCGGGGTGAGATCGTGCATCTCGGCGATGCCTGGGCGCTGCGGCACGAGGATCAGCCAGGGCCACCGCCGGTCGTCCATCAGCCGAAGCTCGCACAGGCCGAGCCACATCAGCGGAACGCTGTCAGCGTCCAGCCGGCGATCGAGCTCGAATCCCGGCTGATGACCAGGCAGCATCGGCGTTCCTCTCCTCTTCGACGAAAGGCTATGATGCGCCTTGGTTCGCCGCAACTGCCTCAAGGTCGAAATCGTTAAATTGGTCTTTCGTTGACGGTCCGGCCAGCAAGGTGTTGGATGGTGATGTTCGGAGCGGTGAGCCGCCCGCCCATTCCCTGCACGATTATGGAGTTTGCCGATGGCTTCCGCGCCTGTCTGGTTCATCACCGGTTGCTCGACCGGTCTCGGGCACGAACTCGCGAAACTCGTGGCCGCGCGCGGCTGGAACCTCGTCGCCACCGCGCGCCGCAAGGAAAGCCTCGTCGACCTCGCAGGCCCGAACGTGCTGGCGCTTTCGCTCGACGTGACGAAGCAGGATGAAATCGAGGCGGCCGTCGCGGCCGCGAAAGAGCGCTTCGGCCGCATCGACGTGCTCGTCAACAATGCCGGCTACGGCTACCTGACGACGGTCGAGGAGGGCGAGGACGCCGAGATCCGCGCCATGTTCGAGGCGAACGTCTTCGGCCTGTTCGCTATGACGCGCGCGATTCTGCCGGTGATGCGGGCGCAGCGCAGCGGCCATATCATCAACATCACCTCGGTGGCCGGCCATGTCGGCAATCCGAGCTCGGGCTACTACGCCGCGACCAAGCATGCGGTGGAGGGCTTGTCGAAGTCGCTCGCCGTGGAGGGCGCGCCGCTGGGCATCAAGGTCACGGCGGTCGCGCCGGGTCCGTTCCGGACCGACTGGGCGGGCCGCTCCATGGTCCAGACCCCGAACCTGATCGAGGACTATGCGTCGACGGCCGGGACGAGAATGAAGAACGTTTCCGGATACAGCGGCCAGCAGGCCGGCGATCCGGTTCGTGCGGCCGAAGCGATGATCGCGCTGACCCGGATGGAAAACCCACCCTTGCACATTGTGTTGGGCCGAGGCGGCTTCGATGTGGTGACGGCAAGTCTTCGCACCAGGCTGGCCGAGATCGAGGCGCACCGGGAACTGGGAGTCGGCACCGATTTTCCGGCCTGACCCATCCGTTTGCCTCTTCGACCATTCCCGTCTTGCATTTCGCGCGCCGATTGCCGATATGCAAGGTGGGAGGTTGGTGGTGGACGAGCCACTCGCCAACCGGGTCAGGTCCGGAAGGAAGCAGCCCTAACGAGCCAGGAACGGGTCATTGTTCCAGCCTCCCGCCTTTCCTTCCGCTTCGGCATGCGCGCGACCCGCTGCAGGGTCGTTGACGCCGTGCGGCGGGTGGGTTGAACTGGACGGGCAGGGACCGGAACGGAGCGGACGAGGCGGATGAACCCAGCCGGAACCGACGCGAAAGGCGGCGCCTACCGTGTTCTCGCGCGGAAATATCGCCCGCGTGACTTCTCCGGCCTCATCGGCCAGGAGCCGATGGTCCGCACGCTCACCAACGCCTTTGCCTCCGGCCGCATCGCGCAGGCCTGGATGCTGACCGGCGTGCGCGGCGTGGGCAAGACGACGACCGCCCGCATCCTCGCCCGCGCGCTGAACTACAAGACACCAGAGATCGACCAGCCGACCATTCTCATGGATGCCGTCGGCGAGCACTGCCAGGCGATCCTCGAAGGCCGCCATGTCGACGTGATCGAGATGGACGCCGCTTCCCACACCGGTATCGACGACATCCGCGAGATCATCGAGCAGGTGCGCTACGCGCCCGTGTCTGCGCGCTACAAGGTCTACATCATCGACGAGGTGCACATGCTCTCGACGCAGGCCTTCAACGGCCTGCTGAAGACGCTGGAAGAGCCACCGCCGCATGTGAAGTTCATCTTCGCCACGACGGAAATCCGGAAGGTGCCGATCACCGTCCTGTCGCGCTGCCAACGCTTCGACCTGCGCCGCATCGATGCCAGCCTGATCAAGTCCCACCTCGCCCATATTGGCGGTCTGGAGGGCGTGGAGGCCGAGGACGACGCGCTCGCCATGATCGCGCGCGCCGCGGAGGGCTCGATGCGCGACGCGCAGTCGATCTTCGACCAGGCGATCGCGCATGGCGGCGAGAACGTCACCGCCGAGGCGGTGCGTTCGATGCTCGGCCTTTCCGACCGCAACCGCGTCATCGATCTGTTCGAGCAGCTGATGAAGGGCGACATCGCGGCCGCTCTGTCCGAATACCGCGCGCAATACGACACCGGCGCCGACCCTGCCGTGGTGCTGGCGGACCTCGCCGAGTTCAACCATCTCGTGACCCGCCTGCGCTTCGTGCCGGAAGCGGCGTCGGATGCCTCGCTGACCGAGGACGAGCGCCGCCGGGGCGCCGATTTCGCCGAGAAGCTCTCGGTCAAGGTCCTGTCGCGCACCTGGCAGATGCTGCTCAAGGGCATTCCGGAGGTGCAGGGTGCATCCCGACCGGTCTCGGCCGGCGAGATGGTGCTTATCCGCATCGCACACGCCGCCAGCCTGCCGACGCTGGACGAAGCGCTGAAGATGCTGGACGGCGACACGCTGCCGGCCGGCAGTCCGTCGCCGCCCCGCCCGTCGGGCGGGGTGCAGAACGGTTCCGGCACCAACGCGATCGGGCAGGCCCGCATGCCGAGTGCGCAGAGTGGGGCGCAGACGATGCGGCTGGTGCAGCGCCAGGATGCGCTGCCGGCAATGCAGCCGGCGCCTGCTCCGGTCGTGGAGGAGGACGCCGTGCCGGTGCGTTCGCTGGCCGACATCGCCGCGCTCGCGACGTCGAACCGCGAGGTCGCCTTCAAGGCGCTGCTCAAGCGCTGCGTGCGGCTGTTGCGGATCGAGCCCGGCAACCTGCAGATCGGCCTGACCGACGACGCCCCGCGGGACCTCGCCGGCCAGATCGGCGCCAAGCTGCAGGCCTGGACAGGCCGGCGCTGGATGGTGAGCGTCGCGCGCGAAGGCGGCGGACCGACGCTGGCCGAGGAAGAGGCCAACAAGCGCGAGACCGCGTTCACCGACGCGAAGTCCGACCCGGCGGTGGCGGCGATCCTGGCGAAATTCCCCGGCGCAAAGATCATCGACGTACGGATACCCGACACGACCGGCGAAGCGGACGCACCGGCCGAGCTTGTGCCCGATCCGGGCATAGAGCCCGCGCTCGACCCCGATGACGACGATAGTTGAGAGAAAGGAAGACCTGCGATGAAAGACCTGCTCGGACTGATGGGCAAGGCCAAGGAGATGCAGGCCAAATTCCAGGCCATGCAGGAGGAGTTGACCCAGGTCGAGGCGTCCGGCCAGTCCGGCGGCGGCCTCGTCACCGTCACGCTGACCGGCAAGGGCGAGATGAAGTCGGTCAGCATCGATCCGTCGCTGGTGAAGCCGGACGAGGCGGAGATTCTCGAGGACCTGATCGTGGCGGCCCACAACGACGCCAAGGCCAAGGTCGAGGCGATCATGCAGGAAAAGACGCGCGAACTCACCGCCGGCCTGCCGATCCCGCCCGGAATGAAGCTGCCGTTCTAAGGCTCAGTCGAGCCGCAGTTCCATGTCGATCGCTGGCAGCGGATGGCCTGCGACGCTGGTCATGACCTGGCCGATCCGCCGGAATCCGAACGATTCGTAGAACGGGACGCCGGGCATGCTTGCCTGGCTTTTCATCAGCTTCACACCTTGCGCGCGCGCTTCGGCGAGGCAGTGGGCGAGCAGGCGCCCGGCGATGCCCCTGCGCTTGAAGTCCGGATGGGTGGCGAAGTGCCGGATGTGGCCGACGCCGTCGACGATCTCGCCGGTCCAGGGGGCAGGCAGGCTCCAGCCGCCGCAGGCCGCGGGAACGCCGTCCGCTTCCACGACGTAGTAGGTGCCGCTCTCGACCAGCCTCGGATTGGCTTTCGACATGAACGGCATCGCGGCTGTCAGCTGCGCGCGATCGTAGCTGCCGTCGTCCAGCGTCGCATAGGACGCCGTGATCAGCGCCGACAGCATATCGAGGTCGGCGAGCGTGGCGCGCCTGATCGAGATGTCATGAGCCGTCACCGCATCTCCTCCGTTCCGGAGCGGCGACTATGCATCTTTTGTCGTCCGCGTTAAGTCTCGCGCCATGTCCTCCAAGCGAATCGCCGGCCCCGAGATCGAGCGCCTGATCCAGCTTCTGGCCAAGGTGCCGGGGCTGGGGCCGCGTTCGGCGCGCCGGGCGGCCCTGCATCTCATCAAGAAGAAGGAGCAGCTTCTCGGCCCGTTGGCGCACGCGATGGCTGACGCGGTCGACAAGGTGCGCGTCTGCTCGGTCTGCGGCAATGTCGACACGTCGGACCCGTGCATGATCTGCTCCGATCCGCGCCGCGACGATTCCACGATCGTCGTAGTTGAAGACGTGTCCGATCTGTGGGCGCTGGAACGGGCGGGCGTGCAGAATGCGCGCTTCCACGTGCTGGGCGGCACGCTGTCGCCGCTGGACGGCGTCGGGCCGGACGACCTGACCATCGCCAAGCTGGTCTCGCGCGTGGCGGCCGGTGGCGTGGCGGAGGTGATCATCGCCGTCAACGCCACGATCGAAGGCCAGACGACGGCCCACTATATCACCGACCAGCTTGCGGGGATGGGCGTGAAGGTGACGCGGCTGGCGCATGGCGTGCCGGTGGGGGGCGAACTCGACTATCTCGACGAGGGGACGCTCGCGGCGGCGCTCAAATCGCGGACGGCGTTTTGACATGATTGAGGGCGAGAACGATCTCATGAATCGCGTCCCTTCGCGCTCCCCTCCGTCCTGCCGGACATCTCCCCCACAAGGGGCGCGTGCCGCGCTCCGGGTGCTCTTGGCAGCCGCGCTCTTCGCCCTCGCCTCCCCCGTCCAAGCCGCTTCCGTCTCCGACCAGTTCCGCACTTGGCTCGACGCCGATCTTTGGCCTGCGGCCAAGGCGCAGGGCGTGTCGCGAAAGACGTTCGACGCCGCCTTCGCCGGTGTCTCGCCCAACCTCAAGCTGCCCGATCTCGTGATGCCCGGCGAGAAGCCGAAGCCGCCGAAGAAGCAGCATCAGGCGGAGTTCGGCTCGCCCGGCAATTATTTCGCCGAGAAGACGATTGGCGCGGTGACATCCGGCGGGCGGGCGCGGGTGGGGCGGGTGTCGCAGACACTGTCCGCCGTCGAGAAGCGCTACGGCGTGCCGGGCGAGATCGTGCTGGCGATCTGGGGCCGCGAGTCCGGCTTCGGCGCGGCCAAGATCCCCTATGACGCGTTCGAGGTGCTCGGCACCAAGGCCTTTCTCGCGACGCGCAAGGAGATGTTCCGCAAGGAGGTACTGGCGGCGCTGACCATCCTTGAGAAGGGCTACGCGACGCGGGCGATGATGAAGACGTCGTGGGCGGGCGCGATGGGCCAGCCGCAGTTCCTGCCGACCTCGTTCCTCGACCATGCGGTCGATGCCGACGGCGATGGCATTCGCGACATCTGGACCTCGACGCCCGATACGCTTGCCTCGATCGCCAACTATCTGAAGCACTACGGCTGGGTGCCGGGCCGCGACTGGGGGTTCGAGGTGAGCGTGCCGGACAGCGTGTCCTGCGCGCTGGAGGGGCCGGATCGCGGCAAGCGCATCTCGGACTGGGCCTCAATGGGCATCACGCGCGTCTCGGGCAAGCCGTTTCCCGCGCACGAGGCGAAAGCCGAGGGCTACCTGCTGATGCCGGCCGGCCGCTCCGGCCCGGCCTTCATCGTCACGCCCAACTTCTACGTGCTCAAGGAATACAACGAGAGTGACCTCTATGCGCTCTTCGTCGGCCATGCCGCTGACCGCATCGCCGGCGGGGACCGCACCTTCTCCGGCTCCTGGGGCAAGGTCGGCGGGATGCTGCGCTCCGACATTGCGAAGCTTCAGGAACGGCTGGAGGCGAAGGGCTACGATGTCGGCGGGGCCGACGGCCTGCCGGGCTACAAGACCCGCCGCTCGATCGGCGAATGGCAGGCGAAGAACGGACAGGCTCCGACCTGCTTCCCGAGCCAGGCTCTGGTCAGGTCTTTGCCCTGACCGGTTCCGCAGGCTCGGACGGCTCCACCGCCTGATGCGCGGCCAGGAAGTTGCCGATTGGCCTGAGCTCGTCGAAATGGTCGCAGAAGACCTTGATGATAACGAGAATCGGCACGGCGATCAGCGCGCCGATGAAGCCCCACAGCCATGACCAGAACGCGACGGCAATGAACACCGCCACCGCGTTGAGCTCCAGCCTGCGGCCGACCGTAACGGGCGTCACGATCTGCCCTTCGGTGATGTTGCACATCAGCACGAAGGCCGGCGGGATGGCCGCCATGGTCAGCGTCTCGAACGAGACGAGCGACACTGCCGACACGCCGATGATCGTCATCGCCGCGCCGATATAGGGCAGGAAGTTGAGGAGTGCCGCCGCGGCGCCCCACACGAACGGCATCGGCATGCCGATCGCCCACAGTCCGAGTCCGATCGCCGCGCCGAGGCAGAAATTGATGACGGCGACCGTCAGCAGGTAGCGCGAGATCTCGCGCTCGACGTCGTAGACGATACGCAGCGCGCGCTTCTTGTCGCTGAGGGTGCCGAAGGACTGCACGATCTTCTCGTAGAACAGCGTTCCGGAGGCGAGCAGAAACACCGTCAGCATCAGCGTGATGGCGACGGTCGTGCCGGCGCTCAGAAGGTTGCCGGCGGCGCGCGAGATGATGCCGGGCTGCTGCACCACCACGCGCTGGGTGTCGGCGGCTGTCACATTGTCGGTCGCCTCGTCGATGTCGCGCGAGATGCGTAGAAGCCGGTCGATCGGGCCGCGTAGCTCGCTGAGCTTTTCCCTGATCTGGGACCCGATCTGAGGGGCCTCGTTGACGAGATCCGTCACCGGGCCGCTGAGCAGGTAGCCGGCGATCGCGAGACTGCCGGCGGTGAAGAAGACGAGCAGGGTGGCGGAGATCGGCGAGGGGATGCCCCGCTTGCGCAGAAAGCGGACGATCGGCGTCAGCGTTAGCGCGAACAGGAAAGCGAGAACCACGGGCATGAAAAACTCGCGCGCGAAATAGAGCGACGAGAAAAGCAGGATGATGAAGATACCGAGCACCAGTCCACGCAGGCTTGGCCATTTCTCCTGAACGGCCTTGTCGGCCTCCACGGGCTCGATTGGTTCCCCGGCATTCATGGTCTCGCTCCCCCCGCGCAGCATTCGGCCGTAACGCGGCCATTGGCGACAATGCGGGGAATGCGGGAAAGTTCCGGCGCCGGGCGCAGGAAGACCGGGGGTCAGGCCGCCTTCGAGAGGCCGAGATGGACGTCGGCGAGGATCTCGTAGGATCTCTTGCGCGCGGCGTGGTCGAAGATCTGGGCCGTGACCATCAACTCGTCGGCGCCGGTCCGCTGCAGGAAGGCCTCGACGCCGCGGCTGACCGTCTCCGGCGCGCCGACGATGGCCTGCGACAGCGTCTGGTCGAGGATGGCGCGCGACATCGGCTCGAGGCTCTCGTAGTACCCTTCCACCGGCGGCTTCAGCTTGCCGCGCGTATTGGTTCGGATCGCCACGAAGGCCTGCTGCATGGAGGAGAACAGCAGCCGGGCCTCCGCGTCGGTGTCGGCGGCGGTGATGTTGACGCCCAGCATGACATAGGGCTTGTCGAGAAACTGCGACGGCTCGAAGCGGGCGCGATAGATGTCCAGCGCGCGGTCGAGCTCGGCTGGCGCGAAGTGGGAGGCGAAGGCATAGGGCAGGCCGAGCATGGCGGCCAGCTGCGCGCCGTAGGTGCTCGATCCGAGGATCCACACCGGCACCTCCTGGCCCTCTCCGGGATAGGCGTGCACATGGCGGTTCGGTGCCTCGGGGGCGAAATAGTTGATCAGCTCGACGACGTCCTGCGGGAAGTTGTCCGCGCCCGCGTCGAGATTGCGCCTGAGCGCCCGCGCCGTCGCCATGTCGGTTCCCGGCGCGCGGCCGAGGCCGAGGTCGATCCGGCCGGGATGCAGCGCTGCCAGGGTGCCGAACTGCTCGGCGATCACCAACGGCGAATGGTTTGGCAGCATCACGCCGCCTGCCCCGACCCGTATGGTCGATGTGCCGCCGGCAATGTGGGCGATCACCACCGACGTCGCCGCGCTGGCGATGCCGGGCATGTTGTGGTGCTCGGCGAGCCAGTATCGGTTGTAGCCGAGCTTCTCGACGTGTCGCGCAAGGTCGAGGCTGTTGGCCAGCGACTGCGAGACGGTGTTGCCTTCGGTGACGGGAGCGAGGTCGAGAACGGAGAGCAGAGCCATTGTGCGCATATAGGAAGTGCTGCCCCGGATCGGCAACCCGGCGCGGCACGAGTTCTTTTGTAAAGACGAATCACGCGTTCGTGAGTAGGCTGCGCGCAATTCATGCAATGGGAGGAACCGGAAGATGCGCATCCCGGCCCTGGTTCGTAGTCTGGCGGTTCTTGCATTGGCGGTGCTCGCCGCCTGTGTGGCGGAAGAGGGCCCGATTGGCCCCGGCCCGCAATACTGCTCGCGCGAATACGCACCGGTCTGCGCCCGCCGCGGCGACGACCGCCGCACCTTCCCCAACGATTGCGAGGCCGACCGGGCCGGCTACTACGTGATCCGCGACGGCCAGTGCCGGCGCGACCGGCCAGACTATCCCGACGAGCCCCGCCCGCCGCGTCCGCCCCGCCCCGATCGTCCGCAGGCCTGCCCGATGATCTATGCGCCGGTCTGCGCCCAGCGGGGAAGCGATCGCCGTACCTTCGACAATGACTGCCAGGCCGCATCCGCCGGCTATCGCGTTATCCGCGATGGCCAGTGCGGCGGCGGGCAGATGCAGCCTCCGGGCCAGCCGGGCGCTGTCCCGGGCGGTCCCGGCGGCGGCCGTCCCGGCACCATCGAGGGCGGCCCGGGTGCTTCCTCTCCCATTGGCCAGCCGGGCACCAGTGCTCCGGGTGGCGGGGGGCAGGCTGTCTGCACGCGTGAATATGCGCCGGTCTGCGGTGTGGTCGGCGGCTCGCAGCAGACCTTCTCGAACGAATGCGTGGCGCGCGCCGAAGGCGCCCGTCGCATCCGCCCCGGCCAGTGCTGAGGAACAGGTGACGACGGACGGGCCGCCTGACGATCAGGCGGCCTGGCTGTCGCCGACCCGCTGGCGCACGAGCGGTGCGACCCTAGTGCCATAGAGTTCGATCGCCTTCATCAGCCTGTCGTGCGGCATAAGGCCGATCGCCATCTGGAGCATGAAGCGGTCGTTGCCGAAGATGCCGTGCATGGCGACGATCTTGTTCGCGACCGTTTCCGGATCGCCGACGAACAGATTGCCGTCCGGGCCGCGCGCCTGGTCGAAATTGGCCCTGGAGGTCGGCCCCCAGCCGCGCTCGCGACCGATCCTGTTCATCACCGCCGCCTGCGGACCGTAGAAGTCGTCCGCCGCCTGATCCGACGTCTCTCCGACGAAACCGTGCACATTGAGGCTTGTCGCCAGATGGGCCGGGTCGTGTCCGGCCTTCCGGGCGGTCTGGCGATAGAGGTTGAAGAAGGGCTGGAACCGCGCCGGCTCTCCGCCGATGATCGCAAGCGCCATCGGCAGGCCGAGCGTCGCCGCGCGCACCACCGACTGCGGCGTGCCGCCGACGGCGATCCAGAGCGGCAGCTTCTCCTGTACGGGGCGGGGAAACACGCCGAGCCCGTCGATCCGCGGTGTGTGCCGGCCGCCCGGCCAGGACACGCGCACCTCGTCCCGCAGCTTCGCCAGCAGTTCCAGCTTTTCGGAGAATAGCGTCTCGTAGTCATTCAGGTCGTAGCCGAAGAGCGGGAAGCTCTCGATGAAGGAGCCGCGTCCGGCCATGATCTCGGCCCGGCCGCCCGAGATCAGGTCGAGCGTCGAATATTGCTGGAACACGCGCACCGGATCGTCGGAACTCAGAACGGTGACCGCGCTCGTCAGCCTGATCCGCTGTGTGCGCGAGGCGGCAGCGGCGAGGATCATCGCGGGCGCGGAGGCCACGTAGTCGGGGCGGTGATGTTCGCCCAGTCCGAACACGTCGAGCCCGACCTGGTCGGCAAGCTCGATCTCCGTGATCAGTTCGCGCACGCGCTTCTCGCCCGCGGCACCTGTGCCGGCATGGGCGGGATCGACGTCGCCGAAGGTGTAAAGGCCGAGTTCCATGTGCCGCTCCGCGTTCGAGGTCTCAAGCAGATATGATTCGCGCGCGGGTGCCGCCAGTCTCCGTCCGGTGAACGCACCTTGCAGGGAAAGGCCTCGCATAGCGGTGCAGAAACGTCGCGCTGGCACAAAATCTGTCAAATCCGTTGTGCAGCGGGTTGAACTTCACACGATCCTGCGTATGTAAGCGGCGCACGCGTATGAGTATCGACGCAGACTGCGAGAGAGACTGACATCAGTGGCAATTTACAGGGAAAAGGACTTCACGGAGAGGCGCAATGCCGCCGTTGAAGCGAAGAAGGCGTTGCTTGAACGATTCAAGTCGCGTCCTTCGGAGGACGATCCGGAAGTGATCGCCCGCAAGCAGGAGCGCGAGGCCATCCTGGCCGCCCGCGCCATCCGCGAAAAAGAAAAAGAGAAGCTCCGGCAGGAGAAGCTCGCCCGCGAAGCGGCCGAACGTGCCGAACGCGAGCGTCTTGCGGAAATCGCCCGCAAGGAAGCCGAGGAGCAGGCCCGCATCGAGGCCGAGGCTCGCGAGGCCGAGGAAAAGGATCGCCTGTCGCGATACCTCGCCGAGGAAGCCGAGAAGAAGGCACGGCGCGATGCGCGCTACGCCGCTCGGAAGTCTCGCGTCGGGACCCGCCGCACCGCTTGATCCGGGTCGGACAGCGTCCGGCCGAAAAGCTGCTCAGCCATTATGGCGGACCCGAGATGCTCGGGCCCGCCTTTTGGCGTTCGCCTTGTGACGCGGCGTCCGGAGCCTACTTATCCTTCTTCGGCTTGGAGATCCGTGCCGGCTCGACCTTGGCGAACGGCGCTGGCGCCGCAGCCGGTTTCTTCGCGTCCTTCTTGGGTTTTCGAGCTTCCTTGCCGGGCCTCATCGCACCCTTTGCCATGCCATCCTCCTTCGGGGCGTTCGACTGAGCGCATCTGAATGGAAAAGCACAACGCAATCAAGCGCGAACGCTGAGGCGCGGCCTAATCGTCGCCGTCGACGACGCGAAGCCGCAACTGGCCGGTGCGCGTGCCCACCGAGGGGTCCGCCGCAGGCGACGAATCCGCGCTGTCCGGAGCCTGGCCGAACTCCAGAGCCTCGATCTTCTGGCCGCGCTTTGCGAGCTTGTCGGCCGAGGTGACGATCTGGTCGATGTCCTTCGCCGTCAGCGCGAAATGCCCCTGCAACTTGCGCACGCGGTCGTCGAGGCGCGACAGGTCCTCCATCAGCCGCACCACCTCGCCCTGGATCAGGTGCGCCTGCTCGCGCATGCGGGCGTCTTTGAGCACCGACTGGATCACCTGGATCGACAGCATCAGCAGCGAGGGCGAGACGATGACGATGCGGGCGCGGTGCGCGCGCTGGACCAGCGCCTCGAAGTTCTCGTGGATCTCGGCGAAGATGGACTCCGAGGGCACGAACATGAAGGCCGTGTCCTGCGTCTCGCCGGTCAGCAGGTACTTCTCCGAGATCGCCTTGATATGCACCTCGACGTCGCGCCGGAACGCCTGCGCGGCGGCCTTGGCGGCTTCCGGCGAGCCCTCCGCCGCCTCGGCGGCGCGGATGGCGTTCCATGCCTCCAGCGGGAACTTGGCGTCGATGACCAGCGGCGGTGTGCCGTTCGGCATCCTGACGATGCAGTCGGGGCGGCTGCCGTTCGACAGCGTCGCCTGGAACTCGTAGGCGCCGTGCGGCAGACCATCGGCGACGATCGCCTCCATGCGCGACTGACCGAAGGCGCCGCGCGTCTGCTTGTTCGACAGGATCGCCTGCAATTGGACGACCTGTCCGGCGAGCGACTGGATATTGCCCTGCGCCGTGTCGATCACCGCCAGCCGCTCCTGCAGCTTCGCCAGGCTCTCATGCGTCGAGCGGGTCTGCTCGGTCATCGTCTGGCCGATCCGCCCGGTCATGGCGTCGAGGCGTTGGCCGAGCGACTGGTTGAGCTCGGCCTGGCGCGCAGTCAGGCTCTCGTTCATCAGCCCCATCCGCGTCTGCATCTCGACCTGCTGGCGAACGATCTCGGCCATGCGCATCTCGGCGTCGCGCGCGAGCTGCGCGGCATCCGCGGCCGCCTGGGCACGCGCGCTCGCCGACCGCCACAGCGCCGCCGCCAGAAGCCCGACGAGGAGCAGCAGGACAATGCCGGCCCCGGCGAGCGCGTGGCCGAGCGTCACGGTCGTCGCGCCGAGTTGCGCCACGGGTTGGTCGAGAAGAACCGAAAGATCGTTCATGCCGACACTCTAGGCGATTCGTCGCGCGCCGTCAGATCAAAACGGGAACGAAGCGTCGGGCTATGTTGACGCTGGATGGATCACGGCTTACCTGAGCGACATGTCCGTCAAGCCCTTGATCATCCTTCCCGACCCGCTGCTGCGCCAGGTTTCCAAGCCCGTGGAGCGCGTCGACGCGCCGCTTCTGAAGTTTGCCGGCGACATGCTGGATACGATGTACGACGCCCCCGGCATCGGCCTCGCCGCGATCCAGGTGGGCGAGCCGCTGCGCTTGGTCGTCATCGACCTTGCCAAGGAGGGCGAGGCGCCGGAGCCGCAGATCTTCATCAATCCGGAGATCGTCGCGTCCGGCAACGACACCAATGTCCACGAGGAAGGCTGCCTCTCGATCCCCGACTACTATGCCGAGGTCGAGCGCCCGGCCAGCGTGACCGTCCGCTATCTCGACAAGGACGGCAAGCAGCAGGAACTGGCCGCGGACGGACTGCTGGCGACCTGCCTGCAGCACGAGATCGACCATCTGAACGGCGTGCTGTTCATCGACCATATCTCGAAGCTGAAGCGCGACATGGTGATGCGCAAGTTCAAGAAGCTGGCCCGCACCGCCTGAGCGGAGCAGCCCGGCCACCGACGTTCACTTCCAAGTCGCTCCAACGAAAAAGCCCGCCGAAGCGGGCTTTTTGTTTGAGGGTTCTGCGCGGCGGCTATTCCGCCGGCGTGGGTTTCTTCTTGAAGATGCCGATGAGATTGTCCCAGAGCTCGATCTTGGCGCCCTGGCGCTTCATGATGATGCCCTGCTGCAGGATCGACAGCGAGTTGTTCCATGCCCAGTAGATCACCAAGCCCGCCGGGAACGAGGCCAGCATGAAGGTAAAGATGACCGGCATCCAGGTAAAGATCATCGCCTGGGTCGGGTCCGGCGGCGTCGGGTTCATCCGCATCTGCAGAAACATCGTGATGCCCATGATGATTGGCCATACGCCGATCAGCAGGAAGGCGGGAACTGCGAACGGCAGCAGGCCGAACAGGTTGAAGATCGAGGTCGGATCGGGTGCCGCGAGGTCCTGGATCCAACCGAAGAACGGCGCATGCCGCATCTCGATCGTGACGTACAGAACCTTGTAGAGCGCGAAGAAGACGGGGATCTGGATCAGGATCGGCCAGCAGCCGGCAAGCGGATTGATCTTCTCCGTCTTGTAGAGCTCCATCATCGCCTGCTGCTGCTTCATCTTGTCGTCCGCGTATTTCTCGCGGATCTCCAGCATCTTCGGCTGCATCTTCTTCATGTTCGCCATCGAGGCGTAGCTCTTGTTGGCGAGCGGGAAGAAAACGGCCTTGACGATGACCGTGGTGGCGAGGATCGCCAGGCCGAAATTGCCGAGCAGCTTGTAGAGGTGGTCGATCAGCCAGAACATCGGCTTGGTGATGAAATAGAACCAGCCCCAGTCGATCATCAGATCGAACTGCCGGATCTGCCGGTCGGTCTCGTAGGCCTGGATCTTGTTCACTTCCTTGGCGCCGGCGAAGACGAGCGTCTCGACATTGGCGGAGGCCCCGGGCGCGAGCTGGATCGGATCGGTCAGGTAGTCGGCCTGGAAGCGGGCCCTGCCATCGTCGAACCAGGAGAAGTTGGGCTGGAAAGGCTGGGCGCCCGACGGGACCAGCGCGACGGCCCAGTATTTGTCGGTGATGCCAAGCCAGCCGTCGGTCGACTTGCCGGGGGTGACGCGCTTGTCTTCTTCCAGCGTAGAGTAGCTGATCTCCTGGAGGCCTTCCTCGCCGGTCACGCCGATCAGGCCCTCATGGATCACGTAGACGCTCGGATGTGCCGGCTTGTCGAAGCGCGTGACGCGACCGTAGTTCTGAAGCGACACAGCGGCCGCACCGGCATTCTCCACCTTGTCGCTGACCGTGAACATGTAGTTCGCGTCCACCGCAATGGTGCGCGTGAAGGTTATGCCCTTGTCGTTGGTGTAGGTCAGCGTAACCGGGGTCGACGGAGTGAGCGTCGCGCCGGCCGGGGCGGCCCAGACCGTATCGGGGCCCGGCATCGCGCCGGCGTCGGCGCCAGCCACATAGCCGATCTCGGCATACTGGCCGTTGGGAAGCGAGGCCGGATTGAGCAGGTCGATGTTGGGCGAGCTCTTGTCGACCTCGGTGTGGTAGGCCTTGAGCTTCAGGTCGTCGATCCGCGCGCCGGCGAGGTTGATCGAGCCGGCCAGCGCCGGTGTGTCGATCGCGACACGGTTGCCGGCGGCGACCGTCGCCTCGCGGCTGGCGCCCGCGGGCGCCGAGGCCTGGCCGGGCACCGTCGTCTGGGGCGCACCGGGCACTCCGGCTCCGGCGGGTTGGCCGGGCTGTTCGGTCGTCGGCGAATTCTGCACGGCGATCCGTTCCTGTTCGATCCGGGCGGCCTCGCGCTGCGCTTCGATGCGCGGCTGCATGAAGAACACCTGCCAGACGGTCAGTATGATGACCGACAGGATGATCGTGATGAGCAGGTTGCGGTTATTGTCGGTCATCGGTCGGTTCCGCGGATGCGCCGGGCAAGCTCGGCCTTCAATGTGCTGAACGGCGCGGCAAGCACGTCGCGCCGCGCGACGATCACATAGTCGCTCCCTGCCGCCATGTCATCAGCGGCATGGACGCGCATGGCTTCCTTGAGCCGGCGCCGGATACGGTTTCGGACGGCTGCATTGCCGACCTTCTTCGTCACGGTGACGCCGAAACGCGGCGCGCCTTCGTCGTCGCGACGCAGCGCCTCCACGAGGAAAAGCCGCCCGCGGCGCTTTTCGCCCGCACGGACGGCCAGGAACTCAGCGCGTTTGCGCAGCCGTTCGGGAGGCCGGTTTTTCACCGGCGCTGGCCCCGGATCAGGCCGACAGCCGCTTGCGGCCGCGGTTGCGACGGGCTGCGACGACGGCGCGGCCGCCCTTGGTGGCCATGCGGGCACGGAATCCGTGCCGACGCTTGCGGACGAGCTTGGAGGGTTGATAGGTGCGCTTCATTTATTTGATACCGCGGCGTGCGGCCCTTCTTGGATCTGTCTTTTCAACAGGAGCGTTTGCCGGACTGACACTGGGCGCAACAACAATTGCGCCGGGCGGTCGGCCCGAGCGTGCGCGCGCTTTTAGTCAAGACGCGCGGCCGAGTCAATGTGCGGGAGCCGCGTGCTCGTTTGGCAGCGCTCCGGCCGCCTGATACACCGTGCGCACCGATTCGCGGGGACGAAGGGAACGGATGGAGCGGCTGGCCGGCAAGGTCATTCTGCTGTGGGGATGGCGCCGCGCGCTTTTGGCATTCGTAGCCGGCGCGCTGGCGACGCTGTCGCAGGCGCCGTTCGATTTCTTCGCCGTCTGCCTCGTCTCCTTTCCGGTCCTTGTCTGGCTGATCGATGGGGCGGTGAGCGAGGGCCGCGTCGGCCTTCTGGGCCGTCTCAAACCGGCATTTTCCGTCGGCTGGTGGTTTGGTTTCGGCTATTTCCTCGCCGGTCTCTGGTGGGTGGGGAACGCGCTGCTCGTCGAGGCCGAGAGCTTCGCCTGGGCGCTTCCGCTTGCCGTCCTCGTCCTGCCGGCGGGACTGGCGATCTTCTACGGCCTGGCTGCGTCACTGGCGCGGCTGTTCTGGTCGGACGGGATCGGTCGCATCTTTGCGCTCGCCTTTGGTTTCGGCATCGCGGAATGGCTGCGCGCGGTCGTCTTCACGGGTTTTCCCTGGAACGCGATCGGCTATGCGGCGATGCCCGACACGGCGCTCATGCAGTCGTCCTCGGTCGTCGGGCTCTACGGCATGAATGCGCTGGCGGTGTTCGTCTTCGCCATGCCGGCGCTGTTCGCCTCGAAGCGGCATCTGCGCGTGGGTACGGTCCTCGCCCTTGCACTGGTCGCCGCCCATATCGGCTTCGGGCTGCTTCGTCCGCCTCCGGTCGCCGACGGCAGGAAGATCGCGCTTCGCATTGTCCAGCCCTCCATCGACCAGTCGGAAAAATGGGACGCCGCGGTTCGCGACCGTATCTTCAAGACGTATCTCGACATGACGACGGCGCCGCCGGCCGACGGTAAGAAGCGCCCGGATCTGATCGTCTGGCCAGAAACATCCGTTCCCTTCCTCTTCACCGATCGCCCGGATGCGCTTGCAGCGCTGGGTGCCGCGCTCGAAGACGGCCAACTCCTCCTCGCGGGCGCGGTGCGCTCCGAGGGCGGCGCGGGCGGCAATGGCGAGACGCGCTATTACAATTCGATCGTCGCGATCGACAGCCGCGGCGAGATCGTGGGCGCCTTCGACAAGGTGCATCTCGTGCCCTTCGGCGAGTATCTGCCCTTCGAGGACATTCTGACGCGCCTCGGGATGAAGAAGATCGTCTCGACGCCAGTGAGCTTCTCGCAAGGATTGGGGCGATCGCTGCTCGATCTGCCAGGCGGGCTACGCGCGCTGCCGCTGATCTGCTACGAGGCGATATTCCCGGGCGAAGTCGCTCCGGCGGCTCCGGGAGCCGACGTCATTCTCAATGTCACCAACGACGCCTGGTTCGGCGACACGCCCGGACCTTACCAGCATTTCCGCCAGGCGCGGCTGCGCGCGGTGGAGCAGGGACTGCCGCTTCTGCGCGCAGCCAACAACGGGATTTCGGCGGTCGTCGCCGCCGATGGTGGTATCGTCGACGGCTTTGCGTTGAACGGCATAGGCAATCTCGACGCCGAGCTGGAGATCGCGAAGCGCCCTTCGCCTCTGGGTTCGCCAGACGTTAACGGTCTGCTGATTGTCGCCTTTTTTGCAATCTCCGCGTGTGCTATGTATTTTGCCGGGAGGGCGCGCCCGAATTGACAAGTGTTGAAGGGCGTCAGCATAGTAGACCGCCAGTCGTGGATTGGCTCTTTCGGCCGTGAATATTGGGGCCTTGTGCCGAAAGAGCAGGGAGACTGGCAAAAAAAACTCCATACGGCCGTGCAAAGCGGCGAGGAAAAGATGGTAGAGAACAAGAAAAAACCAAACCCGATCGATATACACGTCGGTAGCAGGATCCGACTGCGCCGGAACATGCTCGGAATGAGCCAGGAGAAGCTTGGCGAAAGCCTCGGCATAACCTTTCAGCAGATTCAGAAATATGAGAAGGGCACGAATCGTGTCGGCGCGAGCCGCCTCCAGGCGATCGCATCGATTCTCGGCGTGCCGGTCTCGTTCTTCTTCGAGGATGCGCCGGGGCAGGAAGGGGGCGGGCCTGCCGGCTTTGCCGAGGATTCGTCCACCAGCTACGTCGTGGACTTCCTGAACAGCGCCGAAGGCATTCAGCTCAACCGGGCATTCGTGAAGATCGCGGACGTCAAGGTGCGTCGCAAGGTCATTGACCTCGTGAAGGCGTTGGCCGCCGACGAAGACTGAGCGTCTGCTCGGCTCAAGCGGCCGGCAACGGCGGGGAAAATCGAAGGTGCGAGAGCCGTGCGCTGTCGCGCCTGTCTTGACGCGCGCCTGCCGCTTTTCTAACAGGATCGCCGATCGGGCTGGCGATCCTGCCGTGCCTGCTTTCCAGAGGGGACACCCGTGGCGCGCCTGAATTACCTCTTCACCAGCGAATCCGTTTCCGAAGGCCATCCAGACAAGGTCTGCGACCGCATCTCCGACGAGATCGTGGATCTGGTCTACCGCGAGGCGAAAAAGTCGGGAATGAACCCGTGGGACGTTCGCGTCGCCTGCGAAACGCTGGCAACGACCAATCGCGTCGTGATCGCGGGCGAGGTCCGCGTGCCCAATTCGCTGCTGAAGAAGAACAAGGACGGCTCGATCATGCACGACGCCGCCGATTTCCCGGTCATCAATCCGGCGAAATTCAAATCGGTTGCGCGCAAGGCGATCCGCGACATCGGCTATGAACAGAGCGGCTTCCACTGGAAGACGGCCAAGATCGACGTGCTGCTGCACGGCCAGTCGGCCGATATCGCGCAGGGCGTCGACAACGCCGCCGACAAGCAGGGCGAGGAGGGGGCTGGCGACCAGGGCATCATGTTCGGCTATGCCTGCAACGAGACGCCCGATCTCATGCCGGCGCCGATCTACTACAGCCACAAGATTCTAGAACTGCTCGCAGCCGCCCGCCACAAGGGCGAGGGCGATGCCGGCAAGCTCGGCCCGGACGCCAAGAGCCAGGTGACCGTCCGCTACGAGAACGGCAAGGCCGCCGAGGTCACCTCGATCGTGCTGTCGACCCAGCATCTCGACGACAAGTGGGATTCGAAGAAGGTCCGCAAGGTCGTCGAGCCCTACATCCACGAGGCCCTTGGCGATCTCAAGATCGCCGACGACTGCAACTGGTACATCAATCCCACCGGCAAGTTCGTCATCGGCGGCCCTGATGGCGACGCCGGCCTCACCGGCCGTAAGATCATCGTCGACACCTACGGCGGTGCGGCCCCGCACGGCGGCGGCGCATTCTCCGGCAAGGATACGACCAAGGTCGATCGTTCGGCTGCCTACGCTGCCCGCTACCTCGCGAAGAACGTGGTCGCGGCCAAGCTCGCCGACCGCTGCACGATCCAGCTCTCCTATGCGATCGGCGTGGCGCAGCCACTGTCGATCTACGTCGACCTGCACGGCACGGCAAAGCCGGGCGTCGACGAAGACAAGGTTGAGGCCGCGATCCGCAAGGTGATGGACCTGTCGCCCACCGGCATCCGCAAACACCTCGACCTCAACAAGCCGATCTATGCCAAGACCTCGTCCTACGGCCATTTCGGCCGCAAGGCTGGTCGCGACGGTTCTTTCTCGTGGGAGAAGACCGATCTGGTGAAGGCGCTCAAGGAAGCCGTCGCGGCCTGATCGAGACATGTCCGAAGAACGCCGCACGCGCACGGCGGAGGCGTTCTTCGGTCGCCGCCACGGCAAGACCATCCGCCCGATGCAGGCCGTCGCTCTGGCCGACGTCCTGCCACGCCTGAAGGTCGACCTGTCGACCCAGCCGCCCGGCGATCTGCGCGCGCTCTTTCCGGTTCCGGTCGATCGGATCGTTCTGGAAATAGGTTTCGGCGGCGGCGAACACCTGCATCACGCGGCCGGAGCGGCGCCCGCCACCGGTTTCATCGGCGTGGAGCCGTTCGTCAACGGCATGGCGAGCCTGCTGCGCATGCTGGAGCGGGCGGCGCGGCCTAACATCCGTCTCTACGACGACGACGCGGCCGCGCTGCTCGACTGGCTGCCCGACGGATCGCTCGACAGGATCGATCTTTTCTATCCGGATCCCTGGCCGAAGAAGAAGCACTGGAAACGCCGGTTCGTGAACCGGGCGAACCTCGACCGCTTCGCCAGGGTCCTGAAGCCCGGTGGCGTGTTCCGCTTTGCCTCGGACATCGACCACTACGTCAACTGGACGCTGCTGGAGGTCGCGCGGCGGGGCGGATTTTCATGGCGGGCCGAGACGCCCGACGACTGGCGCGCGCCGTACGAAGGCTGGCCGGGAACGCGCTACGAGGCCAAGGCGCTGCGCGAGGGGCGGACGCCGGCCTATCTGACGTTTGTCAGGACCTAAGACGTCCGGAGTCCCGCTGGTCGCTGATCAGCGGCGAAGGATACGGCTGAACTGCTCCGGATCGATGCCGAGGCGCCTGAGCGCATGGGCGTTCGGCTGCTTGCCGCTTTCGACCGCGGCGGATGCCGAGATCGCGCTGGCCGTCACTTCGATGAAGCCGCGAAGGGTGCTGGCGAAACTACGACGAGTCATGATGACACCTGTTCGTTCGAGGTCACTCGAAGATAGGGGTGATCTCGCGCCTGCGAAATAGATCGTTGTGCAGTGCAGCAATGCGCGGTGTGCATGGAAGCGGACGGCAAGGGTCCAGAACGCAAAAGCCCCGCGGCATGCCGCGGGGCTTGAGAAGATGGGATGCGCCTGTGCGCGGATCAGAACCTGTTGATCTCGCGGAAGCGTTCCGGGTCGATGCCGAGACGCTGCAGATCGCGCGGGTCGGGAGCACGGCGGTTTGCCGTCGCGTTGGCGGCCGTGACGGCGCTGCCGAAAATGTCGAGAAGGCCGAGCAGCCTTCCGGAGAAGATGCCACGGGTCATGGGAACTACCTGTCTATCTATTGATGCGCTGTGCATATAGGCGGTTGCCAATTGATGAGGCAGGGTCTGCCACGCATTTCAGCCATGCGTGGCGCGCATTGATCGCCGTTGGGAGCGAATCCGGCCTTTCCCTTGCATCCAATTCCGAAATCGCCTATTTAGTGCGTAAATTCTTGGTCGGTATGACGAAGAGTGGGTCCACCCGGTCCCGCTCTTTTTTGTTACCCGCACCGGGATTCGACCTGGAGCGACGATGGACGAAATCACGGCAACGATCGAAGGCGACGACCGCATCATCCGCGAGAGCGGCATCGATGCGCGCATCGCGCTGATCGTCGAGCCGGTGTTGACCGCGATCGGCTACCGGCTGGTGCGCGTCCGCCTCACGGGGCAGAACGGCCTGACGTTGCAGATCATGGCCGAGCGGCCGGACGGCACGATGACCGTGGAGGACTGCGAGACGGTCAGCCGCGCGGTGTCGCCGGCGCTCGACGTCGAGGATCCGGTCGAGAAGGCGTATCACCTCGAGGTATCGTCGCCCGGCATCGACCGTCCGCTGGTGCGCAAGTCGGACTTCGCGACCTGGCAGGGCCATCTGATGAAGATGGAGACCTCGGTGATGGTGGCCGACCGCAAGCGCTTTCGCGGCCGCATCGCCTCGGTGGACGAGACCGGCGTCACCGTCGATCGCGATGCGCCGGGCTATGGCGAGGAGCCGAGCGTGCGCGTGCCCTTCGAGGCGATTTCGGATGCGCGGCTGATCCTGACGGACGACCTGATCCGCGACGCGCTGTCGAAGGACAACCAGGCCAAGAAACAGGCGCGCAAGAAGCGCGGCGAGACCGAACCGGACGGCGAGGAGCCGTCCGAGGACAATTGAGTTCATGAACCGCGGCCAGTCCGCGAGGGAGATCACAATGGCAGTCAGTGCGAACAGGCTCGAACTTCTGCAGATCGCCGATGCGGTCGCGCGCGAGAAGTCGATCGACAAGTCGATCGTCATCGACGCGATGGCTGACGCGATTCAGAAGGCGGCGCGGTCCCGCTACGGCCAGGAGACGAACATCCGCGCCGACATCAACCATGCCACGGGCGAGATGAAGCTCCAGCGGCTGATGGAAGTCGTCGAGGACGTCGAGGACTACGCCAAGCACATCTCGCTGAGGGATGCGCGGGCGCGTAATCCAGACGCCCAGGTCGGCGACTTCATCGCCGAGCAACTGCCGCCGATGGACTTCGGCCGCATCGCCGCCCAGTCCGCCAAGCAGGTGATCGTGCAGAAGGTGCGCGAGGCAGAGCGCGACCGGCAGTATGACGAATACAAGGACCGCATCGGCGAGATCGTCAACGGCACGGTCAAGCGCGTCGAATACGGCAATGTCATCGTCGACCTCGGCCGCGGCGAGGCGATCATCCGCCGTGACGAGCTGATCCCGCGCGAGAACTTCAAATACGGCGACCGCGTCCGCGCCTATGTCTACGACGTGCGCCGCGAGCAGCGCGGTCCGCAGATCTTCCTGTCGCGCACGCATCCGCAGTTCATGGCGAAGCTGTTCACGATGGAAGTGCCGGAGATCTACGACGGCATCATCGAGATCAAGTCGGTTGCCCGCGACCCCGGCTCGCGCGCCAAGATCGCCGTCATCTCGCGCGACTCGTCCATCGATCCGGTCGGCGCCTGCGTCGGCATGCGCGGCAGCCGCGTTCAGGCGGTCGTCGGCGAGCTGCAGGGCGAGAAGATCGACATCATTCCGTGGTCGCAGGACGCCGCGTCCTTCATCGTCAACGCGCTGCAGCCGGCGGAAGTCGCCAAGGTGGTGCTCGACGAGGATGCGGAGCGCATCGAGGTGGTGGTGCCCGACGACCAGCTGTCGCTGGCCATCGGCCGCCGCGGCCAGAACGTCCGCCTCGCCTCGCAGCTCACCGGCTGGGACATCGACATCCTGACAGAGCAGGAAGAGAGCGAGCGTCGCCAGAAGGAATTCGTCGAGCGGTCGAAGCTGTTCATGGAAGCCCTCGACGTCGACGAGATGGTCGGCCAGGTGCTCGCCTCCGAAGGCTTCACCTCGGTCGAGGAAGTCGCCTATGTGGACTCCGACGAGATTTCCTCGATCGATGGTTTCGACGAGGACACCGCCAGCGAGATCCAGACGCGCGCCCGCGAATATCTCGATCGCATCGAGGCCGAGCACGACGAGGAGCGCCGCAAGCTCGGCGTCGCCGACGAGCTGCGCGAGCTGCCCGGCATGACGACGGCCATGATGGTCGCGGTCGGCAAGGACGGCGTGAAGACGATCGAGGATTTTGCCGGCTACGCGGTCGACGATCTCGTCGGCTGGAAGGAGCGCAAGGACGGCGAGACCAAGACCTTCGCCGGCGTGCTGGGCGATTTCGGCGTCAGCCGCGCCGAGGCCGAGCAGATGGTGCTGGCCGCGCGCCTTCAGGCGGGCTGGATCACGGAAGACGATCTCGCCGGCGAGGAAGCCGACGAAGACGCCGAAGCCACGGCCTGACGGTCATGCTGAGGCCTGGAGCAGACCTTGAACGAAATGAACGATCGCACCTGTATCGTGACGCGGCAAGCGGGAGACCCTGAGGGTCTCATCCGCTTCGTCGTCGGTCCCGACTCGTCCGTCGTTCCCGACATCAAGAGAAAGCTACCGGGCCGCGGCTGCTGGGTGACGGCCGACCGCCGTCATGTGGATGAGGCGGCGCGCAAGAACCTGTTTCGCCGCGCGTTCAAGTCCGAGGTTTCCGTTTCGCCGAATCTCGGCGAAGTGGTCGAGCGCGTTCTCGTACAGAATGCGCTCGGGGCGCTGGGGCTGGCGCGCAAAGCCGGAGTTCTCGCGCTCGGTGCCGCCAAAGTCGAGGCATCGGTGCGCAGCGGCGAGGCGGCCGCCGTGCTGCATGCCCATGAGGCGCAGGCCGACGGCGTGCGCAAGATCACCCAGGCGCGGCGTGCGACGGTCCATCTCGGCGGGCCAGATATCCCCGCATACAAACTCTTTTCGGAGGCCGAATTGGGTTTGGCATTGGGGGGGGCAAATGTGATACATGCAGCCGTGCTCGCCGGGGACGCGGGCAAGGCGGCGCTGAAGCGCGTGGTAGCGCTTGACCGATACCGGGGCGGATCCCCGGATGACGGCCTCGGTTCGGCGACCATCGAATCCGTCGATGGCGCATCTAAGGATATGGAATGAGCGATACGAAATCAGACGACGACAAGACGCTGAGCGTCAATGTGAAGAAGACTTTGAGCCTCAAGCCGGCCGGCGTGACGCAGGGCACGGTGCGCCAGAACTTCTCGCATGGCCGCACGAAGCAGGTCGTCGTCGAAACCAAGAAGCGGAAATTCCCGCTGCCCGGCGAGAAGCCGACGCCGGCGGCGCCTGTGCTCGTGCCGAAGCCGGCGGCTCCCCCCGTCGTGGCGAAGCCGGTCGTCGTCGAGCCGCCGCGTCCGCGGCCTGCCCCCGCACCGGAGCGGTCGGGCGTGGTTCTGAACGAGCTGTCGCGCGACGAGATGGAAGCACGCCGCCGTGCGCTTGCAGGATCGCAGGCGCGCGAGGCGGAGGACCGCCAGAAGGCCGCCGAGGAAGCGCGCCGCCGCGCCGACGAAGAAGAGCGCCGCAAGAAGGAGCGCGAGGAATCCGCCCGCCGGCAGGCTGAGGAGGAAGCGCGGCTGAAGCGCGAGGCGGAGGCACGCAAGCGCGCTGAGGAAGACGCGCGCCGTCGCGCTCCCGCCGCGACCGCCGATGCCATGGTTCCGGACGAGGACGAGCCGGTGCGTCCGCGCAGCGGAGGTGGAGGTGCTGGTGGCAGAGGTGCGCCCGCAGCCCTTCCGCCTCGCCGCATCGCCACGCCCGAGGTCGCCCGCCCGGCAAAGGGCAAGACCGACGAGGAGCGTCGCCGCGGCAAGCTGACCGTGACCGCCGCGTTGACCGACGGTGACGGCCGTGGCCGTTCGCTGTCCGCGATGCGCCGCCGCCAGGAGAAGTTCAAGCGCGGTATGCAGAACGAGCCGCGCGAGAAGATCTCCCGCGAGGTCACGCTGCCTGAGACGATCACGATCCAGGATCTGGCGCAGCGCATGTCCGAGCGCGCCGTCGACGTCGTTAAGTATTTCATGAAGCAGGGCCAGATGATGAAGCCCGGCGACCTGATCGACGCCGACACCGCGGAACTGGTCGCGACCGACTTCGGCCACACGGTCAAGCGCGTCGCCGAGTCCGACATCGAAGGCGCGATGTTCAAGGTCGAGGACAAGCCCGAGAACATGGAGCCGCGTCCTCCGGTGGTCACCATCATGGGCCACGTCGACCACGGCAAGACCTCGCTGCTCGACGCCATCCGCCATGCCAAGGTAGCGGCGGGCGAGGCCGGCGGCATCACCCAGCACATCGGTGCCTACCAGGTCGACAAGGACGGCCACCTGATCACCTTCCTCGACACGCCCGGCCACGAGGCGTTCACCGCCATGCGTGCCCGTGGCGCGCAGGCGACGGACATTGCGGTCCTGGTGGTGGCGGCGGATGACAGCGTGATGCCGCAGACGATCGAGTCCATCAACCACGCCAAGGCGGCGGGGGTGCCGATCATCGTGGCGATCAACAAGATCGACAAGCCGTCGGCCAACGCGCAGAAGGTCCGCACCGAACTGCTCCGCCACGAGGTGTTCGTGGAATCGATGGGTGGCGAAGTGCTCGACGTCGAGGTGTCGGCCACCAAGGGCACCGGCATCGACAAGCTGCTGGAAGCGATCATCCTGCAGGCCGAAGTGCTCGACCTGAAGGCCGATCCGGACCGTACGGCCGAAGGCGTCGTCATCGAGGCGCGCCTCGACAAGGGCCGCGGCCCGGTCGCCACCGTTCTGGTGCAGACCGGCACGCTCATCCCCGGCGACATCATCGTCGTCGGCAACGAGTGGGGCCGCGTGCGCGCGCTGATCGACGATCAGGGCGACAGCGTCGAGACGGCTGGTCCGTCCATGCCGGTCGAAGTGCTCGGCCTGCAGGGCGTCCCGCGCGCCGGCGACACGTTCGGCACCACCGAGACCGAGGCGAAGGCGCGCGAGATCAGCGAATATCGCCAGCGTCTCGCCCGCGAGAAGGCGGTGGCCAAGCATGCCGGCCAGCGCGGCTCGCTCGAGCAGATGATGTCGCAGCTCCAGACGGTCGGCGTGAAGGAATTCCCGCTGATCATCAAGGGCGACGTGCAGGGCTCGGTCGAGGCCATCGCGATCGCGCTCGAGAAGCTCGGCACCGACGAGGTGCGCGCCCGCATCGTCCACTCGGGCGCGGGCGCCATAACGGAGAGCGATATCTCGCTCGCCGAGACGTCGGGCGCTGCGATCATCGGCTTCAACGTGCGTGCGAACCCGCAGGCCCGCCAGGCGGCCGAGCAGGCCGGCATCGAGATCCGCTACTACAACGTCATCTACAACCTGGTGGACGACGTAAAGCAGGCGATGTCGGGTCTTCTGTCGCCGGAGCGTCGCGAGACGTTCCTGGGCAATGCGGAAATCCTCGAGGTCTTCGACATCACGAAGGTCGGCAAGATCGCGGGCTGCCGCGTCACCGAAGGTCGTGTCGAGCGCGGCGCGGGCGTGCGCCTGATCCGCGACAACGTCGTGATCCACGAGGGCACGCTGAAGACGCTCAAGCGCTTCAAGGACGAGGTCTCCGAGGTTCCCGTCGGTCAGGAATGCGGTATGGCGTTCCAGAACTACGAGAACATCCAGGTCGGCGACATCATCGAGTGCTTCCGCGTCGAGATGGTGACGCGGACGCTCTGACCGGCCAGCCGGGGAGCAGATGAGCGACATCGCACAGGTTCCCATCCGCACGCTTGCCTATACGGTGTCGCGTGCGGATGCCCTGGCCTTCGCCGTGCTGCGCCACGAACTGACCGGATGGGACAAACTGAGGCTGCTCCTCCTGATCAGTGCGGCAGGGTTGCTGGCCGGCATCGTTCCGCAGGATATCGGCCCGGTGCTGTGGTGGACATCGATCGTCATCATCCTGGTCGCAGCCGGCGTGGCAGCTGTCGTCTGGACCAATCTCGACGTTCGGCGAAAGGCGGCCACGCTGCCGATCGTGGAAGGCCAGGCGACGCTCGACCAATGGGAAGACCGCCTGATCGAGCACCGGCTGTCGGGAACCCGGCAGGTGGACATCGACAGGATCATGCAGGTGGTCTGCACGGGCCGCCACGTGTTCATCCGCGAAGGCGCCCTGCCGGTGATCATTCCGCTGGCGGCCTTCCGGGACCAGGAAGACATGCAGGACTTCGCCGCCGACATCGACGAGCGGTCGAGCCAGGCGGTAGCGTAGGTGCCAAGGACAGTTAGGCCATGAGTGGAACCACCGGACCATCCCAGCGCATGCTGCGCGTCGGCGAGCAGGTGCGTCATGCGCTTGCCGAAGTCCTCGCGCGCGGCGAGGTGCGTGACGACGTCATCGAGCAGACCGTGATCTCGGTCTCGGAAGTGCGCATGTCGCCAGACCTGAAGATCGCGACGGCCTTCGTCGCGCCGCTGGCGGCAAAGGACAACGACGCGGTGATCAAGGCGCTGGCGCAGAATGCCAAGTTCATCCGCGGCAGGGTCTCAGGCGCGCTGCGCCAGATGAAATACATGCCGGAATTCCGTTTCCGCCTCGACACGAGCTTCGACAACATGGCGAAGATCGACCGGCTGCTGCGTTCGCCGGAAGTGGCGCGGGATCTCGACAAGGAAGACGACGAGTGAGCAAGCCGCGCAGGAAGAAGGGTCGGAACATCTCCGGCTGGGTGGTGCTCGACAAGCCCGCCGGGATGGGCTCGACCGAAGCCGTCTCGAAGGTCAAATGGCTCTACCGCGCCGAAAAGGCCGGCCATGCCGGCACGCTCGACCCGCTCGCCTCCGGCATGCTGCCGATCGCGCTGGGCGAGGCGACCAAGACCGTTCCCTATGTGATGGACGGGGCGAAGATCTACCGCTTCACCGTGGCCTGGGGCGAGGAGCGCGCGACCGATGATCTGGAGGGCGGAGCTACCGCCACGTCCGCCGACCGGCCGACCGAGGCGCAGATCCGCGCGCTTCTGCCGAAATATACCGGCGTGATCATGCAGGTGCCGCCGCAGTTCTCGGCGATCAAGATCGACGGCGAGCGCGCCTACGACATCGCCCGCGCGGGGGAGACGGTCGAAATCGCCGCGCGCGAGATCGAGATCGGTAGGCTCGACATCGTCGAACTGCCGGACGAGGGCCACACGACCTTCGAGGTCGAATGCGGCAAGGGCACCTACGTCCGCTCGCTCGCCCGCGACATGGGCCGCGATCTCGGCTGCTACGGCCATGTCAGCGACCTGCGCCGCGAACTGGTCGAGCCGTTCGAGACGGAGGATCTCGTGACGGTGGCCGAGCTTGAGGCGGCCGCCGGCATCGTCCGCAATCCGGACGGCACCGAAACCCGCCCCGACCCGGACGAGACGCCCACGGCCTTCGACGCCCTCGACGAGCTTCTGGTGGATACCGTCGTCGCGCTCGACAGCCTGCCGGAGATCCCGCTGGGCGACGACGCGGCGCAGAAGGTGCGGCTCGGCAATCCTGTCATCGTGCGCGGCCGCGACGCACCCGTCGAGGCGGCGGATGCGTTTGCCACGCAGCGCGGCAAGCTGGTTGCGATCGGCTCGGTGGAGGCCGGCATGTTCAAGCCGCGCCGGGTCTTCACGGCTTAGGCACATCGTTACTTCTCTACCGTCATCCCGGGCGCCGGGATGACGGCCGAAGATGTAATGGATGCCGTAGAACCTCCCACAACGCCGCAGACCGTCTGACCCGCCTGTCGCTTTCGCGTCGGACTTGCTATCCCAGCGATGCAGCGGGACCGAGCGCATGGCAGTCGATAAAGCAGAACCAGTCCAGAAGCGGACGCGCACCAAGCGCTCCCCGATCGGCGCCCCGCCTGGTACGCTGATCGCCGATCCCACGGCGCCCCAGCCGGCGCTGACGCTGACCGGCATCGCCGCAGACAGTTCGATGCTGTTCGAGAACGCCAGCCTTGAGACAGTTCGCCACTGCCGCGCCGAATGGCCGCTCGTCTGGATCGACTGTGTCGGCCTCGGCAATGTCGATCTCATCCGCGAGCTCGGCACGATCTTCGGCCTGCACCCGCTGGCGCTTGAGGATACGGTCAACACCAGCCAGCGCCCGAAGGCGGATTTCTACGACGACCATGCCTATGTCGTCATGCGGATGATCGACGACCCCACGTCGCGGCGCTGGGAGCAGATATCGGTCTTCTTCGGTGACAATTTCGTCATCACCTTCCAGGAGCGGGCGGGTGATCCCTTTGCGCCGGTGCGCAAGCGCATCGAGGCGACGCTGCCGAACCGGCTCCGCACGCGCAAGGCAGACTATCTGGCCTACGCCCTCATCGATGCGATCGTGGACAGCTATTTCGGGCCGATCGAGACGATCGGCGACCAGATCGACCACATCGAGGACGAGATGCTGGCCGGACCGCGCAAGCACCACCTGCGCGACCTCCACCTGCTGCGCCGGGAGGTCGTGGCGCTGAAGCGGGCGCTCTGGCCGCTGCGCGACGCCCTTGCAGCGCTGACGCGCGCCGATGCGCCCTATATCCATCGCGAGACGGCGGTCTATTTCAACGACACGCTGGATCATTCCGTCCGGCTGATCGACGCGGTCGACACGGACCGCGAACTGCTGACCGAGCTTCTGGACACCCACAACTCGCTCTCCCAGGCGAGGGTGAGCGAGGTGATCTCGATCCTCACCATCGTTTCCTCGATCTTCATCCCGCTGACCTTCCTGGCGGGCATCTGGGGCATGAACTTCGACCCGCAGGCCTCGCCCTGGAACATGCCGGAGCTCGAGTGGAGATATGGCTATCCCGCCGCGCTGGCCTTCATGCTGTTTGTGGCGCTGGCCCTGCTCGGCTACTTCAAATGGCGAAAGTGGCTTTAGACCGGCCCTGTCAAGCATAGCTGCGGCGCCGCTGCCGAAGGGGCTGGCTTTTCCCTTCGACATGCAGTATAGGCCCCGCAGCAAAGCGGTTAACCGGCTTTGCAGACACGGCCCCTGCTGGACGACATCCCGGCTGAGGGCATCCCGTTTCCTGACAAGAGAGAAAGGAAAAGCGCGATGTCGCTGACTGCTGAGCGTAAGACTGAACTGATGAAGGAATTTGCGACCAAGCCGGGCGACACGGGTTCGCCGGAGGTCCAGGTCGCCATCTATTCCGAACGCATCAAGAACCTGACCGAACATTTCAAGGATCACAAGAAGGACAACCACTCGCGTCGTGGCCTTCTCGCCCTTGTTTCCCAGCGCCGCCGCCTGCTCGACTATCTGAAGGGCAAGGACGAGGCGCGCTACAACGCGCTGATCGAGAAGCTCGGCCTGCGCCGCTGACGACTTCGCCGCCGGGTCCGGTAACGGACCCGGCGGCTCTGCAATGGGCCGCCGCCAGAGGGTCGGCCCGACCGGTTCCGGACCTGGACCACGTTTGTATGAACCCGGAACCGCCCATGGACAGTCATGGGGCAGGATTGCCGGATGCTTGTCGCGCCGCGGATGCGCGAGAAAGCCAAGCTTCCCGTTGTCTTGCCCGTGGCTCGTCCGACACGAAGCCAGGGACCGAATGGCGCGCCGGAATGGTCCGGTGCCGCCCGTCCCGCATATGAAGGACAAGACATGTTCAATCACCACAAGGTGGAGATCGAGTGGGGCGGCCGTCCGCTCATCCTCGAGACCGGCAAGATCGCCCGCCAGGCCGACGGCGCCGTGCTCGCGACCTATGGCGAGAGCGTCGTTCTCGCGACCGTCGTCTCGATGAAGGAGCCGAAGCCCGGCCAGGACTTCTTCCCGCTCACCGTCAACTACCAGGAAAAGACCTACGCCGCCGGCAAGATTCCGGGCGGCTACTTCAAGCGCGAAGGCCGTCCGAGCGAGAAGGAGACGCTGGTCTCCCGCCTGATCGACCGCCCGATCCGCCCGCTCTTCCCGGCCGGCTACAAGAACGACACCCAGGTCGTCGTCACCGTCATGCAGCATGACCTGGAGAACGATCCGGACGTCCTGTCGATGGTCGCCGCCTCCGCCGCGCTGACCCTGTCGGGCGTTCCGTTCATGGGCCCGGTGGGCGCTGCCCGCGTCGGCTACATCAACGGGCAGTATGTGCTGAACCCGCATGTCGACGAGATCCCCGAATCGAAGCTCGACCTCGTCGTCGCCGGCACGTCCGACGCGGTGCTGATGGTCGAGTCGGAAGCGCAGGAACTCGACGAGCCGACCATGCTCGGCGCCGTCATGTTCGGCCACAAGGCCTTCCAGCCGGTGATCGACGCGATCATCAAGCTGGCCGAGGTCGCCGCCAAGGAGCCGCGCGACTTCACGCCGGACGACCTGTCGGGCCTCGAGGCCGAGATGCTGGCGATCGTCGGCGACGAGCTGCGCGAAGCCTACAAGAACGTCGACAAGCAGAAGCGCTATGCCGCCGTCGACGCCGTGAAGGCCAAGGTGAAGGCCGCCTTCGCACCGGTCGGCGACGAGCCGGCCAAGTATGCCGCCGACAAGGTCGGCGCGGTGTTCAAGGAACTGCAGGCCAAGGTCGTGCGCTGGAACATCCTCGACACCAAGAGCCGCATCGATGGCCGTGACCTCACGACGGTCCGCAAGATCGTCTCCGAGGTCGGCATCCTGCCGCGCACCCACGGTTCGGCGCTGTTCACCCGCGGCGAGACCCAGGCGATCGTCGTCGCCACGCTCGGCACCGGCGAGGACGAGCAGTATGTCGACTCGCTGACCGGCATGTACAAGGAGAAGTTCCTCCTTCACTACAACTTCCCGCCCTACTCCGTCGGTGAGACGGGCCGCATGGGTTCGCCGGGACGCCGCGAGATCGGACACGGCAAGCTCGCCTGGCGCGCCATCCGTCCGATGCTGCCGGCCGCCGAGCAGTTCCCCTACACGATCCGCGTCGTCTCCGAGATCACCGAGTCGAACGGCTCGTCCTCGATGGCGACCGTCTGCGGCACCTCGCTGGCGCTGATGGACGCGGGCGTTCCGCTGGCCAAGCCGGTCGCGGGCATCGCCATGGGCCTGATCCTCGAAGGCGACCGCTACGCGGTTCTCTCCGACATCCTCGGCGACGAGGACCACCTCGGCGACATGGACTTCAAGGTGGCGGGCACCAACGCGGGCATCACCTCGCTGCAGATGGACATCAAGATCGCCGGCATCACCGAGGAGATCATGAAGGTCGCGCTCGAGCAGGCCAAGGGCGGCCGCGAGCACATCCTCGGCGAGATGTCGAACGCGCTCTCGGGCGCCCGTTCGGAACTCGGCGAGTTCGCGCCGCGCATCGAGGTCATGCACGTCCCGACCGACAAGATCCGCGACGTCATCGGCTCCGGCGGCAAGGTCATCCGCGAGATCGTCGAGAAGACCGGCGCCAAGATCAACATCGAGGACGACGGCACGGTGAAGATCGCCTCGTCGAACGCGAAGGAGATCGAGGCGGCCAAGAAGTGGATCCACTCGATCGTGGCCGAGCCGGAAGTGGGCGAGATTTACGAAGGCACGGTCGTCAAGACCGCCGACTTCGGCGCTTTCGTCAACTTCTTCGGCCCGAAGGACGGCCTCGTCCACATCTCGCAGCTCGCCAACGACCGCGTCCAGAAGACCACCGACGTCGTCAAGGAAGGCCAGAAGGTCTTCGTCAAGCTGATGGGCTTCGACGAGCGCGGCAAGGTGCGTCTGTCGATGAAGGTCGTCGACCAAACCACCGGCAAGGAAATCCCGAAGTCCGAGAAGAAGGCCGAAGAGGCCGCCGAGTAATCGGACATCGGATTGTATCGGAAGGGCGCGGAGCGATCCGCGCCCTTTTTGCTTTGAGGCGGCTCCCCCCCGGCACAGGTGCCCGAAGGGCGGATGAGGGGCATGGCGAAAGCTTTCGAAAGTCGGCTCTGCCCCTCATCTGGCTGCCGCCATCTTCTCCCCGTAAACGGGGAGAAGGACGCAGTTTCCACGGCCGCGCGAAATCGTCGACCGCAGCGCATTTTTTCGCGGAAGAAGGTAGGATCATTCTAGGGCATTCACCTCCCCACGGGAGGAGAAGGATAGCTTCTCAGGACGTGTCGCAGAACTCGACCGGAACGGCGGCGGATATGGCGAGCCTTTCGATGAGCGCGCCCAGGCCATGGGTCGCGGCGCCCTCATTGCCCGCCTCGTCCGACGCCTGCCCCCGGTGCAGGAACGACAGGCGGCACAGATGCGCCGCGATGGCCTGCATGTAGAGCCCGAAGGCCCTGAGCGAGTCGGCGATGTCCTCCGCGTCGAAAGGATGGCTGCCGAAGCCGGCCGGCATCGGGACGGGCGTCCAGGGTCTGCGTGCGAAGCTCCGGAGCGTGCCTTCGACATAGGCGCTCAGCAGCGTATTCGCCTGCCAGGCGGCCCACAGCACG
>Ga0164290_1000495_pt1 | contig 121988 bp, 122 predicted proteins | sample Micstemetagenome_FD_108782 | JGI IMG/M metagenome (GOLD analysis project Ga0164290, IMG submission 108782) | Contaminated culture microbial community from soil near Moab, Utah, USA - Microcoleus steenstrupii SON62 (Illumina Assembly) | ecosystem: Environmental > Terrestrial > Soil > Soil crust... | reverse complement strand
GATGATGATGAATCGAGAGAAGCAAAACACTGAAAGCCACCCGAAAGGGTGGCTTTTTTGTTGGTTGCGTGTTGGCTGGATGATGGATTGCTGGTGAGGGAGATTCAAGACACATGCTGGGCATCCTTTGTTCATGGGTTTCGCCTCTTCGCTCCCAGCAAGTGCTGCTGCAACAGGACTCTGTGAGGCGTGATCCAGCTGCCCATGCCAAGAATTGCGCTGTGCAGCCGCTGGTGTGTGCTTAAAGTATGCAGGCTGGCCGTGTTGATACTGTGCCGATCAGGCTTCCGCTGGCAGCAAAGAGGCTCGCTCTGACTGGTTGGAGGGCCTATCGCCTCTGGGATCGTTGTGACTGTATTGACCTCAGTGCGGCCTTTGCATATCACACGCTTCAATCCATATTCCCAGTGTTGCTGATCGTGCTCTCTACTGCGAGTGGGATTCTCGGTAGAGAGGATGGACTTACTGAACAGATTATGAGTTGGTCTGCCCAGTTTTTCCCCGAGGCTTCTTTGCCACTGATTCGCACCACTCTGCTCAAGTTGCAATCTGCCAGGGCCAGTGCTGGTTGGTTTGGGTTGGGGATGTTGTTGCTCACCTCCAGTAACGCCTATCTCACACTGCAGCGTGGGGCTGATCGTCTCTGGGGCGATCACTCGGCCATCCCTTCCGTTGCCTCTCCCATTGAGCAACAGCAGCCCTGGTTCGCTGTGCGCCGCTTTGTATTGCAACGCCTCAAGGCGTTTGGGTTCGTGGGTTCAGTCGGTCTCCTGTTGGTGATTGATCAGCTCACCACTAACCTCCGATCAATGGGCACGCAGACGTGGCGTTCCATGTTTGATTCACACTTCTCCTGGTTGATCCAGGTCTTCCTTCCTGACCCGACCGTGTTGAATCTGGTGGGGTCGCTGCTCATCTCCGTGTTGGTGGCACTTCTTCTTTTGCGCGTGTTGCCTTCAGGGGTGACGCCTTGGCGTCCCCTGCTGCCTGCTGCGTTGTTGATCGGGGTGGTGCAGTTGGTGTTGAACTTAGCGGTGGGCCGCAGTCTCGTTTCCCTAGGGACCCGCTTTCAGGCCTATGGCGTGATCAGTGGTGTGCTCGTGCTGACTCTTTGGGTCTGGTTGCAGGGTCTGATCTTTTATTACGGCATCGCATGGAGCGTCGTTCTGGGCCGGCGGCGCAGTGGGGGCGATCCACACCTCGATTCGGCTGACCGTCTTGCACCACTCGCGCGAGGATGATGGGAGCTAGGAGTTAACGCGTGGCCCGACCAGGTCTCTCCCTCCGACCACTCCCCGCCAGCCTTTTGCTGCTTGCTGCCGGTGTGGGCTCCATCGTTCTGATTGGCCTTCTCAGCCTTGCCTTGGTGCCTGTGCTGCTGGGGGCTGGCCTCCTGCTTTGCTTTTTGGTGGGCGTTGTGCTTTTCAGTTGGGCTGGTATTGAGGGGCTTGCGGCTCTGGAGCGGTGGATCGAAAGCGACCCTCGCTTTCAACGCTGATGGAGCGGCGGATTCCCTGGGTCTGGATTCTGTTGGGTGCTCTGCTGCTCCTGGCACCGGGACCTGCTGGACGGCTCATCCTTGATCTGTTGGGTGGGCTCACCCTTCTCATTGTGCTGCTGCCATTTTTGCTGGCCGGCGGTGGATGGGTGGCGTGGAGAATCATTAGCAGCCGCGTGCGCACTTGTCCCACCTGCGGACTCACCACCCTGTCGGCGGTGACCTGCCCGGCCTGTGGATCCCGACTTGATCTAAATGGACCACAGGCTCGTGGCGTCGATCAGCCAACACAGGCGCCAATGGACGCCGGATTACGGCGAAATCCGTTTTCTGCCTCGTTGTTCAACCGCTCTCTTTTCATTCAGGTCGATGACGACCCTGGGAGGGACCAGGCGAGCCGCACGACTGGTTCAGAACGGGAGGCAACCGATGTGACCATCGACGTTGCTGCCAGGCCGATCAGTGACAACGAACCGCCGGAATGATCCAGCACCGATGACACTGTTTGTGTTGATCGTATCCAGAAGAGATTGAGGAGACCCCCAGGTGAGTACGGTCTTCCATCGCTAACGGCCGACATCCAATGAGGGTTAGTGAGTCAGCGGGACCCCTGGCCGTAAACGTACAGACTCTGCTTCGGACATCTACACGTGACACCGTTCGAACCGCCTAACCATCCAACACTGTCGGCATCGCCGATGTCCCCACTGATTGTCCCCGTGGACACTATTGAAGCTTGAAACCTGTTGTCAGCGGTTTCTCAACCGCCGGCATCACTGGATCTCCCCGACGTTCAAGCGGCTGAGACTGGTGACTCGCCTCTATGCGGCTGCTAAACGATCAACCGAGCCGCGGGAGATTTGCCCAACGGAACCGAGCAGAGGCGCGGCCAGCAGGAACGGACCGGTCCTCTGTTCTCCTACGTCCCCAACCAAGGACCGAATCCCCAAGCGCCACCCCATGCGGCATGTACAGGAGTTGGACCACTAGGTGCTCGACCGGCTGACTCCAAGCTTTTTCAGGCTGTACCCCGAGGGTGCCTGGCCCCCAATCCCTCCTGAGCAGTTGCTGATGGGCCTGTTGCTGCAGGGTATCTACGGCAATCGCACGGAGCGGATGCTCACAGGAATCGCCCGATTGGCCGATCGACCTCCCCACATGGCGCCGAAAAACGCCGCCGGGAGTGGGGCAAGCGCTACAGCAATCGGTTGAGCGGCAATTTCAGCGGGCTCTTATCCGCTGGTTGCGTTGGTATGGTCCAGCTCCTGCAACCGCCGTTCGCGAAGAAACAGGAACAAAGGAGCACCGCAGGCGAAGGCCAGCGTCACACAGCAGAGGAGGCAGATCGCGATGCCCTTCACCTGCAGCCGACGGGCTTCTGCCACCATCCAGATGGTTATGGCTGTAGCGCCAATGAAAAGATCACGCGAAAGTGACTGCGCCGCCGGATTGGCATTCGCCAGCCGGAGGAACAGACCCAGATCAAAGGCGCTGTCGCTGAGCTGGATGAACTCCAGATTGGCCAGCCAGGGCAGGACGGCTCCCGCCACCGCCAACGCCAGATAGAGCCACTGAAGTCGATGCGAACGGGCGGGCGCCCCTGTGATCGGAAGGACAGTGGGCCGTTCTGACCGTTCCGGGATTGTCATGGCTGCGTCTCGATGAATGGGGCGGCAGTGGCTTGATCACTTGCGTTGACCTCAAGCTGCAAGACCTCTTGCTCCACCTGCTGCAGTACGGCTTCGCAACGGTGGCCGTAGGCCAGTGCCCGCTGATAGAGCTCCGCCATTCTTTCCACCTCAAGATCCTCCGACTGGAGCTGGGCCAGGGCCAGCTCCAGTGCCGTGAGGGCTTGGCTGTATGTGAGTTCGCCGATCTCCGCAGCCCAGGCGGGCGGAACGCCGTCAAGGGGGCCTGCTGCGCGGGCTTTGGCCTGTGGCTTGCTTTTGCGTATGGTCATGAAGGGGGCAAGCTGACGAAAGACTCCACCATGCCTTCGCCGATGGGGCTGGTGTCGGTGACCTGAACGTCCGCTAGCCCATCAGTCCATTCCAGCTGAAGGTGCTGGCCGATGCCCACCTGTCTGAGCGAACGCACCAGCTGACCGTTCTCGCCACGGGCCAGACAGAAGCCCCGCCGCAGCAGGCGTTGAGGCGAAAGGGCTTCGCGCAGATTCTCCAATTGCTGAAGCCGCTGGCGACGGTCCTGCAGGACCCGGGCGGGATGGCAGCGGTCGCGCTGGGCCGCTAGGGCGAGCAGGTTCTGGCGCTGGCTCTGCAGGCGCCAGCGCAATTCGCCGCCCAGCTGGGACCTGAGCGAGCGCAGGCGCTGGAGGGCACTGGCGCGGTCTGGCAACAGGGCCACCAGCGCAGCGGTGGGTGTGGCGGCCCGATAGTCCGCCACCAGGTCAGCGATGGTGGTGTCGCTTTCATGGCCGAGCCCGGTGATGACGGGGAGCGGGCACGTTGCCAGAGCCTGGGCCAGTCGTTCACCATCGAAGACGGAGAGATCTTCACGGCTCCCCCCACCACGGGCCAGCACCAGCGCCTCAAGGCCGAGGGCGCCGGCGTGCCGGCCCGCAGCGGCAATGGCACGACAGATCTCGTCTTCCACGCCCCCCTGCACAGGGATCGGCAGGATCACGATCCGGGTGGCCGGCCATCGCTCCCGTGCGGTGCGAAGCATGTCCGCGAGCGCTGCGCTCGGCACGCTGGTGAGTAAGGCAATCGCCTCGGGGAGAGCGGGGAGGGGACGTTTGCGGGCGGCACTGAAGATCCCGGACGGTTCCAGCAGGTCGCGGACCCGCTCAAAACGACGCAGCACACTGCTGAGGCTTGGCCGAACGTCGAGAACCTGTACACAGAGAGTGGCCCGCGCCGGCCAGAAATTCAGCTTCCCCACCACCGTGACGCCGTCCCCATCGCCGGGGCGAAAGCTGAGACGCGGCAACTGGGAAGCCCACACCACACCGGCAATGGAGGCCTCTTCGTCCATCAGCGTGAGCCAGAGGTGACCCTTCTTGAGCTGAGGCCGGGACACCGTGGCTTCGAGCAGGAAGCGTGGCGCGAAGCCCCGCTCGATCAAAGTGCCGATCGCCACGTTGAGTTCGGCGACGCTGAAGCGGGGGAGAACACCGGTGGCGGAGTCAGCGTTCAAGACGGCCGTAGCAGAAACCCCAGTAGAGACTCACGGCGGCAGCCACCAGGAAAATGGATCGGCCGCTGGGGTGATCAAAACGGACCAATCCCGCGGCGCACACCACGAGGGCTGTGCTCAACAGGCGAGATCCATCGCGTCGGTTCTTGACGTAGAACGGAGCCATGCGAGCAACGTCGGCACGGAAGGCCCAGTCTTGCCGATCAGGAGTCGTCGTGGTGGACCAGTGGACAGGCCAACTGTGAAACGTCAAAGGAATAGGCCCCACCACTCCTGAAGAAGCGGTGAGGCCAATCGGACGCTGCAGGCAGGAAATCAGCCCAGGCCGATCTGGGAGAGAATTCCCTGGCCGGTGAGCACTTCGGTGGTCAGGCCGATCACGAAGCCCAGCATGGCCAGGCGGCCATTCCAGGTTTCCGCGAAGTTGACGAAGCCGAAGCGGGGGGAGGTGGAGTCAGCCATGACGCAAGCTCAATGACAGATCAAATCGTAACGAAAGATGGGGATGGCTTGACAGTTGCCGGTCTGTCGTTGGGAGGTTTGGGAATCCGTTCTGGGGATGCTTGTTCCACCGTGTTTCCGAGGGTTCTACCAACTGCCAACGACCAACCGGCAAACAGCCAGCAGTTATAGAGCCAGCAGACAGCCACAGACACGTGCGGCAGAGGCCGCCGACCAGCACTTTGCGAGCCAACCCGCCGCAGTTCAGCCCTCCGCAACCCAGCGCTCGGCAATCCACCCCTTTGCGATCGTTCACTCCGCACGCTTCAGCGATCAACGCTCCACCCGTCAACGCCCCACCGATCAACATCCCATCGTTTACCCCGCCATCGATAACCACTCCTTTAAACAGCACGCCGGCGGCCAACACTTCGGTGACCATCTCACCAACGGCCACCGCGCCATTGGCCATGCCGCCGCTGATGTCCGCGCCATCAGTCGCTGCGCGACCGACCATCCGGCCACGGCCCAGCTGGTGGCTCGACTGCCGCCGGAGCCGCAGCTCGTGCTCGTCACCGATCTCGACGGCACGCTGCTGGAGGGCAGTCCGGCGGCCAAAGGCGCCTTCTACGCCTGGCTGGAGCAGCGCCGCGACCGGGTGCTGCACGTCTTCAGCACCGGCAGGGACCTGGCCTCCGTGGGCCGCTTGCTGCTCCAGGAGACCATCCAGCGGCCACCAGCTCCCCATCTGGTGATCAGTGACGTGGGCGCCACCGTGGCCTGTGGCACCAGCCTGGCGCTACTGCCGGGTCTGGTGGATCCGATCGATCGCCGCTGGCAGGGCTGCGCGGAACGGCTGGCCCCTCTGCTGCGGAACCAGCCCGGGCTCAGCCCCCAGCCGGTGAGCGCCCACCGCCGCCTCGCCTACGACGTGGATCTTGGCAAGCTCGACCCGGGCCTGCCGTCCCGCCTGAGCGACTTGGGGGTGGATTGCATCATCTCCGCCGACCGCTACCTGGATGTGCTGCCGGCGGGAGTCAACAAGGGCTCGACACTGCTGGCACTGGTGGAGTGGCTGGAGCTGGATCCGAACACAGTGATCACCGCCGGCGACAGCCTCAACGATCTGGCCATGTTCGAGACCGGCCTCAGGGGCGTGATGGTGGGCAATGCAGAACCCGCCCTGCGCCAGGAGCTGCCCCGGCTGCAGCGCACCTATGCGGCGCGCGCTCCTGGCTGTGAGGGTATAGCGGAGGGGTTGAGGCATTTCGGCTTTGCCCACCTGTTCGACTGACACTTCGGGCCAGCCCTTCGACGTCGGCTCGTCGCTGCCACATCCTCGCCGCCGTCATGTTGCGGTTATTTCCGGGCAGCGGGCTTGGCGCGGCTCGTGGGCAGGGCCTGGCGGGGATCCTCCGGCCAGGGATGGCGCGGATAGCGGCCCCGAAGCTCGGCGCGCACCTGCCGGTAGCTGCTGCCCCAGAAGCCGTCGAGGTCCTGGGTGATCTGGACCGGGCGGCCCGCGGGGGAGAGCAGGTGCAGGGTTACGTTCAGGCGCCCCTGGAGCAGCGCCGGCGTGCGGCTGCAACCGAACATCTCCTGCAGCCGCACGGCCAGCACGGGGGGAGAGTGGCCGTAGTCGATCGGTACCAGCCGTCCGGATGGCACCAGCAGCTTGGCAGGCAGGAGCTGGTCCAGGTCGCGGCGGCAATCCCAGGGGATCCCCGACCAGAGCGCTTCCTGCAGATCGAGCGCCTGCAACTCCTGCAGGGAACGCCGGCCGGCGAGTTGATCGCCGAGCCAGGCGCCGAAATCACCCCCCAGGGCCGCCTCGCTCCGGTCGGGCCAGGGTGGCCCCAGCTCCCGATGGGCCAGGCAGAGGCGTTGCTGCAACTGCCGGCTGCCGGCGCTCCAGGGCAGGGCGATGAGGCCGTGCTCCCGCAGGCCCGCCATCAGGGCGTCCTGCACCTGATCGAGCGGGGCGTCCTGCCAGGGCCGCCGGCTCAGCACCAGGGCCCCCAGTCGGTGCTCCCGCACGGCCAGCACCCGTTGCTCCTGGCCATCCCAGCGAACCGTTGCCACGCTGCTGCCTTCCAGCTGGGCCAACTGCTCCAGGCTGGCCCTCGCCAGGGGGAGGGCCAGCAGAATCCGCGCCTCGCTGCCTCCGGCGTCGGCCCGGGCGATGGCCAGGACCTCGGCGCCCGCCAACGGATCGCCGGAATGGAGCCGGGCGCCGCGACCGTTACGCATCAGAAAGCGGCCCCCGGCTTCCTGACGGGCCAGGGCCACCTGCTCCGGGTAGGCCAAGCCGATCAGCTCGGCCGCCTGCTGGGCTTCAGTGCCACCCGTGCTGGCTCTGAAGCCGCTGGTCGCCAACGGTTGGGCCACGCGCCACCCGCCCGCCTGCCGCTGCAGCTGTGCCAGCTGTTGGAGCAGGAGCTGACGGCGAGGGTCAGCGCCTCCTTGCCTCAACCAGTCGAGCCGCCGTAGCAGATCCGAGCCGGCTTCCTGTAGCCCGAGCGGATCGCGGGCCTCCAGCAGCACCGCCAGCTCGCAGGCCAACGGCAGCAGGTTGCGCTGCTTGGCGATCAGCAGCATGTGGGCGAGCCGGGGATGCAGGCCTAGCTGGGCCATGGCACGGCCATGGGCCGTGATGCGGCCGTGGACGTCCGTGGCTCCGAGCTGGCCCAGCAGGTCGATCGCCGCCAGCAATGGCTGCTGTGGGGGGGGATCCAGCCAGGGCAACGACCCCCCGGCTCCAGCGCCCCACTGCGCCAGTTGCAGGGCCACCGGCAGGGGATCCCGCTCCAGCAGCTCCGGCAGATCGAACGGAGGACGCCGCTGCTGCTCTGCCGGCGACCAGAGCCGCAGGCAGCGGCCCGGGCCCAGTCGTCCGGCCCTGCCCTGACGCTGGGTGGCTGAGGCCTGGCTCGCTGGCTGCGTGACCAGCCCATCCATGCCGGTGCCGTGATCGAAGCGGCTGCGACGGCTGAGGCCACTGTCGATCACCAGACGCACCCCCGCGATCGTGAGCGAGCTCTCGGCGATGGCGCTGGCGAGCACCACCTTGCCCGCCTCGCTGCGTGCCTCCCGCATGGCCGCCGACTGCGCTCCCAGCGGCAAGCCACCGTGCAGGGGGGCAAGTTCCAGCTCCGCCCCCCAGCCGGTGGTCTGGATCGCCCGTTGGCATTGGAGGATTTCCCGCTGCCCGGGCAGAAACACCAGCACGGTTTCGCCTGTGCCGCGGGCTTCCAGCCAATGCTGCTCAAGCCCGCGCACCACCTGCTGCTCCAGGGTCTCCTGCGGCCTCGGGGGCTGGTACGCCAGTTGCACCGGGAAGCTTTTCCCTTCACTGCGGATCACTGCGGCCTCCGGCAGCTGGCGGGCCAGCGGGGTGAGATCCAGCGTGGCCGACATCACCAGCAGGCGCAGCTCCGGCGCCAGCAGTGGCCTGGATTCCCGTAGCAACGCCAGGGCGAGATCCGTGTCCGCTCGACGCTCGTGAAACTCGTCGAAGATCACACACGACACGCCCGTGAGTGCGGGATCGCCCTGCAGCCGCCGCAGGAACAGCCCATCGGTCAGCACTTCAAGCCGGGTGGCTGCCGAACAGCGCTGCTCGAGCCGCACCCGATAGCCCACAGTGCCGCCCACCGCTTCATCGAGGCTGGCGGCGAGCCGCTGTGCGGCGGCCTTGGCCGCCAGACGCCGGGGCTCCAGCATCAGAACGGTGTGGGGTTCAGCTTGGGGCAGTTGCTCCTGCAGGCGGCGCAGTAGCGCCAGCGGGACACGTGTGGTCTTGCCCGCTCCGGGGGGGGCGTGCAGCAGCACTGTGGATCCGGCCGGCTCAAGCCGCTCCAGGATGCCCGGCAGAACCGCCTCAATCGGCAGGGGGGCCTTGGACGGGCCAGAGGCCGGAGGGAAGCTACGACTGAGCGGTTGCATGCCGGATCTCAGCGGCAGTCCGACGATTGTCCCCGGCAACGCAGGCGGGGGGGCAGCCGGAGGTCGCTGCGGGATCAGCCGAGCAGCTTCAGGATCAGAGCCAGCAGGGCGGTGCTGAGCAGCCCGAGGGATGCCAGCAGTCTCACCAGGGGTCCGATGGACAGGGCCAGCGAGGACATAAAGAAAAACGGAAGAAACCGATGCGTCCGTTTTAGCGCCCCTCTGGACCACAGGTGGTGGTCTTAGCCACGTTTCTTTGCCTGTTGATCAGGGGTAGCGCCGCTGCCACGCCGATCGTCAGCAGCTTGCGCACGGCACCGCCTGCCGCCTTTCAACGCACGTGACGGGCGCCATCCACCGGGTGATACGCCTCGCCGGTGGTTTCTTCGTAGACGACTGCCGGCAAGCCTGTTTCAAACATCGTCTGCAGGGCTTCCTTCAGGTAGGGGTTCCAGCCTCCGGTGGTGACCTTGCCGTGCCGCACGGTCCAGTCCCAGGTGCCCTGCAGGTCGCGAGGGATCCTGCCCTCCCGATCGCGGCGTGCCACGAGATCCTGGGATTCCACCAGGCCCACCAGGATCGGATCCTTGCCGTAGGAGGGCGTGAGGCTCAGCTCCAGGCGGATCGGATCCTCCTTTGTGAGCTGGAGGCGAAACCGGGGAGGAAGTTTGAGGCTGCGCAGAACGGCCGCCACGATTCGAGTTCTCTGATCCAACTGTCGGCCTCCGCCGTGATTCGGTTCTACGTTCTGGTTGTACCAGCCCATGGGACCGCAGCAGGCTGATCCGGTGCGCATGTGCGCAAGCCAAGGCTCCGCTCAGAGCGGGTGGCAGTTCATGGCGCCTTGGTTGGGCTAAGGGGTTTCCGGAGGAAGAACCGTTTCCTCCGCACCATCACTGAAGCGCACTGTCAACAGATCCTCCTGGGTGAGGCTGCCGTCGGCGTCGAGCAACTCCGGGTGGATGGTGAGACGACCGGTGCGGTCAGTGCTCTCCGGCTGAGCACTGACCGGGGCGAAGGGGCTGGGAAACGGGAGATCGGCGGGTCGGGAGACCGCTGTGAATCCCTTGGCCATCACCCGGAACGCCTGCCACAGCAGGCCAAGCAGGCAGGCGCCGTAGAGGAGGGGAAACAGGCGGGCGAGTAAGGGGTCCATCGGTGATGGGCAGGCTGCCGTGGCCGTGGAAGGCCATGGCCCATCATCGCCTGCTTGAAGACCCGGGTGCCATGCTCCAGGCCCAGAGGGTGCTGCAGGCGGCGCCAAAGGCGAGAAACACCAGCAGAACGCTGCTTGTGTCCATATTCATTCATAAAAGTTCTTCAACCCTAGGGGCGGAGCGTCTTGCGTGCAGAGATCCTTTGAGCCTGCGCTTTGCCGCACTTCGTCACACCTTCACTGCCGCAGGCGTTCCTCAACGCCAGGCAACACCGTTACGGTCGGAATCACGTCCCGTTCCTGTTCTGATCGCCATGTCCATGAGGCGTTTGTCTCTCCGCCAGCTGCCTTATCTGCTCCCCTTTGCCGTTCTGCTGGCCTCCCCGGTGCTTACCCGGCCCGCTCCTGCGCCGGCCCAGGCTCAGCCAGGCGGTGCGCCTGGGCTCTCCCGGCAGTCGTTCGTCGCGGACGCTGTCCGCAGCGCCGGGCCGGCGGTGGTGACGATCGACACGGAGCGCACGGTGGTGAGCGGTGGCGGCTCAGGGCTGCCGCGCGGCCTGATGGCTGATCCCTTTTTCCGCCAGTTCTTCAACCTGCCCCAGGCGCAGCAGCCGTCCCAGCGCACCGAGCGGGGTCAGGGCAGCGGTGTGATCTTCCAGGCCGATGGCCTGCTTCTGACCAACGCTCACGTGGTGGAGAACAGCGACCGGGTATATGTGGGCCTCAAGGATGGGCGCCGGGTGGAAGGGAAAGTGGTGGGGCTTGACCGGCTCACCGATCTCGCCTTGGTGCGTTTGCTGAGCCCAGGGCCGTGGCCGGTGGCCAGGCTGGGGAACTCTGATGCGCTGCAGGTGGGCGACTGGGCGATTGCAGTGGGCAATCCCTTCGGCCTCGATAACACCGTGACCATGGGGATCATCAGTAACCTCAACCGCAACGTGAGCAAGCTGGGCATCACCGACAAGCGGCTGGATCTGATCCAGACCGATGCCGCCATCAATCCCGGCAATTCCGGCGGGCCCTTGCTCAATGCCGATGGTGAAGTGGTGGGGATCAACACCCTGGTGCGCTCCGGCCCCGGCGCCGGCCTTGGTTTTGCGATTCCGATCAACCGCGCCCGCAGCATCGCGAATCAGCTGCTGGCCACCGGCCGAGTGGACCACCCGATGATCGGCGTCGGCCTCGACAACGTGCCCGGCACAAATCCAGGCAGCGCCCCGCGCGGTGCCCTCGTGCGCTCGGTGCTGCCGGGCAGCCCTGCCGCATCAGCGGGTCTGCGGCCCGGCGATGTGATCGTGGCGGTCGAGGGGCGTCCGCTGCCCGGCCCCGCCCAGATGATCGCCGCCGTGGAAAGCAATGGTGTGGGCCGGCCGATGGCGTTGCGCATCATCCGGAACGGCGCTGACATCGACCTTCAGGTCACCCCGACCGCCATGGTGGGCCAGGGCCAGCGGCGCTGATCGATCTCCGGTGCCCAGCGATCCGGGCCACTGAGCAGCTCGCAGAAACGAACGGTGATCAGCAGGGCCACAAAAACGAGCACTGCTGCAGACCCTGGCGAGAGGAATCACGAAGCCAAAGGTTCAGAGAAAAGCCATTGGGTCGTCAGACCCAATGGCTTGCTCGTTGGCGTTCAGGCTTGAGTCAAACGGGCTTGGGCCCGTCCTCCTTGGGACAATCGTCCGTGCGCCAATCGGCATTGCGATCGGATCTTTTGAACCATGCATCCGCTGGTTGAGCGCTGCCGGCCGGAGGGGCTGGCAGCGCTGGGGCGACAGTTCAGAGGCCACCGTCAGAGCACATCCGGGCCAGCCACGGAAAACTCCTGATTCACTTTGAGAGCCGTGGGCTGGCTCTGCCCCGGAGGGTCGCTGAGGCGGCTCGGCGGACTGCCGAGCTGCTGGCGCATCATCCACTCGGTAGCGGCCCGCTGGGTTTGCCAGGCCTGGAGCAGCTGTTTGGCCAGACCGCGCAACGACTGGGCGTCTCCGGTGGAGTCGATGACGCGGGTCATGCGCTCCAACTCAAATTGCTGGCCAAGGGTGAGGGCGAGCGGTTCGGACATTCCTGGCATCGCGGCGGATCAATGAGCCGCCCCAATGCTACGAAGTGTTTCGAGGTCGCTCGTATCGATCGCCACAGAGTTAGGGGGATCGTGTCAGGGTCCCACCATGGCGGCTCTCGCGCCCAGGGATCAGTGGTGCATCCGCAATTGCTCTACGCACTCGGTGATGCAGGCACCATCATCCAGTGAGCAAGTGGTGATGCATTCGAAGTAAGACTCGACAGAGTCTCCTGCGGCATCTCGCCCGAGGGCAGCATCCATGGCGATCATGCCGCCGTCAAGGGCGTCGGCGCCAAAGGAGGAGGGGGAGGGCAGACGGGGATCGCTCATTGGTCCTGCGGCGTGGGATACGGTCAGGATATGCAGATCAATAGGAGGGGTCCAGGAAAATGAGTTTTCCTGCCTAAGCCTTCATGAAGTTTTCTGTGGTAACTGCTGCATAGAGCGGGCTCTCAGGCGCTTCACCTGCCTCAGGTCCAGGTGATGCATCCGGCCGTAAGCGGGTGATCAGGCGTTGAGGGGCCGGTGGGATGCACCGATTGGTCCGGTTGCTTTCGGTTGGTACCCCTGCTTCCTGGTGGTCAACCGTCTGGGGTTGGCGCTGTGGCTTGCCCTGGCTGCGGGCGGCCGCGCTCAGTCCTGGCGGGTCTTGCGCGAGGCCGCTTTGGCCTGCTGCTTTTCCTTGTTGGCGGCCGTTCTGGCGCGACGGGCCTGGACCTCCTGCTCCAGCCGCTCGGCTTCGGCCTCTTCGCGCTTTTTCTCCAGGTAGTAGGCGTAATCCCCCCGGTAGAGCACCAGCTCGCCATCGCGCAGCTCCACGATGCGGTTGGCCACCTGGGCGATGAAATAGCGGTCGTGGGAGACGATCAGGGCCGCCCCGTCGTACCCCTGCAGTGCCTGCTCGAGCATCTGCTTGGCGGGGATGTCGAGGTGGTTGGTGGGCTCGTCAAGGATGAGGAGGTTGCAGGGAGTGAGCAGCATCAACGCCAGAGCCAGCCGCGCCTTTTCGCCGCCGCTGAGCTGCCCCACCTGTTTGAACACCGCATCGTTGCTGAAGCAGAAGCTGCCCAGCAGGGAGCGCACCTGGGTCTGGGTCCAGTCGGGCACCGCCTCGAACAGGGTGTCGATCACAGTTTTCTCCAGATCGAGTGCCTCGGCTTGGTTCTGCTCGAAGTAACCCGGCACCACGTTGTGATCGCCAAGGCGGGCGATGCCCTCGTCCACCGGCTCCAGACCCATCACCAGGCGCAGCAGCGTCGATTTTCCGGCGCCGTTGGGGCCGACAAAGGCGATCCGATCGCCCCGCTCCACTTCGAGCCCTGCGCCGAGAAACAGGATCCGGTCGCCGTAGCTGTGGCTCATGTCTTCGATCAGCGCCACCTGCCGGCCGGAGCGGGGCGCCGGCGGGAACTGGAAGCTGGGGCCGGACACCCCTTCCAGCGGAGCTTCGATCCGCTCCACCTTCTCCAGCAGCTTTTCGCGGCTCTTGGCCTGGGTGCTGCGGGTGGCGCTGGCGCGGAAGCGGTCGATGTAGGCCTGCTGGCCCGCCAGTTCCTTCTGCTGGCGTTCGAAGGCGGCCTGGGTGGCTTCCCTCTCCAGTGCCTTCTGCTCGAGGTGCTGGCTGTAGTTGCCCAGGTAGGTGCGGGAGATGCCGCGCTCGGTTTCCACGATCTGGTTGCAGATCCTGTCGAGGAAGGTGCGGTCGTGACTGACCACGACGATCGGCACGGGCTGGGCCACCAGGTAACCCTCCAGCCACTGGATCGTTTCCACATCCAGGTGGTTGGTGGGTTCGTCGAGCAGCAGCAGATCGGGATCCTGCAGCAGGACCTTGCCGAGCGCGATCCGCATCTGCCAGCCGCCGGAGTAGTCGCCCACCGGCAGGTCGGCGGATTCGGGGGTGAAGCCGATCGTGGGCAGGAGCTTGTCGATGCGGGCGTCGAGCTCGTAGCCGTGCAGGGCTTCGAAGCGGCTGTGCAGCCGCCCCAGTTCGTGGATCAGATCGTCGAGATGATCGGGGTCGGTGCTGGCCTGCTCGCTCGCCATTTCATGCTCCACCCGGTGCTGCCGGATCAGCACCTCGGCGGCCTCCCCGAACGCCTGGAAGAGCTCCTCCCGTACGGTCCGGCTGGGATCCACATCGAATTCCTGCTTGAGGTACACGATGCGGGGATTCCCCTGGCGCACCACCTGGCCGCTGCTGGGTTCCTCAAGACCGGCGATCAGCCGCAGCTGGGTGGATTTGCCGGCACCGTTCACCCCCACCAGACCGATCCGGTCGCCTGGCTTCACTTCCCAGGTGACGTCGCGCAGCACTTCGCCGGTGGGGTAAAGCTTTGAGACGCGTTCCAGACGAAGCACAGCGTGGGGGGTATTGGGAGTTGTGTCCCATCATCACGCCTGTGCCCGCCTGGAACCGTATCGGCACACTGGAGGGAGGAGAAAGGCGCCGCGATGATGACCCACCGGCTGGAGCCATGGTGAAACGACTGGAGCAAGTGGCGGCGCTGGTGGTGGCCGCCGGTCTGGCACTGGTGAGCTATTGGCTGTTCTTCAGCTGGTCGCAGGGTGGCCGCTCCGATCGCCTGGCTCCGCGCAGCCTGACGCCCATGCCGGAAGGAACGGGAACCGAGCTGGCGCGCCCCCAAGGAACAGCCGCGCCGTTAGCAGGGGGCAACCTGCCGCTGCCAGCGGACCGCACACACCCCTGAGCGGGCGCACCTCCCTCTTCATCAGACGTGCGCCAAGGGGCTTGCGCAGAGCCACGCCGGCTGGGTTACGTAGAGCTCGCTGGCCTGGCCTGAGCAGGTAGCTGCGCGCCTCGATCAGAGCCCGCCGCGCGCCTTGACCAGCCACTGCCGCGTGCCTTCATCGTGGCTGGCCAGATGCTCCTTCACCTGCTCGGCGGTGACGGGCAGATTCCATTGCGCGCCCAGTTCCACGATCCGCTGCAAGGTGCCCTTCGGGTCTTGCAGCGCCTGGCGGAACAGCAACTGGGTGAGCTCGTGGTCTTGCTGGATGCGGGCGTACAGCTCGGCAACGGGGGTTGGAGCAGCGCTGGAATCTGTCATGGAAACGGATGGGAGCCGTTGATCTGGTTCGACGTTATGGGTGGCTGGTGAGTGGGGCGAGAGATTGTGTGGTGTTGATGGACTTCGGCACCAGGCTGCGGCGGAAGGGGCGTGCCTCCCGCGGGGCCCGCAGCAGCTGGGAGAACAGCACCGCAAGCGCCTTCCACTCCGGCGGAGCCTGACGCTGCGGCCAGCTGCCCGGGGTGCAGTACAGAAACTCAATGAGCGCGTTGTGGCTGTCCCAGCTGAGCGCCTCCCAGGCCAGTGCCACGTTCCGTTTCCGCTTGGCCAGGCAGCTGGCCGGCAGGGGGGCCGGCAGGCCAGGCAGCTGCAGGGTGGCCTCGCTGAACGGCGGCAGGTCGGCGGTGAGGCGGCCTTCCAACCCCCGCTCGCTGATGGCTTCGAGCTGGAGCGTGCAGGTGATCCCCTCCGCCCGCAGCTGGACCGGCAGGTGGAGCGCCAGCCAGGGGGTGGGATCGAGACAGGGGGGATCGATGCAGCAGCGCAACGCCACCAGCAGGGCAAAGGTGTTGAGGCCGCCCCAGAACAGTCCCACCCAGTGGGTGGTGGGAGCCAGCGGGCCCGCCTGCAGCTGCAGCAGCACGGCGCCGAGGTTGGCGAGGTTGACCACCAGCAGCACGAGCAGCGGCAGCATCAACGACCAGGCGCCTCCGCCGTGCTGGCGCAGGCGGTGCTTGGGCGTGATCGTGAAGCCTCCGCCCGGCATCACCAAGCTGCGCAGCACGGTGATCGCCAGTGGCACCGCCAGCAGCCAGCTCATCAGCTCCGGCAGCAGGGCATGGCGGGAGCCGCGGGTGAGCCAGCCCACCAGGGCCAGTTGGCTGCAGAGCACGGGCAGGGCGTAAACGAGAAACTGCTCGAGCGTCATGCGGATCGGCAGGATGCCGAGCAGCCCCACACACAACGGCATCAGCAGCAGGATCAGCCGGGGCAGGTTGTTGAACCAGTGCAGCAGCCCCTCGCTGTAGGAGAAGCGCTGCTGGGCCGAGAGCCCCCGCAGCCGCAGCGGATTTGCGTTCAGGCGCAGGGTCTGCAGGGTGCCGGTGCACCAGCGCAAGCGCTGCTGGACGAAATCCGCCATCGTTTCGGCCGCCAGTCCGGCGCTGAGCTTCTCCGGCAGGTACACGAGGCGATGGCCGCGGGCGGTGAGCTCCAGGCCGGCCACGAAATCCTCGGAGAGCGCCCCCGGATTGAACCCACCGATGGCCGCCAGCGCCGAACGCCGCACCACGAAGGAGGTGCCGGCACAGACGACGGCGGCATTGCCATCCCGCACCGGCTGGATCCAGCGGTAGAAGCTCTCCTCATCGGGCAGCAGCCAGCGCTCCATCGCCAGGTTGCGCATCAACGGATCGGCGTTGATGAAGGTCTGGGGGGTCTGCACCAGCGCCACATCCGCCTCCAGAAAGAAACCGAGCGTGCGCTCGAGAAAGTGGGTCTGCGGGATGAAGTCGGCATCGAACACCGCCACCAGTTCCGCATGGCTGTGGCTGAGACCGAAATTCAGATTGCCCGCCTTGGCGCCGCGGCGATCGAGGCGGCTGAGGTAAGTGCAACCGAGGCGGTTGGCGAGCTCTTCCACCTCTGCGCGGCCGCTGTCGTCGAGCACGAACACGCGCTTGTGGGGATAACGCATCGCTGTCACGCCCACCAGACAGCGCCGCAACACCGCCAGCGGCTCGCCGCAGGTGGGAATCAGCACATCCACCGGCGGCTGCCAGGTTCCGGCGCGGAAACAGGCTTCGAGTCGATCGGCCTGCCGCTCCCGTGGCGGAATCGCGCGCCAGCTGAGCAGGATCTGCATCATGCCGGTGCCCAGCAGGAAGGCTTCGCAGCCCAGCAGCACCAGAGAGAGGGTGAGCGCCAGCGCTGATGAGGTGTTGAGGCTGAAGCCCACCCGCCACACCAGGTAGCGCAGCACCAGAAACAGCAGCAGCGCCACCGCCAATCGGCGCGCCGCCAGCGGACGCAGGGCTTCAGGCCGGTGGGTGAGCCAGCGGGCCGCCGCCAGCACCAACAGCACCGGCAGCAGGGCGGGGGCCAGCGAGGCCGAAGGAATCAGAGGGAAGGCGTTCAAGGTGGGGTCGGCGTTCCCTGAATACCGTCCCAACACCTTGCCGGATGCATTCCTGCGCCGTGGAAATCGCCGGCCGGGCCTGTGACAGGGTGCGTCTGAGCGTTGCTTGTCCAGCGGGTCAGGGGCGCTCGCCTCAGGCCGCGCAGGGCGAGTCGAGCTCCTCCTGTTCGGACGCGGAGGCATCTTCCATGGTGCGGGCGTCGAGGCAGAGCACCTTGCGCAGCTGGGCGTAGTTGGAGGCCTGGGATTTGTGGCCCTCCTGGGCTGCGGCGAACTCCGCGCGCTGAAGAACGTGGTGCAGATGGGTGAGCAGATACGTGCTGATCACGGCGGACACGAGCACGTCACTTTTCTCGGCGCCACGGCCCGATCGATCGCTGCGGCCGGCGGCGCGGGCTGCAGTGCTGGCGGCAGCCTGGGCTGGCAGTTTGCTGGCGGCGCGCCTGGCGGGTTTCGAGGCTGCCACCTGGCTTGCCTTGGTGTCGCCGGGGGTGGTGGGCCCGTCCGTGGCCCGGGTCACAGCCCTTGTCACGGCTTTCGTCATGGCTTCGGTCGTGGCTTTGGTCATGGCTTGGGGGCGGCGCATGCGCAGAGCTCCACAAGCATACGGCTGGATACTATCCCTGTGCACCTCTGTACACTCGTGTGTAGAGCAAGCGCACCCTGGGGCCGTGGCCACCCGTCAGACCTCCGCCAGCGGCCGCCCCAAGTCACCTCGCATTCAGGTGGTGCTGCCTGAAGAACTCTGTGAGCGGCTCGCCGCGGTGGCGGAGGCGGAGTCGCGCACGGTCAGCAATATGGCCAAGGTGCTGATCCAGCAGGGCCTGGATCGTCTCGATCAGCCGCCGCCCGAGCTGCCGCCGGAACGGCCGCGCGATGCCCGCAGTCAGCGCCAGTTGCGCACCGATCAGTTCCGCCAAGCCCTGGAGCGGCAGCAACGCAATGGACCAGGTCGTCTGCGGGGGGCGCCGCGGCGCCTACGGCTCTACCGGCCGGCGAGCTGAACGGCTGTTCTGGTCCGCCGGCTGACCGCGGCTTGGGCTGGCCGGTGCCTGCGGCGGCGGCAGTGGCGGGCGCTCAGGTGGTGGGAGTTGCGCGCACGCCCAGCACTGCACTGCGGGAGGCCCCTGTGACGGAAGGCAGGGAACCGGGATGGCGGTGGTGGTGCCACCACGCCAGCAGTGCGAAACCCAGCGCTTCCCGCTGGGCCGGCTCCACCCCCAGCTCCGACAGGGGCCGCACCATCACGCCGCGGCAGCGCTGGCGGAGCTCACGCACCAGCGTGCCGTTGTGGGCGCCGCCGCCGGCGAGTACCAGCTCCACTGGCCGGGTGCCCCGCTCCAGGTCCTGAGCGACAACCGCCGCACTGAAGGCGGTGAGGGTGGCAAGTGCATCTGCCTGCTGGGTGGCAAGTCCTGAGTTTCCGGGTTCGGCTGCCAGGGCGAGTTCCTGCAGGCGGCGGCGCAGATCCTCCCGGCCGAACAGTTCGCGGCCGGTGGACTTCGGCGGTGGCAAGTGGAAATAGTCGTCCTGCAGCCAACGGGCGATCAAGGCGTTCTGCACCTTGCCGCGGGCAGCCCAGGCGCCATCGCGGTCGTAGCCGAGGTGGCCATCGCTGAACTGCGCCACCGCCAGGTCGATCAAGGTGTTGGCCGGGCCGCAGTCCCAGCCCGTCACCGGCGCCTGCCGCTCCGGGCCAATGGCCGGCGGCAGCAGGGTGAGATTGGCGATGCCGCCGAGGTTGAGCACCGCCCGCCAGCCGCCGATGCGCGGCAGCAACGCGGCATCGGCGGCTGGCACCAGCGGCGCGCCATGACCGCCGAGCGCCAGGTCGTGGGCGCGCAGATCAAACACCACCGGCGTGCGCAGCAGCTGGGCCAGTAGAGGGCCCTGCAGGAGCTGCCAGCTGGCACCGCGACCTTCGGGTGTGGGCGGGCGATGCCAGAGGGTCTGGCCATGGCAGCCCACCAGCTCCGCCTCGCCGGCAGGATCACAGCTGCGGGCAGCGCGCGCCTGTTCGACGGTGACCGCCTCCGCCAGATCCAGCAGGGCGGCGGCGGTTTGCGGCTCCCCCTGACCCACCGCCACCAATCGAGCCCGCAGCGGCTCGGGGTAGGGGGTGGAGCTGCTGTGCAACACACGCCAGCGGGGGTGCTCGCGTGGACCTTCGAAGCGGGCGAGCACGGCGTCGATGCCATCGGCGCTTGTGCCGCTCATCAGGCCCAGCACCTTCATCGGCTCAATGGGAGGGAAGGGCCTCGAGCGCCTCGCTGCTGCCCATCACCACCAGCAGTTCGTCCTCGTTGAGCACGTGGGAGGCCGGAGGGTTCACGGTGAGGTGGTTCTGGGGACCGGCTGCCAACACACTGACGTCGTGGTTCTTGCGCAGGTTCAGATCGCGCAACGAGCGACCCACGAACGCCGTCGGCACCTTGATCTCCTCGATGCTGTTGCGGTCGTCGAGACGCAGCCGCTCCAGCAAGTTGGGCCGCACCAACTCCATGCCGAGCCGGGTGCCCTGCATCTTCGAGGGGAACACCACCCGATCGGCGCCGACCCGCCGGAGCATCTTTTCGTGCAGATCGCTGGTGGCCCGCGCGATCACCTGGCGCACGCGACTGCCGGGAGCATCCTTGACAATCAAGGTGGCGGTGATGCTCGCCTCGATCGGCTCACTGATCGCTACCACCACCGTGCCCACATCAAGGGCGCCAGCTGCGCGCAGCGCTTCCTCATCGGTGCAGTCCACGACCCGCGCCTCGATGGCCGGGTCCACCTGGCGCATTTCATCGATCGCCCGCTGGGAGTTATCGATGGCCAGCACCTCCGCATCGAAGCGGAGCAACTCCTTGCAGACGGCACTGCCGAAGCGGCCCACGCCGATCACAGCGAAGCTTCTCGACACCGTGTCGCTGCCGCCTTGCCACTGCCACCACTGGGTCATGAGCGGTGCAATGACAGGGGACACAGGGAAAGGCGCATGACGATCAGAGGGAGAGCTCTTCAAGGGGATAGCCCACACGATTGTGGGTCCTGTTGGGGTAGAGGGAGGAGAGCAGCAGCAGAATCCCCGCTCGGCCCACAACCATGCCCACCATCAGCACCAACGGTCCCCAGCGGTTGAACTGGGCGGTGACGCCCACATTGAGCCCCACGGCGTCGAAGGCCAAGCAGCGGGACCATGGCCACCACGAGCAGCACGAAGCAGGGCGAATGTGGTGGTGCCAACGCCGGTGCCGCCCGGGCTGGCTCCGCTGAACGTCAACGCCATCAGCCCGAGGCCGCTGGTGAGAATCAGCCCCACCAGCACTTCGTCGTTGGAGCAGAACGGGCTGGCCATCAACACGGTGCCCACGGCGACCATCAGCATCTCTGTCACCAGGGTGAACTGCGGAACGATGAGACGGTGCTGCCAGCCCGATCGTGTGCTCACGTGTTCGGCTGGGGGGTCATGCGCAGGTAGGGCTTGACCTCAGTGACGCCTTTGGGGAACTTGGCCCGGGCGTCTTCGGTGGAGATCGAGGGAACCACGACGCAGTCGTCGCCCTGCTGCCAGTTCACCGGTGTGGCCACCTGGTGGTGATCGGTGAGCTGCAGGGAATCGATCACCCGGAGGATTTCATGGAAGTTCCGGCCCGTGCTGGCGGGATAGGTGATCTGCAGACGCAGTTTCTTGCTGGGATCGATGATGAACACCGAACGCACGGTGAGGTTGTTCAGCGCCTTCGGGTGGATCATCCCGTACAGATCGCTCACTGATTTGTCCGCATCCGCCAGGATCGGATAATCAACGATCGTGCACTGGGTTTCATTGATGTCGCCGATCCAGCCTTTGTGGCTCTCGGCGGAATCCACGCTCAGGGCAATCGTCTTGACATTGCGCTTCTCCCACTCCGGGCGCAGGCGGGCCACTTCACCCAGCTCCGTGGTGCACACAGGGGTGTAGTCGGCCGGGTGGGAAAACAGCACGACCCAGCTGTCGCCGGCGAAGTCGTAGAGGTTGATCGGACCCAGCTGGGAATCCTGGGTGAAATCGGGGACGGTGTCACCGAGTTGAAGAGGCATGGCAGGGGGGATGAGACATGGTTGATCGTGCCATAGCCCTGCGGTCAGCAGACCTGGGTGATCATCCAGTTACGCAGTCCCTCCAGGCCGAAGTTTGCGGTCGCTGACACAAACAGCATGGTGGGGTGCAAGGTGCGGGCCAGCTCCAGCGCCTGCGCGTCGCAGCGATCGATCTGGTTGCCCACCATCTGACGCGGCGCGGTGCTGCCGAGGGTGTCGAGCAGGGCGTTCACCGCTTCGAGCTGCTGCGGCCAGGCCGGGTCCGAAAGATCGACCACCACCAGCAGCTGATCAGCGTCGAGGGTTTCCTCCAGCGTCGAGCGGAACGCCTCCACCAGGGGCGGCGGGAGGGCGCGGATGAAGCCGACCGTGTCGGTGATCAACAGCCGCACCAGCCCCCCTTGCCTATCCGGCAGGTCAAGCCGCCGCGTGGTGGGATCGAGGGTGGCGAACAGCTTGTTCTCGGCCAGCACCTCCTCCCCCGCCACCGGGCGGGTGAGGGCATTGAGCAGGGAGCTCTTGCCGGCATTGGTGTAGCCCACCAGGGCCAGCCGCCTGACGCCCTGGCGTCCCTCGCGCAGGCGCGCCCGGTGCTCCCCCAGCCGCTGCACCTCCCGCTGCAGGCGGTCGAGGCGTCGGGCAATGGCCCGCCGGTCTTTTTCCAGCTGGGTTTCCCCCGGGCCCCGGGTGCCGATGCCACCCCCCTGACGCGAGAGGCTCTGGCCGCGGCCGCTGAGCCGCGGCAGCCGGTAGCGCAGCTGGGCCAGTTCCACCTGCAGACGCCCGGCGCCGCTGGCGGCCCGCTGGGCAAAGATGTCGAGAATCAGTTCGGTGCGGTCGCTGATCGGCAGGTCCAGCAGCCGCTCCAGGTTGCGGGCCTGCACCGGCGTCAGGTCCCGATCGGTCACCACCAGGGTGGCTCCCAGTCGGCGGGCCTCCAGGGCCGCCTCGCGCAGTTTCCCTTCCCCCCAGAGCGTCTGGGGCGCCGCTTGCTGGCGCTTCTGCTGGATCAAGCCCACCGGCAGCGCGCCGGCGCTGCGCACCAGCCCTTCGAGCTCGGCGATGTCGCGCTGGCTGGCGGCACCGTCCTCACCGATCAGGGCCAGCAACAGCACCCGTTCGGGCCCAGCCTGGGGCGCCGGCCCCGGGGCGTCGTTGGCGGCCTCCGCGGGCAATGGCGAGTCAGCGGCCTCGCAGAGCTCGGCCAGGTCGGCCTCTCGGTACAGGGCCCAGGGGCGCCCCTCCTCCTGGCTGATGGTGTAGGACGCTGCCGCCCAGCGCCCCCCCGCAGCGGCCTTGTCGGGGTAGCGCAGCCACACCAGCGGCTCCAGATCGAGCCCCACCAGCGCTTCGCTGGCCAGCGGCTCCAGGCCGGGCTTGCGGCCCACGCAGGTGATCAGGCGCAGGTCGCTCCCCTGGCGCCGCTCGCTGCCGGGCAGTCGCTCGATCAGCCGGCCCGATTGCTCCAGTGGCCCCACCCACAGCAGGCGGGTGAGGCCGCGGCCGTCCACCACCAGGCTCAGCGGCAGCTCCAGCTCACGGGCCTCGGCGGCCAGCCGTTGCAGGCAGAGCAGTTCCGCGCCTCCCCCTTCCGGGTGCCGGCGGTGGGACAGCCGCTCCAGGCGGCGTTTCTGGGCGGGGCGCAGACCGCTGACACGCCCCAGCAGCACAGCTTGTTTCAACGGCGCGGGTGCATCGGGTCAGGGGCGTTGGATCCGCAGGCAACGCACACCGGTGGCAGCCGCCCCTTCAGCATCCTCGGGGCTGTCCCCCACATGCCACACCTCAGCGGCCTCAAGGCCGAGGGCCGTCAGCGCCAGCCGGAAGGGCAGGGGATCGGGTTTGGCGGCCCCGGCCGCGCTGGACACGATCACCGCCTGAAGATGTTCCGCCAGGCCCAGCCCGCTGAGCAGCCCGTTCAGACGCCCGTCGAAATTGCTCACCACGGCCAGCCGGAGGCCCACGGCCGCCCAGTGTTCAAGCGCGGGAGCCACCCCGGGGAGCACCCGCCACAACGCAGGATCAGCAAAGCGGAGATACAGCTCCTCCTGCAGGGCGCCAGGGGCGGGCGCGCCGCTGCCAGCTCCTTGCAGGGCAGCATCGATGCGTGCGCCCCACCACTGTCGCTCGGCCCGTTCCAGTTCCTGCTGCTGCAGACCCGGAAAGGCCAGGGGCGGGGCCTGGCGCAGCACGGCCGGAAAGACCTGGTCGATCGCGGCAGCGCTCACCGTGATTCCATGCCCGGTGGCGGCGGCGGCATAAGTAGTGCCCACCGATTCCCGCAGGCCGATCAGGGTGCCCATCGCATCAAGCAGCAGCCCCTTCGGGGCCGGCCAGGTGTCCGTGGCAGCGACGGCGATCAGGGTCGGGGCGGCGGCGTGCGGGCGGGTTCGCCGGCGCCGAACAGGGGGCGGCCCAGGTCGGAAAGCCAGCCGGCGGCCACGCGCAGCTGATGGGGGAGCCCCGGCAGACGGCCCAGGTAGGTGAGCTGGCGGAGACGGTAGGCGGCGGATCCGGCCAGGGTGAGGCCCAGCCCGGTGAGGCTGGCCTCGCCGATGCCAAGGCTGATCATCTCGCCGAGATCGTTCCAACGGAATGGGTTGGTGGGTTCGCCGGCCAGGCTGCGAATCAGGTTGTCGGCCAGCACGTCGGCCTGCTGGAAGGCCACCTGGGCCGTGCCGGCCAGGGGCTCACCATCGGCATCGGCCGCATGGGCCACATCGCCGAGGGCAAACAGGTGGGGATGCTGCACCAACGACAGATCGGGGTGGCAAAGCAGACGGCCGCGGCGGTCGGTGGCCGCGGTGGGCGTGATCGCCGGCGCCGCCGCTTTCACCCCGGCGGTCCAGACCACGCCATCGACGCTGAGATGCTCCGTGTTGGCGGCGCCCCCGCCCGCCGGTTCGTGTCGCAGCGTGACCCGGCCCGCCTCCACGGCTTCCACCCGGGTGTGGGTGCGCAGGCGCACATCGCGTCGCAGCAGGGCGGCGCGGGCCTGCTCCCGGTTGAAGGCTCGCGCCTCAGGCAATAGCTCGGCGCCCTGCTCCACCAGCTCCAGCACGGCGTGGCCCTGCAGCAGGTCGGCAAGCTTGCAGGCCAGCTCCACTCCGCTGGCCCCGGCCCCCACGATCGCCAGGCGCTGCAGGGGGCGCTGCTGCGCCTGGAGTTGTTGTACCAGCGCCTGAAGGCGCTCCACATCCGCCAGGCAGCGGAACTGCAGGGCGTGGTCGTGCACGCCGGGGATGCCGAAATCATTGCTGCGGCTACCGGTGGCCACCACCAGCCGGGAGTAGGGAAGGCAGCGGCCCTGCGCGGTGGTGACGGTGCCGCTGGCGGCGTCGATGCTCACCACCCGGTCGCGCAGCCAGGCAATGCCGCGGCTGGCCAGCAGGCTGGCGTAGGGCGGTGCCACCTCCCAGGCACGCAGCTCGTCGGAGAGCAGCTCGTAGAGGAGCGGCAGAAACACGAAACGCTCGTTCGGCTCCACCAGCAATATGGGTGGAGGGCCACGCCGGGCAGCCAGGGCCAGCGCCGTGTAGAGGCCACCGAAGCCGCCCCCGACGATCACAACCGGATGGGGGGGCTCCCACGCGGACGTGGTGCCCACACCGGCTTCGGCTGGATTGGGGAAGGGGGTGCGGTCCCCGCTGGTCTCCGCCATGGGTACGGCGTCTCGGTTGTGGCGTTGACTACCCGAACCCTAACCAGAGCGTTTCGTCACAGGAGATGATGGCGTTCATGGCCGCCACCATCTCCCCCACTCTTCCCACCGACCGCCAGGGCCTGCCGCTCGACGCCGAGGCCGCAGCAACAGTGGTGGAAGCTCTCTCCCCCCAGGATCAGCTGCGCTGGGGTATGGACACCTTCGGGGATCACTTTGCTGTGATCACCAGCTTCGGCATCCAGTCCGCAGTGCTCCTGCACATGGCCGCCATACTCGACGCCGCCCTGCCGGTGATCTGGGTCGACACGGGCTATCTCCCCCCCGAGACCTACCGCTATGCAGAGCAGCTCACGGATCTGCTGTCGCTCAATCTGCACGTGGCCCAAGCCGAGCTCAGCCCGGCCCGTATGGAGGCTCTGCATGGCCGGCTGTGGGCCACAGGCGACGCCGATGATCTGGATCTCTACCACCGCCTCCGCAAGGTGGAACCACTCGATCGCGCGTTCGAGGCGATCGGCGTGGCCTGCTGGGCCAGCGGGGTGCGTGGCGTACAGACGGACCACCGCGCCTCCATGCTGCCGCTACAACCGGTGCGGGGCCGCTGGTCGCTGCGACCGCTGCTGAACTGGACCAACCGGGACGTTTACTACTACCTGCAGAACAACGGCCTACCCCAGCACCCGCTCTTCGAACAGGGGTACTCCACTGTGGGCGACTGGCACTCCAGCGGCCCCGACGACGGGAGTGGCCGCGCCACCCGCTTCGGTGGCCTGCATCAGGAATGCGGCATCCATCTCTCCGGTGTGATGGGTGAGGGCATCTAGTTGGTGGGGCCCGCCGGCGGCACTCCGGGCCGCGCTGCGAGCCTGGTGCTGCTGATCGGCAACACTCACTGGCACTGGGGGCGGCGCGAACCGGCCTCGGATCCTGATGAACTGGCAGGCCTCCGCTGCTGGAGCACGCGGCCGCCCCAGCGCCTGGAGCCAGCAGACCGCGACCTGCTAGTGGCCTGGGCCGCCGTGGGCCCCTTGCCGCCGGAATTGGCCTTGCCGCTGCGGCACAGGTGCACGCTTGATGCCGTGCCCCTGCTGGGCATGCCGGACTGGCTTGGCATCGATCGGGCTCTGGCGGGCTGGGGAGCCTGGCAGCGTCAGCAGGCGCGTCTGGCGCCTCAAGAGCGCCTGGGGGGTGGTGGCCAAAGCGATGGCCCCAGTGGCGCGGTGCTGGTAGCCGATGCCGGCACGGCGCTGAGCCTCACCCGGGTGGCCGGAAGCGGCGCCTTCGCGGGCGGAAGGCTGCTGGCTGGCGCCGGTCTGCAGCTGGCGGCGCTGGCCGGGGCCACGGCCCTGCTGCCGCAACAGCGACTGCCGGATCCGGCCATGCCCCTCGACCTCTGGCCCAGCGTCACTGGAGCCGCCATGGCCAGCGGTTGCCTGTGGGGGTTGGCCCATGCGATCGCCGGGGCCTGCCGGCAACACGATCCGGAGCCGCCGCCGGGCCTGTGGCTCACCGGCGGCGATGGCCCCCGGCTGGCCCCGCTGCTGCAGGAGCTGGGTCAGCCGTTCGAGCTCGTGCCCGACCTGGCGCTGGAGGCGCTGGACGCGCTGAGCGCCGCCCGGCTCAGCCGGCTGGGGCGCTCAGGCCCAGATCGATGAGCACCTGCTCCGCCATTTCCTCGGCTTTCACCTTGCGGTAGATCTTCTCGAGGGTGCCATCGGGGGCCACCACGAAGCTGTGGCGCATCATCCCCATGTATTCCTTGCCCATGAACTTCTTCAGTCCATAGCTCTCGTAGGCGGTGGCCACCGGACAGGGTTCCGCATCCGTGAGCAGGGTGAAGGGGAGCTCGTATTTGCTGATGAACTTGCCGTGGCTGGCGGCCCCGTCCTTGCTGATGCCCAGCACCTTGATGCCATGGGCTTCGAACTGGCTCCACAGATCGCGGAAGCCGCAGGCTTCCTTGGTGCAGCCCGGGGTGTCATCCTTCGGATAGAAGTAGATCACCACGCGCTGGCCCTTCAGGGCGGAGAGCTGCACCGGATGGCCTTCCTGATCCGGCAGGGTGAACTCGGGGGCGGGATCACCGATCTCAAGGGTCATGAAGCTGTCCAAAGCTGGGCTGGCTGGAGCCTAGGGGCGGCTAGGGTCCGCCCACTCCCTGGCCGCTCATGGCCCCTGTCGTGCGCCTCGGTCTGATCGGAATCCTGGCGGTGCTCGGTCTGGCCGGCCTCGCCCAGCTGCGTCTGCATCCACCCCTGGCCAGCCGTACCGATGCGGACACGGCGGGGCTGCTGGCGCGGCTGGAAACCCAGGAAGCCCTGCTCGGGCAGCGCCAACAGGTGTCACTGCTGCTGAATCGCTTCGTGGGCGCGGAGATCACCCGCTACTTCTGGGGCGGCTTCACCCCTTACCTCGATGTGCTCGGCATCGAGATTCCCGCCACCATGACGGCCGATGTGGTCTTCAACCAGGACCGGGTTCAGCTGGTGCTCACCCCGACCGGTGGCGATGAGATCTACCTTGCCCGGGTGGAGGCGGTCGAGAATGCCCCCCGCGGTGCCGTCTGCCGTGGATCACGGCCGGCGCCTGATCCCGAGGCCTTCCCCAGCAAGGACAACCGGCTCCTGTGTCCCGCCGGCTGGGTGGCCCTACCGGCCGTTCGCCCCGCCACCGCAGGGGCGGTGCGGTCCTGAACCCCTGGTGAGCGGCCTGCCGGTCATGCCCCGCGCTGATGAGGTTCCGCTGCAGTGGCGCCGCATCCCTAGCACCTGACGCGCTTGAGTCTTCATGTTCGACCGATGACGAGTTGTTGGCAGATGCAACCGGGCTGATTAGGTTCGGATTGTTGTTCCAGAACTGATCCGTGCTGAAGCGTCTTGCCGCTGGCCTCCTGATGGGGTCGGCTCTCGTGGCCTCCACCCTGCCGGCCTCCGCCGCTGTTGATAACGACCTCCCCGTGCGCTGGAACACCGGCGGTGCCGTTTGGTCCACCCCCATGGGCGCTTTCGGCACCTTCCTTGAAACCGGCGAAATCACCGACCGTGGCTTGGCTGGTGGCCTCAATCTTTCCGGCTGGACGGCCGCCGAAGTGCGCGACGGTCTCTCCAAGTCGTACAGCGTCGACCTGGTCGGCGTCACCCGTTTCCTCTATTCCGATGAGGGCGTGAAGTTCCTCAAGAATCAGAGCCGCAGCTATTTCCCGTACTGGACGATGAGCACCTACGCCGTGCAGGGTCTGCGCAGCGCGATCATCGCCGATGCCAAGGATGGCCAGATTTCCTCGGCCGGAATCATGGCGGCGCTGCCGGTGGATTACCGCCTGGCTGATACCTGCGGCACCTACGACGGCAAGCAGAACATCTGCGCCGAAGGCAAGTGCAAGGAAGGTTCCGCCCAGTGCACCTCCCTGCTGTCCTGGTACGTCTTCCTGCCGGCCTGCATCCAGGCCAACCAGATGGCCGATCCCGTGGCCAAGGTTCAAAACTTCCAGGCTCCTGTGGTTGCCCCTGCCGCCGAGCCCATGCCCATCCGCGGCCTCTGGTGAACCCTCGCGGTTCAGCCTTACCGCCCCGGGATTCCCGGGGCTTTTTTCATGGCCACCAGCAGCGTGTGCTGCAAGGCCTGCGCCAGCTCTGCCCCTTCCAGATCGGCGCTGAGCTGCTCCAGCCGCCCGGTGGAGTTCCTGCCGAGGGCGGCGCTCAGCTGGTGCCCATAGCTTGCCCCCTCGCCGAACCAGCGCTGACGCAAACCGACGGAGAGCGTCATGCTGAGCGGTTCGCGCCACTGCTCAGGTTCCACCCTCCAGCCCCGCGCCTCAAGGCCCTGCTGCAGGGCGTCCGCGCCGGGGCCGTTGCCCAGCCCGCCGCTCTCCCACGCAGCCGCCTGCTGCAGGAGGGTTGCCAGCTCCTGCGAAACGGAACGCTGCCGCTGCCGCACCAGCTCAGTGAGGGCTCCTGCTGGACCGATCAGCGGCAGGCTCTGCAGCAACCGGATCTGGGCCTGGGGCGCCGCCAGCTCGTCGATGCGATCCAGCCAGGCCGCAAGGCCTGAAGGCCCCAGCTCCTGAAATGGGGAGCGGCCCACGATCCACTCGAAGCGCTCACCCGGCTCCAGAGTCGCGATCAACGCCTCGGGCTGATCACTGGGAACGCACAGCAGCCGCGGGCGTCGCAGCTGATCCAGCACCTGCAGCTGGGCCTCCAGCCGGCCCCGTTCCGCCTCTGCCGCCACCGTGATCACCACGCCTCCTTCCGGCGTGGCGTCGAGCGGATCCAGGCTCCACAGCAGCGAGCGCGCATTCAATACCAGGCAGCGGTCCTGCCGCTGCCACCGCACCCCCTGCCAGAAGCGCTGCCGCAGCCGCTCGAGGCGCTGGCCCTCACTGCCGATCTGGCGCCGCAGCCAACGTTGCAGAGCCGGATCCTCGGGGCCAGTGGTGAGCAGGATCCCCTGCTCGAGATCGGCTTCGGCCGCGGCCGCCAGCTGGGCAGCCCGACGCCGCTGCAGGCCCGCTCCGAGCCCCCCCTCCCAGCCCAGGGCACCCGGCTTCCAGAACACCTCCCCCTGCAGGGCACCGGGCAGATATTGCTGGGCCACCCAGTGCTCCGCGTAGGCGTGGGGGTAGCGGTAGCCCACCCCGTCGCCGAAGGCCTTGCCATCGCGGTTGGCATCCCGCAGGTGGGAGGGCACCTCCTGGCGGCTGGTGGCACGCACGCTCTTGAGCGCATCGAAGAACCCGAGCACGCTGTTGCTTTTTTGGGTGGAGGCCAGGTAGAGCGCCGCCTGGGCCAGGGGGTAGAGCCCTTCAGGCAGGCCCACCCGCTCGAAGGCGGCGGCGCAGGCCTCCACCACCACCACGGCCTGCGGGTCCGCCAGCCCCACGTCCTCACCGGCGGCGATCAGCATGCGGCGGAAGATGAAGCGGGGGTTTTCGCCGGCCTCCACCATGCGGGCCAGCCAGAACAGGGCGGCATCGGGATCGGAGCCCCGCAGCGACTTGATGAAGGCACTGATCGTGTCGAAGTGGGCATCGCCCTGCTTGTCGTAGAGCACGGCCCGCTGCTGAATCGACTCCTCGGCGATCGCCAGATCGATGCGGATCACCCCATCGGCGCCGGGGTCTGTGGTTTCCACCGCCAGTTCCAGGGCATTGAGCAGGCTGCGGGCATCGCCGCCGGCCACATCCAGCAGGTGGGCGCTGGCGTCGGCCTCGAGCTGGATCGGCCGCCCGCCATAGCCGTGTTCCACATCCGCCAGGGCCCGCTCCAGTAAGCGGCGCAGATCCCCAGATTCGAGCGGTTGCAGACGGAACAGGCGGGAGCGGCTCACCAGCGCCTTGTTCACCTCGAAGAACGGGTTTTCCGTGGTGGCGCCGATCAGGGTGATCGTGCCGTTCTCGACCCAGGGCAACAGGGCGTCCTGCTGGGCGGCGTTGAAGCGGTGCACCTCATCAATGAACAGGAAGCTGCGCAGACCGTGCCGACCCAGCCGTTCGCGCGCGGCCTCCACCTCGGCCCGCAGTTCCTTCACCCCCGCCAGCACCGCGTTGAGGCTGGCGAAGTGGGAGCGGGTGGTCCCGGCGATGATGCGGGCGAGTGTGGTCTTTCCCACACCAGGCGGCCCGTGCAGGATCAGGTTGCCCACCCGGTCGGCGGCGATGGCGCGACGCAGCAGGCGGCCCGGGCCGAGGATCGCCTCCTGGCCGACGAAGTCATCGAGCCCGCGCGGCCGCATGCGGTCGGCCAGCGGGGCGATCTGCTGGCGCTGGCGTGCAGCTTCGAAGTCGAACAGATCGGTCACACCCTTCTGGTTCGCCGCAATCCTCGGCATGCTGACCCGGTGGGTGACAATCCTGCGACCCACCCCGGCGCACTGCATTGGCGCGTGGGCCCTTCAGAATCCTCCCAACCAGAGCCTGCTGCGTGATCCTTCCTCTCCGCTCCATGTCAGTTGGAACGGGTGTGTCTCTGGCGGCCGCCCTGCTGGCACTCTCGGGTTGTGGAGGCGGGCCGCCAGCCCCGCAGCAGCGCCAGGTGCAGGTGTCTACCCAGCCGGTGGCGTTGGGTCGCTTCAGCAATGACGTCGACACGATCAGCACGCTGGAGGCAATCGAGGAGGTGCAGCTGGCTGCCCAGACCGCCGGCCGCATCGAGCGCCTGTTCGTGCGTCAGGGCGATGTGGTTCGCCAGGGCCAGCTTCTGCTCGTGCTCGACCAGGCCCAGGTGCGCGCCGATGTGGCCAGCCTGATCGCGCAGCGCGACAAGGACCGGCTTAACTACGAGCGCTTTGAGTTCCTTGTGCGCCAGGGGGCCGCCAGCGCGCTCCAGCGCGATCAGCTGCGCGCCGAATACATCCAGTCGCGCGAGGCGGTGGTGGCTCGCCAGGCCGACCTCGCCTTCAACAACCTCACCGCACCGATCGGGGGTGTGATCAGCGACCTGCAGGTGAAGCAGGGCGACGTGATCGCCGCCGGCGCGCCCTTCACCAAGGTGGTGCGCAACGACCGGCTGATGGCCCGCATCGATGTGCCGGGCGCCTTCACTGACAGGGTGCGACCCGGCCTGCCGGTGGTGCTCCAGGAGCCGCTGGGCGATCGGGTGCTGGCCCGAGGGGTGGTGAGCTCGGTGGACCCGGCCGTCACCCCCGGCACCCAGGCGTTGCTGCTGAAGGCGGAGTTCCCCAATCCCAATGGCGCGTTGCGCACCGGCCTGCGCCTGCGCACCCGCGTGCAGCTGGCGGCTGGCGATGTGCCCTCGGTGCCGTTCGTGGCGGTCACCCAGTCGTCGGGCCAGAGCTTTGTGTTCGCGGTGGGAACCCTGCAGGATCTTGAGCGCAACCCCGGCAGGGCCGACCTGGAGGCGCTGCGCAAGTTGCCACCGGGCACCAGCTTCGCCCTGCAGGTGCCGGTGCAGCTCGGTGAGCTGCAGAGCAACCGCTACCCGGTGCTCAAGGGCGTGGATCTCAACGATCGGGTGATCACCACCAACCTGCTCACCCTGCGTCACGGCACACCCGTGACGGTGAAGTAGGGAGCCGCCGATGTCTGCTTCCGACAATTTCATCACGCGGCCGGTTCTGACCACCGTCTGCAGCCTGCTCATCGTGATCGGCGGATTGATTGCGATTCCGCTGCTGCCGATCGAGAACCTCCCTGATATTGCTCCGCCCACCGTCACGGTGAATGCCAGTTACAACGGCGCCGATGCGGTGTCGGTGGAGGAGGGGGTCACCAATGTGCTGGAGCAGCAGATCAACGGGGTGGAGAACATGGAGTTCATCACCTCCTCCAGCACCGCTTCGGGGGCCAGTTCCATCACCGTGTCGTTTGCCAGTGGCACCGACGGTGACATCAACCAGGTGAATGTGCAGAACCGGGTGTCTCAAGCCCAGCCCCAGTTGCCCGAAGAAGTGAGGCAGTCTGGGGTCTTGGTGAACAAAGCCTCCAACTCCATTCTGCTCGTTTACAACTTCGGCAGCGAGGATGCCGCCAATGCCTACAGCACGGAATTCATCAGTGGTCTGCTTGACCAGAACCTGATCGATGAGCTCAAACGGGTGCGTGGGGTGGGCAACATTGCCTACGCCGGTAACCGCAAGCTCGCCTTCCGTCTCTGGCTCGACCCCGACCGGCTGGCGGCCAACAAGCTGAGCTCGGCCGATGTGGTGAACGCGTTGCGCAGCCAGAGCCGTCTGGTACCGGCCGGCCAAGTGGGCGGCGAGCCTTCACCGGAGGGCCAGCTGTTCACCTTCACCGTGCAACTTCAGGGCCGGCTGCGGAGCGCCCAGGAATTCAGCAACCTGATTCTGCGCACCACCGATCAGGGCGGCCTAGTGCGTCTGCGAGATGTGGGCCGGGTGGAGCTGGGGGCGGAAAGCTACGACGCCAATGCCACTGACCTCAGAGCGACACCTTCTGTGGGCCTGCTGGTCTATCAGTTGGGCGGCAGCAATGCTCTGGAGGTGTCAGAGGCGGTGGAGAACGTGATCGAGAACTTCCGGCTCACGATTCCGCCGGGAATGAAGATCGAAAAGATCTACGACACCACCGATTTCATCAACGCGTCCATCAGAGGCGTCACCAACTCGCTGCGGGATGCGGTGGTGCTGGTGGTGCTGATCCTGTTCCTGTTTCTCCAGAACTGGAAAGCCACGCTCGTGCCCGGCATTGCCATTCCGGTGGCGCTGGTGGGTACCTTCCTGTTTGTGAAGGTGGCGGGCTTCTCGCTCAATCAGCTCACCCTGTTCGGCCTGGTGCTGGCCACAGGCCTGGTGGTGGATGACGCGATCACCGTGATCGAAGACACCTCCACCAAAAAGGGGCAGGGCATGACCGCCCTGGAGGCCGCCAAGAGCACGATGAACGAGCTGTTCGGCGCCGTGATTGCCACGTCGCTGGTGCTGTTTGCGGTGTTCCTCCCGGTGCTCTTCTTCCCGGGGGCCACCGGCACGATCTACCAGCAATTCGCCGCCACGATCATCTTCTCGGTGGCAATCTCCACCTTCAATGCGCTCACCTTCTCCCCCATGCTCTCGGCCCTGCTGCTGGCCAGGGAGGGGGATCCGCCAGGCCGCCGCGCTTACACGATCGCCGGCGGATCCATCGGCTTCATCTACGGGCTGCTGGTGAGTGGCCGCGGCGCTCTGCTGGTGATCGGTGTGGTGGTCGCGGGCCTGCTGCTGGGCTATCTGCTGAGTCTGATCACTCGGCTGCCACTACGTCTGCCCATCACGATCGGGGCTGCCGTGGTGGGGCTGCTGATGGCCCGGGTGGAAGCGCCGATCACGGTGCTGGTGTTCACCGCGATCGGCGTGCTGGTGGGTTTCTTCCTCGGCCCGATCTTCAAGGGCTTCAACCGGGTCTACGCCTCCGGAGAAGCCTGGTACCAGCGGGCCCTGGGCTGGGTGCTCAGCCGCCGCGCCCTGATCATGGGAGTGCTGGTGGGGGGCGTGGTGCTCACGGGAGTGGCCTTCACCTCGATCCCCTCCGGCTTCGTGCCGATCGAAGACCAGGGCTATGCGATCGGTTTTGTGCAGGCCCCCGATGGCAGCTCCTCTCAGACCACCAGCAAGATCAACGATCAGGTGGCGGAGATCCTCCGCACCGAGAAAGACATCAGTACCGCCTTGCTGATCAGTGGCTTCAGCCTGGATGGCAATGCCCCCAACAAGGGCCTGTTCTTCTTCGGCACCAAGAACTGGGACGTTCGTCCCAACCCCGATCAGGCCATGGAGGCGATCGTGGAGAGGCTGAACCGCAAGCTTTCGGAGATCAGTGGCGCGCGGATTTTCGTGGTGGAGCCCCCCGCGATCCCCGGCTACGGCACCTCAGGTGGTTTCGAGTTCCAGATGCTCGACCAGAGCGCCGGCGCCCTCAGCCTGCCCGATTTCTTCGCCAGCGCCCAACAGCTGATCGCCAAGGCCACCGCCACCGGTGATTTTGGCCGGGTGTTCACCCAGTTCAGCCCTGAATCTCCGCAGCTGAAGGTGAGTGTCAACCGCGATCAGCTGGCGGCTCTCCAGGTGGATTACGGCCAGGCGATGCAGGCCTTCAGCTTCTATTTCGGTGGTGCCTACATCAACGACACCTTCCAGGAGGGCAAGATCCGGCGTGTCTATGTGCAGTCGGATGAGGCTTTCAGGGCCACGCCGCAGCAGCTCACCTCGCTGTTCGTCAACAATCTCAAGGGTGAACCCGTTCCGTTGGCAGAGGTGTTCACGGTGGAGCCTGTCACTGGCCCTTCGGTGATCCCTCACTTCAACCTGTTCCGCTCGATCAAGGTGGAAGGCAGCCCGGCGCCGGGGCGCAGCTCCGGCCAGGCGATCACGGGCATTCAGGACCTGTTCAAGCAGATGGAGGTCAACGGGCTCGGCTTCGACTGGACCGGCCTCTCACGCGAGGAGATCAAGGCCGGAGCCCTGGCTGTGGTGATCTTCGCTCTCGGCATCCTGGTGGTGTATCTGGTGCTGGCCGCCCAATATGAGAGCTACACCGATCCGATCATCATCCTGATGACCGTGCCCACCGCCATGCTCGGCGCTCTGGCGTTTCTGGCGGCCCGCGGCGAGGTGCTCAACATCTATGCCCAAGTCGGCCTGGTGATGCTGATCGGCCTGGCGGCCAAGAACGGCATCCTGATCGTGGATCTGGCCAACCAGCGCATGGCCGATGGGGCCACGGCGATGGCGGCGGCGCGGGACGCGGCGGAATCCCGCCTGCGGCCGATCCTGATGACGGCCATCTCGTCTCTGTTTGGCTTTCTCCCCCTGGTGCTGGCCAATGGTGCCGGCGCCCGCAGCCAGGCCTCACTCGGCACCGTGGTGTTCGGTGGCCTCACGGTGGCCACGGTGTTGTCTCTGTTCGTGGTGCCTGTGTTTTACGTGGTGCTGAAGGGATTCGGCTCCGCTGAGGCTTCGAAGCCTGACCAGCTGCCCTCCGCTGCTCCCTGATGCCCTGTCCTCCAGAGCCCCTGCAAGGCCGCCGCATCGTTCTCGCCGGACTTGTGGGGGCCGTGCTCGGTCTTTCCGTCAGCCTCTTTCTTCAGGCCATCGTTGCCCATACACCGGTCACGGTGAGCTCCAGTGCTTTGGTGTGGTTCCGCATCCTGTTGGGCTCCTTCGGCAGCCTGGGTGGCATGGCGATTGAAACGGTGCGACAGCTTCAGGTCACTAACCCGGATCCCGCGTACCACAGGAAGGTTTACCGAACGGGCCGAAGCCGCGATCGGATCTGATCCTTCCGATCGGCACAGTGGGCATCCTTGCCACCAGGTTTACGCGGGTCTGTGATATGCCATGGCTTTCCCTATCGCCTTACCACGCAACGCATCAACACGCAACGGAGTAGCGATGGGTGTAGACACCACAGCCGTTGTGCGCCAGCCTGGGGCGAACGCATGACCAGGCAGTTGCGGCCACCCACCACCGTTCTGGCGGCATCCTCTCTTCTCTCGCTGATTGCTCTCATTGGCTGTGCTCCGGCCAAGCTTCCCGAGCAGCCCCCGGCGGCCGTCAGGCTGGTGAATCCACGCACTTCCGTCTTCACCGACTCCGCCGATTACCAGAGCACGCTGGAGGCCATCCGCGAGGTCAAGCTCGCTCCAGAGATCGATGGCCGCATCGTGGCGATGCCGATGCAGGAGGGACAGGCGGTGCGCAAGGGAGAGTTGCTCTTCCGGCTCGACCAGGTGCAGCAGGAGGCCACCACCAATTCGGATCGGGCGGAAGCCCGGAAGGACCTGGTGAACGCCGAGCGTTATATTTTTCTCAACGAGCAGGGTGCCGTAACCACCAAGGAACGTGATTTTTATGTCACCCAGGCTCTGGTGAGCCGTGATCGGCTGCAGTCCTCGAAAGCCACCCTTGGTTACAAGAACGTCACGGCTCCGATCACCGGCCAGGTGGGCAGCATCAACGCCAAGCTTGGTGATGTCGTTCGTGCCGGCGGTGTCGTCACCAGCGTGGTCGACAACTCCCGCCTGTGGGTGCGCCTCGATGTGCCGGGCACCGATGCCGCCCGCGTGAAGGTGGGGCTGCCCGTGGTGCTGAGCGCGCCCGATCGCCCCGAGCTCACGGCCCGCGGCGCCGTGAGTTTTGTGGCCCCGTCCCTCGACAAGGAGCGCCAGACCCTGCTGGTGAAGGCCACCTTCGCCAACGACGACGGCGTGCTGCGCAACAGCCAGCGGGTGAACGCCAGGTTGATCTTCTCGCAGGGCAACGCGTTGTCGATTCCCGAGCAGGCGGTGCTGCTCCAGGCCGGCAAGACCTTTGTGTTCCTGGCTGTGAGCCCCGAGGAGGCACGGCAGCGGCTGGGCCGGCCGATTGAGCCACCGCCACCCGCCGGTGCCCTGGTGGCGGTGCAGGTGCCCGTCACCCTGGGCACGCTGCAAGGCGGGATGTTCCCGGTGGCTTCGGGCCTGCAGAGCACCGATTCAGTGATCCTGGGCAACCTGGCCCAGTTGCGCAGTGGCCTGGCTGTGCGCGCCGCCGCTGCAGCGGCGCCTGCTTCCGCCCCCCCGGCGGCCCGTCAATGAGCCTTTCGGACACCTTCATCCGCCGCCCCGTTCTCAGCACGGTGTGCAGTGTGCTCATCCTGCTGGCAGGCGTGATCGCCCTGCCCCTGCTGCCGATCGAGAACCTGCCGGACATCGCTCCGCCCACGATTCAGGTGAACGCCAACCTGCCCGGGGCCGATGCGCTCACGGTGGAAAGCGCCGTGACCGGCCCGCTTGAGGAGCAGATCAACGGTGCGCCGGGGATGGATTACATCACCTCCACCAGCACCGGGGAGGGCAGCAGCCAGATCAACGTCTACTTCAAGCCGGGCACGAACGCGGACATCGATCAGGTGAACGTGCTGAACCGCGTTCAAACCGCCACCCCACAATTACCGCCCCAGGTGAATGCTCAAGGGGTCACGGTTCAGCAGACCTCCGGCAGCTACCTCCTCGTTTACAACCTCACGTCCACAGCAGGCCAGTTCGATGGCACCTTCTTGAACGGGCTCCTGCAACTGAATCTTGTGTATCCGCTCACGCGCGCGGATGGTGTCGGCCAGGTGAACATCTTCGGGGCCAGTGATCCCGCCTTCCGCCTCTGGGTGGATCCACTACGGCTGGCCCGTTTCAACCTTTCCATCACCGATGTGGTGAATGCGCTGAAATCTCAGAACGTGGTGGTGATCGCCGGCAGCGTGGGTGGCCCGCCCTCACTGCCCACCAACCGCTCCACCTTCCCGATTCTGGTGAACGGCAATCTGGAGACAGTTGGTGAATTCGAAAAACTCATTCTCTCTAAGGGCCCCGACGGCGGATTGATTCGTCTGGGTGATGTGGGTCGCGCAGAATATGCCTTTCAGAACTTCAATCAGGCCGCCATCAATGCCATCAGCGGCTACCCATCGGTGGGCTTCGGGGTGATCCAGCTGCCTGGCAGCAATGCAATCACAACAGCTGATGCGGTGGATGAGGTGCTCACCCAGTTCCGCAACTCCCTGCCGCCAGGTGTGGTGCTGGAGAAGGTGTTTGACCAGACCGACTTCATCAATGCCTCGATCGAAGGGGCCCTCGATGCCCTGCGCGATGCGGTGGTGCTGGTGCTGCTGATCATCTTCCTGTTTTTGCAGGATTGGAAGGCCACGGCTGTGCCGGCCCTCGCCCTGCCGATCGCCCTGCTGGGGGCGATGGTGTTCGTGAAGGCGTTCGGCTTTTCGATCAACGAACTCACGCTCCTGGGCATCATCCTGGCCACCGGCCTGGTGGTGGATGACGCGATCGTGGTGGTGGAGGCCGTGTCGGCGCGCATTGAAGCCGGCGACCCACCGTTTGTGGCGGCCTCCAATGCCATGAAGGAACTCACTGGCGCCATCCTGGCCACCGCCCTGGTGCTGCTGGCTGTGTTCGTGCCCGTGGCCTTCTTCCCGGGCGCCACCGGCGTGATTTACCGGCAGTTCGCGCTCACGATCGTCTTCTCGATCATCGTGTCCACCTTCAATGCGATCACCGGAAAGCCGCTGCAATCGGCGTTGCTGCTCGGTGGCGGCAAAACCGAACCCAGGGGCTGGCGCTGGACGGCGATCGGCGGGGCCTTCGGTGCGCTGTACGGCACCCTGGCCGGCGGCTGGCTGCTGGCTGTGGTGCTGGGCCTGGTGGGGGCCGTGGTGGGCACCTTCCTGATGCCCATCTTCACGGCCTTCAACAAGGTGTTCGATCAGGTGGCCCGTGGCTATGCCGCCCTGCTTCAGCAGGTGATCCGGCTTCGGCGGCTGGTGCTGGCGGCGTTGCTGGGCGGGGTGCTGCTCACCGGCGCCGCCTTCGTGCTGATTCCCACCGGTTTCGTTCCCACCGAAGACCAGGGCTATGGCCTGGGCATCATCCAGTTGCCGGCCCAGTCGTCGATCGAGGCCACCATGGCGGTGGCGGATGAGGCCCGCAGGATCATCGCCAAGGAGCCTGATGTGGTGTCCGGAGAGCTGGTGGGAGGGGCCGGATTCAACGGCGGTTCGTTGAACCAGGGCATCTTCTTCTTCGGCTTCAAGCCGATCGAGGAACGCACCAGCCCGCAGCAATCGGCGAATGCCATCATCGGGCGGATGAACGAGGCCTTCGCCAAGATTCCCGGGGCGATCGTGCTCGCTCAGGCGCCCGCGGCCGTGCCTGGCTTCGGCGCCCAGGGGGGCCTCTCCTTCCAGTTCAACGACCTCAGCAATGGCGGCTACAGCCCCACCGAACTGGCCGGCCTCGCCAAGCAACTGATCGCCAAGGCCAGGGGCACCGGCACCTTCGGCAACCTCTACACCCAGTTCGTCAGTGATGCGCCGGTGTGGCGCCTTGACGTGGACCGCGACCGCATGGCCTCGCTCGACATTGACTTCAGCGCCGCCATGGAGGCCCTGGGTACCCTCACGGGCGGCAGCTTCGTGAACCAGACCTACGAGCAGCAGCAATACCGGCAGGTGTATGTCCAGGCCGATGCGAGCCACCGCACCATGATCCAGGACCTCAACAATCTCTATGTGAGCAACCGCTCCGGTGGGCTGGTGCCTCTTTCCAACGTGGTGAAGGCCCGCCTCGACAGCGCCCCGCCGATCATCAGCCACTTCGATCTTTATCGCACCGTGCTGATTCAGGGGGTGGAGGCCGCCGGCAAGAGCAGTGGCCAGGCGATCGACACGATCGCGGCGGTGTTCCGCCGGCTCAATTTCGCCAACATCGGCTCAGCCTGGTCGGCGTTGACCCGGTCGGAGGTGCAGGCCGGCGCCCTGGCCATCCTGGTGTTCGCGCTGGGGATCGTGGTGGTGTACCTGGTGCTCTCCGCTCAGTACGGCAGCTACATCGATCCGCTGATCATCCTGATGACGGTGCCGCTGGCCATGCTCGGGGCGCTGATGTTCCTGGTGTTGCGCGGCCAGGTGAACAACGTGTACGCCCAGGTGGGCCTGGTGACATTGATCGGCCTGGCGGCCAAGAACGGCATCCTGATCGTGGATCTGGCCAACCAGCGCATGGAGCAGGGCATGAGCTCCGCCGAAGCGGCCATGGCGGCCGCCTGCTCCCGCCTGCGCCCGATCCTGATGACGGCAATGGCGGCACTGGCCGGCTTCTTCCCCCTGCTGGTCGCCAGCGGCGCCGGTGCCCTCAGCCAGCAGTCGCTGGGGGCCGTGATCTTCGGTGGCTTGCTGGTGGCCACGGTGCTCAGCCTGTTTGTGGTGCCCTCCTTCTATGTGCTGATGAAGCAGCTGGAAGCCTCCTGGTTCCCCGCCAGCCAGGCCACCGAACCGGTGCTGCCGTCAGGCCCGGCCGCCTGAGATGCCCCTGCCCCGCCCTGCCGGCTACCGTCCGCGCCGCCAGTTGCGGGTGGATCGCCGCCGCATCGCCCTGGCCGGATGTCTTTATGCTCTCGCCGTGCTGGTGCTGCTGGTGCTGGCCCATCACGCCTCGCGCACTCCTGGTGAACTTCTGCCGACCATCCACCCCCGCTTCTGGGCTCTGGTGATCGGCATGGCGGGCTTCTGCGGCGCCTGGGGAGAAACGCTGCGGCAGATCAGCCTCACCCGCCGCGGCCAGCCCGGTGCGCCGCTGGACGAACGCGGAGACGACTTCTGAGGGCCGGCCGCGAGCCCCACAACCGGCCCGCCCCGCACACGGACGGTCCGCACTTGCTGGGTGTGGCGCTGCTGAGGGGCGTGCTGCCGTTGCACCGCTCCGGCCTCGCCGACGACCTGTTGGCCGGTCTCACCCTGGCGGCCCTGGCCATTCCCGAGGTGATGGGCTACACCCGCATTTCCCACACCCCTGTGGTCACCGGGCTTTACACCCTGCTGATCCCGGTGCTGGCCTTTGCCGTGTTCGGCGCCTCCCGCCAGCTGGTGGTGGCGGCCGATTCCGCCACCGCCGCGATCCTGGCGGCCACGCTCGGCGCGGTGGCGGCGCCAGGCTCCAGCGCTTACGTGCAGCTCACTTCGGCGGTAGCCCTGCTGGTGGGGGCCATGCTTGTGCTCGCCACCTGTCTGCGGCTGGGCTTTCTTGCAGACTTTCTCTCCCGCAGTGCCCTGATCGGCCTGCTCACCGGGATCGGCCTGCAGGTGGCCGCCGGCGAGCTCAGCGGCCTGCTGGGTCTGGAGAAGCAGGGGAACGGATCGTTCGCGCAGATCCTCTCGGTGCTGCAGCGGCTGGGGCAGACCAGCGGCGTGTCCCTTCTGCTGGCGGTGCTGGTGCTGGCGGTGATCGCTGGCTGCAAGCGCTGGTCGCCGCGGCTGCCCGGGGCCCTGATCGCGGTGGTGGCCACGATCGTGGCCAGTGCCGCGTTCGATTTCCAGCACCACGGCCTGGAGGTGGTGGGTGCGGTTCCCCATGGCCTGCCGCAGCTGGCCTGGCCCACGCTGCAGGCCGCCCAGCTCAATCAGGCCCTCACCACCGCCGCTTCCTGCTTTGTGGTGATCCTTGCCCAGAGTGCTGCCACCGCCCGGGCCTATGCCCAGCGGCATCACGAACGCGTGGATCAGAACGGCGATCTGATCGGCCTGGCCATTGCCAACCTGGGTGCGGCGCTCTCCGGGACGTTCGTGGTCAACGGCAGCCCCACCAAGACGGAAATGCTGGATGCCGCCGGCGGCCGCAGCCAGGTGGCGCACCTCACCATGGCCGCGGTGGTGCTGGCGGTGCTGGCTTTTTTCACCGATCCGCTCGGCTTTCTCCCGGCTGTGGTGTTGTCGACGATCGTGTTTGTGATCGGCCTGAAGTTGATCGATCTTCGTGGCCTGCGTGAGCTCTACCGGTTGCAGCGCAGCGAGTTCGTGATTGCCATCCTCACCGCCCTCTGTGTGGCGCTGCTGGGGGTGATGCAGGGGATTCTGCTGGCAGTGGGCCTGTCGTTGATCGATCAGGTGCGGCACACCTACAGGCCCCGAACGCGGCTGTGGGCCCATGACGCCGACCGGGGCTGGCACACAGTGCCGGTGGCGGCGGGGGTGTTTGCGGCGCCGGGCATCGTGGCCTATCGCTTCGAGGCGAATCTGTTTTATGCCAACGCCAGCGCCTTCATGGAGGAGGTGCTGAACCTGATCACACTGAATGGCCCGGACCTCAAGGGGCTGGTGATCGATGCCTCCGGCATCGATGCGGTGGATTATTCAGCTGCCAAGACATTGATGGATCTCCAGGCCGAGTTCCAGCGCCGTCAGTTGTTTCCGGTGTTCGTGGTAAGCGCCGATGAGCTGTTGGCCAAGCTGTCGCGCTATGGCTTCACCCCCCACGGCAAGCCCTATCGCACCGTCAAGAAGGCGATCCGGGCCCTGTCGGCGCAGCTTGCCCAGCAGGATGCCACCAGCTTGGCGGCGACCAGACCGACCACGGCAGAGCTTGACCACGCGGACGATGCTGCCGCCCCGGAGGATTGAGTTGGAGACGTTGCCAAGCCGGAAGAAGGCCCAGTCCCAGGTCCAGTTCCCGGCCAAGGCCCAGAACCAGGTCAAGACCCAGGCCCGCGCCGGATCGAACCGGCGATCAGGTGATCACCGTGGGCCGATCCATGCCGGTGCGGCTGCGGATCTCGGCCAGGCCATCGGCGGCGTTGATCAGATCGGCGAGGGCAGCCTGGGGATCCTGGGCCAGGTTGCCGCCGGAGGGCACGAAGCTCTCGAGGTAAAGGCGCAGAGTGGCGCCCTGGGTGCCGGTGCCGGAGAGGCGGAACACCACCCGGCTGCCGTCGTCGAGCAGCAGGCGCAGACCCTGCCCCCGCGTTGTCGATTGATCCACTGGATCGTCGTAGCTGAAGTCGTCGGCGGTGGCGATCGAGCGACCGGCAAAGCCGGTGCCCTTCAAGGAGGGCAGCAGGGCATGAAGGCGGTCGTAGAGGCCGTGGGCGCGGTCGCTGGCGATGGCTTCGTAATCGTGGCGGGAGTAGTAGTGGCGGCCGAAGCGGGCCCAGTGACTGGCCATCACCTCGGCCACCGAGCAGCGGCGCCGGGCCAGGATCTGCAGCCAGAACAGCACCGCCCACAGCCCGTCTTTTTCGCGGATGTGGTTGCTGCCGGTGCCGAAGCTTTCCTCGCCGCAGAGGGTGATCCGGCCGGCATCCAGCAGGTTGCCGAAGAACTTCCAGCCCGTGGGCGTTTCGTAGCAGGGGAGCCCCAGCTCGGCAGCCACCACATCCACCGCGGCGCTCGTGGGCATCGAGCGGGCCACGCCCGCCAGGCCGCCGGCATATCCCGGTGCCAACGTCGCGTTGGCGGTGAGCACCGCCAGGCTGTCGCTGGGGTTCACGAAGCAGCGGCGGCCCAGGATCATGTTGCGATCGCCATCGCCATCGCAGGCGGCGCCGAAGCTGTAGGCATCACCCTTCAGCAACAGATCCGCCAGCTCATGGGCGTAGGTGAGGTTGGGGTCGGGGTGCCCACCGCCGAAATCCTCGAGGGGGATGCCGTTGCGCACCGTGCCTGCGGGTGCCCCCAGCAGCCCTTCGAACAAGCGGCGGGCGTAGGGCCCGGTGACGGCGTGCATGGCATCGAAGGCCACCGGGAAGTCACCCGCCAGCAGGTCCGCGATCGCGTCGAAGTCGAACAGGCTCTGCAGCAGCGTCAGATAGTCGTCCACGCCGTCGATCACCTCCACCTGCAGCCCGCCGATGTGGTGGGTGCCGGGCGCCTCCAGTGGCAAGGGGCTGTCCTCCACGATCCGGTAGCCGTCGAGGGTCTGGGTGACGGCGTAGATGGCGTCGGTGATCGATTCCGGTGCCGGGCCACCGTTCGCCCCGTTCACCTTCACACCGAAGTCGCCGGCGGGACCGCCGGAGTTGTGGCTGGCCGAGAGGATGATGCCGCCGATCGCCGCGTGCCTGCGGATCAGGTGGGAGGCGGCGGGGGTCGAGAGGATGCCGTCGGTGGTGGTGATCAGCCGGGCCAGGCCGTGGGCGGCGCCCATGCGGCAGATCACATCGATGGCCTGGCGGTTGCCGTAACGGCCATCGCCCCCGAGGATCAAGGTGCCGCCCTCCACGCCAGGAAGCACCCGGAACACAGCTTCCACGAAGCTTTCCAGGTAGTGGGCCTGCTGGAACTGCCTGGTGCTTTTACGCAGCCCGGAGGTGCCCGGTTTCTGGTCGGTGAACGGGCTGGCCAGCGTCACGCGGCAGGAGGCAACGGAGCCTGCGGAAGCGCTGCTCGTCATCGGGCCAACTGTGTGGGGGTCCAACGTAACCCTGCCTCCTGTGAGGCAGATCCGGGTGACCTCGGTAGCGTGCGCAAGGACACCCCCCTTCGCTTTTCAGGCCCGTGACCCTGTTCACTCCCGTCCTGCGTCGTCAGCGGGGCCGATCCGCCCTGGTGACGTCCCTGCTGGCCGCCGTCGCCCTGGTGGGAGCGCCTTCCCTCCCGGCCCGTGGCGGTGTTCCTGCGGCTGCTCCATCGCCTGCCCTCGCCCAGGCGATCAACCGCACCCGGGAGGCCGCCCAAGCGGTGCTCGATCAATCCGGCACGGAGCATTGCCTGCGCGGCAAGCTCACCAACGCACTCCTGGGGCTCTCCGCCAGCTGCGCCGGTGCCGCCTCGCCGCTCTGTGAGCTGGCTGATCGCGTGGTGGTCACCACCGGCTGGTCGGTGACGTTCATGGAAACGACAGCGCGCCAGCTGCTGGCGCTGGCAGCCCCGCCTGCAGGCCCTCACACCCAACCCTGACCGCCGATGGACATCGAACGCACCGGCGGCAAGCCCCTGACCGCGGAGCAGCAGGCCCTGCTGGATCTCTTCCGCGCCAAGGTGGACGAGGTGATCAAGTACCGCGGTCTCTCCGAATCCGACGTGAAGCGTCTGGTCAAGGAGGTGCGGGCCCATCCTGATTGCGGTCCTGAAATCCTCGCCACCGTGTTCGCCGAGCTGAGCGAACGGATGCCCGGTTCCCGCCTCAGTTACGACTGGGACTGACCCGCGTCAGGAGCCACCGGTGCCGGCGGGCCGCCCGGTGCCGGCTCCAGGCCCACCAGCGGCGGGCGGACGGCGGGGGCCATCGTCCTGCTTCCTGGTGCTGGCGGCGCTGGGTTGTTGGCAGCGCTTGAGCAGTTGTTCACCCGCCCGATCGAGGTCGTCCCGGCGCTGGAAGGTGTTGGTGGCGGCCGGCTCGGCCTGCTGCACGATGCTCCACACCGTGTCCTTGCAGAAAGAGGGCAGCAGGGGGTTGTCCATCAGCGGATCCGCGAGGCTGCGGGCGCGGCTGCAGGGTTCGGCACCGTTCTCGCGGGAGCAGGCGAAGGTGGCCAACTGAATCGTGCGCAACTCCGCCGTGGTGGGAAACGCCGGCGGCTTGGGCCTGGCCGCGGCGACGGGGCTGGCCCCCGTCAGGGCTCCAGCCGCCAGCCAACCGCCCAGCAGCCAGCCGGCTCCCACAGGTCCAGTCCATGGCGGGAGCCTTCGGGAGATGGCGGAGCGCCAGATGGGGAGGCGGTGCCGGGACATGGGGCGCGGAGGGGCAGCCCGCTCATCATGACCGCAGCGGCCGTGATGCTGGGGTGTCGCCTTGGTCACACGCGCAGTCGCACCGGCAGGAAGCCGTCGCGCAGCGGTGCCTGGCGCCGCACCCAGAGCGCCTTCACCAGGGGGCCGGCCAGGGGCGCCAGTGGCGCGAGCAGAGCGCGCAGCTCCGGCCGCCGCCGCAACAGATCGCCCTGGGCCGCCTCGGCCTGCTGGGCCCGCTGCGCCAGCTGGATCTCCGCCTGCCGCTCCTGCTGAATCCGGGGCAGCACCGCATCGATGGCCTGCGGGCCGGCGCCCTGCTGCAGCGGCGGCACCAGCCAGTTGGCCGCCACGATCGCGTCGCGGAGCGCCATGTTGATGCCCTGCGCCCGCACCGGGCTCATCGGGTGGGCGGCATCTCCGAGCAGCAGAAGGCCGGGCTCCTGCCAGCGCGGGCAGCAGCCCACCTGCACCGACAGCGCCTCCGGACCCTGGATCGCAGTGGCATGGGCCCGAATGTGGGCGGCCAGCCAGTCGGGCGCCAGGGCGGCGAAGGCCTCTGCCCACTCCAGCGACGTGCGCGTGATCCGCTCGCCAGGGCCCACCAGCCAGCCCAGCTGCAGCTCCCCGCCTTCTGCGGCGGGAAAGAGGCTGCAGCCACCGCCGGGGCCGAGCAGCACCATGAAGCGGTTGTCGGTGCTGCAGCGTGGCTGGGCAGGCAGCCGGAACCAGAGCACGTCGATCGGGCTGGGAGCGCTGACGATCGGCAGGCCGGCCGCGCGCCGCAGGCCCGAGCTGCGGCCATCGCAGGCGATCACCAGATCGGCGGCCAGCACCCGATCGCCGGAGAGCCGAACCCCATCGACGCGCCCCTGTCGGCGCACGAGGCCCTGCACGGTTTCCCCCGGCTTCCAGCTGAAGCTCTCGTGCCGGCAGGCCCGCTGCACCAGCGCCTCCAGCAGGGCCGGCTGGGGCACGAGCGTGCACGGTCTTGTGCTGCCCAGTGGCTCGGCGGCGTCGAACAGCTCGCGCCCGTTGATCCAGAACGACCACCCCGCCAGCGCCCGTTGGGGCAGACCGGCCAGTAGGGGCTCCAGGCCCATCTGGGCGAGCGCCTCCAGCCCGCAGGGCATCAGGCCCTGGCCGCGGAACTGGCGATCGAAGCGGCGGCTCGCTTCCACCAGCGTGACCCGCAGGCCCCGCTCCGCCAGCAGCAGGCCAAGGGAGGCACCGGCAGGGCCGGCGCCCACGATCACCACATTGCTGCGGGAAGGGGCGGCAGCGGTGGTGGAGGCGACGGGCAAGGGGAGGAGCGGCCGGTGGCGGTCGGTGGGGCGCAGGGCCGCCCAGACCCATGGTGGAACCCACGTGGATGAATTGCGTGGGTGGGGTGCACGGCATTGGTGCGCACCCTGTTCGTATAGAGAGACGCTGGATCCGCTTTCCGTGATGCAGATGGTGGCCCTTTCTGCCGTCACAGCCGCTTATCTCCACGACCTTTCGGAGCGCCTGGCCTGGAAGCTTTCCGGCTGAGAACGGCGCGATCAGCCCGGCGCTACTCGTTCATAACCCGCCAACAGCCTGAAGACTCCAGCGTTGGCATTGCTGTAGCGCTGCCATCGATCCGGCGCTGGGATCGCTTCATGCCGCGTCAACTGCGCTGCTCACCGATGCCGCAGCGTTGCCTGCTTTGTTGAAGCTTGCGCTGCAGTCGTGGCGTCAGCCCCAGCTCGGCCCCTTGCCAGAGTTGATCCATTTCGCGGTTGAAGTGGGCGGCCAGCTGCGGTGAGCGGATGATCATCAGGGTTTCGTCATTGCCATGGGCCGCTGACGGACTCCAGTTGAAAGAGCCGGTGATCACGCTGCGGTCATCGATCACTGCCACCTTGTGGTGCAGCTTGTCGCCCCGGGCCAGCCGCGGCGTGCCTACCCCAGCGAGGGGATGGGCCAGGGGCGCGTTGCCCGCTTCCCGTTTGCAGCGGTGATCGGCCATGGCCAGGCCCAGCAGGTCGAGCACCTCCGAGAAGGAGCGGGTGGCGAAGCCTGGATCTGCCAGCACCCGGATCCGTACCCCCTGCTGGTGCAGTTGGGCGATGCGATTGGCCAGATTCTGGGCAGAGAACACGAACAGATTGAGATCGAGGCGCTGCTGCGCCTGGGCCAGTTCCGTCTCGATCAGGGCGAGGCCGTTGCGGGGATCGCGACGCCGGTGTGGTGCGAACAGCACTTCCACCTTGGTGGGGCCCACCATCACCTGCTGGAGGTCCCCGTTGTCCTTGCCGATGCCGAAGCGGCTGTTCGGCAAGCCGCCAGGGCCATCGCCCCAGAGACGGGAAAACTCGTGGTTGAACACGGTCGCCAGGGGGAGGCTGTCGATCCGCAGCAGGTGGTTGGCATTGCCCCGGGTGCGCCCATCATTGAGGTCGCCGTGAATGCAGGAGGGGGTGAAATTCGCCGAGCCGGTCACCACCCAGCGGCCATCCACCACGAGAAACTTGTGGTGCATCAGACCGCTGCCGGCGCTGCCATCGGCGGTGTCATCGAGCAGGGGCACACCGCCGCGCCGCAGCAGCGCCACCGCATCCCCCTGTTGCCGTTCCTCCAGGCTGAGCACCCCGTCACGGTTGCTGTCCGCCAGTGCCTTCAACTGGTGGTGCCGGCTGCGCTGGCGGCTGTCGAGATCCACCGGGTGCTCTTCGCTCCACGGCCGGCTGTAGGTGTTCTCCAGCACCACCTTCACACTGACCCCGGCATGCTGTTTGGCCACCAGCGCCCGCGACACCTCCGGCAGGCTGAGCTCCTGCACCGCCACGAGGATCTCCCGTTGGGCGCGAGCGATCGTGTCGAGCAGCATCTGCTCGAGGTTGTCGCCATTGCGCTTCAGGCCACTGACCGGGCTGCGGTAGTGGCGGTCAACCCTGTGGTTGAACGCCACCTCCATGCCCGGCGGCAAGGGCAGATCGGCGGGAGCCTGCCCGGTGATGCGCGCCGCGCTGCCGCAACCGGCCAGGCTGAGCATCAACCCGCCCAGGGCGAGCACGGTGACGCCGGACCTCCGCCGCGTCCTTGCGGAGTTGCTCAGCTTCCCCGGGGTGGGTGGTCGCCGGCACGGCGAAGGGACGCGAAGGAGCACGTGCGCTGGCACTGGCTTGGGCACGGGGCGGACGGCGTGAGCTCAGCTGAGCGTTCCCAGCCCGCGGCCATTCGGTACAGACAACAGCGCTCTGCTGCAACCGCCGGCCGAAGGCCTCGGGAACTCAAGAGAGCGCTGGATAGAGACAATGAGAGCAACAAACCCTCGGCACAGCTCATGATCAGCGCCCTGCAGACAGGAGCATGCGATCAGGAGTGGCGGACAGTGGTCTGGGTTTAGCCGCTTGCACGTGGCAGTTGGAAGCTGACAGCCTGTAATCACAGGCTCGAGATGAAACTCCTCCGGTATTCAAGAGCAACACGTGAGGGCGTGGATCGCCTGGTCAGGGGGGGTGAGATCCTCGTCAGGCTGTGATGACCGCCAGCAAGTGATCAACTGAACAGGATTCTGTGATCCTGATGAGTTCATGGTCGACTTCAGCTCCTCAACACCGGGCGCAACGGGCAAGCTCAGTGGTGGCCAGGCATCTCGGCAGTGCGCAGCATGGCCACAAACCACACGCAGCTGGCGGCCACTGCTACGCCCACACCGGTGCTCACCCCGAAACGCACCATCAGCACGGGCACCACGAGGGGCAGTACCACCGCTCCCACCAGCGGGGTGAAGGCCACGAAAGCCTTCAGAGCCGCGCGTGAGTCAGAGTGAGCCGCGGTAGCGGCCGACTCGTCGCTGGGTGGTGGGGTCAGAACCATTCGGCCACGGCCTGGCTGGCAGGGTTGCTGTTGTCTTCGGGGGTGAAGCGCTCAAACTGCAGGGTGATGTTGCGCTTTTGCTCGCCATCGGCGGCAACCGCCTGGATGGGATAGAGCTGCTGGCCGTCGCGGAACGGAACCTGCACCCGGAAGGTGCCTTCGGCGGAGAGCGGCACCACCTCAGAGCCGATCGTGAGCTGGGCGGAAGGATCTGTGGCACCGTAGACAATCAGCTCGGCATCAGCCACGAGCCAGAAGGAGCGCTGGCGGGGAGCCACTCCACCCACGCCGGATTCATTACGGCCACTGGCCCAGGCACCGACGCCGGAGTCGCTGAGAGCGCGCCGCTGATGATCCGCCCCTGAATCCTCCACTTCGTGGAAGGCTTCAGAGCCGCGACCGAAGTGTTTCCAGCGCACGGTGGCCGTTTGATAGAGCCGTTCGTGCAGGCCGTTGTCGGCATAGTCGGCGGGAGCGGGCAGGCTGCCCGGTGCAGGTGCCACATCAAGGGAAAAGGGCACGAACTGATCAAGGATCTGCTCGCTCGGATGAAGGGCGGGAACGCGTGCTACCGAGGAGAAGGCCAGGGAGATCCAGCCGCCGCCGATCTTGCGATAGCCCAGCTCAAGCCGGTAGTCGCGGTCGCTCAGGGGCACCGGCAGGTACCACTCCGAAGCATGGCTGTCGACGGGAACTTCCTGCAGCGTGTGGGGATGGGCGGCGCCCTCGCTCAGGCCGGTGACGTCGGCGACCCGCAGGCAGAGCTGGCTGGCACCCACATTGAGGGCCTGGCGCCGGTCAGCTTCGGCGATTTCCCAGAACACGTAGGCCCATTGGGGATCGCGCGGCAGGAACACCACCCGGGTCTGGGCGGTGGGACGGGGGGCCGGCTCGAAGCTGGCTTCCAGATCCGCCAGGGTGGCAGGTGAGGCGGGTTCACCGCTGGCCCCACCGGAGGCAGCGGCTTCACTGAAGCCAGTGCTCGCGGCCTGTGCCGACGGCTGGCGGGTGGTGATTTCCGTGACCAGCTCGTCTTTGGATTTACGGCTGTACAGGCTCACACCCAGATCACTGGCGATCTGGCGGAGTTGCCTGAGCGTCATACGAGCGAGGGCATTGAGGGCCTGGGTCACCTGATCTCCAGCTTTTGTTTGGGATCAGTCTGGGGGTAGATCCCCGGTTTTGACGTGGTTCCCCGCCACTGCGTCAGCAAGCTCTGACGGCCCCTGTGTCCTCTCGGCGGCGTTGGACACAAAAAAACGGCGGGGGACCGCCGTTTGCTGCTCTGGGAGCCAGGAGACGGGGCCCAGGGCCCCGCCGGTTTGTCAGCGTCCGACGCTGCGATAAGGAACCTTGGAGAGGTAATCCATGCCGGCGTTGCCGGAGGACGCAGCCCCCACACGCAGGGCGGGCAGCGTGCGCACCCAGGGGAGGTAATCCTCGGGATAGCCACCACGGCGCTGACGCGCTCGCTCGGGCAGGGAGCGCTTGGTGCCGGTGTAGATGATCTGGGGGAAGCCCAGGATGCCCCGGTGGTAGGCGTCGTAACGGGGGGTGGTGATGTTGAAGGGGGTTTCACCCACTTCGCGGGAGCCGACCACCCGGTTGCGATGGTACGGAACCGTGTCGTAGCCGAAGTTCTCGAGGTATTCATCGCTGTCGAGAATCTTGTCGACAGCACCAGCCACGCCCTTGGTCATGATGACGGCGGACCAGGCGATTTCCTCAGCTTTGCCATACACCTGGCGGCCCAGCAGCTTCTCCACAAGGTGGCGAGCCACCCGGTAGTTGTTATTGAGGTTGTAGAAGCTGCGAGTGAAGGTGTCAGACAGGCAGAGTGCGCGGATGAAATCACGCACGGTGATCTGACCGTCGCGCAGTTGCGACTCGAGAATCGTGTCGCGGTCAACCTTGAACGCGTGGAAGAAAATCTGGCGGTAAGCCGACTCGATCACGAAGTTCTGGTCTTCACGGTCGATCGCCTTGTCGAGCGCGACAGCCTTCGGGTCCTCGTCGGAACCCACGCGGAAGGCCTTCACCCGGGAGTTCTGGGTGGTGGGCGCGTACTTCAGAAGCGGAATTGCCACACGAGCATCGTCATCCGTCGCTGTGGATCGTAGAAGTGAGGCCCCGCGGACCCCGTCAGCGAAGGGGCAGGGCTCACAGTCCGTAACGTTTGCGACATCGGCGGCTCACCAGCCGAAAGCGGACAGCCTCTCGTTGCCATCGCCGGTTACGGCCCCCACCGACGCTGCTTCCCCCCCGGCGGCCTCGCTGCCTGGGGCGTTGTCGTCGCGGCAGCGGGTTTCCATGCAGAAGGATGCGGTGTTCGAAAGCCCCTCCACCGTGCTGGTGCGCAGGCGCAGATCCGGGTTGGGGAACCAGAAGCGCTCCAGGGAGCTCATCGTTTCGTAGGCGGTGGTGAGCAGCAGGCCGTCGCGCTCATCCATGCAGAACCGCCCGGCCACCGGGGCTGTTTCGGCGTAGCCGCGGTCGCGCAGCAGCAGGCCCTCGCGCCCGTGGGCATCGGTGGGGATCAGGCCGAACACCGACTCCCCCTGGTGCTCCTCTCCGGCCTTATCCCAATCCATCGAACCGCTCCAGCGCACCTGGCAGCCCCCCACCAGCGCGCCGGGATCCTGGCCATGCAGCTCGGCGATCGCCACCAGGCGGGGATCGTCGGCGCTCACGTCCACCACCTGGATCAGCGAGCCGCCCCCCTCGGCGCGTCGATGCAACAGGTGGTGGCTGGTGCGCTGGGAACGCCAGCGGCCGCAACTCAGCCGGAAAAAGCTGATGGCATCGGCGATCGGAACGGTCACGGTGGGTGGACGGCTACAGCGATGATCGCAATCCGTCCACCTCGACTGTTGCCGGTGGCCATCACGGGAGTTCTGGCCGCCCTTGCCGCCGCTTTCTGCTGGACAGCCTCCAGCAGCCTCTGGCGGCAGCTGCCCACCTCGCTGAGCGCTGCCCAGCTCAACCTGGTGAAGAACCTGCTGGCGGTGGCGACGCTGCTGCCGCTCGTGCTGCTGAGTCCCTGGCGCGTCGCGCCCCTGCCGCTTGCGTTGCTGGTGCTGAGCGGTGTGGTGGGGATTGCCCTGGGCGACAGCCTGTATCTGGCAGCCCTGCGCCGGCTCGGCACCCGCCGCACCCTCACCCTCGATGCCGGCGGCCCGGCTGTGGCAATGCTTGGCGGGGTGGTGTTCCTGGCCGAGGTGCCCACGTTGGTGCAGTGGCTGGGGGTGGGGCTGATCTGTCTGTCGGTCCTGCTGGTGGCGCGACAGGCCCCTGCCAGCCCACTGGTGCCGCAGCGGGATCGGCTTGGCCTGGTCCTGGCGCTGGCGGCGCTGCTGTGCGGCAGCACGGGCGCCCTGCTGGCCCGCGCCGCGCTGCGGGCCTCGGCCCTGACTCCCCTGGAATCGGCCACCCTGCGCCTGGCGGCCGCCGCGGTGGTGATGCTGCCGCTGCTGTGGCGGTTGCCGCTCCCTGGCCAGCGGCCCCGGCTGGGCTGGCGGCGCTGGCCGCTGGTGCTGCTGGCCACGCTGCTGGGCACCAGCGCGGGCATCGTGCTGCAGCAGACCGCCCTGCAGCACCTGCCGGGCGGTCTGGCGGTGGCGCTGCTGGCCACGGCGCCTGTGATGGCGCTGCCATTGGCGGGGCTGGAAGGCGACACGCCTGGTTGGCGGGGCCTAGCGGCCGCCGTGCTGGCTTTGGCCGGGGTCAGCCTGGTGACGGGGGCGCTGGGGAACCTGGCTGCGGCGATGACGCGGTGACGCGGGCGCGGGCCAGACCATCGACCCAGGTGATCAGGTCGTCGAGCTGCAGCGAAAGCGGCGCGCGGCCCAGGGCCCCGGCGAGGGCGTCGAGCTGGCAGGCGGCGCGATCGAGTTCCGTCAGGAAAGCCTGACGAAAGCCGGGATCACCTGCCACCACTGGATGGTTGTTGACCCAGCGCTCCCGCTCCGGCTGGCTGGGCAGGGCGCCGTCGCGGCGGCCGGCGATCTCCTGAAGGCTGCGCAGGCTGTGGGCCAGCAGCCGCAGGTGGTGGCGTTCGAGCGCGGGGAGCAGGTTGGCTTCGAGCAGGGCCAGGTCGTCGTGGCTGAGTGGGCCTGCCTCAGCCATCACCGGGGGTGTCGCTGGAGCTGGCGGGGGCGGCCGGGGGGCGTGGGGTGAGCCGGAAGCCGCAGGAGTGGCCGCCCTCCAACCGCCAATGGACGCGTTCCACGGTGCAATCGGGGAAGGTGTGGCGGATCTGCTGGAGCTCCTGGTCGCAGATCAGCGGGAACTGGTCGGCGATGCGGGAGACGGAGCAGTGGAATTCGCTCATGCACCAGGACAGCCCGTCGCCGTCGCGGCGGCATTCGGTCATGTAGCCCTCGCGGCGACGCAGCTCCACCAGCCGCTTCACCCGCTCGGTGAGGCTGCCTTCGCCGATCAGGCGTCGATCGACGCTGGCCTTGGCGACCGCCTGCTGCTTCAGCAAAGTCTGGATGGCATCGCGGGGCATGCTCGCCGCCATCGACTGCAGCAGGCCGATGGCGAAATTCTCGCCACTGTCGGGAAAGCTATCGTGCCCCTGGCGGGTGAGGCGCCAGTGATTGCTGGGACGGCCTGGGCCTTCGGGCGTGGGGCTGGCCTCAAGCACGCCTTCTTCTTCGAGGCTGCGCAGATGGCGACGCATTGCCTGAACCGACACCGAGAGTGCTTCGGCGAGCTGGGCCGCTGTGGCCTCACCGAGACGCATCAGCAGCGTGAGCACCGCCTCGCGGGTGGGGGCCTGGGTGGTGGAAGGCATGGAAAAGCAGGCCGGTCTGGCGAGACGCAACCTTCCTCACACCTTGCCACGCTCCGCTGGCGACTGGGGGAGAGTGAACGGTGATGTGCGCGGATCACCGGCCGGCGGTCTCGCTGTCCTAGGCTCAGGTGATTAACGAAACTTCCTGGTTTCGTAATTCGCGCAGCTCTTTCCCGCCACTAGATCGCCTCTGGTTGATCGCTTCCGGCGAGCGTGTCTCTTCTTCTTCTCGAAGGGGGCCGGCCACGCGAAACCCTTGCCGCGATCCCCGCTTCAGGCCAGCCACCAGCCTTTCGCCCGCTTCCCCGCCGAGCCCATGCCCGAATCCGTTTCCGCCCCCTCCGCCCCCACCAGCGAAAGCCTGGAGGTGATCCGGAAGTTTGCCGAAACCTACGCCCAGCGCACCGGCACCTACTTCTGCAGCGATCCCGGCGTCACCGCCGTGGTCCTGGAAGGCCTTGCCCGTCACAAAGACCAGCTGGGCGGCGCCCTCTGCCCCTGCCGCCACTACGAAGACAAGCAGGCGGAAGTGTCCCAGGCGTTCTGGAACTGCCCTTGCGTGCCGATGCGGGAACGCAAGGAGTGCCACTGCATGCTCTTCCTCACCGAAGACAATCCCTTCCGCGGCGACCAGCAGACGATCAGCACCGAAGAGATTCTTTCCCATACAGCCGGCTGAGGAGGCCTCCGTCATGTCCACAGCGCCCACCGTTGGTGATCTGGTCAGCCAGCCGTACAAGTACGGCTTCGTCACCGACATCGAAACCGAGAAGATCGCCAAGGGCCTCAGTGAGGACGTGGTGCGGCTGATCTCGGCCAAGAAGAACGAGCCCGCCTTCCTGCTGGATTTCCGCCTGCGGGCCTACCGGCAGTGGCTGCGCATGACCGAGCCCGACTGGGCTGCTCTGGGCCACGCACCAATCGACTACCAGGAACTGATCTACTACGCGGCGCCCAAGCAGCAGGAAAAGAAGGCCAGTCTTGATGAGGTGGATCCCAAGCTGCTGGAAACCTTCGACAAGCTCGGCATTCCGCTGAGCGAGCAGAAGCGGCTCAGCAATGTGGCTGTGGATGCGGTGTTCGACAGCGTGTCGATCGCCACCACCTACCGGGAGAAGCTGGCCGAGCACGGCGTGATCTTCTGCTCGATCAGTGAGGCGGTGAAAGACCATCCCGAACTGATCGCCCGTTATCTCGGCACGGTGGTGCCCAGTAACGACAACTTCTTCGCTGCTCTCAATTCGGCGGTGTTCAGCGACGGCTCCTTCGTGTTCATCCCGAAGGGGGTGGAGTGCCCGATGGAGCTCTCCACCTATTTCCGCATCAACTCCGGTGACACCGGCCAGTTCGAGCGCACCCTGATCGTGGCGGAGGAAGGCGCATCGGTGAGCTATCTGGAGGGCTGCACCGCCCCGATGTTCGACACCAACCAACTGCACGCCGCCGTTGTGGAGCTGGTGGCCCTCGATGATGCCTCGATCAAGTATTCCACCGTTCAGAACTGGTATGCCGGCGATGAGCACGGCAAGGGTGGCATCTACAACTTCGTTACCAAGCGGGGACAGTGCCGCGGCGATCGCAGCCATATCAGCTGGACCCAGGTGGAAACCGGCTCGGCGATCACCTGGAAGTATCCCAGCTGTGTTCTGCAGGGGGCTGATTCGGTGGGCGAGTTCTACTCCGTCGCCCTCACCAACAACCGCCAGCAGGCCGACACCGGCACCAAGATGATCCATCTGGGCCCGCGCAGCCGCTCCACGATCGTGAGCAAGGGCATCAGCGCCGGCCAGTCTTCGAACAGCTACCGGGGGCTGGTGCAGATCGGCCCCAAGGCCGTGGGCGCCAAGAACTACAGCCAGTGCGATTCGATGTTGATCGGCGATCAGGCCGCCGCCAACACCTACCCGTACATCCGCTCCCAGCAGCCGGATGCCGCGATCGAGCATGAGGCGAGCACCTGTCGCATCTCTGCCGATCAGCTGTTCTATCTGCAGAGCCGCGGCATCGGTTTCGAAGCGGCGGTGTCGATGATGGTGAGTGGCTTCTGCCGCGATGTGTTCAACCAGCTGCCGATGGAGTTCGCCGCCGAAGCCGACAAACTGCTGGCCCTGAAGCTCGAAGGCTCCGTGGGCTGATCGCCGCCACTCAGCTCCGCCGCCTCTCTGGCGGCCCCGCTCCATACTCCCCACCCCGTTCTCCCCTGCCCCCCTGCCCGTGATTCGCCCCGACGCTGATCTTCTGCTTGAAATCGTGGATCTCCATGCGCGCGTGGAGGACCAGCCGATCCTCAAGGGTGTGAACCTCACGGTGCGTGCCGGCGAGATCCATGCGGTGATGGGCCGGAACGGCAGCGGCAAGAGCACGCTGTCCAAGGTGCTGGCCGGCCACCCTGCCTACACCGTCACCGGTGGCAGCGTGCGGTACCGGGGTGCTGATCTGCTTGATCTGGAGCCGGAGCAGCGCTCCCGCATCGGTCTGTTCCTCGGTTTTCAATACCCCGTGGAGATCCCCGGGGTCAGCAATCTCGAGTTCCTGCGGGTGTCCACCAACGCCCGTCGCAGTGAGCTGGGCAAGGAAGAACTGGACACCTTCGCCTTTGAAGATGTGGTGCGCGAGCGGCTGGAGGTGGTGAAGATGGACCCCGCCTTCCTGGAGCGCAGTGTGAACGAAGGCTTCTCCGGTGGCGAGAAGAAGCGCAATGAAATCCTGCAGATGGCGCTGCTGGAGCCGTCGGTGGCGATCCTCGATGAAACCGATTCCGGCCTCGACATCGACGCCCTGCGCATCGTTGCCGCCGGCGTCAATCAGCTCTCCACCCCAGAGAACGCCACGCTGCTGATCACCCATTACCAGCGCCTGCTGGATGTGATCATCCCCGACTACGTGCATGTGATGGCGGCCGGGCGGATCCTGCGTACCGGCGGTAAGGAACTGGCGTTCGAACTGGAAGAGCGCGGTTACGACTGGGTCGACGCCGAACTGGCATCCGAGCAGCGCAGCGTTGCCGAGGTGGCCGGATGATGGCGTCCCTTTCCGACACTGACGCCGCCGCCCTCGCCCAGGGCGTGGCCACCGCCCCCTGGACCCAGCGCTTCCTCGACGCGCTCGATGCGCCGGCAGGCAAGCTGGAAACCGTGCAGTGGCGCGGCCGCGAAGCCCTGGCCCGTCAGCCGCTGCCCTCCCGCCGCGACGAAGACTGGCGCTTCACCGACCTGGCTCCCCTCCTGGCGGTGTTCGACGGCACCGCCCCTACAGCCGGCAGCTCCGGCGGCACTGACAGCCCTGCCGCTGCCAGCGCCCTGCCCCCCCCGGCGCCGGACACGGTGCGGCTGCTGCTGGATGGCCGCAGTGATCCCCTGGCCGGCCAGAGCCTGCCTGCCGGCCTGTCGCTGCTGGGCGAAGGCGAATGGCCGCTGGCCCTGGGCCACACCCTGGCGGCCACCGGCTGCCAGGCCCACTGGCCGGTGGAACTGAACCAGGCCACCGCCAGCCGCTGCCTGGCGTTGCGCGTCAGCGGCACGGTGGCTTCCACGCTGGAGCTGGTGAGTGTGGCGGGCGCGAATCGTCCCGATGCAGCTGAACCCGGCACTAACCCCATCGGGCAGCGCCTCACCCCGGTGCGGGTGCTGCTGCTGCTCGAGGAGAAGGCGAGCCTGAATGTGCTCCAGGTGCAGCTGGGCGATGGCCCATGCCTGAGCAGCCTGGTGTGTGAGGCCCGGCTGGGGCGTGGCTCCACGTTGCGCCACGGTCTGCTGGCGTTCGGTACGGGCGAGGCCTGTTTCCTGGGCCATCTGGCGGTGGAGCAGGAGATCGAAAGCCGTCTGGAATCGGTGTGGGCCAGCCGCGGCTGGGCGCTGGCGCGCTTCGAGCCGCGGGTGAGCCAGGCCGAGGGCGGTGCCTTCACCAGCCTCAAGGCCCTGCAGCTGGCTGAAGAGCACCAGCGCGTTGACACCCACAGCCGGGTGGTGTTCGAAGGGCCCGACGGGCAGTTGGAGCAACTCCACAAGGCGATCGCCGACGGCCACGGCCGCAGCGTGTTCAACGGCGCCGTGCAGGTGCCGCGGCTGGCCCAGCGCACCAATGCCGCCCAGTTGAGCCGCAACCTGCTGCTCTCCAACCAGGCCCGCATCGATACCAAGCCCGAGCTCGAGATCGTGGCCGACGACGTGCGCTGCGCCCATGGCGCCACGGTGAGCCGCCTGCAGCAGAACGAACTCTTCTATCTGCAGAGCCGGGGCATCAGTGCGGCCGTGGCGGCGGGGCTGCTCAAGCGGGGCTTCTGCCAGGAGGTGCTACGCGATCTGCCGCCGGCGGCGGCAGGGTGGGAGCCCCTCAAGCGTCTGCTCGCGGAGGCCTGACCCCGATGCCCGTCACCGTTCCCTCGCTGACCACAGCCACCACGGAGCCCAACGGTGCTCCGGGCACCGAGCCGAATGGTGCTTCAGGCGCGATGGCCTCTGGGCTTGCCGCTGCGGCGGCTGGGACCGCCCCGGGCGAGAACCTGGCGGCGCTCACCCGGCCCGATTTTCCGCTGCTCGCCCAGCAGGCCTGCCTGGGGCAACCGCTGATCTATCTCGATCACGCCGCCACCAGCCAGAAGCCGCGGCAGGTGCTGGAGGCGCTGCAGGGCTACTACTCCCACGACAATGCCAACGTGCACCGCGGCGCCCACCAGCTGAGCGCCCGGGCCACCGATGCGTTTGAAGGCGCTCGCGACAAGACCGCCCGCTTCATCGCTGCGGCCACCCCCCGGGAGATCGTGTTCACCCGCAATGCCAGCGAGGCGATCAATCTGGTGGCCCGCAGCTGGGGGGATGCATTCCTGCGGCCCGGCGACGAAATCCTGCTCACGGTGATGGAGCACCACAGCAATCTGGTGCCCTGGCAGCTGCTGGCGGCCCGCACCGGCGCCGTGCTGCGCCACGCCGGCCTCACCGACACCGGCGAGCTCGACATGGAGGATTTCAGCCGTTTGCTCAATGAACGCACGCGGCTGGTGAGCGTGGTGCAGATCAGCAACACGCTCGGTTGCCTCAATCCGATCGCGGCGATCGCCCAGCTCACGCACCAGGCCGGTGCTCTGCTGCTGGTGGATGCCTGCCAGAGCCTGCCGCACCTGCCGGTGAACGTGGCCGCGCTGGGCGCTGATTTCCTGGTGGGCTCTTCGCACAAGCTCTGCGGCCCCACCGGCATGGGCTTCCTCTGGGCCCGCGAGGCGCTGCTGGAGGCGATGCCGCCATTTCTGGGCGGCGGCGAGATGATCCAGGATGTGGGCCTCGACGTCAGCACCTGGGCGGAGCTGCCCCATAAGTTTGAAGCCGGCACCCCGGCGATCGGTGAAGCGGTGGGGATGGGCGCCGCGCTCGATTACCTCAATGCCATTGGTCTTGAGCGTATCCACGCCTGGGAGCAGGGGCTCACCCGCCACCTGTTCCAGCGGCTGCAGGCGATCGAAGGGCTCACGGTCCTCGGCCCCACGCCGGAGCAGCAACCCGATCGCGGCGCCCTGGCCGCCTTCACGGTGGAGGGCCTGCATGCCAACGACCTCTCGGCCCTGCTGGATGCCGGTGGCATCTGCATCCGCAGCGGCCACCACTGCACCCAGCCGTTGCATCGCCACTACGGCCTGTCGGCCACGGCGCGCGCCAGCCTGGCCTTCACCACCACCTTCGAAGAAATCGACCGCTTCGCCGACGAACTGCAGAGCAGCGTGGAGTTTCTGAAGGAGCACGGCTGACCACCGGCCGCCGGTCAGCAGGGGGTGAGCAGGGCCAGGGCTTCGGCGCGGTGGCTTCCATGCCAGAGCCACTGCCATCGCCAGCCGCACGCTTCTGCCGTGTGCTGGATCGCGGTCGCGTCGGCGGGGTGATCAAAGCGGCTGAGGTGATCCATCACCCGCTGCCGCTCTTCGGCTGCGAGCGCCTGCCAGCCGTCCGAGATGCGCTGCACGTAACGGGCCACATAGGCCTCGCGGCTTTCGCCCGGTTCACGGAACACATCGGCCCAGAGGAGGAGGCCGGTGGGTGCGAGCCGTACGCGGCAGGCCGCCAGAAACCGGGCCTTCTCCGGCGTGGTGAGGTGATGCACCGCGAAGGAGGTGTGGATCAGATCCACCGGTGCGGCGGCGCTGGCGCCGGGGTCGTCGCCGGGCGGCTCCAGCGCCCAGGAGAGCAGATCCTGCTCACGCCAGGCGCAGGGATAGGGCACCCCCTGCAGCTGGGCGGCGGCCAGGGGGAGCACGGGAGCGGCAAGATCAATCCCGAGGTACGACTCCAGCGGCAGCCGCCGCAGCAGCGGCGCCAGCAGGGCCAGATCGCCACAGCCCAGATCCACCATCCGGGGCAGCGGCGACCCTGATGGGCGCTGGGCCAGCCAGCCTTCGATCGCCGCTGTGGTGGCTGCCGAGAGCGCCTTGTGCTCCATCAGGTCGTGGTCGACCACGCGGCGGTAGGTGCTCCACTGGCGCTCGAAAAGGTCCATGGCTCAGGACTGGGCTGCCGGTGAGGCCTCCCGCAGCTTGTGCAGGGAGCGTAGGTGGCTGGTGTGGAACGTCGTGCGGATGACTCGAAGGATCTGGTGACTGGAAGGATCTGGTGGCTTGAAAGATCTGAGGACGTGAACGTTGCTGGTTCGGCGCAGATCATCAGGGCCGCTTTCCATTGAGGCTCATCAGGGCGTGGACACGTGTGTTCTGGCCTCCAACACCCTCGGCAGATTCACTTCAATCCAGTTGGCCAAGGTGGCGACATGCTCGGCCACTTCTTCCCCCAAGGGCGTGAGGCTGTACTCCACGAATGGAGGCACCACCGGATAGGACACGCGCAGGACAAAGCCATCGTCTGCGAGAGCTTGGAGGCTCTGGGCAAGCATTTTCTCGCTGACGCCACCGATTTTGCGTCTGAGCTCACTGAACCGATGCGTGCCCTGGCGCAGGGATAGCAGGCAGAGCACTCCCCAGCGGCTGCATACGTGCTTGAGGATGTCGCGCGAGGGGCAGGGTTGGGCGAAGAGATCGCCGTTGTCGAGGCGCTGGCTCAGCGAGTCGGGCTGGGCAGGGAAGACGCTCATGCACTTACCTTTTGGTTGGTACTTGCGATTCGTTAGTGTCTCACATTACGGTGACCTTGCCGACCAAAAGGAACGAGCTGACTTCATGATTGTTGTGACGGGCTCCTCGGGGCAACTTGGGCAGTTGGTTGTGCGTGAGCTGTTGCAATCGGTTCCGGCCAGTGCGTTGGTGGCCGCGGTTCGTAACCCTCAGAGCGTTGCTGGCTTCGCCAGCCTTGGTGTACAGGTTCGGCAGATGGATTATGCCCAGCCCTCCACACTGGATGCCGCATTTTCCGGTGCCGACAAAGTGTTGTTGATCTCCGGCAGTGAGGTTGGAAGCCGCGTGCCGCAGCATGCCAACGTGATCCATGCCTGCAAAGCTGTGGGTGTCAAGCTGCTGGCGTATACCAGCCTTCTGCACGCTGATGTGAGCCCGCTTCCGCTGGCGGCAGAACATCACCAGACGGAAATCCTCCTGCAAGACTCTGGTATTCCCCACGTTGTCTTGCGGCATGGCTGGTACACCGAGAACTATCTCGCCAGCATTCCGGCCGCCCTTAGCTACGGTGTCGTGATGGGCTGCGCGGGTGAAGGCCGAATTGCTTCGGCAACGCGCGCTGATTACGCAGCTGCCGATGCTGCTGTGTTGCTGGCCAATGATCAGGCTGGCAAGGTGTATGAATTGGCAGGTGATGAGGCCTACACGTTGACGGAGTTCGCGGCCGAGCTCAGCCGGCAGACTCACAAGCCGGTCTGCTATCAGAACATGTCTCAGGCTGACTACAGCCAGGCGCTGGAAGGTGCCGGCTTCCCGCTACCCTTTGCCATGATGCTGGCGGAGTCAGACACTGGCGCTGCTCAGGGTGGATTGTATGACGACAGCAGAACCTTGAGCAGACTGATCGGCCGTCCGACGACTCCACTCAGCACATCGATTCAAGCAACACTTCTCGCTTGACCAGCGACTCAAGTGTTGACATCAGGCCTCAGCCCCTGGCGGCGAGGCTTCGGTTGTTCAGTGATTAACGAACAGTGCCGTCAGTGGAGGCATGGGCTTTTCGCTGCGCTCTTGACCCGTGCAGCTGTGATCTCTGTGCGCTGCTTCACGCTTGCATGGCATTCACGCACGCGCCGTCGACCCCGACGGGAGTGAATCGCGTAGCTAGCATCCAGAGACTGTGTCAACCCCCTTTCCCGTGCCCGCCCTGGAACCCGTTTCTGAAGACGAGGCCCAATCAATCATCCTGGAGTGGGGACGCCTGCACGATCTGCAGGTGGGGTTGTCTGCGTTCCTGCCTGTGATTGCCACGGATGGCTTCTACATGCGTTTTGGCGATAAGCAATGGGTTGGCTACGCGGATTTTGAAGCCCATCAGATCGCAAAAAGGAAGTTCTTCGATGAGATCCACGATTACACCTCCATCCATGTGGCGGTTCAGGAGCCTTTCACCATGGCCAGGACGGTGATGCTGTGGACCTATCGCCATCGCCCTGAGAACAGCCCAACCAGCCAGCTCCTGAAGGCCCGCATTGAGCACACCTGGGAGTTTCGCCGCTGTCCCACGTCTGGACGTGCCTTCATGCAAGGGCATGTTGTTGATCGTTTCGAATACATCGATGGGTTTAGGCCCGTCTCCGCAGAACAAGCGGCTCACGGCGAAGACCCGCATCTTGATCCCCGTTGGACAACCCGCTGATGGGCTGCCACGCACGAGCTGGCGATGTGAGTGGTGTGGACTTGCAGGCTGATGGCTCTGGCCGGCGCTGCTTCAGGCTTCTTTTGAGCCACTCGTTTCGCCATCACCTTCAGTTCGGTGAACCCTGGGTGTCATCGGTGAGGTCATTTCAGGGGCTTTTCGGACGACGTCAGGCGCAAGGCTTGAGGCGATCGTTTGGATCTCGCTTCGGGGCAGGCGAGGAGCCATGGTTCAGGTCATTTCTGGGTTCAGGCTTGGAGTTTTTTTGGCGTTGTCCCGGTGCGATGCCGGACTGCCGGCTCTAGGTGGTGACCTGCCGATGACCCGCTTCATCCACATCACATCTGCGAAGTTCCCCATTCTTCCAGGAGAAGCTGATCAGATCATCAACGAAGGCACCTATGGGAAGGCCCTGGCGGAGTATCTCACTGACAGACTGCGGGAACTTGGATACCATGCTCCATTCTTCTGTTGTGAAGATTGGGGGTGGTGGGTGCAGTTGGACGGCTACCCCTTCACCTTTGGCGTGTGCATTTATGGGCGTGCCTGTGCTGATGGCAGCCTGGAGCTCTACCTCAGCGATGGGGCTACTCCCACAAGGCGGTGGAGTTGGCGTCGCTTTCGCTTCGTTAATACCGGTGCCGATGAAGCTGCCGGAACATTGCACAACGACCTGGTGGCTATCCTCTGTGCCGATCCCGATGTGCACGTGCATGCCACCGATCTGGATTCACCATTTTCCGATGAGGTTCTGATGCCACCCTGTTGACGGATCCGTGTGGCTTCTCTTTTCTGCCGGTTCTTGCCTTTTCGGCATTCCGCAATGACCCTGAGCCTGGCCATCTCTGTTCCAGGTCCTGAGCCTCAGCGCTGCTGTCGTGATCGCCATGCATCAGCATGGAGACTGCCATGGATGAGGGGTTGCCGAAGGGTTCGCGCAGATGGCGATCGCGTTGATTGGGTACCACTCCCCTGACAGCAGAGAGGAGGATATTGGCTTGCTTGCTGCAGGCTGGTTGCTCGCTGTCTTTCTTTCAAGCATTGGGGCCAGCCTCTATAACAAGACTGTTGATAAGTCCTAGATGGGCATGCAGGGCACACCTCTCGGTCGGCGACATTGACGATGATGAAGAGGAGCGTCCTTTGTCGTCCAGGCTGGAGCGCTAGCAGCCGGCTGGCTTCAAGAGGGGCGTCCGTGTGGGTATGCCCTTGCTCCCAGCTTCAGCCCCAGACCTTCACCTGCAGGTTTCTCCATGGACATCGGCCTTCTTGTGTTTCCTCAGGTTGAAGAGCTCGATGTGATCGGCCCATGGGAGATGTTCTCGCTCTGGAAGCAGCATGACGGTGGCCCCAGCAGCTGCCTCACCGTGGCGGAGCGGCTGGAGCCGGTGGTCTGCGCCAATGGCCTGTCGATCAATCCGCATGTGTCCTTCGAGGCGTGCCCAGCACTCGATGTCTTGCTGGTGCCGGGCGGCCAGGGAACCCGCGTGGAAGTGTTCAACCCTTGCCTGCTGGAGTTCGTGGCGGAGCAGGCCCGCTCTTGCCAGGCGGTGTTGTCCGTATGCACCGGTGCCTTTCTGCTCCAGGCGGCGGGGCTGCTCGCCGGCAAGCGAGCTACCACTCACTGGGCCTCGCTGGATCGTTTGCGTGCCTTTGGCGATGTGGAGGTGGTGGAGGAGCGATTCACCCGGGATGGAATGATCTGGTGTTCTGCGGGTGTTTCTGCTGGCATTGATCTCACGCTGCGCTTCATTGCTGAGGTGGCGGGTGAGGAGGTGGCCGGCAAGGTGCAGTTCGATGCCGAGTATTTCCCATCGGGTGTTGTTTATGGCCATGCCCACAGTGATGATCAAGCTCCGGATTATCTCCGGCAAACTGACTGACTGGCTTCTTCTCGCGATCCTCGCCTGCTGGCTGGCCACGCCGCATGTTCTGCAGCACGATGTTCGCCCCTTGATGCTTGTTGCATCCTCTTCGCTGAGAGGTTGCAGAGAATGCCTGTCATAGGTGGGTGATTCTTGGCGAGTGCTTCTCGTCAAACCATCTCTGTTGCCCGGAGCCTTCCCCGTCGTGCGAGGTGCAGCTGGACATGCCATTCCTTATGGACTTCATTGTTCGCAGATGGGAGGCTCGTAACATCTTCAGTCGACTCCTTGCGGTTAGCCAAGGGGTCGCTGCCGGTTGGCCCCCGGTTGGCTGCGGCTCGGTCAAAGGTTGGGCACGTGTTGGTTGCAGGACGTCCGGACACAGGATTGGCTCCTGGTTTTGACCTCAGCTGAGGTTTCTGGCTTTGGTCTCCTGATGCTCTTTCATGGGCTCCCTTCAGGGTGATCGCCAGAGCTGGCTCACCGCCTGCGGCCTCTTGTCTGGATCGCTACAGCACTCCAGGCCCGCGCTTCAGGTCCGGCTTGTAAGTGAGCCCGGTGACGGCTGGGATTAGGGTCTTGGCCGGCTGACTTCTTTCCTCTCTTGACCAGCAGAGGCTGATGCAGAGCACCATCTTCACGGCGGTTCTGCTGCCGCTTGCGTTGGCGATCGTGATGCTGGGCATGGGGCTCAGCTTGGTGGCTGAGGATTTTCAGCGCATCACACGTGATCCCAAGGCTGTGGCCATCGGTACGTTGTGCCAGCTCCTGGTGTTGCCGCTGATCGGCGTTCTTGTGGTCTTGGTGGTCCCCATGCGGCCGACGATTGCGGTGGGTCTGATTGTGTTAACGCTCTGCCCTGGTGGCCCCTCCTCCAACCTGCTCACCTATCTGGCGCGGGGTGATGTGGCGTTGTCGGTCACTCTCACGGCCGTGAGCAGCATCCTCACCGTGTTCACGATTCCGTTGTTCACCAACCTGGCACTGCAGCATTTTCTCAACGCTCAGGCGGCGATTTCCCTGCCAATTGGATCCACCATGCTGCAGATCTTCCTGATCACCCTCTTGCCTACAGCGATCGGCATGATCATTCGCCGGCGCTTCCCCAGAACGGCGCGACGTCTCGAGCCGCACATGAGCCGCCTAGCGGCGGGGCTGCTGGCGCTCATCATTGTGCTGTTGCTCGCGCGGGAAGGCACCAGGCTGCCGGGCTTCCTGGCGCAGGTGGGCCTCGCTGTGCTGATGCTCAACCTGCTGGCGATGCTGGCGGGTTTCTTCACTGGCCGTCTGTTTCGTCTGCCCCCAGCTCAGCGGATCTGCCTGGCGATTGAGGTGGGCCTCCAGAACGGCACGCTGGCGATCGCCATCACCGCCGGCCTGCTCAACAGCCCGGAGATGGCGATACCTGCCGCCGTCTACAGCCTGTTGATGTATGTCACCGGTTTCGGCGCCATTGTCTATGGCCGTCGCAGCAGCGCAGCACGTGCTGCCAGTTGACAAGATGGCCCGCTGATTGAAGGGCCTGCGAAAGTCTCACCGCTCCGTCCCGCCACAGGAAGCCCCTGCATCAGTGCTCCACAACGCGCCGGCGCCGCCGCCACTGGAGCGAATTGAACAAGCAGCGTGACTGGCGCCTCGAAGCACGGGGGCTGATGACGCCCGCAGGACGGGCGAGCCTTCCGAACCGAACCTCGACCTCCCCTTTCCGTGGTTCCAGCAGCGGGTTTGGCTGGGCTGGATTCAGGCGATGGCAGCCAGGCTCGTGACGTTTGAACTGGGCCTGAACCCTTCTCTGTGCGTCGTACCGCACAGGGGCAGCTGTTCGGCATTGGGAACGGGGTGGCCGCCTGGTCTGAGTACGCATTCCGTCCACGGGGCGGGTCTTGCCCTGGCTGTGACGTTCCATGTGGGACGGAGCCTCAGTGTCTTGAAAGGTGTAAGCCGCTACCAGCGAAACCCTAGGGTGATCAATCGTGGATGGGAGGCCATCACCTTTCGGTTGATTGTTCCGCCCCAACTCCATCGCTGAGATGCTCAAAATGAACGATCGGAGTAGGGGAGAACTCGTTGCCAACGGCACGCCGGCCAGCCCCCTCGCGCCTCCAGTTGTTGCCAAAGAGATCCCACGCCTGCCGATTCAACTGGCGTTGATGGAGCGGACCAAAGAGCTCCATTGCTTGCAGCAGATTGAGGTCATCGTGCGTGCCAACCAGGGGGGCATTGATCGCATCCTCCAAGATGTGGTGGCGGTGATCCCTGCAGCGTGGCTGCATCCCACCAGTGCCATTGCCCGCATCCGCTATGCCGGGCGGGTGTTTCAGACCGGCGATCTTGAGCGTTGTGTGTCGGTGCAGTCGGCGGAGATCAGGGTCAACGATGATGTCTGCGGATCGATCGAGGTTGGCTATACCGAAGGCTTCGAGACCTGTGGGGATGGGCCTTTCCTTCTGGAGGAACGGCTGCTGCTCGATACCCTCGCCACCCGGATTGGAAGTCTGCTGGCAAGGCTCACGGCGGAAGCCGATCTGATCAGATCCCAACAAGAGAACGATCTGCTCTACAAGCGCCTGATCCTGGTGTTGGGCAGCGTCACGGAGTTGCGCGATCCCTATACGGCAGGACATCAGAAACGGGTGGCCGACCTTTCCGTGGCAATCGCCACAGAGCTCAATCTGCCAGCCCGGCAGGTGGAAGGCCTCCAGCTCGCCGCTTCCGTGCACGACATCGGCAAGATCATGGTGCCCACGGAGATCCTCTGCAAACCCGGCAGACTCAGCCCGATTGAATACGAACTGATCAAGGACCATGCCAAGGCTGGTCACGACATTCTCAAGGACGTGGTCTTCCCCTGGCCCATTGCTCGCATCGTGTTGGAGCATCACGAACGTCTCAATGGCAGTGGATATCCAAACGCCCTGCTTGGCGATCAGTTGCTAGTGGAATCCAGGATCCTGGCCGTGGCCGACGTGGTCGAGTCGATGTGTTCCCATCGGCCCTATCGCGCAGGCCTGGGCATAACCGCCGCCCTCCAGGAGATTAGCCGCCATCGCGGTATTCTCTACGACCCGGAAGTGGCGGATGCCTGCCTGGTGTTGTTCAAAGAAAGGGGATATCGCTGCCCGAGCTGAAGGCGAAGATCCATGGCGAAAACCGCCAACAAGGGCGACCTTCGTCCCCCACTTGATCCTCCTGTGGCTTCGGCTAACGCAGCGAATGCAGCCCGATCGGGTTGCCTTCCGTGTCGATGACCACGGAGATGAAGCCGAAGTTGCCGATCGCCATCTTCGGCCGGCACACCGTGCCGCCAGCGGTCACCACGCGGCTTTCCTCTACCGCGCAATCGTCGCAATTGAAATACACCATCGTGCCGCCTTTCCCCGGCTCGCACCCCGCCATCTGCATCAGTGCCCCACCGGCGCCCACATGGCTGTCATCCATCGGGAAGCACCAGTAGGCCATCTCCGGGTTGGAGAAGTCCTGGAATTCCACCTGGAACACGGCCGTATAGAACGCTTTGGCCCGCTCGATGTCGTGCACGTTCAGCTCAAACCAGGTGACCGGATTCGACGCCATGGCCTGGAGGGATGGGTTCAGCCGATTTTAGATTGGTTTTCTGATCATTTCCTGCCGTGGTGTTCTGGCTCACGTCCCCGCCCGGCGCCGCTGGGCAGCAGGGCGAAACAATGGGGCCGATGCCCGCACCCCCCGCACCCCCATGAACATCGACGGCAGTCCCTGGCGCACCATCTGGCTGGAGGAGGGCGGCCGCTCGGTCGGTGTGATCGACCAGACCCTGCTGCCGCATCGCTTCGTCACCCGCTCGCTCACCAGCGTTGAGGAGGCGGCCGAGGCGATCGTCACCATGGTGGTGCGGGGAGCTCCCCTGATCGGCGTCACCGGGGCTTACGGCCTGATGCTGGCCCTGCAGGCCGATCCCTCCGATGCCTCCCTGGCTGAGGCCTTCGAGCGCCTCGATGCCACCCGCCCCACCGCCATCAACCTGCGCTGGGCCCTGGAGCGGGTGCGGGCCGCCGTGCTGCCTCTGGCGGTGGAGCTGCGCGCCGAGGCGGCCAAGGCCGAGGCGGCCGCCATCGCCGAGGAGGACGTGGCCATGTGTGAGGCGATCGGCGACCACGGCCTGCGCCTGTTTCAGGAGATCGCCGCCCGCCGCCCCGAGGAGCGCCGCGGCCAGCCCCTGAACGTGCTCACCCATTGCAACGCCGGCTGGCTGGCCACGGTCGACTGGGGCACGGCCCTGGCGCCGATCTACAAGGCGCACCGCTCCGGCCTGCCGATCCACGTGTGGGTCGACGAGACCCGCCCCCGCAACCAGGGGGCAAGCCTGACGGCCTTCGAGCTGGGCCGGGAAGGGGTGCCCCACACGGTGATCGTCGACAACGCCGGCGGGCACCTGATGCAGCACGGCCAGGTGGATGCGGTGATCGTCGGCACTGACCGCACCACACGCTGCGGCGATGTCTGCAACAAGATCGGCACCTACCTCAAGGCCCTGGCCGCCCACGACAACGGCGTGCCCTTCTACGTGGCCCTGCCTGCCTCCACCATCGACTGGTCGATCGCCGACGGGGTGGCCGAGATCCCGATCGAGGCCCGTTCCCCCCTGGAGGTGACCCGCATCGCCGGCAAGCCCGCCGCAGGGGAGCCCACCAGCGTGCAGCTGGTGCCCGACGGCAGCGACGGCTTCAACCCCGCCTTCGATGTCACCCCCGCCCGCCTGGTGACCGCCCTGATCACCGAGCGGGGCGTGGCGCCGGCCAGCGAAGCGGGCCTCCAGGCCCTCTATGCCGCCCCGGTGGCGGTGGCCGCGGGTTGAGCCGCTGCCCGTCGCCGCCCGGTGCTCGATTCAGAGCGAGGGCCGCAGCAGGCTGATGGGTTCACCGGCGCCGTCCGGTCGGACCGTCAGGGTGGAGTAGGTCCAGGTGCCGGCGCTCTGGCGGGCCTCCACGTACAGGGTGCCGTTGCCCCTGGACCCCTGCAGGGGAATGGCCAGGTTGGCCTGGCCCGTGCCACCGGAGAGGTTGACGCTGCCGGAGACAAGGAAGCCCCCGTTGATCGGCGTACCCAGCCGGCTGATCACCAGCGGATCCCGCTGGGCCTTGGCCAGGGCCTCCTTGTAGGGCGTGGTCGACTTGAGCAGCCCGAAGACGAGGCTGACGATCAGGGCGATGAAGCCCGCAACGCCGGCCAGGCCGGTGAGGCAGCCGGCCGGTACCAGCCACTTCCAGTTGCGGGCCCACCAACTGGGGGCCGGCTTGCTGTCCATGGGGTGACTCTGGTCCGTGACCCCTCAGAGCCCTTCGAAGCGGACGTTGAGGTTGAGCTGGTTGGGGCCGAGGGCGGTGGCCTGGAGCACCAGGGCGGCCGCTTTGCCCTCGGCGGTGCCATCCACCTTGGTGCCCGACGGGGGATCCAGCACCAGGTTGAAGCCCCACGGGCCCACCACTGTGTTGATCTTGCGCTCGCTGTAGCCCTGCTTGGCCAGGGACGCCTTCACCTTGGCGAGCAGCTCGTCCGGCTTGCCGGGCAGCTGGGTGTTGAGGCTGGTCTGGCCGATGGCGTTGGCGGCGAACAGGCTGGCGGCCGGCTTGGGCAGCGGCAGTGACAGGCCCTTGAGCAGGGATCCGGCGGGGGTGGCCAGGGCGGCTCCGCCGACGAGGGCGCCGGCTCCCACCAGCAGGGAGGTGGAGAAGGCCAGCAGACGGGGACGCCAGTGCATGGCTTGTTCGCAGGGTCGCTGGGACGTTACCCCGATTCGTCGGGACACACCCAGATGTGGTTGAACACACAGGGCCCCAGTGGAGCCATCCTTTAAACATCAGTAAATCGGTCGTCTTTCCGTTCAATGTTCCCGCAGACCTCCCGCCCAACCCGGCGCCTGCTGCTCTCGGTCGCGGCCGGGACCGCCACCGCTGCCGCACTAGCTGCCACCGGCTTCGCCCTCGGCGACGCGCCGATCACCCGGGCCCTGGCCGCCGTACCGGCCCAGGCCAGCGCCGGTGTGACCACCCTGGCGCCGGGGGGCACCAGCTTCCAGGTGTTCTCTCCCGAGGAGGCCGCCGCCGCCGCCCGCTCGGGGCGCTGGAAGGTGCTCGATGTGCGCCCGGTGCCGCCGCTCTCCTACATCGGCGGCCACGTGCCCGGGGCGGTACATCTTTCGGAGCAGGCCTTCCGCGGACCCAACGGCCGCCTGCCCTTCCAGATCTGGACCCCCACCAAGCTGGCCAGCCTGCTGAGCCAGGCCGGCATCTCCAACCGGGATTCGGTGCTCGTCTATTCCGACGGCAACGATGTGCTGGGCACCTCCCTGGTCTCCTACATCCTCGAGAAGAGCGGCGTGCGCCAGGTGGCCATCGTCGATGGCGGCCTGAGCGGCTTCAAGGCAGCTGGGCAGAGCACCACCAAGTCCTTCCCCAGCTTCCAGGCCGGGACCTTCCGGCCCACCACAGTCAAGGGCCTGGCCATCAGCCTCAGCGAACTGGAGCCCCTGATCGGCCGCAGCGACGTGGTGATCATCGACCCACGCCCCAAGGCCCAGTTCGAAGGCACGGACCAGACCTTCATCCGCAACGGCCACATCCCAGGAGCGAAGAACATCCTCTGGCAGACATTCACCGAAGCCAACAACGCCGACGAGGCGAAGAAGAACGCCCACAAGCTCCGCTCCCTCGACGAGATCCGGGCCCTCCTGGTGAGCCGCGGGATCACCCCGGACAAGGAGATCATCGTGTCCTGCAGCACCGGCCGGGAGGCCAGCCTCCAGTTCCTCACTCTCAGGCACCTGCTCAAGTACCCCCGGGTGCGGATCTACGAGGGCTCCTGGACCGAGTACAGCGCCTCCAACCTGCCGATTTCCGTGGGGCCTGAGGGCAGCCCAGCCCAGCAGGTGAGTCTCCGCTGAGCCCCTCCCCCGTTCCCTCTCCCCCCCGCCATGGCCATGACCGTCTTCCGTGTCCGCTTCTGGGCGCTCACCAGCCTGCTGCTGCTGCTGTTCGCTCCGGCCGCCGCCCTGGCCTGCGACACCGGCGGCGACAGCTCGGCCCCCGCCGCCAAGACGAAGAAGCGTTGAAACGGCCGCTTCCCCCAGCGCTGGCCGTGGCCCCGGCTGTCGCCATCGGGGTGGCCCTGGCGCTACGGCAACCGACCTCGGCCCTCGTCTGGGGGCTGGGGTGTGGCCTCGGCCATGCCCTGGTCCGCTCCGGCTTCGGTTTCGCCTCCGGCTATCGCCGGCTGATCGAGCGGCGGGATCCCCACCCGGTCTTCGCCCAGCTGCTGCTGGTGGCGCTCCTCGTGATCACCATGGGACTGGTGCTCGCCCTGGAGCCCTTCACCGGCCTGCGGCCGAAGCTGCTGGCCACTCCCCTCTCCCTGCCCTTCCTTGCCGGGGCCTTCCTGTTCGGCATCGGCATGGAGCGGGCCCGGGCCTGCGGCTGCGGCACCCTGGCGGCCACCTCCCGCGGCGGCGGCGGCGTGCTGGCCGCCCTCATCGGCCTGATCGTCGGTGCCTTCCTCGGCACCCTGCACGCCCAGCAGCTGGCGGCCCTGCCCCTGCCGCGCCTGCCGTCCCCGGTCGGCCTGGAGCTCTTCGGCCTGCTGGGCGCCCTGACCCTGCAGCTCGCGTTCATCGCCCTGATCACCGTGCTGCTGACGCGCTGGAGCGGCAAGGTCCCCTGGCGCTCACCCAGCCGCCGGCTCTACGGCGGCGCCATCGCCGTCGCCCTGCTGGCCACGGGCCTGCTGCTGGTGACGGCCGAGCCCTGGAAGGTGCTCTGGGGCCTGGCCCTCAGTGGCGCCCACGCCGCCCAGGCCCTGGGCTGGGATCCAGGCAGCAGCCTGTTCTGGTCAAGTCCCCGGGGCCAGGCCCTGCTGGCGGGGCCGGAGGCCTGGCTGTTCAACGAGGCCGTGCTCGTGGATCTGGGCCTGCTCTACGGCGCCGTCGCCACCGCCCTGGCCGAGGGCCGTTTCCGCTGGCGCGGTGAGCGGTCCGAGCCCCTGCCGGACCTGGCCCGGCGTGGCTTCGGCGGCCTGCTGATGGGCTACGGCGGGGTGCTCGCGTCGGGGTGCAACGTCAATGCCTTCCTGGGCGGGGTGATGAGCTTCAGCCTGCACGGCTGGATCTGGCTGGCGGCGGCCCTGGCGGGCTTCGCGGCCTCGCTGCGGTTGCGCCCGGCGCCGGGGGCCGCAACGCCGTCAGACTGAGTCGCCGCCCCTTCGCCGTCCATGGCCCAGGCCCAGCCTGCCGCTCCGGCCCTGACCGCCGCCGCCCCGCCCCCCAACTGGGTGGCCTCGCGCCATCCCCTCGGCTGGCTGATCGACCGGCTGCTGGCGGTCGAGCCCCTGCGGCGGCTGCTGTTCCTGCAGGCCCGCCAGCTGATCATCCGCACCGCCGAGCGCCGCGGCATCGCCTGGCGGGCCCGTCGCGAGGAGCTGGTGCGGCAGGCCGAGCCGCTGCTGGCCAGCAGCACGGATGGGGCCACCGCCACGCCGGCCTACTACCGGGCCCGCTTCCACGCCTATCAGGAGGGCAACCTCTGCTGGCAGGCGGCCGGTGAGGCGGAGCAGGCCACCGATGCCATGGCCCTGCGGGTGTGGCCGGGGGAAACCCTGGAGCCCCAGGACGCCCAGCGGCGGCTGCGGGACGCGATCTTCGCCGCGATCGAGCCGAGCCTCACCGGCCCGGTGCGCAGTGCCCTCGACATCGGCTGCTCGGTGGGCGTCGGCACCCTGGCCCTCAAGGACTGGCTGGAGCGGCGTGAGGGCACAGGCGTCGCCGTCGACGGCCTCGATCTCTCCCCCCAGATGCTGGCGGTGGCCCGGGTCAGGGATCCCGGGGGACGGATCCGCCGCTGGCACCACGCCGCCGCCGAGGCGACCGGCCTGCCGGAGGAGAGCGTCGATCTGATCACCCTCCAGTTCGTCTGCCACGAGCTGCCGGCCGAGGCCACCCGGGCGGTGCTGCGGGAGGCGGCCCGGCTGCTGCGGCCCGGCGGGGTGGTGGCCCTGGTGGATCAGGATCCCGATTCGGCAGTGATCCGCCGCCTGCCGGCGCCGATCGCCACCCTGCTCAAAAGCACCGAGCCCTACCTGGCCGACTACTTCAGCCTCGATCTGCCCAGGACCCTGGAGCAGGCTGGCTTCCGCGACGTGCGCCGGGAGGCCTGCGACCCCCGCCACCGGGTGCTGGTGGCCGTGCGCTGAGGCCCCCCCGAGGGCGGCGGGCGCCCATGGCGCTCAGCCCCAGCCCACCAGCGCGATCTTGCCGATCGTGCTGCCGCTGGCCAGCTGGGTGTGGGCGATCTCCAGGTTGGCGGCGTTGATGGGGCTGAGGCTGCGGCCCAGGGTGGGGCGCAGCGCGCCGGCCTCGAACAGCTCGGCCAGGTGATCAAGAATCTCCCCCTGCCGCCCCATGTCGGCGGTCTGGAACTGGGAGCGGCTGAACATGAACTCCCAGGCGAACGTCACGCTCTTGGCCTTGAGCAGGTTGAGGTCGAGGGGGCGGCGGTTGCCCACGATCGCCACGATCGACCCCAGCGGGGCGATGAGGTCGGCCATCACCTCCCAGTAGGCGTCGGTGTCGCTGAAGTTGGCGATGTGATCCACCGACCCGAAGCCCAGGGCGGCCAGCTGGGGAGCCAGGGGCCGGTGGTGGTCGACGACGTGGTGGGCCCCCAGCTCCTGCGCCCAGGCGGCGCTCTCGGGGCGTGAGGCGCTGGCGATCACCACCGCCCCGGCCCGGCGGGCCAGCTGGATGGCGATCGAGCCCACCCCGCCGGCGCCGCCGAGGATCAGCAGGCTGGCGCCACTCCCGCCCCCGGCCGCACCAGCGTTCGGATCGAGATCGAGGCGCTCGAACAGGGACTCCCAGGCCGTCAGCCCCGTCAGCGGCACGCTGGCTGCCTCGGCCCAGGAGAGCCGGGCCGGTTTGCGCCCCACCAGCCGCTCGTCCACCAGCACGGCTTCGGCGTTGCAGCCGGCCCTGCCCGCATCGCCGGCGAACATCACCGGATCCCCCACCCGGAAGCGGCTCACCCGCTCCCCCACCGCGCTCACCACCCCGGCACCATCCCAGCCCAGCTGCTTCGGAGCCGCGCCTGGGCCCACGGCTGCCCGCAGCTTGGTGTCGATCGGGTTCACCGCCACCGCCTCGATCCGCACCAGCAGGTCGTGGGGGCCGGGCACGGGCTCCGCCAGCTCCGTGTCCACCAGGGCAGGGGTGGCGAGAATCGCTCTCATGGCGGCGGGGTCAGTAGCGGCAGTAGCCCACCTCCCCCTTCAGGGGCGGTTTGCAGGGGAAGCGCAGCGGCAGGAAGATCCGGTTGCCGTTGGCGTCGTTGGTGAGCGAGATGTTGCCCTGCACGTAGAGCTCCCGGCGCCAGAGGCCCCCCAGCCGGTCGCGCAGCAGGTCGCTGCCGCTGGGGTCCTTGCCCTTGCCGGACACCTCCCGGTAGGTCATCGACAGGCCGTCCTTCCAGCGGATCTTCAGGCCGCCGGGGATCTGCTCATCCACGCAGGCCAGGGGCTTGCCGTTGTACTCGCAGTCCTTCCAGCCGTCGCGGGGAATCTGGGGCGGGTTCGGCTGCTGGGCAGGGCCGGGCGCCGCCAGGGCCAGCAGCACCAGCGGCACCACCGGCAGCAACGCCGCAGCCGCCCACCCCCTGCCTTTCTGCTGCGGGCTGAGCGGGGTTCTGCGGCGGCAGTGGAACGACACAGGCAGGCCCTGCAGGGTGGCTCCCCGTAGTCTCCCCCAAGCTCCTTCCTGCCCCATGGCCGTGCTCAACCGCTGGTCCGACGCCGATGCGCAGGCGGCTGTGGCTCACTACGGCGCCCGGGGCGTGAGCGAGGCGCTGGCCCTGCGCACCTACTCCGCCCGCCTGCTGGGCGCCGACCCGGAACTGGTGCTGCACGGCGGCGGCAACACCTCGCTGAAAACGAGCGTCACCGACCTGCTCGGCGACACCATCTCCGTGCTGTGCGTCAAAGGCAGCGGCTGGGATCTGGCCACGATCGAGCCGCCGGGCCATCCAGCCGTGCAGCTGGAGCCGCTGCTGCGGCTGCGCGCGCTGCCGTCCCTCAGCGACGAGGACATGGTGGCGGCCCAGCGGCGCCACCTGATCGATCCGGCGGCGCCCAATCCCTCGGTGGAGGCCCTGCTGCATGCCTTCCTCCCCCACGCCTTCATCGATCACACCCATGCGGTGGCGCTGCTGGCGCTGGCCGATCAGCCCGACGCCGAGGCGGTGTGCCGCCGGGTCTATGGCGAACGGGTGGCGATCGTTCCCTACGTGATGCCCGGCTTCGCGCTGGCCAAGGCCGCCGCCGAGGCCTATGAGGCGGCCGCGGCGTCCGCCGCCGCCCGCGGCCAGGAGCTGGAGGGGATGGTGCTGCTCCAGCACGGGCTGTTTTCCTTCGGGGCCACGGCCAAGCAGAGCTACGAGCGGATGATTGCCCTGGTGGAGGAGGCCGAGCGCGCCCTCAGCCACAGCGAGCGCCTGTTTCAGCCATGCGCCCTGCCGAGCCGCCCGGCACCTGCGGCGGCGTTACTGCCGCTGGTGCGCGGGGCCCTGAGCCGGGCCGCCGAGCGTGAGGGCTGTGCGCGCCGCTGGCTGCTGGATCTGCGGCAGACCGCCACCGCCGTGGCGGTGGCCAACGACCAGCGCCTTGGCGCCTGGGCCGGGCGGGGGGTCGCCACCCCCGACCATGTGATCCGCACCAAGGCCCAACCGCTGGTGCTGCCGCCGGCGCCGCCGGCAGAGGGTCCCGGGGCCGAGCCGGCCCTGCAGGCCTGGGCGGCGCAGCTGGAGGCGGCGATGCAGGGCTATGTGGACGACTATCAGGCCTATGTGCAGCGCCAGAACAGCCGTGTGGGCGGCCACAAGACGCCGCTGGATCCCCTGCCGCGCGTGATCGCCATCCCCGGCCTGGGCCTGGTGGGGGTGGGCGCCAGCTCGTCAGCGGCCGCCGTCACCGCCGACATCGCTGAGGCCTGGGCCCAGACGCTGCTGGCCGCCGAGGCGCTGGGCCGCTTCCAGCCCGTCGGTGAGGACGACACCTTCGACATGGAGTACTGGAGCCTGGAGCAGGCCAAGCTCGGCAAGGGTAAGGAGCTGCCCCTGGCCCGGCACGTGGTGCTGGTCACCGGTGGAGCGGGCGGCATCGGCGCGGCGATCGCCCGGGCGTTCGCCGCCGTCGGCGCTGAGGTGGCCGTGCTCGATCGTGACGCCGAGGGGGCCGCCGCCGTGGCCGCCAGCTGCGGCAAGCGGGCGCTGGCGCTCACTGCCGATGTCACCGCACCGGCGCAGGTGCGCGCGGCCATCGATCAGCTGGTGACCCGCTTCGGCGGCCTCGATCTGGTGGTGTCCAATGCCGGCGCCGCCTGGACCGGCCCGATCGCCACCCTCGACGACGCTGATCTGCGCGCCAGCTTTGAGCTCAACCTCTTCGCCCACCAGCACGTGGCCCAGGCCGCTGTCGCCGTGTTCCGCGCCCAGGACGGCGCAGGCCACACCACGGCTGCTCCCGAGGTCTCCCCGCTGGGCGGCCAGCTGCTGTTCAACGTCTCCAAACAGGCCCTCAATCCCGGCCCGAACTTCGGTGCCTACGGAATCGCCAAGGCGGCCCTGCTGGCGCTGATGCGCCAATACGCGCTCGAGGGGGGTACGGAGCGCATCCGTGCCAATGCCATCAATGCTGATCGCATCCGCTCCGGCCTGCTCGACGACGCCATGATCCGCGCGCGCTCCGCCGCCCGCGGCGTCAGCGAGGCCGCCTACATGGGCGGCAACCTGCTGGGCCAGGAAGTGACCGCCACCGATGTGGCCGAGGCCTTCGTGGCCCTGGCCCGCCTGGATCGCACCACCGGCGCGGTGCTCACGGTCGATGGCGGCAACGTGGCGGCGATGGTGCGGTAAGGGATCAAGCCCACCAACCAAGTGCCGGCCCATGCGCTTGCAAGCAGCCATTCCCTCTCAAGCGGGCTCTGCCACTTCCTTGATCGCCGCCGCGATCGCGGCACGCTGCTCGGCGTCGTAGCCCCAGCGCTCTAGGAAAGCCACGTCGTTACCACGGCCTGCCGTGGCCTCCAGCAGCGTTTCAAGCCGCTCCTTCACAGCCCTGGGGTCCAGCAGGCGCAGCAACTCCACACACCGCTGGTGCACCCGCTCGGAACTGGCCTGCATGGCCCCATCGTCCTGGCGCTGATGGTGCAAGGCCATCGCCTTGCTCATCGCCAGGTTGCGGGCGGTGAGATCCACCACACCGGCGCCTGCCTGACGTAACTGCCACACCAGGCCATCGGGCAGGCGGTCCATCAGGGGGGAATCGCCGGCCAGCGCCACCACGAAGAACCCCCTGGCGCCATCGCGGCTCTGCACCAGCTCCCCCACCCGATCAGCCAGCACTTCGTCGCTCAGCTCACCGTTCTCCCACAAGCCCAGCCATTGGGCCGTGATCTCCATAGCCTGCGGAAAACTGGGAACAGCGGCAGGGCTTCCGGCCCATACACCGAGTGAAGCCGGGGTGGAGGCAGACATCGACGGCCCGTGGGGTGACACTGTTGAAGTTATGCATTCTCCGCTCCTGCCGGCGAGCCATCCGCCCGACTTCCGCTCCGGGTTCGTGGCCCTGGTGGGCCGGCCCAACGTCGGCAAATCGACGCTGCTCAACCAGCTGGTGGGGGAGAAGGTGGCGATCACCTCCCCCGTGGCCCAGACCACCCGCAACCGTCTACGGGCGATCCTCACCACTCCCGCCGCCCAGCTGGTGCTGCTGGACACTCCCGGCATCCACAAGCCCCATCACCTGCTGGGGGAACGGCTGGTGCGCAGCGCCCGCTCCGCCATCGGTGACGTGGACGTGGTGCTGTTGCTGGTGGACGGCAGCCAGCCGGCCGGCCGCGGCGACGGCTTCATCGTGGAGCTGCTGCGCCAGAGCCGCAGGCCGGTGCTGGTGGCCCTGAACAAATGGGACCTGGTGGATCCGGCGGAAGCCACCGCCCTGCAACGCAGCTATGACGCCCTGCTGAACGACCGAGGAACCACCGGCTTCCGCGGCGACGAGCCCGGCGGTGCCCCTGCTGACGCCACCAGCGGCGCAGGCGCCCGTGAAGCCCTCGCCCCCTTCGCCGAGCTCTTCCCGTGCAGCGCCACCAGCGGCGAGGGCTGCGAGGCGCTGGTGGCGGCCCTCACGGCACGGCTGCCGCTGGGCCCGGCGCTCTACCCGGCCGACACCATCAGCGACCAGCCGGAGCAGTTGCTGCTCGCCGAACTGATCCGCGAGCAGGTGCTGACCCTTACCCGCGAGGAGGTGCCCCACTCGGTGGCGGTCCAGGTGGAGCGGATCGTGGAAGACGGCAAGCGAACGGCCGTGCTCGCCACGGTGGTGGTGGAGCGCTCCAGCCAGAAAGGCATCCTGATCGGCAAGGGCGGCACCATGCTGCGGGACATCGGCAGCGGCGCCCGCGTCCAGATGCAGAAGGTGTTCGACGGGCCCGTGTACCTCGAGCTGTTCGTGAAGGTGGTGCCGAACTGGCGCCGCAACCCGGCGCGGCTGGCGGAGCTGGGCTACCGGGAGGAGTGAAGGCTGGCTGCGCGGCGGCGCGCTGGGCCCTGCCGTTGCCGCTGGGCCCTGAGCCGTGCTTCAGGATGGGCGCACCGCCCACCCACCGCCGCCATGACCGGCCCCAGCCCAGCGTTTCCTCCGGCGGATCTGCCCGCCTTCCTGCAGCTCTGCGCCGGCCGCTGGATGGGTCTGCGCAGCACGCTGGCCGGCAGCGCCAGCAGCAACCCTGACGACGGCGCCGCTCCCTTGAGCGAGCGGGGGGAGGTGGAGGTGACCCTGCTGGAGTCAGGTGCCGCAGGCGATCTGGGCGGCCTGCAGGTGAATGCCCCGGAGGGCATCCGCAGCACGCTCGGCTTTGACGGTGACGGCGGCCTGCGGGGCGTCGACGGAACGATCGGTCGCTGGCAACTCTGGCCTGACGGCAGCCTGGAACTGGAACTTCAGCGCCGTGAGGGCCTGGTGCGGGAACGGATCTGGTTCACCAAGCCCAACCTGCGCCTGCGCAGCAGCGTGGAGCACCGCGCCGATGGCAGTGCCGCGGTGGCCAGTTTCTGCAGCGAGATTCGCCGCGTGAGCGCCTCCTGAGCACCGTGAGCGGCCTGCGGATCGATGTGGTGACGCTGGTGCCGGAGGCCTTCGAGCCCCTGCGCGGGCTCGGGGTGATCGGCCGCTCATTCGCCGCCGGTCGGGCCAGCCTGCACACCCACAACCCCCGCGATTTCGCCACCGACCGCTACCGCAAGGTGGACGATGTGCCCTACGGCGGTGGTGCGGGCATGGTGCTCAAACCTGAGCCCGTGTTCGACGCCTTCGAGGCGATCCCGCAACTGGAGCGCCGCACGGTGTTGCTGATGAGCCCGCAGGGCCAGCCCCTGCGGCAGGCCCACCTGCGCCACTGGGCCACCAGCTGCGACCAGCTGGTGCTGCTCTGCGGCCACTACGAGGGCTTCGACGAACGCATCCGCAGCCTGGCTGATGCCGAGGTGTCGATCGGCGACTTCGTGCTCACCGGCGGGGAGCTGCCGGCGATGACCGTGATCAACGGGGTGGTGCGGCTGCTGCCCGGCACGGTGGGCACCGCCGCCTCGCTCGACGACGAAAGCCACAGCGCCCTGCTCCTGGAGCATCCCCAGTACACCCGCCCGGCCAGCTTTCGCGGCATGGACGTGCCCGAAGTGCTGCGCAACGGCCACCACGCGGTGATCGCCAACTGGCGCCACGCGCAGCAACTGCAGCGCACCCGCGAGCGCCGCCCCGATCTCTACCAGCGCTGGCTGGAGCAGGGAGGCGGCGCGGACGACGCGTCCGCGCAGGGAGAATGCCCATGATGGCTCCGCTTCGCCTCACGGCTTCGGCATGCAGCTGCGCATCGGCAACGGCTACGACATCCACCGGCTGGTGAGCGGACGTCCCCTGATCCTCGGGGGCATCCGGCTCGACCATCCGCTCGGCCTCGATGGCCACAGCGACGCTGACGTACTGGTGCACGCGCTGATGGATGCCCTGCTGGGCGCCCTCAGCCTCGGCGACATCGGCCGCCATTTCCCGCCGGAGGACGCGCGCTGGAAAGGCGCCGACAGCCTGCTGCTGCTGGAGCGGGTGATGGAGCTGGTGCGCGAGCGGGGCTGGCAGGTGGTGAACGTGGATGCGGTGGTGGTGGCGGAGCAGCCCAAGCTCAAGCCCCACATCGAGGCCATGCGCGCCGCCATCGCCGCACGGCTGGCGGTGGAGCCGGAACAGGTGGGGGTGAAAGCCACCACCAACGAAGGTCTGGGGCCCACCGGACGGCAGGAGGGCATCGCCTGCCACGCCGTCGCCCTGCTGCAGAAACCATGAAGGGCTGGTGGCTGGCGCTCTGCCTGGGGTTGGCCCTGCTGGTGGCCCCTGGGCTGCAACCGGCCATGGCTCATGCCACGACGGGCGTTGCCGGCGCAGGCGCAAGAGCTGGAGCTGGAGCTGGAGCTATCGAGCTCTTGCGGCTGCGGGTGCCGGCAGAGCAGCGCAGCTGCTGGCTACAGGCTGAAGCGGCGGGGTGGGGGCCCTGGTTGGAGCGGCAGCAGGGTTTCGCGGGCCGGGAGCTGTTCTGGAACGCCCTCAACGCGGAAGGCGTGCTACTGATCCGCTGGCGGCGCGCGGCCGACTGGCATGGCCTTGCAGAAGCCAGCCTGGCGGAACCCCAGCAACGCTTCGAGGCGGAGGCACGCCGCTGCCTGGCTCTGCCCGCCACCGCAGACAACCCTTTTGCGCTGCTGGGCAGCGCCGAACTGCTGCCGCAACCATGAACACCTTCGGCACCGGGCCGGTCCCTCCCCACAATGACCCCGAGAGCGCGTCTCAGCACAACCCGGGGCCCGGCCTGATTGCTGGGGTGGCCGAGCTCGATCTGGAGCGTCCGCTGCGGCTGGGGATGACGGAAGCGATCTGGGGCCAGGACAAGAGCGCCGCACAGATCGCCGCCATCCTGCTGCGGCTGGCCCAGACCGCCCAGACCGTTCTGGTGACGCGCGTGAGCGACGAGAAGGCTGCCGCTGTGGCCGTTCTCTGCCGAGAGGCGCTGCCGCCGCTACCGGCAGAGCGGGCTCTGGCCTATCACCCGATCGCCTGCTGCCTGACGCTCGGCCTGCAGGAGGGCAGCAGCGAGCCGCCCGTGGCTGCCACGCCGTCGGTGGCGGTGGTGTGCGCCGGCAGCAGCGATCTGGCCGTGGCCCAGGAGGCGGGCCTGGCCCTGCGCTGCCACGGCATTGCCCACGACCTGGTGGTGGACGTGGGCGTGGCGGGACTGCAGCGCCTGCTCGGCAAGCTGGAGCGGCTGCGGCGTGCCCGTGTGTTGATCGTGTGCGCCGGCATGGAAGGGGCCCTGCCCACCGTGGTGGCCGGGCTGTTGCCCCAGCCGGTGATCGCCGTGCCGGTGTCGGTGGGCTACGGCGTGAGTGCCGGCGGCATGGCGGCGCTGCATGGCATGCTCGCCAGCTGCGCGCCAGGGCTTGCCGTGGTGAACATCGACAACGGCTACGGCGCCGCCATGGCCGCTCTGCGCATCCTCAACGCAAGGGAAGAGGGCGATCACTGAGCGGGTTGCCAACTCAAGCCGTTGAACCGGCTGTGGCCGACAGCCGGTTCAACTGATGGGATCGAGCGGCTGCAGCCGTTGCTTGGCCTTTGCAGGGGTTAAACGGCTATGGCTGTGTGGCGCGTGCAGCCGTGGCTGAGGCTCAGAGGTGCTGCAGCTGTGGGTAGGCGGTAAGCAGTTCCTCGGTGCTGAGCACTTCGCCCTCGCCTTCGGGCTGCCAGATCACTTCGAGGGCCAGCAGATCAGTGGAGCTCACAGCTCCCAGCACGCCAAGCGCGTTACGGAGGTCGTCGGCAGTGCTGGCCGATTTGATCGGGATGCGGCCGCGGCTGGCCACCAGCAGGGTGATGGCGATGAAATCGCTGGTGGCATCGGCGTTGCCCACCGGCGCGGCGGCATCCTGGAAGCGCTTGCCGCCCACATTGGAGGTGACCTCGCGGCGCAGCTTGCTGCGCTCTGTCATCGAGAGGCGGTTGAAGGTGGTTTCGGCGCTGGGAAAGGGCACCTGACCCACTTCCACGTTGGCGTACACCCAGAGATCGGGGTTGCGCAGCAACGAGAGGGTGGTTTCCTGCAGCACCCGCTGCAGGCCGGCGCTGCTGCCTGTGTCCGCCTGTGCCGCCAGGCGGCGCAGATCGCTCTGCAGATCGCGGGCCGTGGCGAGCAGGCCCATCTGCAGCTGCGCCACTGCCACGGGGCCGTCCGCGCGGGGAGCGACCATCGCCCCGCCGCCATTGCCGCCGGTCAGCGCGCCGCCACCCCCACCGCGCAGGGTGTTGGCGATCACGCCCACGATCGCCATCAGGACCAGGAAGCCGAACAGGCCGCCGCCGCCGAAGCCGAAGATCGGGATCAGGAAGGGGAAGCCGATGCCGCCGCCGAAGCCGCCACCGCCGCCCCGGTAGCCGCCACCCCCGAAGCTCCCGCCACCACCGCCGCTGAAGTTACGCGGCATGGAGGGGGCGGAACGGAAACTGCCGCCGCCGATGCGGCCACCGCTGGCGGCCTGGCTCGGCTGCGGCGCAGCGAACATCACCAGGGTGCTGAGCAGGAACGGCAGCACCAGCCAGGCCGACAGGCGCAGGCGCCCCGCGCTTGCACGGCCGGTGGCTTGGGGAGAGGACACGTCAGTTGCCGCTGCGAATGGCTCGAATCTAGGAACCACCCCCCACGATGGTGACGACTTCCAGAACGTCGCCATCGTTGAGGGGCTGCTCCGGCCAATGCCGCCGGGCCAGCACCGTGCCGTTGAACTCGACCACCACCAGGCGGGGCTCGTAGCCGAAGTGCTTCAGCGCCTCCTGCAGGCTGAGACCTGCCTGGCACTGGCGGGCCTCACCGTTGAGTTTCAGAGAGAGGGTCACGGCAGCGGAAGGGCGAAGAGGTGGTGGAGGCGACGGAGTTCAGGGCAGGGGTGGTGAGGGAAATGGTGCTGAGTGAAGTGGTGGCAGGGCAGCCAGGAGCTCGCGGCTGGCCGCCGCCGGATCGGGGGCCTCCATGATCGCGCGCACCACCGCCACCCCCCGGGCGCCGGCCGCCAGCACCGGCGCGAGCGTGGCGGCCTCGATGCCGCCGATCGCGAAGAAGGGCAGCGGGCTCTCCGCCGCGGCCTCACTGAGATAGGCGAACCCCACCGGCGCGCGGCCGGGCTTGGTGGGTGTGGCATGCACGGGCCCCACCCCCACGTAGTCACAGCCATCGGTCACGGCCTGGCGCAGCTGCTCGATGCAGTGGGTGCTGCGGCCGATCAGGCGCTCCGGCCCGAGCAGGCGACGGGCGATCGCCGGCGGCAGATCCCCCTGGCCCAGGTGCACGCCATCGGCGTCCACCGCCAGGGCCAGATCCACCCGGTCGTTCACCAGGAACAGGGCGCCATGGCGAGCGCAGAGCCGGCGCAGGGCGGTGGCTTCGGCGAAGCGCTGGCTGTCGTCGGCCTGCTTGGCCCGGTACTGCACCAGGCGGACCCCCGCCTCCAGGGCAGCCGCCACCGTGGTTTCGAGAGCTTCGAGGGTCTGGCAGGGGCTGGTGATCAGATACAGCCGGCAGGAGGCCAGCTGCTGGCGCCGGTGGCCCAGGCCCGCCGTGGCCTGCAGCACGGCCACTTCCAGGTCGTAGGCGAGATAGCGCAGCGCTGAGGCCTCCGCCGCCAGCTCCGGATCGCTGCTGCGGCCGAATTCCTCCAGCACCCGCAGGGCTTCCTGCACCCGGGCGGCATTCGCGCCCAGCACCGCCGCGGAGCCAAGCCGCTGCTGCTGGGCCGGATGGGCCAGGCCCGCCGCCGGATCGGTGGCGCTGTGGCGCGCCTGCTTATAGATGTCCTGATGGCGCCGGCCGAGCCGCTGGCGCATGTCCTTGCTGCGGGCCACCAGGTCGTCGCGGCCGAGGCCGAAGCGGCACCAGTCTTCGATCACCCGCAGCCCCTCCCGGGCCCGGTCGAGGTTGGCGTCCAGCAGGCGCAGCACGGCCGGCTCCGCAACCGGCTCCGCTTGCTGTGGACCGGAAGCAGAGGAAGGGAAGTCCATCGGAGCAGGGGAAGGGTTGAGGCGGGCAGAGCTGCGATGGCGCGGCGGGAATGGGGGGACGGGACGGAATGGGCTCGTTAGGGTGGGGGACCATTCCCAGAGCCCATGAATTCCGGCGGCGGCGACAGCCCGATGTGGGTGCTGGTTTCAGGGATTCTGCTGCTGGGCGGCATCGCGGCCTTCATCAGCTGGGGCCTCACGAACGCCTATCCCGCCGGCTGAGCTGGCTACCGCCGCATCAAGCACGTGCTCGGGCATCAGCGCCAGGGCCTGCTCGGCATCCCGGCCGATCTGGGCCTTGAGGGCCTCCAGGCTCTCGAACCGCTGCTGGCAACGCAGCAAGGCCAGCGGCTGCACCTCCAGCACGTGCCCCTCCAGCTCGATCTGGCGATCCAGCAGGTGCACCTCCACCGCCGAGGGCGCCAGGGGGTCCACCGTGGGCTGCGGCCCCAGATTCATCACCGCCGCCATTGGGCCGCCACCCTGGGTCCAGGCCAGGGCGGCATACACCCCCTCCAGCGGCAGGAACTTGCGCCCGTCCACCGCCAGGTTGGCCGTGGGCCAGCCGAGCGTGCGGCCCAGCCGGCGCCCGCGCCCCACAGTGCCGCTGAACCGGTAGGGACGCTCCAGCAGCCGCCCGGCCTCATCGATCCGGCCAGCGGCCAGGGCCCTGCGGATGCGGCTGCTGCTCACCCGCTCGCTGCCATCCCACAGCATCGGCAGCACCGACACCTTCAGGCCGTGCTGGGCGCCGATCGCGACGAGGGCAGCCGCATCACCGCAGCGGTTCACGCCGAAGCGGAAGTTCTCTCCCACTGCCACCTCGCGGCACTGCAGCGCCCCCACCAGAATCCGTTCGACGAACTCCTGCGGTGTGAAGCAGGCGAGCTCGCGGGTGAAGGACACCATCACCAGCTGGCGGATGCCGAAGGGTTGAAGCAGCGAGAGCTGCTCACTGGGCAGATCGAGGCGCAGGCGGGGCTCGCCATGCAGCAGCTCGCGGGGATGGGGCCAGAAGCTCACCACCGTGGGCACCAGGCCAGCGGTAGGGGCGGCAGCGATCGAGGCAATCACCCGTTGGTGACCCTGGTGCAGGCCGTCGAAGCTCCCAAGGGCGACGGCGGTGGGGGTCAGGGCATCCTGGGGAGATCGCAGCGGTATCAACTGTCCAGACGGTTCCCGCGGGGGTCCATCCTTCCACGCGGAGCCGGGCGCTGTGGCCCGGTGGTCAGGGCCTCGCAGCACGGGTGGCCGGCCATGCCAAGTTTGTTGCCATTCGCCCTCCCGCACGCAAGCGCCGCCGATGGCCGATCGCCTTGATCTCCAGCTGGTTTCCGCGGCGGTGCGTCGCATGGCCTGGATCCGTTTCTGGACCCAGGTGGTGCTGTCCGTGGTGGTGGTGGGGGTGCTGATCTTCAACAACATCGGCACCCGGCTGATGGCCAACACCCAGCGGGCCCTGGGGCTGGGCCCCGGGCTGTCGCTCACGACGCTGTCGTTTTTCGTGCTGCTCTGGAGCCTCTGGCAGGGCTGGCTGATGGTGCGCTGCGGCCGCGCCCTGGCCAGCCCGGTGCGGCCCAGCCGCGGCGAAACCGGCCGACTGATCAAGCGCAGCGTGCTGGGCGATCTGCTTGGCCTCACCCTCGCGGCGGTGGGCTACCAGGCCCTGGCCGGCAGCCTGTTCGTGCAGGCCTCCATGCAGGTGCCCGGCTTCTTCGGCGCCCAGATCACGACCCCCGGCGGCGGCGGCGGCAACGTCATGGGTCTGCCGATCACCTCGATCGAGATGCTCTCGGTGCTGAGCAACACCCAGGTGCTGTTCGCCCATCTGGTGGGCCTGCTGCTCAGCCTGTGGCTGCTGCAGCGGGTCTACAGGCCGCTGCCGTCAGAGCGGCCCGGCTGAAAGGGACCCCTGCGCCAGCAGGGGATCGAGTGCCGCCAGCTGCGACAGCGCCCCGCGCCAGAACAGTTCCGGCTGCAGCGGCGTGAGCGCCGCACCACCGCTGTGCACCTGCTCCACATCCGTGGGCCAGTCGCGCGGGCCGGCGGTGGCCGCCTCCAGATCGTTGACCACCTCACCAGCGAGCCAGTAATAGGTGCGGCCGCGGGGATCGGTGCGGCAATCGAACTGATCCACGTAGCGGCGCACCGCCGGGCGGCACCAGCGCACCGGGCCGATCGCGGCGGCGGGCTGGGCCGGCACATTCAGGTTCAGCAGCAGGCCTTCGGGCCAGCCACCGGCGAGCATCTGCTCGGCCACCTCCAGCGCCAGCCCGGCCGCCGGACCGAACTCGCGCCAGTCGAAGCAGGCGCTGCTCACCGCCAGCGCCTTGAGGCCCTCCAGGGTGCCCTCCATCGCCGCCGACACCGTGCCGGAATAAAAGACATCGCTGCCCAGGTTGGGGCCGTGGTTGATGCCGGAGAGCACCAGATCGGGCGGTTCCGCCAACAGGCGGCCCAGGGCCAGCTTCACGCAATCGGAAGGGGTGCCGCTGCAGGCCCAGGCCACCACCCCTTCGGCGAACAGGGCATCGGCCCGTTCCGCCCGCAGCGGGGTCTGCAGCGTGAGGCCGTGGCCGGTGGCGGAGCGTTCCTGGTCGGGGCAGACCACCGTGACCCGATGCCCCCGGGCGGCGGCGGTATTCGCCAGGGTGCGGATGCCCTCGGCGAACACCCCGTCGTCGTTGCTGATCAGGATGCGGAGGGGATGCATCGGCGCGAGCACAGCGGCGGCAGAGGTGGAGGGATCCAGCCTGGCGGCAACCTAGGCGGCCCGGATCCGTACAGTCGAGCCGCTACGCCACCCCTCCGTGAGCGCCACGATCACCCTCCAGCAGCTCACCGATCAACTCGATGCCCTTGAGGCAGAAGCGGCCGCCGAGGTGCGGGCAGCTCCCGCCGCCGCCGACCTGGAGCAGTTGCGGGTGGCGCTGCTGGGCAAAAAGGGGCGGCTTTCGGCGGTGCTCGGCGCCATGGGCAAGCTCTCGGCCGAGGAGCGGCCGCTGGTGGGACAACGGGCCAACCGGCTCAAGGAGCAACTGCAGGCCCTGCTGGGCGAGCGGCTGGAGGCGCTGCGCGAGGCCGCCATGGCCGAGAAGTTGCGCGGCGAAAGCCTCGATGTGACCGCACCGAGCCGCTACGTGCCCGCCGGCCACCGCCATCCACTGATCACCACCACCGAGGAGATCGTCGACATCTTCGCCGGTCTCGGCTACCGGGTGGAGGAAGGCCCGGAGGTGGAGACCGACCACTACAACTTCACCGCGCTCAACATCCCGCCCCACCACCCAGCGCGGGACATGCAGGACACCTTTTATCTGACGGCCAGCACCCTGCTGCGCACCCACACCTCACCGGTGCAGATCCGCCATCTGGAGCAGAACCCACCGCCGGTGCGGATCGTGGCGCCGGGGCGCGTGTACCGACGGGATGCAGTGGATGCCACCCATTCGCCGGTGTTTCACCAGGTGGAGGTGCTGGCGATCGACGAAGGGCTGGATTTCAGCCACCTGCGCGGCACGGTCACCACCTTTCTGCAGGCCTTCTTCGGCGACCTGCCGGTGCGGTTCCGCGCCAGCTACTTCCCCTTCACCGAACCCTCAGCCGAGGTGGACGTGCAGTGGCGCGGCCGCTGGCTGGAGGTGATGGGCTGCGGGATGGTTGATCCGGCGGTGCTGGAGGGGCTGGGACTGGACCCCGAGCGCTGGAGTGGCTTCGCCGCCGGACTGGGGGTGGAGCGCTTCTGCATGGTGCGCCACGGCATCGATGACATCCGCCGCCTCTACACCAGCGATCTGCGCTTCCTCGAACAGTTCTGACCCTGCGGAGCGCCCGCCAGGATCCCCACACCAGCACCACCACTGAGAGCCGGACCCCCCTCATAAACTCTCGAAACCCCTGCGCGCGATCGGTGCCCTGCGTCGGACTGATCGTCAACGACGGCAAGGCTGTGGCCGTCCGCACCGCCGATGCGATTGAGGCGCGCTTCATCGCCGCCGGCAACAGCGTGGTGCGGGTGAGCAGTTCCGGCGGCATGGTGGGCTTCGCCAACCCCGACACGCACCTGCGCAGCCTCGGCTACGCCGCCTGCGTGCCGTCCAGTTTTCATGGGGCAATGCAACTGGCGGTGGTGCTCGGCGGGGATGGCACCGTGCTCTCCGCCGCCCGCCAGACGGCCCCGATCGGGGTGCCGATCCTGACGATCAACACCGGCCACATGGGCTTCCTGGCCGAGGCCTACCTCAACGAGCTCGATGCCGCCATCGACCAGCTGCTGCAGGGCAACTGGACGGTGGAGGAGCGCACCATGCTGGTGGTGAGCGTGATGCGGGGGGAGCATCGCCGCTGGGAGGTGCTCTGCCTCAACGAAATGGCCCTGCACCGGGAGCCGCTCACCAGCATGTGCCACTTCGAGATCGCCATCGGCCGCCACGTGCCGGTGGACATCTCGGCCGACGGGGTGATTCTCTCGACCCCCACGGGCTCCACCGCCTATGCCCTCTCCGCCGGCGGTCCGGTGATCACCCCCGACTGCCCGGTGCTGCAGCTCACCCCGATCGCGCCCCATTCATTGGCGTCCCGCGCCCTGGTCTTCAGCGACCGGGAGCCGGTGACCGTGTTCCCCGCCACGCCCGAGCGACTGATGATGGTGGTGGACGGCAGTGCCGGCTGCTACGTGTGGCCGGAAGACCGGGTGCTGATCCGCCGCAGTGAACATACGGCCCGCTTCGTGCGGCTGCACGACCACGAGTTCTTCCAGGTGCTGCGCAACAAGCTGGGCTGGGGCCTTCCCCATGTGGCCAAACCCGACAGCCATGAGCATGGCGGCGGCGGCCCGCGCCCGGAGACCGGGGATGAGCGGGCGTGAGCCAGCCGTTGATCCTGCTGATCGGCCCGGAGGCCGAAGCGATGGCGCCGCGGCTGGAAGCCTCCGGTTACCGCACCGCCCTGGCGGGCTCCCTGCCCGAGCCCGCCGCCGCGGTGCTGCTGTCGGGGGAGATCGGCGCTCTCAGCATTCCTGCCCTCCGGCTCACGATGGAGCAGGTGCCCCTGCTGCTCGACATCGTCGAGGACAGCGTGGAGGGCCGCTCCGAGTGCCTCAGCGCCGGTGCCAATGATTTCTGGCTGTCGTCGGCCGGTGCCAGCGATCTGCTGACGCGGCTGCGGCTGATCCTGCAGCGGCGCGTGCAACCCCTGCCGATCAAGGCCATGCTGGAGGTTGCCGATCTGCGGCTCGACCCCACCCTCAAACGCGTCCAGCGCGGCAACCGCGTGCTCACCCTCACGGGCCGTGAATACCGGCTGCTGGTGTTGCTGGTGCGCCAGGCGGGCGAGGTGCTGAGCCGCGAGCAGATCCTGCGGGAAGCCTGGGACGACCAGACCGAAGCTGCCAGCAACGTGGTGGAGGTGTATGTGCGCTACCTGCGCCAGAAGCTGGAGGAAGGGGGTGAGCGCCGCTTGATCCATACGGTGCGGGGGCGGGGCTACTGCCTCTGCGATCGTCAGCTTCCCAGCGGCAAGCCGGCGCCATGACACCCACCCCCCTGCGCTCCAGCGGTCAGAGGCCCGCAGCCTTCACGGCCCTCAGTGGTCCCTTACGAGTGATCGGGCGGGGGGCCTTGCTCCGGGTGATGGGGCTGGGCGTGGTGGCGGTGGTGGTCGGGCCGGTTGGGGCCATAGGGGCCGCTGAAGCCGGCGCGGCATCCACTGCGCCGGGGCCCCCTCAGTTTCTGCCGCTGGAAGCGGAATGGTGTCTGGAGCATCCCGCCAGGCCTGCTGGCTGCATTCAGCTGGAGGTGCCGCGCAGCGTGCGCCAGATGGCCCTGGGGTTGATGGAGCGGCCCCCGCTCGGCCCGTTGCGGGGCATGTGGTTTCGCTTTGATCCGCCCACACCGGTGAGCTTCTGGATGCACCGTGTTCCCCAGCCACTCGACCTGATCTACCTGCGCCAGGGGCGGGTGATCGCCATCGATCCAGCCGTGCCGCCCTGTCCACGCCTGCCATGCCCCAGCTACGGGCCGGCGGAACCCGCCGATGGGGTGGTGGAGCTCCAGGCTCACGAAGCCCAGCGGCTCGGGATCGTGGTGGGCAGCCCGGCACCCCTGCGATGGCTCCCCGGCCGGGGTGCTGGCCGCTGATCGGTGCGTGGCGAACCAGAGACCGAAAAGAGTAAGCACTGATCTCTGAGCACTGATTCTCTGAGCACGGAGCGCTTCGTCGTTGAACGGTGAGCACTGAACAGTGCGGACCGAGCGCCAAGCTCAGAGCGGCTGCATCAGGGAAAGCTGGGGCAAGCAGCTCAGCGGATGCGCAGGATTGGATTGGCGGAAGAGGGCCCGTTGCCGTTGGCCGCCCTGCCGACCGCCTTTGCCTGGAGCCGCCGCCTGCAGGCCGTACCGCCGCGCTCAGGCCCCGGCCACTGAGCGGCGCCCTTTCAGCACCAGCACCGGGTTGAGCGGCGCCAGGCGGGTGCCGTCGGCCAGAGGCGCACCGCGCCAGGCCTGGTGCTGGCTCACGCCCACCTCCAGCTGGCCCCGTTCCAGGACCGGCCGCAGCTCCGCCAGCGCCTCCACGGTGGCCAGCGGGATCACCACCACACCGCCGGGCCGCAGGCGCTGCAGCACGGCCGCCAGCAGTGCGGCGCGGCCGCGGCCGCCACCCCCGATCAACACGCGGTCGGGGTCGGGCAGGGGGGAGGGCTGCTCGCCAGGGGCGCAGGCCGCCAGCGCCTCCAGCTCCAGCACGCCGGCGGGCCGCACCCCCAGCCGCTCGGCATTGGCCTGGATCAGCGCCGCCGAGCCGCCGCGCCGCTCCACCGCCCACAGCTGCAACTGGGGCCGCAGGCGCAGGGCCTCCAGGCCGATCGAGCCCACCCCGGCCCCCAGATCCCAGAGCACGCCCTCGGCCGGCAGCTCCAGGTCAGCCAGCAGCTGGATCCGCACCTCCCGCTTGGTCATCAGGCCGGGCCGATCGGGATGCTGCAGCCAGAGGCCGTCATCTAGGCCGAACAGGGGCAGGCCGGCCAGATCGGGAGCGGCTGGGGGCTCGGCGATCAGCAGCACCAAGTGCAGCGGATCGAGATCACTGGGCAGGGGTGCGGTGGGGGCCAGCCGCATCAGCCGCTCCTGCGGATGTCCCAGCCGCTCGGCTAGCCACAGGCTGTAGGCGGCCTCCAGGCCGCTGGCCCGCAGGAGGTGGCGCACCTCTTCGGCACCGCCACGGGAGGGGTCGGTGAGCACCGCCAGCGCCGCCGGTCGCTGCTGAAGCCGCTGGGCCAGGGGTTCCGTCTCGCGGCCATGCAGGCTCACCCAGCCGGCGTCCTGCCAGGGGCGGCCCAGGCGCGCGAAGGCCAGTTGCAGGCTGGTGGGCGCCGGATGGAAGCGCAGGCGCTCCGGCGGAATGTGCTGCAGCAGCAACCGGCCGATGCCGAACCAGAGCGGATCGCCGCTGGCCAGCAGCACCACCGACTCGCCAGCGGCAAGGGCCTGCTGCAGGGCCGCGAGCAGCGCCTCGGGCTTGTCGCTGGCCAGCAGACGCGGGGGCTTCCAGGCGAGGCTGGGGCGGGTGGTGGCCTCGATGGCCTCACCGGGCTCGACGGCCTCGGCAGTTTCAGTGGCCGCAGCCGCCTGCGCTGCCCAGGCGGCCAGCCGGGCCTCAAGGCCGGGATGCAGCCGGGACGGTGCCGCCAGCAGGGACGCCCCCCGCACCAGCTCCAGCGCCGCCGCGGACAGGGAGGCGAGGCCGCCCGCGTCGGTGCCGATCACCTGCAACGGCGGGCCTTGCTGCCGCCGGCCGGCCTGCGGGTCGCTGCTCATGCCGGCAGGGCGGCGAGGGAATCCGGCCATGATGGCCGCCCCCCCGTTCCGCCATGGCCGAGCCGCCCGATGCCGCGATCCGCAGCCGTCGCCAGCGGATCCACGAACTGGTGCTGGCCCTGCTGGCGCAGCAGGGGGATCTGGAGCTGCTCGACGGCGATGGGGCCGCCCTCAGCGGCAACCCGGGCGAAGCCGGCCAGTGGCTGGAGCGCAACCGGCGGGTGGTGGCCCGCTACCAGGCCCTGGTGCGCTCGGCCGTCACCCTCGACGCCCTGATCGACCAGGACAGCAACGGCCAGCTCTGACAAGCTGGCCCCACCTTGTGCAGCACCATGGCGCGCTTCGGCTTCTCCGCTCTCCAGACGCTGCTGGGACGCGGAGGCGGCAAGGGGGGGTGGCAGGCGCCGCCGGCCAGCTGGCAGCGGCCCTTCGGCCTGGGCTGGGACTCGCCCTATACGGTGCGCTACGCCAGCAACCTGGACGACGGCCCCTGGCACGGCATGCCGCTGGGCGGCTTCGGCGCCGGCTGCATCGGCCGCAGCTCCGCCGGCCATGTGAATCTCTGGCACCTCGATGGCGGTGAGCACTGGTTCGGCACCCTGCCCGACTGCCAGTTCGCTCTGTTCGAAAGCGACGGCACCACACCGCTGGCCATGGCGCTGGCCACGGCGCCGGAGCAGGACGACTCCCGGCCGGGCTCCGGCGAGAACCCCCTGCCTGCCTGGCAGTGGTACCCGGCCAGCAGCGCCGAGCAGCAGACCGGCACCTACGCCGCCCGCTACCCGCTCAGCTGGTTCCAGCACAGCGGCGTGTTCCGTGCCGGTGTCTGCTGCGAAGCCTTCAGCCCGATCCTGCCGGGCGACTACGCGCGCAGCAGCTACCCGGTGGCCGTGTTCCGCTGGCAGCTCAGCAATCCCACCGAAGCGCCGCTGGACCTCTCGCTGCTGGTGAGCTGGCGCAACACCACCGGCTGGTTCACCAACACCGATCCCAGCGCCGCCGTCACCTTCCGTGATGACGGCAGCCCCGAGCACAGCTACGTGCCGGCGATCGGCCATGGCGCCGGCCAGCGCAACCGCCAGGTCAACCAGCCCGGCCTGAAGGGGGTGCTGCTGGAGGGGCCGATCAGCACGCCGATCGCCGAAGGGGAAGGCCAGTGGTGCGTGGCGGTGCCCGACGACCTGCCCGGCGTGGAGGTGCTGCGCTGCAGCCGCTGGGATCCCACCGGCAGTGGCGCCGAGATCTGGGCCCCGTTCGCCCGCGACGGCTCCATTCCCGCCAGTGACAACGACCGCCGCAGCAGCGCCGGCGAGCAGGCCAGTGCGGCCATCGCCCTGCGGCTGCGGCTGGAGCCAGGGGCCACGATCGAGCTGCCGGTGGTGATCAGCTGGGACCTGCCGGTGACCGCCTTCGCCAGCGGCCAGCAGGCGCTGCGCCGCTACACTGATGTGTTCGGTGGGAGTGGCACCAATGCCACGGCGATCGCCGCCGAGGCCCTGCGCGACTGGCCCCAGTGGCGCGAGGCGATCGAGGCTTGGCAGCAGCCGGTGCTGGAGCGCAGCGACCTGCCCGAGCCGATCCGCATGGCGCTGTTCAACGAGCTCTACGACCTCGCCAGCGGCGGCAGCCTCTGGACCGCCGCCACAACCGCCGACCCGGTGGGTCGCTTCGGGGTGCTCGAGTGCCTGGATTACGCCTGGTACGAAAGCCTCGACGTGCGCCTCTACGGCTCCCTCGCCCTGCTGCAGCTGTGGCCCGAGCTCGACAAGGCGGTGCTGCGCAGCTTCGCGAGGGCCATCCCCGCCGCCGACGCCACGCCGCGGCCGATCGGTTGGTACTTCACCCAGGGCAAGGGGCGGGTGGAGGCGGCCCGCAAGCTGGCGGGGGCCACGCCCCACGATCTCGGTGCGCCGAACGAGCGGCCCTTTGATGCCACCAACTACACCGCCTACCAGGACTGCAACCTCTGGAAGGACCTGGCCAGTGATTTCGTGCTGCAGGTGTGGCGCACCTTCCAGCTGGCGCCCACCGGTAGTGACCTGCGCTTCCTGGCCGACTGCTGGCCCGCCGCGGTGCAGGCCCTGCAGTACCTCAAGACCTTCGACATCAACGACGACGGCCTGCCCGACAACGGCGGCGCGCCGGACCAGACCTTCGACGACTGGGCCCTGAAGGGGGTGAGCACCTATTGCGGCGCCCTCTGGATCGCGGCCCTGGAGGCGGCCCTGGCGATGGGGCAGCGGCTGCAGCTGGATCTGGGGCTCGACACCAGCGCGGAGCAGCGGCAGTTCAGCGACTGGCTGGAGCAGTCGCGGGCGAACTTCGACCGGCTGCTCTGGAACGGCGAGTACTACCGCATCGATGCCGGCAGCGGCACGCCGGTGGTGATGGCCGATCAGCTCTGCGGCGACTTCTACGCCCGCCTGCTGAACCTGCCGCCGGTGGTGAGCAACGCCAACGCGCTGTCTTCGCTCACGGCGATCCGCGAGGCCTGCTTCGAGCGCTTCGAGGGCGGCAAGCTCGGGGTGGCCAATGGCCTGCGCCGCGACGGCACGCCGCTCGACCCCAACGGCACCCACCCATTGGAAGTGTGGACCGGTATCAACTTCGGCCTGGCCGCTTACTACCGGCTGATGGGCCAGACCGGCACTGCCCTGGCGATCACCGGCGCCGTGGTGCAGCAGGTGTACGACGGGGGCCTGCAGTTCCGTACCCCCGAAGCCCTCACCGCCGCAGGCACCTTCCGCGCCTGCCACTATCTACGGGCGATGGCGATCTGGGCTCTGTGGGCCACACACACCCAGTGGCAACCGATTCCGGGCAGTGCCCGTCAGCCATGAGCAGCGGCCTGCAGTTCCGGGCGCTCACCCTCGCGCTCTCCTTGCTGCTGGCCCTGGGCGCACTGGCTGGCCTGATTGGCCTGGCCTCACCGGCCTTCGCCCAGATTCACAGCCATCCCGACGAAAACGGCGCGCCGGTGGTGCGCAGCCTCGAGAGCCTGCGGGATCTCGACGACCAGAGCTGGCAGCTGGTGGGCTACCGGCAGGGGCCACCCGGCGGCCCGCTGCGCCTGCGCATCGTGGGCTACCCGGGCAAGTTGCGCCTCGATCACCCCACCCCGCTGGCGGTGCGCTCCGGGGTCTTCCAGTGGGAGCTCGCCGATCTCACCCTCGCCAATCCCCAGCTCACGGCCGATGCCCGGGCGGCCGCGGCCGAATTCGATCTGGCGCCGCTGCTGGCCGACCTTGACCGCGACCGGCCGCTGCGGCTGCGGCTGCGCGGCGGGTTCACCGATCTGCTGGTTCCTCCCTACGTGGTGGCTGAATGGCGGCAGCTGCCGGACGCGCCCCTTTGAGCGCTGCGCCGGCTGACTCCGGCCACCGCCCCTGGCTGGCCTGGATGGACCGGGCGCTGCAGCTGGCCGCCCTCGGCCGGGGGCGCACCAGCCCGAACCCGATGGTGGGCGCCGTGGTGCTCAGCGCCGACGGCGTCCTAGTGGGGGAGGGCTTCCATGCCGCCGCCGGGCAGCCGCATGCGGAGGTGGGGGCGCTGGCCCAGGCCGGTGCACGAGCCCGGGGGGGCACCCTGCTGGTGACCCTGGAGCCGTGCTGCCACCACGGCCGCACGCCGCCGTGCAGCGAGGCCGTGATCGCCGCCGGCATCCGCCGGGTGGTGGTGGCGATGGAGGATCCCGATCCGCGCGTGGCGGGCGGTGGCCTCGCCCGGCTGCGGCAGGAGGGGGTGGAGGTGATCGGCGGGGTGCGTCAGGCGCAGGCCCTGGAACTCAATCGCGCCTTCGTGCACAGGGTGCTCAACGGCAGGCCGCTGGGCCTGCTCAAGTGGGGCATGAGCCTGGATGGGCGCACCGCCCTGCCCAGCGGGCAGAGCCAGTGGATCACCGGCCCCGCCGCCCGCGACTGGGTGCACCGTCTGCGGGCCCGCTGCGATGCCGTGATCGTGGGTGGCGGCACCGTGCGGGCCGACAACCCGTTGCTCACCAGCCGCGGCCGGCGCCAGCCCGAACCGCTGCGGGTGGTGCTCAGCCGCCAGCTGGAGCTGCCCGGCCTGCCAATGCAGCTCTGGAACCAGGCGCAGGCCCGCACCCTGGTGGCCCATGGTCCGGAGGCGCCGCCCCAGCGCCGTGACGCACTGGCGGCCCTCGGTGTGGAAACGCTGGAGCTGAGCGCCTGCGAACCCCGGCGGCTGCTGGAGGCCCTGGCTGGACGCGGCTGCAACCAGGTGCTGTGGGAATGCGGGCCCAGCCTGGCGGCGGCCGCCCTGCGGCAGGGTTGCGTGCAGCGGCTGGCAGCCGTGATCGCGCCGCGTCTGCTCGGTGGGGCGGCCGCCCGCACGCCGCTGGGTGATCTGGAGCTGGCAGACCTGGCCCAGGCTCGGCTGTGGACCGGCCAACAGCTGAGCCGCTGCGGTCCCGATCTGCTCTGGGAGCTGGTGGCGCCGGAGCCTGATCCATAAATCGCCGGAGCCTGATCCGTAGGGTGTCGGGCAGCCACCACGGCCGCCATGCCGGTGCCTGCCTTGCTGCCCCCCCGCTTCCCGATACCGATCGCCGGCCTGCTGCTGGCGGTGGCGGTGTGGGTGGCCTTGCAGCTGATCGGCACACGCCTGCGGCGGGATTCCCTGGCCCGGGCCCTGCTGATGCGCAGCCGGCTCAGCCTCTGCCTGACGATCCTGCTGGCCAGCGTGGGCTGGTGGGTGGCCACGCTGATCGGCACCGAGCTGCTGCCGCTGCCGCGCGGCGGGCTGGAGGTGCGCGACGGGCTGATCGTGATCGGCCTGGTCTGGACGGTGCTGCGCTGCAAGGGGGAGCTGCTGCGCCGGGTGGACACCTACTCCAAGCAGGTGTTCCCGAACCTGCCCGAGCGCGACCGCCTGTTCCTGTTCGACCTGGCCGACAAGCTGATCGCGATTCTGGTGGCGGTGATCGTCACCCTGGAGCTGCTGCGGCTGCTCGGCACCCCCACGGCGTTGCTCGCCACCGCCGGCGGCTTCGGGGCGGCGGCCCTCGGCTTCGGCGCCAAGACGATCGTGGAGAACGCCCTCAGTGGCATCAGCCTTTACATCAACCGCCCCTTCGTGGTGGGGGATTTCATCCGCATCCCCTCCGAAGAGCTGACCGGCACCGTGGTTCAGATCGGCTGGTTCTACACCCAGCTGCGCGATCCCGAGCGGCAACCGGTGTTCATTCCCAATGGCCTGTTCACCACCCAGCCGGTGATCAACATCGCCCGCATCGATAACCGCAGGATCTGGATCGATTTCGGCGTGCGCTACGAGGATCGCCCTGTGCTGGAGGCGATCATCAACGCCCTGCAGCACCAGCTGGCCGCCGATCCCTCCATCGATCACGACAAGACCCTGGCGGTGCACTTCGTGGGCTACGGCGAGTCCAGCCTGCAGTTGCGGCTGCTCTGCCACGCCAGCGATGGCGACATGGCCACTGCCTGGGACCTGCAGCAACGGCTGCTGCTGCAGATCGGCCGGGTGGTGGAGGAGCACGGTGCCCAAATGCCAGCTCCGCTCCACTCCCTGCTCAAGACTTGAGCCGCTGCCCTCCCACCATGCCGCTCACCTTCGAGGAACTCCAACAGCAGCTGCGGCCCGCCTGGGGGGCGCTGGATGTGGGCGCCAGCGATGGCCTCGATCCCCAGGGCTGCGATCTGCTGGTGGTGCCGTCGTTGAGCCTGGACCAGAACCAGATCGATCTGGTGGCCGGCGCTCACCACTACGAGGAGCGGCAGCTGTTCTCGCTGATCAGCCTGCGGCATCCCGGCGTCCAGGCCGTGTACCTCACCAGCAAGCTGCTGCCCGATCTGGTGGTGGATGCGGTGCTGGAGCTGCTGCCGGGGGTGCCCGCCTCCCACGCCAGGCGCCGGTTGCAGCTGTTCGACACCGACGACGCCTCGCCGCGGCCCCTCACCCAGAAACTGCTGGAGCGGCCCGCCCTGCTGCAGCGCATCCGCGAGCGACTGCGGCCAGGCCGCAGTTTCATGACCTGCTTCAACGTGACGCCACTGGAGAAGGAACTCTCGGTGAGGTTGCAGGTACCGCTGCTGGGCACCGATCCCGGCCTGGGGCGCTGGGGCAGCAAGGCGGGCAGCCGCGAGCTGTTCCGCCGCTGCGGGGTGCCCCATCCGGCCGGCAGCGCGCTGGTGCACGATCTCGACGCCCTCAGCGAGGCCACCGCTGCCCTGTGGGAGGCCCATCCGGATCTGGAGCGGGTGGTGGTGAAGCTGAACGAAGGCTTCAGTGGCGAAGGCAACGCCCCGCTGGAGCTGGGGCCGCTGCAGCTGGCGGAACGCAGTGGCGGCGAACGGCGCCGGCTGCTGCGTCAGGTGCTGGAGGTGCTGCCGATGCCGCCGCCCCAGTGGCAGCAGTTGCTGGTGGAGCAGGGGGCCCTGGTGGAGGCCTGGCTGCAGGGGGGAGAGGCGCTCAGCTCACCCAGCGTGCAGGGCACGATCCACCCGGGCGGGCAGGTGGAGATGCTCTCCACCCACGAGCAGATCCTCGGCGGCCCGAACGGGCAGACCTATCAGGGCTGCCGCTTCCCCGCCGACGCCGCCTACCGGGAGGCGCTGCTGCGCCATGGGCGGGCGGTGGGGGAAGTGCTGGCGCAGGAGGGCGCGCTGGAGCGCTTCGCGGTGGATTTCATCGCCCGCCGCTTCGCTGAGCAGTGGGATGTGCAGGCGATCGAGGTGAACCTGCGCAAAGGGGGCACCACCCATCCGTTCATGGCCCTGCGCTACGCCACCAACGGCAGGATCGATCCGGTCAGTGGCGTGTTCCATTCGCCCACGGGCCAGGAGCTCTGCTATGTGGCCACCGACAACCTCTGCGATGCCCGCCTGCGCGGTCTGCTGCCGATCGACCTGATCGACATCGTGGCCGTGGCGGGGCTGCACTTCGATCCGGCGGAGCTGCGCGGCAGCCTGTTCCACCTGCTGGGTTGCCTGTCCCAGTACGGCAAGCTCGGCATGACCTGCATCGGCCATGACGCCGCCGAAGCCGGCCGCCTCTACCAGGCCACCGCCGAGCGGTTGATGCAGGGCGCGCAGGCGTTGCGACGGGTGCCACACCCCGGCACACGCTGAGGTGGCCACATCAGCGGCAGCCTGGCCCGGCGCGACAACCTTCTGCCAAAGGCCCGAAAATGGAGCATCCCTGTGCCTTTTCCATGGAAGCCCGCTGGAACGACTGCGTGATCGCCTCCAGTGACGACATCGTCAAGCTCGAAGGCAATGCCTACTTCCCGCCGCAGGCCCTGCGGCCGGAATGCTTCCGCCCCTCCACGCACCGCAGCGTCTGTGGCTGGAAGGGGGAAGCCCACTACTACGACGTGGTGGTGGGAGACCAGGTGAACGTCAATGCCGCCTGGTTCTACCCGTCGCCCAAGCCAGCCGCCGAGGAGATCGCCGGACGGGTGGCCTTCTGGAAGGGCGTCAGCGTGGCCTGAACGCTCAAGCCACCACGGCCAGCTGGGGCAGCGGCAGCCCGTGGGGTCCGTAGGCCCGCTGCAGGCGGTGGACCAGCCCTGGCTCCGGCGTCCAGCGCAGTTCCGTGATCAGCGGTTCACCCGGCAGGCGCGGGTTGGTTGTTTCAAGCTGCAGGTTCGCCTCCAGTTGCCAGAGCTCCCGGCTGCCGCCGGCGGGCTGGCGGCTCACCCGATGGGGCTCCGCCGGCGCCGCCTCCTGGATGCCGGGGCGCGCTTCCACCACCAGCACCACGGCTTCGAGGCACTCGGCCCCGTGCCGCACCACCACCCGCCGGCGCCGCTCGCCATGCACGAGGCAGAGCTCGGTGAGACAGCTCCAGGGGCCGACCTTGTCGGGGCCGAGGCTCCAGTGCCCCTGCGGGGAGATCTCCATCTCGGCGGGAGGCTCCTGAAACCGCATCCTGGCCACCCGGCCGGTGTGGCGGTAGGTGAGGGCGGCCTCCACGCTGCCGTCCACCTCCCGCACCTCCAGGCCGGTGGGAAAGCGCTCAGCTTCGATCCCTGCACCATCCAGCCGGATGAAGGTGCCCTCCCACAGCCCGGCGCTGGCATCGAGAAGGATCTGGCGCGGCGATCGGGGCATGGTGCGCTGATGAGGCCGCCCATGCTGGCAAGCGTGGCACTGGCCGCGCGAGCGGAGGCACTGAACGGCCTGCGCCATGGTGCGGCCATGGCTGGTGGCTTCGTTCCGCAGCAGGCCTGCCTACCATCGGGGAATCATCGTGATTCCGAGGCCCGCGCCTGAGCCTTCAACTGCTGCTGACCTGCAGCCCCCTTCTCCGTCCCCCCACGGCTTCGGCGGCAGCCGCCCCCCAACGATGACCCCGTCCGTCACCGCTTCCACCCAACCTGGCGCCAATGCGCCGGGCCCGACGTCACGTGCTGCGGCTGCGCAGAGCAGGCCTTCAGTTGCCGCTCAGCCGCAAGCAGGCCAGGCCCTGCCATCCCGCCGCGTGCGCCGCTCCGATTTCATCCTCACCCCCTATTGCCGCAGCGACGACCGCATCGCTGCCTGGCAGCTGGTCAACACCGTGGTGCCCTACCTGTTGCTGTGGGCGCTGGTGATGCGGCTGCTGGCAGCCGGTCAGCCTTGGCTGTGCGCCCCGCTGCTGGTGGTGATGGTGCTGTTCTCCGGGCGGTGCTTTTCGCTGATGCACGATTGCGGCCACCGCTCGCTGTTTCGCACCGCCTGGATGAACCGGGGCGCGGGCTTCCTGCTGGGTGTGATCAATGCCATTCCGCAGCATCCCTGGTCGGAAGGGCACGCCTATCACCACCGCCACAACGGCAACTGGGAGCTGTACCGCGGCCCCTCGGCGCTGATTTCGGTAGACGAATTCCTCAACCTCTCACCGGGACAGCAGCGCTTTTATCAGTTCCTGCGGCACCCGCTGATGCTCTTTCCCGGTGGCTTCTTCTATCTGGTGATCAAGCCCCGCGTGGCCCTGTTGCTGGGCAGTGTGGATGCGCTGCGGCACGCGGCGCGCACCTGGCGCCAGAACCCGCGCACGCCCCTGAACAAACTGCTCAGCACCCACACCTCAAAGCACTGGTATTCCTCTTCCCAGTTTGTTGATCTCCTGCTCAACAACATCTGCGTGATCAGCGGCTGGGTGCTGCTCTGCCATTGGCTTGGGGCCGGACGTTTCTGGAGTGTGTATTCGATCGTGATGGCCTGCTCGGCGGCGCTGTTCATCTGCATCTTCTTCGTGCAGCACAACTTCGAAACCTCCTACGCCCATCGCACCGAGGGCTGGAGTGGTTTAACCGGCGCCCTCGATGGCACGAGTCTGCTGGTATTGCCGCCGATCCTGAACTGGTTCACTGCCGACATCGGCTTCCACAACATCCATCACCTCTGCGAAACGATCCCGAACTACCGCCTGCGGGCCTGCCATGAACGCAACGCAGAGCTCCTGAAACACGTCCAGGCCCTGCACATCCGCGACATACCGGATTGCTTCAAGTTCGTCCTGTGGGATCGCAACCGTGATCGCCTGCAGTCGGTGGCGGCCGCCCTCGCGGAAGCGTTGGCCGGCGCCGCCGGGCCACAGGCTCCTGTGATTGAGGCACGGGCCTGAGGGGGGCACCTCCCTCAGGGTCAGGGCGCCAGCCCGAATGACGGCGTCGGCCTCAACCCCTGGGCGGGTTTCAGAAAATGATTGGTTCGGCAACCCGACGCTCTCAGGCTGACGGGATTGCTTGGGCGCCATTCGCGTTGATTGATCCCGGCACCAGGGCGTGGCTCCTTGATGCCTCTGGACGCCGATAACGGTGCCCGTTTCGGAGGATGTGCTCGGTGCTCAGCGCTCGCCGAGCAGCTCAGCCCAGCTGAGTGGCTGGTGGGCGCGCTCCTTGCTGCGACGCGCTTTCGAGGCCATGGAAGCCAGGCCGGCGAAGTGGCTGGCGCGATCAATGCAGCAGAACAGGGCGCTGGTGGCGGCCGGGGCCGGCAGCACCTGGCGGCGGGCCGATCGGGTGGTACGCGTCGCCGGGCTGGTGGTGGTGGGCAAGGTGGTGATGGTCATGGAAACAGTGGGCACGAAAAAACGAGTCAAGGAAAACGGGTCAAGAACGTTGGATGAAGTGAAAAAGCGGGGCATGGAAACGCCCAGGAGCAAGGAGCAAGCACGGCGCGGACCTAGAAAGCCCGGGCTTGACGCAGAAACACCGGATCCGGCCACGAGGCGCCGTTGGATCCAGTCACCGAACAAGCCGCCTCACGCGCTGCGTGAGAAAGGGCCATCAAGGGAGGAAGGCCGGAGCCGGATTGACCATGAGCAGAGGAAGACCGGAATCCCGGAAAGCCATCCAGCTCTTGCCTGGCGCTGAAGCGATGCAGCCAGGCGATGAAACAGGTGGGTTGAGCCAGCTTGGAGGAAGCCGCTGAAACAAACCGTTGATTGAATCGGCCCCTCGCGGAGCTTCGGCCGACACTTCACCGTACACCCTCAAGGGAATTACACGATGCTCCGGATCGGATCGGCTGCTGGTGGGGGGCAGATCAGATCCTCTCCGATCAGATCAAGTCTGATGAGATCAACTCAGATCAGCTCCGGGTGCCGTGGATCTCCCTTGAACGGGCCGCACACCTGCGAGGTGATCCAGCCACCGTAGAAGCCTCCGGGTTGCGGCGTCACCCGCTCACCATCGAGGAAACAGGCGTCCATCAGGGCCGGATAGAAGCTGAACCAGCCGGCCAGTTCACGGAACGCCGGCGTGGGATCTGTGTAGGTCCAGCCGGCACGGCGCAGGCGCCGCTCGCCCAGCACCACATCCACGTAGGTGGCCAGCCCCTTCCACTCGCAGAAGCTGCGGCCCGGCACCGCCTCCAGCAGCTCCAGCTGTACGGCCTCCGGTGGTAGGTAGACCGTGGGGGGATGGAAGGTTTCCTTCACCAGCAGGGAGCGGTGGCTGTCAGCGAGCCGCCGGCCCAAGGCCTCCACCTCCACATGCGCCGTGCTGGCCACGAGGGCGGGGGGACGGGGATAGTCAGCGACGCGCTCCATGGTCCTGGCTGTGCTGCCGTCAGTGTGATGGCTCAGAACTTGCCCCGCAGCAGCAGCAGCGCGCCGAGGAAGAGCGGCACGTTGATCACTGCCGCGATCACCAGCACGGCACTGGCCCAGCCTGGCTGGTGAATGGCGGCGGCAGCCAGCAGGAAGCTGCCGTCCACCACCACCAGCGACCCCATCCAGGCGAGCGGAAACCGAATCGACCCCTCACGCTGCTGGGGCTCGGCGCCCATGGGAGGGGGCGTGAGCGGGGACAAAGGTGGAGATGGGGATGGAGCCAGCGGATCCTTGAGCGAGGGGTTGTTGGAGGAAGCAGGAGCGGCCATGACGTTCCGGGGAAACTCCCAACTTCGAGAAAAACAATGGCAACGCTGGTCAGGTCTGGGCAGCCCGCCCAGCCGGCCCGCCCCAGGCGCCCCCTTCCCGATAGCGTCAGACGCGCCAAGGAGCGTTGGCTAATGATGCCGCTTCCAATCCTGCCGGGGCTGCAGCCGGCCCCAGGCGATCTCTCCGCTCATGCCTTTGCCCGCCGTTTCTCCCGCGGCTGCCGCTGATGGCGAACGGCTCCGGTGTGATGGTCAAACTGCAGCAGACCTTCTGGCTGCCGCTGTTGGTGGTGGCGGTGCCCTGGGGCCAGGAGCTGATCGACCAGATCTTCTTCGGCGGCCAGTGGAACCTGCCGATGCAGCCCGGTGGCTCGTTTATGGGCGTGCTCACGGCGCCGTTCAGCCACGGCGGCTTCGGCCACCTGATCGGCAACACCCTCTGGTTCCTGCCGCTGTCCTGGCTGGTGCTGCTGAAGAGTTGGCGCGACTACCTGGCGGTGTGGCTCGGGGTGTACGCCACCGCCATTCCGGTGTGGCTGCTCTGGCCCAATGGCAGCCATGGCCTTTCGGGGGTGGTGTTCGGCTTGCTGGGCTATCTGCTGGTGATCGGTTTTCTGGAGAAGCGCCCGCTGGTGTTGGCCCTGTCTCTGTTCAGCCTGGTGAGCTACGGCGGCCTGCTGCCCAGCCTGATTCCCTTCTTCTCCCCACCGGGAGTGAGCTGGATCGGCCATGCGTCCGGATTCGCAGGCGGCATACTGGCGGCTGGGGCGATCTACCGGGAGCCCGCACCAGGACCGAGGCTTTAGGGCCTGTCCTTCGCAATGCCCTTTCCCCTTCGACTCTGCGCTTGTTCTGATGTCCTGCCCCCGCTGCGGCAGTTGGAGTGTGCGAAGGGACCGCAGCCTGGCCGGACGCATGGTGTGCGGTAACTGCAGCCTGCCGCTGGGCCCGAACGCCAGCCGCGGCGGTGCTCCCCGCTCCGGTCTGTCCCGCCTGGGCGGGCTCTCCCGCCTGCGGTCGTGGCGCTGGACGCTGCCGCTCGGCCTGCTGCTGGTGAGTGCCTACCTGGCCCAGGTGAGCGCCGATCGCCCCCAGGAGTGGCCGCCCGCCACTCAGGTCCGCTGATCTGTCGTTGAACCGCTTGGCTGGCCACACCCTGGGCAGCCGCGACGTGCCAGCAGCTCTGGTTCGTGAGCGGCCGCTTAGCCGGGGATGAAGCTGCGCAGGCGGCGGGCATCGGCGCCAGCCCGCTGCTGCAGTTCTGCGGCGCTGCATTGCGACTCATCGCGTTCGCGCGCGGCGAGCACGTCGCGCTCCTCCACCGCGTAACCCTCCTGGGAGGCCAGGGCGAGAAACGCCTCCAGCTCCAGCGGTTCAGCCAGGCGCACCTGCAGGGCCGGAGTGCGGCGGGCGTGAGCCAGGAAGGCATCGAGTTGGGCGAGGCTCACGGTGTCCGGGCGGATCGGCTCTGTCCTAACGGATCGCTGCCAAAAGAATCGGCCGACCGAGGCACTCAGGCCTCCGGCAAGCGGCCAGCCGGGAACCTTCAGTTCGATGGCGAGCGGCAAGCCCGCAACCCTCAGGGCGACGGCGGGCGACCGGCCTTGAGCTGCCTGAGCGCTTCCGCCACCTCCTGCGCCTCGGCGGAATTGGAGCGGTTGATCAGCAAGCCCAGCACCAGGACCATGTAGGTGGGGCCGATCACGCAGAAGCTGATCGTGAGCATCTGCGCCTGCGGGGTCTGGGGGGCGATGTCCCCGAAGCCCACGGTGGTGAGGCAGACGAAGGCGAAATAGTTGAGCCGCACGAAATCGAGCTGCCAGATGAGCTTCTGCATCTCGGCCGAGGTGATCGGCCCGAGCAGCTCCGTCGAGGCATCCAGCGCCGTGAAGCTGCCGGGCACGATCGTCTCGAGGATCGTCATCAGCAGACCGGCGGTGAGGCCCAGCAGCAGGTAGCCAGCCACGGCGCCCATCAGCACCCGCCGCTCCACCGTGGGCTCCAATGCCAGCAGCGCCAGCAGCCGCAGCACGCTCCAGGTGATGAACACCGTGACCATCACCAGCAGCGGCAGCCCGCTGCGCTGCGCGCCGGCGGGGGCAAACGACCACAGCCCCTGCACCATCAGGACCGAGAGGCCCAGTAGGCGGTAAAGGAGATTGCTGAGGCAGGGCCGCCCCGCGAGCCGGATCGGTCCGCCCAGGGCCACCACGAGCAGCAGCAGGGTGAGGCCGTAGCCGAGGGCGGCGAGCGGGCGCCATTCCATCGGCAGGGCGAAGCTCGCCATCACCAGCACGGTGAGCAGCAGCAAGGCGGGGTAGAAGCGCAGGCGACGTTCCAGGCGCAGCAGCGCGCTGGGGTCATGCCGGAAGGCCGGAGCGAACAAGGGCGCAACCGCAGCGGGCCACCCATTGTGTCGACGGCAGCAGCGAAACCAGCAGCAGCAGCCCCGGCCAGCGCTCAGCCGAACAGATCCAGCTGCGCTGCCGCTCTGCCGGTCTCCCTGGTGTCAGTCCCGAGTGGATCCGCCTGCCAGGCCTCCGGCTCCCAGCCGCGCAGCAGCGGCTCCAGGGCCCGCAGCCCCGCGCCATCGCTGGGCGCCAGCCACGCTTCCTCCAGTCCGTCGGGAAGGATCACCGGCATGCGGTCGTGGATCGGCGCCATCAGCGCATTGGGGGCGGTGGTGAGCACGCAGCAGCTCTCCACCTCGCTGCCGTCAGGGCCGATCCAGCGGTCCCACACCCCCGCCAGCCAGAACAGCTGCTGATCGCGGCGGTGGATCCTCCAGGGACGGCGCCTTCCCTTCGGGCCGCTCCATTCGTAGAACGCATCGGCGGGCAACAGGCAGCGGCGGTGGCGCCAGGCGCCGCGGAAGGAGGCCTTCTCCGCCACCGTCTCGGCGCGGGCGTTGATCGGCCGCGGCGCCCCGAGCGGGTCCTTGGCCCATTCCGGCAGCAGGCCCCAGAGCAGCAGGGCGGCGCCGATCACGCCGTGCTCCTGGCGCAGGGCCAGCACCGGCTCGCCCGGGCGCACCTCGGGCCGGGCGGCGTGGTGGGCCGCCAGATCCGCCGGCAGGCGACCGCCGAGCCTTGGCAGCAGGCGGTCGAGATCGCTGGTGAGGGAGTAGCGGCCACACATGGCGTTACACGTCGAGGCGGGTCAGGTCACGTTCGGTTGTCACCCCCCGGTGCAGGGGCCGTTGCCTCAGGAGGGCCGCTTAGCTTGGCTCCACTGCATCTTCAGGCGATGGCCCTCCGTCAGGACGAGAACAAGCCGAACCGCCGTTTCAGCATCATCAACCTGGTGCTGATCGGCTTCGGCGTGTTGCTGCTGTTCAGCAACTTCCTGCCGAACCCGGCCACCCAGGTCCCGCGCGTCCCCTATTCCCTGTTCATCGACCAGGTCAATGACGGCAATGTCAAACGTGCCTTCATCACCCAGGATCAGATCCGCTACGAGCTGAGCAACGCCCCTGAGGGATCGCCGTCGGTGCTGGCCACCACGCCGATCTTCGACATGGACCTGCCCCAGCGCCTGGAGCAGAAAGGGGTGGAATTCGCCGCTGCGCCACCGAAGCGCCCCAGCTTCTTCACCACCCTGTTGAGCTGGGTGGTGCCGCCATTGATCTTCATCGTGGTGCTGCAGTTCTTCGCCCGCCGTTCGATGGGCGGTGGCGGTGCCCAGGGCGCGCTCAGCTTCACAAAATCCAAGGCCCGCGTTTACGTGCCTGATGAGGAATCCCGCGTCACCTTCGCGGATGTGGCCGGCGTGGATGAAGCCAAGGCCGAGCTCTCCGAGATCGTCGACTTCCTCAAGACCCCTGAGCGCTATGTGGAGATCGGCGCCCGCATCCCCAAAGGCGTGCTGCTGGTGGGCCCTCCGGGTACCGGCAAAACCCTCCTGGCCAAGGCAGTGGCGGGTGAATCCGGCGTGCCGTTCTTCATCATCTCCGGCTCGGAATTCGTGGAGCTGTTCGTGGGTGCCGGTGCCGCCCGCGTGCGTGATCTGTTCGAGCAGGCCAAACAGAAGGCGCCCTGCATCATCTTCATCGACGAACTCGATGCCATCGGCAAGAGCCGGGGCGGCTCGATGGGCGTGGTGGGGGGCAACGACGAACGCGAGCAGACCCTCAACCAGCTGCTCACCGAAATGGATGGCTTCACCTCCAAGGACAAGCCCGTGATCGTGGTGGGAGCCACCAACCAGCCGGAAACCCTCGATGCCGCCCTGCTGCGTCCTGGCCGTTTCGACCGCCAGGTGCTGGTCGATCGCCCCGACCTCTCCGGTCGCAAGACGATCCTGGAGATCTACGCCGACAAGGTGAAGCTGGCCCCTGGCGTCGATCTCGACAAGATCGCCCAGGCCACCAGCGGCTTCGCCGGTGCCGACCTGGCCAACCTGGTCAACGAAGCGGCCCTGCTGGCGGCGCGGGTCAAGCGCACCTCGGTGGAACAGGGCGACCTCAACGAAGCGATCGAACGGGTGGTGGCGGGCCTCGAGAAGCGCAGCCGCGTCCTGCAGGACGACGAGAAGCGGGTGGTGGCCTACCACGAGGTGGGCCACGCGATCGTGGGGCACCTGATGCCCGGCGGCGCCAAGGTGGCCAAGATCTCGATCGTGCCGCGCGGCATGTCGGCACTCGGCTACACCCTGCAGCTGCCGCAGGAGGAGCGCTTCCTCAATTCCAAGGAAGACCTCGAAGGCCAGATCGCCACCCTGCTGGGCGGCCGTTCCGCCGAGGAGGTGGTGTTCGGTGAAATCACCACCGGCGCCGCCAACGACCTGCAGCGCGCCACCGATATCGCCGAGCAGATGGTGGGCACCTACGGCATGAGCGACACGCTCGGCCCCCTGGCCTACGACAAGCAGGGCGGCAACCGCTTCCTCGGCAACGGCAGCAACCCCCGCCGGGTGGTGAGCGATTCCACGGCGGTGGCGATCGACCGCGAGGTGCGCAGCCTGGTGGACCGGGCCCATGAACGGGCGCTGGCGATCCTCAAGGGGAACCGCGGCCTGCTGGAGGACATCGCCGCCAAGATCCTAGAGAAAGAGGTGATCGAAGGCGACGAGCTCAAGCAGCTGCTCTCCTCCAGCGTGATGCCTGAGGGCGCCGCCTTCGCCGAGCCGCTCCCGGTTCCCGCCTGAGCCCGGCCAGTAGCCGCACCAGCACCGGTGCGCCCACCACCAGCGGGATCTCCCCCCTTGACGTCAGGGGGGTTGATCTCGCATAAGTGTTGTTTGCCGTGGGCCGATGGCGTTCTCCTTCGCCGCCCTGAACCCGCTCCAAGGCCACGACCTGCTCTCCTCGGCCGACCTCAACGGGGACCAGACGCTGGAGTTGCTGCGGCTGGCGGCGGCGCTCAAGCGCGGTGAGCAACGCATCGATCTCGGCGGCAAGGTGCTCGGGCTGATCTTCCAGAAGGCCTCCACCCGCACGCGGGTGAGTTTTTCAGTGGCGATGGCGCGCCTCGGCGGCCAGACCCTCGACCTCAACCCGGCCGTCACCCAGGTGGGCCGCGGCGAACCGATCGCCGACACCGCCCGCGTGCTGAGCCGCTACGTGGACGCCCTGGCCATCCGCACCTTTGCCCAGAGCGAGCTGGAGGAGTACGCGCACTGGGCCTCGATTCCGGTGATCAATGCCCTCACCGATCTGGAGCACCCCTGCCAGGCCCTCGCCGACTACCTGACGCTGCAGGAGGCCTTCGCAGGGGGGGCGGATGGCCTTGCCGGCCTCACATTGGCTTACGTGGGCGATGGCAACAACGTGGCCCACTCGCTGCTGCTCTGCGGCGCGCTGCTGGGGGTGAACGTGCGGATCGGCTGCCCGCCGGGCTTCGAGCCGTCGGCGCAGGTGCTCGACCACGCCCGCCAGCTGGCGGGCAACCGCAGCAGCATTGAGGTGAGCCACGATCCGGTGGCGGCGGTACGCGGCGCCCATGGCCTCTACACCGATGTGTGGGCCTCGATGGGGCAGGAGCAGGAGCAGCGCCAGCGCGAGCAGGCCTTCGCCGGCTTCTGTCTTGATGAAAACCTGCTGGCGGAAGCCGATCCGCGCGCGATCGTGCTCCACTGCCTGCCGGCCCACCGGGGCGAGGAGATCAGCGCCGGTGTGATTGAAGGCAGCGCCAGCCGCGTGTTCGACCAGGCGGAGAACCGCCTGCACGTGCAGCAGGCCCTGCTGGCGGCCCTCCTGGGGGGCGTGGCGGGCTGAACCGGGCCGCCCAACCGCAGCCAAAACCAGGCCAGGGACTGGACAAGTGCGCCGATCGATGGCACAAATGTACTGACCGGCAACTGTGACCTTGCCCATGGTGCCCCGCTCTGCCCCGTCCCGTTCTGGCCCATCGCGATCTGCACCATCGCGCTCCAATCCGTCGCGCGCCCCGTTCGGCGCCCCGCTGCCGCTGGCCCCTGCCGGCCCCGGCGGCGAGAACGGCCCCCAGGGCGAGCTCACCAGCGCCCAGCAGGAACTGTTCGACTGGCTCGCCGGCTACATCGGTGAACACCGCCACAGCCCCTCGATCCGCCAGATGATGGAGGCCATGGGGCTGCGCTCCCCGGCGCCGATCCAGAGCCGCCTGCGGCACCTGCAGCAGAAAGGCTGGATCACCTGGCAGGAGGGCCAGGCCCGCACCCTGCAGCTGCTGGGCGGACAGCGTCCGGGGATTCCGGTGCTGGGATCGGTGGCGGCGGGCGGGCTGGTGGAGCCCTTCCACGACAACGAGGAGCGGCTCGACCTGCAGCCTGTGCTCGACACCCGCGGCCTGTTCGCCCTCACCGTGAACGGCGACAGCATGGTGGACGCCCACATCGACCACGGCGATGTGGTGCTGATGGAGCCGGTGGCCGACCCGGCCCGGCTGAAGCCGGGCACGATCGTGGCGGCGCTGGTGCCAGGCAGCGGCACCACCCTCAAGCACTTCCAGCGGGTGGGGCACCAGGTGCGGCTGGAGGCGGCCAACCCGGCCTACGCTCCGATCGTGCTGGACGCCGATCAGGTCACGGTGCAGGGTCGGCTGGTGGCCGTCTGGCGCCAGGTGTGAGGCCGCTGCCGGGGGGCAGTCAGCCTGCGGTGTAAGCTTTTCGAGGCAAAACGGCGGGGCTTTCGGGCATCGGCGTGAGCCCAATGGGGCCATAGCTCAGCTGGTAGAGCACCTGCATGGCATGCAGGGGGTCAGCGGTTCGAGTCCGCTTGGCTCCATTCACTTTCTGGATCACCGCCAGACACCCTTGTTGCAGAAATGGGCGCACATCTGCTCCCCATCTCAGCACCATTTTTTTTGCGCAGAATCCACGGGTGGGTGACCAGATCGTCCTCCTTTCGAGCGATCGAAAGCCAACGATCGGAACCCATTGCAGCCGGGGGCTGACGACATCCACCAATTCGTACAGCAGCCAACAGAGGTGAGACCACCAGGGCGGGGCGCCACTACCCCTGCCATGACCTCACACCGATCGCTCGTAGCTCCCCAATCAGCCTGCAGCGCCTGATGTGTCAGCGCCTCGTCGATGGCGTCCCGCTCCAGACCCTTGCGGAGGGAACCGGGCAGTGCTGCCGAGAAGCCTGACGGCTCACGCCTGAGCAGCTCGTCCATGCGGTTGTGGTTGCGTAAGGCGGTGCTGGACCTGGGCTGGACCCGGGTTGGACGAGGGCCTGGGATCGGCGGCAGCCGCTCAGCGGTCTGCATTGAGGTGCTCTCCATTGACGAAGGTGTGGTGACGAAGGTTGGGGGAGCGCAGGTGCCTCATCGGCCTGGAGGGTTCCCCTGGCAGTGGCTCGCCCAGCTGGGGTTTGAGCAAGCTGGTGGGTAAACACGAGGGACAAGGTGCGTCCATCCCCCCATCCCCTCCTCCATCACCTCGCCCAGGGCTCGGCCATGCATCTGGACCGTCAGCGACCCATGCCGCTGTTGCAGGAGATCAGCGCGTGATCAACGTCTCCATGCTGCTGGTGGGCGTGCTGCTGCTGGTGGGCATCGGCTCCAGCAAATTCTCCGCCCGCCTCGGTGTGCCGGTCCTGGTGCTGTTTCTCGGCGTGGGCATGCTGGCGGGTTCGGAGGGCCTCGGGCGCATCCCCTTCGAGGACTACGCCCTGGCCAGCAACGCCGGCAGCGCGGCGCTGGCTTTGATCCTGTTTGACGGCGGCCTGCGCACGTCCCTGAGCGCGGTGCGATCCGTCTGGCGCCCGGCGTTGGCGCTCTCCACCGTGGGGGTGCTGATCACCTCGCTGCTCACGGGCCTGACAGCCGCCTGGGTGCTGCAACTGCCATTGCTGCAGGGGCTGCTGCTGGGCAGCATCGTCGGCTCCACGGATGCGGCGGCGGTGTTTTCGGTGCTGCGCACCAGCGGGCTGAAGTTGCCAGAGCGCCTCACCGACACCCTTGAAGTGGAAAGCGGGTCGAACGACCCGATGGCCATCTTCCTCACCGTTGGGCTGATCAGCCTGATCACCGGCAGCAGCGATTCCTTCCAGGGTCTGGTGGGGTTGTTTTTCAGCCAGTTCGGCGTGGGCAGCCTGGTGGGCATCGCCGTGGGCCGGCTGGCGGCCTGGGCGGTGAACCGGATCCATCTCCATTACCCGGGCCTCTATCCGCTGCTGGCACTGGCCTTTGGGCTGGTGGCCTTCGGGTTGGCGGCGGTGCTGGGGGGCAGCGGCTTTCTGGCGGTGTACGTCGCCGGCATCGTGCTCGGCAACAGTTCGATCGTGTTCCGGCGCGGCATCTTCTCCTTTCACGATGCGCTGGCCTGGCTGGGCCAGATCGTGCTGTTCGTGATGCTCGGCCTGCTCAGCTTTCCCAGTCGGCTGCTGGCCGTTGCCGGCGAGGGGCTGCTGATCGCCCTGGTGCTGATCCTGTTGGCGCGACCCGTGGCGGTGGTGGTGTCCCTGCTGCCGTTCCGTTTTCGACGGCGCGAGCTCACCTTTCTTTCCTGGGTGGGCCTGAAGGGGGCGGTGCCGATCACCCTGGCCACCTTTCCGCTGCTGGCCGGAGTTCCCCAGAGCCAGCTGATCTTCAATGCGGTGTTTTTTGTGGTGCTGATCTCGGCGATCACCCAGGGCTGGTCGTTGCCGTTGGTGGCGCGCTGGCTGCGCATCGGCCGCCCGGCGGATCCGGCACCCGCCCTGTCGGTGGAGATCCACGCCTTGCGCCATGTCGATGGCGAGATCGTGGATTACACCGTGAAGCCAGGCGCCCAGGTGGCCGGCCAGCACCTGCGCGATCTGGCCCTGCCCGATGGCGTGCTGGTCACGTTGATCCTGCGGGGCAAGCAGGTGGTGATGCCCCGGGGCTCCACGCCGCTGGAGCCGGGCGATCACGTGTTCGTGGCCCTGCGCACCCGGTTGCAACCCCTGATCGATCGGCTGTTCGATCCCCAGCCGGAGCCACCCTCACTGCCGGCGGATCTCTCGCTCAGCTTCAACGCTGCCACCACGGTGGAGCAGCTGCATCGCTTTTTCGGCTTCCCCCTGCCGGCTCCAGGGCCCGCCTCCAGCCCTGGCCAGAGCCTGGCGTCCTTGCTGCCAGAAGACACCCCCAAGGCAATGACTCGCCTTGGCGTCTTCCGCCTGGAGGCTGGAGCGGACGGTGACTACGTCTCTGTCCGGATGGCCCGCAGCGATCACGACTGAACAGGTGCCTGAAAGGCTTGAATCGGTGGCTGACTACGCCCTGAAATGTCTACCGCTAGGCGAGAGAGGGCAGGAATTGTCTCTCTGTTGAGCCCTGTTGAGCCTCACGGGGCTGCGATGGAAGGCCGGACACGTTGGTCAGCAACCTCCTAAGCGCTGCAATCACAGGTAGGCGGTGATCGGCGGCCGGGGGGTCGCGTTCTCGGCAGGGCGGTTCATCTCTCGGCAGCGTTGTGCATCCCCAAGAACTGCTGCATCGCCACCGCCCGGGCTGCGCCATGGCCGCCCGTGCCGGAACGCCTTCATCGTGGGAGCAGCCTTGTGGAGCTGCCGTGTCGCCCTTTCCGCTGCTGGTGATCGTTCATGCCCTGGCGGCCACGGTCTGGACCGGTGGCCATCTGGTGCTGGATCTGGGGGTGCTGCCCAAGGCGCTGCGGGAGCGGGAGGCAGCACAGATCCGCGCGTTTGAGGACACGTTCGAGCCGCTGGGGCTCAGCGCTCTGGCCATTCAGGTGGTCACCGGTGCCTGGATGGGCTGGATCTACTTGCCCGGCTTCCGCGGGCTGCTCAACCCGGCGAACCCGATCGGAATGCTGGTGGGGGTGAAACTGCTGCTGCTGGCCGGTACGGCCGCCCTGGCCCTGAACGCCCGGCTGCAGCTGATCCCCACCCTCAACGACGACAATCTCAACGGCCTGGCCTGGCACATCCGCGCCATCACCGCCCTGGCGATCGCCTTCGTGGTGGTGGGCGCCTTGATCCGTCTGGGCGGGCTGGGGTGATCAGTGGCTAGGCCGTTGCCGCAGGCTGGTCTGGATCGAATGCTCCAGCTCTTGTGATGCCTTCAGCATTGGGATAGCTCCTTGATCACCAACAAGTAGCCATCACCTTGCCCTCGTGAGCCGTTGGGCATCACAACAATGATTGGCCCACAGCCCTGTGGTCTGGGATTCCAGTAAGCCCGGCCTGCTGGTGCTGGTGCTCAACGCTGCTGAAAGCCCTGCAGATGCGCCGGCACCTGGCGGCTGAACAGCACGCCCAGTGGCGGGGCGGCGAGGCCGGCGTCGCTGAGCCGCTGCAGCGTCCACCAGTTGCAGTTGCGCGTCCAGAGATAGGCGCCGTGGGCGGGGAGGAAACGGGCGGTGCGGCCCGCGGGCAACGGCAGGGGATCGGGCCGGCCGCCGGCGGGGCTGCGGGGCAGCGAACGCTCCAGGCTGGTGAGCAGGGCGTGCAGGGTGGGGGCATCCACCCGGCGCTCATGCACGCGGACGGCTCCCTTCAGCAGCGGCGGATCGGGGTGGCCAGCGAGGAACAGCGCCGCCTCAGTGGGCAGGAACAGAGCGGCCGCCACCGCCTGGGGGCGGCGATCGCCGGCGGCGTAGTAGCGCCGGTCACCCCAGGCGATCTCCAGGAAGGGAGCCGCCTCAGCGCCGGGAGGGCCAAGCTGCCAGCCCGGTGGCTGCTCCACCACGATCGCGGAGTGCAGCCCCCAGTCGGCCACCAGCACCGCATAGCTGCCGGGCGGCGGCAGGGGCAGCGGCGCCGGCAAGCGGGCGCGGGGTTCGGACTGCACCGCAGCGTGCAGCAGCGGCCAACCCACCAGCGCCAGCAGGATCAGGATTTCGATGCCACCCCCACCGAAACGGACCCCGGCCGACAACGGAATGCAGCCCCGCCCCGCGCAGCGAAGCCGCAGCAGCAACCTTGGCGTCAGGGCAGCCGCCTGGAGGGTCGGCGTCACGGACGTGCGCGGATGCTGTTCCTGAAACCTGGAGGCAGGTAGCGCTCAAGCTGGGGTGCTGAAGGGAAGCCTAGGCATCGGTTCCGGCGGAATGGTCAGGCCTGCAGGGGATGGATTGCACGCAACGGTGAGGCCATCCCGGCCGAATCGTGCGCCAGATCATGCTCGTGAACCACAGGGAAGGAAACGACAGGCCGTTGGCCCCAGCAGAGGAAAACACCAGTGAAAATGAAGGTCAATCGATGCCGGGCGATGGCCGATCTTTCCACCTTCACCCAGGCGGGACTGGCCGCCGGTGCCGCCGCCACCGAGAAGCTGCGTCATGGCCTGTCTCGCAGCAGCAAGGTGCTGGCCATGGCGAGCGGCGCGGTTGCTGCGTCATTGAGTGAGCTCCACAACATCGCCGTCGATCCCCAGCTGATCAGCCGGATCAGCTCCGCCACCACCAATCACGGCGTGGCAGCGGCGGATCTGCTGGCCAGGTTGCCAGGCGAACTGGAGCACTACGGCACCGCTGCCGTTGACGCGTTCCTCAAAGGCGGTGATGCCCTCGGCAAGCACTGGTCTCACCTGGAGAGCCAGGCCAATGCGCCCCACCGGGCGGCGGAGGCCGCCAATGCCATCTGGGAAGACGGCACGGTCAACATCGCCCGGGGCAGCGCCAACATGACCGGGCTGGAGCGCCTTCGCGCCAGCGGCGACAACCATCTCGATGGTCTGATCGCCGCAGCTCAGACGCCGGAGTTCTGGCAGCGCACCCTCGGCAATGCCGTCGAGGCAGGCGCCTATTCAGCGGCGATCGCCGCCGTGGATCAACTGCTGGTGCACCGCGATGAACTGATCAACGGCAGCGCAGCGGCGCGTCAGGAGCGGCTGCTGCAGATCCTGCAGAACAGCGGCCTGGTGGCGGCAGGCGCCCTGCCGATGTCGGTGGTGCTGGCGGTGGCGCTGATGCTGGTGCCAGGCCTGGCCGTGGTGATGGGCCCTCTGGGGGTGATCGGCAGCGCCGGTCTGGGCATGCGGCTGCTCCATTCAGCCGTACGCCACCCCAGCCGCCAGGAGCAACAAGCCGTGCAGCAACTGCAGGGGCTGATGCAGCAACAGCTCTACGCCCTGCAACGCGACAGCGACGGCCATCTGACCATCACCGTGAAGGCTCAGCCCGCTGGCTGAACACTGCACTCACTCTCACTGGGTGAGTCAGGGTGAGCCATACCAACTCCTGTACCACTGCCTCATCTGCTCAATCTCCTGGCTCTGGGCCTTCACCATGGCCTGCTGCAGCAGGCGCAGTTCCTGGTGCTGACTGTTGGCCTGGGCCATCGTGGCCATTCGCACGCCCATCTGGTGGTGGGGAATCATCTGCTCGATGAAGGCACGATCAATGTCCGGGGCTGTGCTCAAGGCGGTGAGATCCGTGCCCCCGCCCATCTGCCCCATCCCCATGCCGCCGCCTGCGCCCCCGGTCCTGCCCAGGCCTGTGCCTTGGTTCCAGTTGGGCACGGGTTGGCCGAACCACTGCCGGTACCAGGCACGCATCTGAGCGTTCTCGCTCGTCTGGCTGTTCTTGATGCTCCGGGCCAGCTCTTTGATTTCGGGACGGGTGGCGCGGCTGAGGGCAAGATCGGCCATGGCGATCGCGCCGTCGTGGTGAGGAATCATCATCACGATGAAGTGTTGATCCATCGACTGGGCACCCATCCGGCCCATCCCCCACGGACCTCCCATCCCTGCTCCCGGCCCTGGCCCCGGTGAGCTGGATGGCGCTGGGGGCTGGGAAAACGCTGGAACTCCCAGCATCAGAACGAACGCCCCCAGCCCTGCTGTGGCAGTGCATCGGAACACCACGGCCCATCGGAACGCCATCGGATGGAAGCGGCCGGTTACGAGTCGGTGCCTCTTCATCAGCTCTTCTCCATCGCATCTGCCTCTGCTCAGCATGGAGACGCTGGGAAACGCTGGCCGCGGCTGCGGGTCATTGCTTCATCGGATCGGTGCCCGTTGGATCGGTGCCCGTTGGATCGGTATCCGTTCGATCGGTGTCTGTTTGATCCGTCGGGCTCCAGGTCGTCGGAATCACACTGGCCAACCACTGCGACCCGCGAAGGCTTCAGTGTTCACGCCAACGGCTGCCACGGACGGATGTGCACGGACGGCATGCACACGGATCAAGCCACCCGAAAACGTCGCAGCAAGGAGGAATTGACGATCACCGACAGCGAACTCAGGGCCATGGCCGCACCTGCGATCATCGGATTGAGCCAACCGAAGGCGGCGATCGGGATGCCGATCCCGTTATAGATAAACGCCCAGAACAGGTTCTGGCGGATCTTGCGCATCGTCGCCCGCGACAGTCCGATGGCCGTCACCACCTGCCGCACATCGTTGCCGATCAGGATGATGTCGCCAGCTTCCTTGGCCACATCCGAACCGGAGCCGATGGCGATGCCGACGTCGGCAGTGGCCAGGGCCGGGGCGTCATTGACGCCATCCCCCACCATCGCCACCTTCTGCCCCGTCAGCTGCAGCGACTTGATCGTTCCAGCCTTCTCGGCGGGCCGCACTTCGGCGATCACCTCGCTGATGCCCAGCTGCGCGGCAATGGCCTCCGCGGTGGTGCGGGAATCGCCGCTCAGCAGGATCACCCGCACGCCATGGCGACGCAGCTGGGCAACAGCCTGCTCGGCCTCAGGCCTGACCGTATCGGCCACGGCCAGCAGACCGAGAAGGCGCGTCGCCCGGCCCAGCAGCATCGACGTGCGTCCACCGAGCTCAAGGTCGCCCAGTTGTTGTTGCAGGGCTTCCGGCAGGTCGCCGATGAAGCGGGCGGCCAGGTGCCGGTTCCCCAGCCAGACCGGCTCTCCCCCCTGCATGGCGGTGAGGCCTTCGCCGACCCGGGCCTCGAAGTGGTCGATCGGCAGCAGATCGACGGCGTGCGTTGCCACCGCCGCGCCGATGGCCCCGGCCAGGGGATGCTCCGAGCCATGCTCCAGTGACCCTGCCAGTTGCAGCACGTCCCGCTCCGAACTGCCCGGCAGGGCGATCAGATCCGTGAGGATCGGCCGGCCCTGCGTGAGCGTGCCCGTCTTGTCGAAGACCACGGTGGTGAGCTGCTCGGCCCGCTCCAGCACGGCGCCGCTGCGGATCAGGATGCCCTGCTCGGCGGCCTTGCCCACTCCCCACCATCAGCGCCGCCGGGGTGGCGATGCCGAGGGCACAGGGGCAGGAGATCACCAGCACGGCAATGAAGGCCAGCAGTCCGCTGCTGAACTGGCCGGCCAGTGTCCAGATCCCGAATGCCGCGACGGCGATCAACACCACGGCAGGCACGAACCAGCCGGTGACCTGATCAGCCAGACGTTGCACGCTGGCGGTGCTGGCCTGAGCCTCTTCCACCAGGTGCACGATCTGGGCGAGGGCGGTGGCGGATCCCACCCGGGTGGCACGAAAACGCAGCACCCCCCGGCCATTCACGGTGCCACCGATCAGCTCGGCGCCCACGGACTTGGCCACCGGCAGAGATTCACCGGTGAGCAACGACTCATCCACCGAGCTGCTGCCTGCGGTCACGACCCCATCGGCGGGAATCTTCTCGCCCGGGCGCACCAGCACCTGCTCATCGATGGCGATGGTGTCGGCAGGAACGGTCGTCTCCAAGCCAGAGCGGATCACCGTGGCGGTGGCGGGCTGGAGATCGAGCAGCTTCCGCACCGCAGCCGAGGAGCGTTGCTTGATGCTTTCCTCCATGAACTTGCCCAGCAGCACAAAGGCAATCACCACCGCCGATACTTCGAAATAGACGTCGCGATCACTCACACCGACCGGCAGCCAGGTGGGCGCGAACACCACCACCACGCTGTAGAAGTAGGCCACGGAGGTGCCGAGGGCGATCAGCACGTCCATGTTGAGGGCGCGGCGCTTCAGGGCCGCCCATGCGCCGGCATAGAACGACCAGCCGCCGATGAATTGCACCGGCGTGGCGAGCACGAACAACCACCTCCCCCAGCTCATCCAGGGCAGAGCCGGCAACGGCACCCACGCCATCAAACTGATGCCTGCCGCCAGAGCAAGGAACGCCCCGGCTCGCAACAACGCCAGCGCCAACACCCCGCCGATCACCAAGCCAACGCGGCGACGCAGGACGCGCAATTCGCGGTCGGGATTCTGGAACGTCTGCAGACAACTCTGGCTGCAGAAGTAGTAGCTGCGGCCACTTCTCTGCGCCGAAAGAGCTGTGGCCTTCGGTACAACCATCCCGCAGATCGGATCTTTGGCCATTACCCCCGCTTCACCACCGATTGCGGGCAGGTGGCGGTTGTCTTGGTTGTGGTGCGGCCCGGGCGGATCGCTGGGTTGTGGCCTGAGCGTTGGCGAGTTCATCCTGGCCGCTTCAGATCCGTGGGGATGGCTATGGGTGGTCTAGGCACGATGTCGCGCAACGACCAACCCCGGCATCGCCATGGCGGTGCGAAAAACTCAGCCGTTGCATAGCCACCTGCAGCGGATGTGCAGCAGCAGGATCAGGTGATTCCGCCCTCAATCGCAGCAGGGCCTGAGGCCCAACGGGTGTGGCCGCCCTGGAGCTGGCTGGCGTGATGGCGTCGCGCCGCTTTCAGCTGACTGCCAGCCTGGGCACCGCTTGGATCCGGTCGCTTGCCCCTCGATTCCGCCACCCTTCAGTCCCTGCCGTGCACGCCAGCCGTGAGCGGCGTGCTCGAAACCCTCGCCTTCTTCCGTGATCCCGATTTCGCCCGCAAGCGCTTCGAGCGCTACGGGGATGTGTACGAAACCAGCCTGCTGGGGCAGCGCACCGTGTTCATCCGCGGCGACCAGGCGATCAGCGATCTGTTCGCCCAGGGTGACGCGGTCCAGGGCTGGTGGCCGGACAGTGTGCGGGAGCTGCTGGGGCCGTTGTCGCTGGCCAATCGCAATGGTGCGGATCACAAGGCTCGCCGGCGGGTGGTGGGGCAGCTGTTCGCGGCCGCTGCCCTGAAGCGCTACAGCCCGGCGATCGTGGCGCAGGTGGAGGTGCTCCACCAGGACCTGCTGGGTGCCCAGGCGCCGCTGGCCCTGGTGCCGCAGCTGCGGCGCTTCGCCTTCAGCGTGATCGCCAGCACCGTGCTGGGGCTCGATGCCGTCGATCGCGAGGCCCTGTTCATGGATTTCGAGATCTGGTGCCAGGGCCTCTTCTCCCTGCCGTTCGCCCTGCCCGGCAGCCCGTTCGCCCGCGCCCGTCAGGCCCGCAGGCGCCTGTTGCAGCGCCTGGGCGCCGTGCTTCAGAGCGCCCAGGCCGCCGCTGCTGCCGGAGCCCCCCTCAGCGCCGGCGGCCTCGATTTGCTGGCCGGAGGCCTCGATGAAGCCGGCCTCCCCCTCGCCGACGACGATGTGGCAGAGCAGTTGCTGCTGCTGCTGTTCGCCGGCTACGAAACCACCGCCTCCGCGCTCAGCTGCCTGCTGCTCACCCTGTTGCAACATCCCGCTGAGCTGGCCTGGCTGCGGGAGGAACTCGACGGCTTGCCCTGGCCACCGGCAGAAGGAGTGGCCGTGAGCGCCTACGACGCCTTGCGGGCGCCGCGCCTGGAGGCGGTGGTGAAGGAGGTGGTGCGGCTGACGCCGCCGGTGGGGGGGTTCTTTCGCCGCACCCGGGAGCCCATCGCCCTGGCGGGAGTGCGGGTGCCGGCGGATCGGGTGGTGCAGGTGAGCATCAGCGCCAGTCAGCGCCACGGCGCTGACCCTGAGGACCTGGCAACCTTTCGGCCCCAGCGGCAGCTGGAAGGGGCGGAACCGGTGACCCTGCTTCCGTTCGGCGGCGGTGAACGGGTGTGCCTGGGCAAGGCGCTGGCGGAACTGGAGATCCGGCTGCTGGCGGTGGGGCTGCTCAAGCAGCTGAGCCTTGCGCTGGAGCCCGATCAGGACCTCACACTCGTGGTGATCCCAAGCCCCACCCCGAAGGAGGGCCTGCGGGTGCGCGCCAGCCGCCGGGGAGCGGCAGGCCAGGCCATGGCGGGGCCCCCATCCACTGCCGACGCGCAGTCCTGAGGAGCAACGTCCCCGGAAAGGGCACCGCGGCAGGACAGGCGGAGGAGGTCGGCGGAAGGGGTGAGCGCCGCAGGATCTCGGCCGGCTGGGCACCCGCTCTGGTTCCGCAAGGCCGCCCGGGCGCAAAGGAGCTGGCGGAACAACCAGCAGCGCCCTTGAGGTACAACCTGCGGGGCCCCATCGCCGCCCAGAAGCGACATCTGTTCAAAATCCGAAACAGTCTGTTACAGTTCTCTCATCCCAAGCGAGAGCCCCATGGCCCAAGCCACCGCCACCGCCCCCAGCGCCCTTGACCGCGCCACCATTCGCGGCGCCACCGTCACCACCGAAGACGGCGGCCGCCTCAATGCCTTCGCCACCGAGCCCCGCATGGAAGTGGTGAGCGCCGAGAGCG
>Ga0164290_1000494_pt1 | contig 122254 bp, 133 predicted proteins | sample Micstemetagenome_FD_108782 | JGI IMG/M metagenome (GOLD analysis project Ga0164290, IMG submission 108782) | Contaminated culture microbial community from soil near Moab, Utah, USA - Microcoleus steenstrupii SON62 (Illumina Assembly) | ecosystem: Environmental > Terrestrial > Soil > Soil crust... | reverse complement strand
CCTCGCCGCGCGCGCCCTCGGTGATCAGGCAGCCGGCGCCGTAGATGCCGGTCGGGTGGAACTGGACGAACTCCATGTCCTGCAGCGGCAGGCCGGCGCGCAGGACCATGGCGTTGCCGTCGCCGGTGCAGGTGTGGGCCGAGGTGGCGCTGAAATAGGCGCGGCCGTATCCGCCGGTGGCGAGGATCACCATCTTGGCGCGGAAGCGGTGCATCACGCCGTCGTCGAGTTTCAGCGCCGTCACGCCGGTGCAGGCGCCGTCCTGCATGATCAGGTCGAGGGCGAAATATTCGACGAAGAACTCGACCTCGCGGCGCACCGACTGGCCGTACAGGGTGTGAAGAATGGCGTGGCCGGTGCGGTCGGCGGCGGCGCAGGTGCGCTGCACCGGGCCCTCGCCGAAATTGCGGGTCATGCCGCCGAAGGCGCGCTGGTAGATCTTGCCCTCGTCGGTGCGGCTGAAGGGCACGCCCCAGTGCTCAAGTTCATAGACGGCCTTGGGCGCGTTGCGGACCAGGTATTCGATGGCGTCCTGATCGCCCAGCCAGTCCGACCCCTTGACGGTGTCGTACATGTGCCACTGCCACGAATCCTCGCCCATGTTGCCGAGCGAGGCGGAGATGCCGCCCTGGGCCGCGACCGTGTGCGAGCGGGTCGGGAACACCTTGGTGACGCAGGCGACCTTCAGCCCCTGCTGGGCGGCGCCGAGGGCGGCGCGCAGGCCCGAGCCGCCCGCGCCGACGACGACGACGTCATAGGCGTGATCGACGAATTCATAAGCAGACATGCGCGGTCAGATCCCGAGGCCGGCGGGCAGCGGCGCCGAACCCAGCGCCAGCCGCACGATGAAGAAAACGCTCGCCGCCGCGAGCCCAAGACACACCAGACCGATGCCGCCGAGAAGCAGGCTCCGCGACAGCGGCTTGTGGATGTAGTCGTCGACGATGACCTTCAGCCCCATATTCATATGCCAGAGGCTGACCACGAGGGTGACGACCAGAAGGCCTGCGTTCACGGGCGAGCGGAACCAGTCCAGCGCGCCGCCATAGCCGGAGCCGGACAGGGTCCATGCGCTCCACAGGCCCCACAGGGTCAGGGGGATCAGAACGACCGACGACAGGCGCTCGGCCATCCATTCCGCGGCGCCGTGACGCTCGGAAACCTTGACGTTCTTCACATAGCGGGGAGACGAACTCACAGGACGACCTTTCCGCTGGCGAAGAGCGCGCCCCAGAAGGCGAGGACGATGACCAGGGCTGCAGCAAGGCTGACCCAGGTCCAGGTCTCGGCCGCCCTGGGCGTCAAGCCTTCGCCGAGGTCCCAGACCAGGTGCCGGAGACCGGCGGTGAAATGGTAGGCGGCGGCGCAGGTGACGCCGAACCAGACCAGCAGGCCGACCGGCGACCCCATGATCCCGGCATAGGCCGCATAGGCGTCGGCCCCGAAGGCGAGCGCCGCCAGCCAGGCGGCGACGAACAGGGCGCCGACGGACAGGGCTCCGGCCGCAAAGCGGTTCAGGATGGAGCCCAGCATGGTGATGTGGAAGCGCCAGACCTGAAGGTGCGGCGACAGCGGGCGAACGCGGCCGTTGGGCTGGACGACAAAACGGCCCGTCTGGTCGTCGGTCGGATCGTTGGAAGAGTCGCCCGGAAGGGGGGAGGTCGACATATTGCGAATGGTTCTCAGAAACCTGAGCGAATTCAGCCGCTCGAAACCGGTGATGCGGGTTTAGTCAGCGGGGCGGCGGGGGTCAACGAAGCGTAGGCGGCTGCGGCATCAGCGATCACGAATTCGCGGGCGAGGGGCGCCGGCTTTGTCATTCCTGTCCGTTCGCGCCAGTCTGTCGGACATGACCGGTCTCTTCGCCATCGCCTTTGCGGGCCTGCTGCTGCAGGAGCCCATGCCGCATCCCTCCACCCGCAGTGCGTATCAAGCCCCGGTGACAAGACCGTTCGAGCCCGGCCCCGGCTTCGCCCGCGAGCGGGCGCAGGGCGACGCCGAAGCGGAGATGAGCCGCAGGCCGCTGGAAAGGCCGGTTACGGTCGAGGCCTATGTCCGGTCCTATGAATTCACGCCCGGCGATATGGAGACGGCCTATGAGCAGGGCGTGACCTCCGCCGAACTTCGCGCGGATCAGAGCGCGGGCCCGCTCGACGGAGCATGGCGGGTCGTCGAGGCGGACGGCCGGTCGGGCTATGATCTGGTGCTGATCGATCCGGGCGTCGGGCCCGCCGAGGGCGGATGGCGCAAGGGAACCGCATGGGGCGCGGCGACGTCCGACGGCGCCATACTGACGCTGGAAGGCGCGGGCGGCCTGACCCTGGAACGGGCCGGCCAGGGGTGGCGCGGACGGCTGACGGTCGATGGCCAGACGCGGCCGGTGACGCTTATCCGCCCGAACTGAGCCGGATCCGCGACACCGCCGTCTGAAGGCGTTCGGCGCCATAGGCGGCCGCCGCGCCACGCCCCCAGACGGGGTCGGGCCAGAGACCGTCGTCGTGACGGCGGCCGACCACATGGACATGGAGCTGGGCCGTGACGTTGCCGAGCGCCGCGACGTTCAGCTTCTCCACCGGCCGTCCCGCCGCCTGACCCAGCCCCCGCACGACATCGCCGGCGCGGACGATCTCGTCCATCAGCATGACACGCTCGGCGGCGGCGAGATCCTCAAGCTCGTGCAGGCCGGCGCGGCGCGGGATCAGGATCAGCCACGGAAAGCGGGCGTCGTCCTGGAGGCGCAGCTGGCACAGGGGCCAGTCACAGGCGACGACGGAGCCGGCGTCGAAGGCCGGGTCGGCCCTGAAGGCGGCGGTCATCCGAGTTCAGTCCAGCGCATAGACCACGCAGGCCTGGTCGGTCAGTTCGCGCAGGGGCGGCTGAAGCGCCAGTCGCGCGGCCTCGATCTGGGCTTCGCTGGGAGCGCCGGCCCCGGGCGGCGGGGGCGGCGGGGGCGGAGGCGCAGGCGGCGGGGGCGGGGCGAAAGCCGGCTCCACGCGCCCGGCGAAACTCGCGTCCACGTCCGTCGCCAGTGAACCGCCCGATGAATACGACGGCCAGCCGGCAAGCACATCGGTCTGGCAGGCGCGGCCCGTGGGATCGATGACCCGGACGCCGCCAAGGCTTCCGCCGGCGTTGGAAGCGGCTTCGCGGGCCCGGCGCGCGGCGTCCTTCACGGCTTCGCCCTGGAGCCAGGATTTGGTGGCGTTGTCGGGCTGAAGGTTGAACCAGACCTGGCCGATGGAGGTGGGCTGGGACGCCACCACGGTGGCGTAGACCCGTTCGAGGACGGCGACGTCACGGACGGTGACGGTAACCGTGGCGTCCGCCTGATAGCGTTCAATCCGGTCCGAGCGCACGTTGTCGCGCAGCACCCCGGACTCGTCCCGGTACTGGTCATAGAGGGGACGGGTGGTGAGGGTCGTCTCCACGCGGACCTTGTCGACGCCATAGGCGGCGAGCGCCTGACTCAGGGCGCGGATCTGGTCGGCGGCCTTGCGTGAGGCTTCCGCGGCGCTGCGATCGATGGACTGGAAGGTCGCGCTGAAACCGGACCGGTTGGCGGGGATCTCGGTGCGAACATAGCCGAGGGAGGCGATAACCGGATCCCGCATCCACCAGGGCGCCGGGACGTAGCGCTCGCCGATGGTCGCCGGCGGGGTCTGGGCGGCGACGCCCACAGGTACAGCGGCCGAGGCGGCGATCAACAGGATGGCGGTCAGCCGACGCATGCGAATTCTCCATTGTCCCCATGACCTTGCCGTCACGCGCGCCGGCCGTAAAGCGGCCACGGACCGGAAGCCGGCTATAGGCGCTATAGAAATAATCTATCGAATAAAGGCCTGTCCAATCATTGACTTTGTGCAGCGCACAGGCCATTTCGCAGTTGCGGCGCCCTCCCCGGCGCAAACCCTTTCAGACACTTTCAGGAGCACCCGCCATGCTGGGCGTTGGACAAACACTGCCGGACTTCAAGATCATCGGCGTCAAGCCGGGCTTCAACAGCCACGAGGAAAATGGTGTCTCGGCCTTCGAGCCGATCACCAAGGACAGCTTCGAGGGCAAGTGGAAGGTGATCTTCTTCTACCCGAAGGACTTCACCTTCGTGTGCCCGACCGAGATCGCCGAATTCGCCTCGCTGGCGCGCGATTTCGACGACCGCGACACCGTCGTGCTGGGCGGTTCGACCGACAATGAGTTCGTCAAACTGGCCTGGCGTCGTGATCACGCCGACCTGTCGAAGCTGCCGATCTGGCAGTTCGCCGACAACGGCGGCAAATTCGCCCGCGACCTGGGCGTCCTGGACGAAGCCGAGGGCGTCGCCCTGCGCGCCACCTTCGTGGTCGATCCCCACAACGTCGTGCAACACGTCTATGTCACCAACCTGAACGTTGGCCGCGCGCCCGCCGACACCCTGCGTGTCGTCGACGCCCTGCAGACCGACGAACTGTGCGCCTGCAACCGCCCGGTGGGCGGCGAAACCCTCGCGGCGTAAAGCAACGTCAGCGTCTTCTGACAGGCGGCGGCGCAAGCCGCCGCCTGTTTTGTTTCCGGACTGTTTTCGAGGACCTTCCCCATGTCGATCGATAGCCTGCGCGACCTCATTCCCGCCTACGCCAAGGACATCTCCCTGAACCTCGGTTCGCTGGCGTCGGAGACGGTGCTGAACGACCAGCAGAAATGGGGGACCTTCCTCGCCTCGGCCCACGCTGTCGGCGTCGCGCCCGTCGTGAAGGCGATCGAGGCGCAGGCCGCGACCGTCCTGTCTCCCGAGGCGATGAGCGCGGCCAAATCCGCCGCCGCCATCATGGGCATGAACAACATCTACTACCGGTCGCTGCACCTGATGAAGAACCAGGAATACACGACCATCCCCGCCCGCCTGCGCATGAACGTCATCGCCAATCCGGGCGTCGACAAGATGGATTTCGAGCTGTGGTCGACGGCGGTCTCGGCGATCAACGGCTGCGGCGCCTGTCTGGACGCCCATGAGAGCGAGCTGCGCAAACACGGCGTGCCCGCGACCCAGGTCCAGGCGGCGCTTCGCATCGGCGCCGTGGTGCACGCCGTCAGCCGGATCGTCGCGTCAGAAGCGGCGCTGGCGGCCTGACCCTACTGCGTCGGTGACGGGACCGCCGCCCCCGGGCTCCCGCCGAGATGGCTGACGAGACGGCCGAACTGAACGCCCAGCACCTGATCTACGGGGTCGGCCCAGGTCGCCGTCTCGTGTCCCCGGACGGTGTAGGTCAGCCGGACCATCGAACTACCGTCCGTCTGCGGGACAGCCTCGAGCATCAGGATTGCGTCCGACGTCAGCCCCTGAAGCGGGCCGAGCGCGCCCTGGATCCGGACGGTCTGGCTGGGGCCGTGAGGCCAGGCGGCGATGACCCGTCCGTGCTCGATCCCGTCGGAACCGCGGCGCTCGCAAAAGCATGCGCCCGGTTCGAGCGCAAACGAGAGATTGGCTGCATCTCCGGTGTAGGTGTGCGCCGGATCCCACCACCGGGGCAGGGCGCCGAACGCCTTGTAGGCGTCGGACGCCGACGGACGGACGATCGCTTCATGCACGATGTTGAATCCATCGGAGTACCGGCGGCTGACCTCGGCCGAGGTCGGACCCGCCAGTCCGCTCAACAAAACCCCGGCGGCGATCGTCGCTCTGGCGAAGCTCATGGTCCTGTCCTCCGGCAGTGATGGGGCGGCGGATCGGCCGCGACGTCAAGTGCTGAAGGACCGGCGCTGCGGCGATCAACTTTTCGGGCGCGGGGGCGCGATCGCTGCGGTCGGGGGCGTCCGCACGCCTTTTGGGGCTCAGGCCGGGCTGAAGGTCAGGGGCTCGCCCCAGAACTGCCCCACCAGATCCGACTGCGGTCCGGCCTTGCCGCTGGTCAGGAAGTCGCGGCGGCCTGAGCCGCCGAGATCATACTCGGGGTGTCGCTGGAAATAGCGGTCCAGGGCGTCGGCCACGGCGGTGGGCTGGTGGATCACCGGCGTGCCCGGCGGCAGGGCGGCGGCGAACAGATCGGCGACGATCTCATAGTGGGTGCAGCCGAGGATGGCCTGATCCGGATGACGGCCGATGCGGCGGCGCAGGGCGGCTACATGGTCGTCGACGACCACTTTCAACTCCTCGGCGGGCGCGCCGAGCTCGATCAGGCCGGCGAGACCGGGGCAGGCCTCGGAGAAGACGGCCAGATCCTCGCGCCGCTTGTCGATCTCGATCTCATAGACCCGGCTCATGGCGGTGGCGGCGGTGCAGAAGACGCCGGTGACGTCGATGGCCTCGATCTTTTCCCCCCGCCGCTCGGCCTCATAGGCCCAAGGCAGGCCGGTGGCGGCCTCGATCGTCGGGACGATGATGCCCAGCACATTGATCGGCCGCCCGTGGCGCGCCCGCGCCTCGGGCACCCAGGACTGCTGCAGGCGGCGCAGGGCGATGGCGCTCGCGGTGTTGCAGGCCAGGACGATGACATTGGCCCCGGCCTCGAACAGCCGCTCACAGCCGGCGCGGGTCAGGTCGACGATCTCCTCGCCGCCGCGCCCGCCGTAGGGGGCGTTCGCCTGATCGGCGAGATAGACGAAATCCCGGTCGGGGAACCGCCGGGTGAGTTCGCGGTGGACCGTGAGTCCCCCCACGCCGGAGTCGAAAACGCCAATCGCCATGGCGCGGCCTTTAGACGCGCGGCCGCCCCCCGTCCACCGAGGAAGATTACGGCCCGTTCATGTGACAGTCAGGGCGGGAAGAGCCTAGGTTCCCCCAAACGCACCCATGGACGGAGTTTATCCCATGCACAGACGCCAGCTTCTTGTCGCCGGAGGCAGCCTTCTGGCGCTCTCGGCCTGCGCCTCGAACGGCATGCCCGTCACCGGAGGCACTCCGGCCGCAACCCTGGCGGCCGACGCCGCGGCGGCTCGCGCGGTGCTGCCCGCGCAGACACCGCGCGCCGAACTGCTCCAGACCTGGATGGGGCCCTACAACGGCGTGCCGCCGTGGGACCGCGTGACGCCCGCGAAACTGAAGGCGGCCATGCTCGAGGGCATCGACCTCCAGCGCGCCGAAATCGAAGCCATCGCCAACAACCCCGAGCCGCCGACCTTCGCAAACACCATGGTCGCCCTGCAGATGGCGGGCGAGCCGCTGGACCGCGCCGGCGCCATCTATGGCGTGATGACGTCGAACATCGGCTCCGACGACTACAATGCGGTCGACACGGAACTGTCGCCGCTGCTGTCGGCGGCCGGCGACGAGATCACCTTCAATGAGCGGCTGTTCGCCCGCATCCGGGCTGTGGCCGACGGCGCCGCGGCGGCGGGTTTGACGGCCGAACAGACGCGGGTGGCGACGCGCAGCCGCGACTCCTTCATCCGCAACGGCGCCGCGCTGGACGCCGCCGGCAAGGCCGAGCTGGGCCGGATCAACACCGCCCTGTCGAACGCCTTCACCAGCTTCGGCCAGAAGGTCGTGGCCGACGAGAACGCCTGGACGGTCATCCCGACCGAGGCCGGCGTCGCCGGCCTGCCGGCCTCGAACAAGGCCGCCGCAGCCGCTGCGGCGCGGTCGCGCAATGTGCGCGGCTGGGCCATCGTCAACACCCGTTCCAGCGTCGACCCCTTCCTGAGCTTCGGCGACGACCGCGCCATGCGCGAGGTCGTGTGGCGCAAATTCGTCAACCGCGGCGACAACGGCGACGCCAACGACACCAATGCGACCATCGCCGAGATCGTGCGCCTGCGGGCCGAACGCTCGCGGCTGCTGGGCTTCGCCAATCACGCCGAATGGCGGATGCAGGACACAATGGCGAGGACGCCGGCCGCGGCCATGGACCTGATGAACCGGGTGTGGGCGCCGGCCAAGGCGCGTGTCGTGGAAGAGGTGGCCGACATGCGCGCCATCGCCGGTCACGAGATCGAACCGTGGGACTACCTCTACTATGCCGAGAAGGTCCGGAAGCTGAAATACGATCTCGATCAGAACGAGCTGAAGCCGTATTTCGAGCTGAACAACGTCAAGCGCGGCGCCTTCCACATGGCGGGCCGGCTGTACGGGTTCGACTTCACGCCCGTTCCGCGGGGGACCGTGCCGACCTTCCATCCGGACGTCGAGGTGTTCGAGGTCACCAACAAGTCCGACGGCAGCCACGTCGGCCTGTTCTACTCGGACGACTTCTCGCGCCCCGGCAAACGCTCGGGCGCCTGGGCCACCAGCTACCGCAGCTATTCGACCTATGACGGCGTCAAGAACGTGCTGTCGTCGAACAACAACAACTTCACCAAGGCCGAGGGCGGCGAGCCGATCCTGATCTCGCTGGACGACGCCGAGACCCTGTTCCACGAGTTCGGCCACGCCCTGCATTCGCTGTCGGCCGCCTACACCTATCCGGCCCTGGGCGGCACGCCGCGAGACTACGTCGAATATCCGTCGCAGGTGCATGAGCACTGGGTGCTGAGCCGGCCGATCCTGGACGGCTTCATGCGCCACTACCAGACCGGCGAGGCCATGCCGCAGGCGTTGGTGGACAAGGTCGAGGCCGCGGCCACCTTCAACCAAGGCTATGCCACGGTCAGCTATCTGTCCTCGGCCCTGGTCGATATGGACCTGCACACCCGGGCCACGCCGCCGACCGACATCGACGCCTTCGAACGCGAAAGCCTGGCGCGCCTCGGCATGCCGAAGGAGATCGTGATGCGGCACCGCCTGCCGCAGTTCAATCACCTGTTCACCTCGGACGCCTATTCGGCCGGGTACTACTCCTACCTCTGGTCAGAGGTGATGGACGCCGACACCTGGGCCTATTTCGAGGAGTCGGGCGACGTCTTCAATCCGGACATCGCGGCCCGCTACAAGGCCATCATCCTGGCCGAAGGCAACACCACGGACCGCGCCGAAGCCTATCGCCGCTTCCGAGGCCGGAATCCGGATGTCACGGCCCTGCTGAAGGTGCGCGGCTTCCCGACGTCCTGACGGGTTTCTGTCCGACTTGAGCCATGAGGCCGGTGGAGCGATCCGCCGGCCTCTTCCTTTGGCGGTTCACGCCAGCCAGGCGGGGGCCGTCTGGGCGAGAATGCGGTCGCCCCGACGGGCCCGGGCGTAGTCGTCCTGACGGGCGGTCGGCAGGGCGCGCACGGCTTCCTGCTGCACCCGGCGGACGCAGTTGTCGTTGACGAGGGCGCGCGGGCCGATGACGCAGACGGTGCGGGCGGCCGCGGCGGCGCGGGCGTCGAAGGTCCGGGCGCCGGCGACGCTGGACAGGTCGAGGTCGGCGAAGGGCACGCGCACCTCCTGGGCTGCGGCAGGCGCAGCGTAGAGGAGGGCGGCGGCGGTGAGAGCAAGAACGGTTCCGGTCATCGGATCATCTCCAGTCGCGGGATTGCGACGACAAGGCAGATGAGGGGCTGGTGTGACGATCACCAGACCAGAACCGTTATAATCAGGTGACTTCAGGGCGAGAACTGCTCCGCTATGAACAAGTCTTACTTATGCCTGTCAGGTCACGATGGGCAGGCGGCTGAGGGCGTAGTCGACCTGCACGGCCCCGGGCAGCTGGCGCACGGCCTCGCTGCGCACCGTCGCGTGACAGAAGGCGCGGTCTGTGATGCGGCTGCCGGGGCGCTTCACCCCGCGGCACATCTGACGGGCGGCGGCCGAGACCCGGGCGTCGAAGACGTCGGCGCCGGCGGCGCTGGACATGTCCAGGTCGCCCCAGGGAATGCGGACGTCCTGTGCCGAGGCCGCGCCCGCGGCGAGCGTGACAGCAATGGCGGCGGCGAGAGAAGTGAAGGTTTTCATGGCGGTCTCCTGCGGAGAGCTGCGTCGCTCATGAGCGGCGACGAGCAGGAGGTACGGCTGTGCTGTTGCAGCCGCGTGTGCCATCCGCGGCGGAATCAAGACAGCAGGTGAATTCGCGGAAAGCTGAACAGCGATCAGACGACAGGGCGTCAGCCTTGTCTTCGCCGCCCTTTTCCGCCATAAGCCGCCGCTTCCGACGCAAGTGAACCTCGCGTCTCCACCTGCACGACCCCGGTTCCGACCGGACGAGGCAGGCGAGAACCCTCCGCCGACGTGATCGTCGCCGGAGGCGATTTCGCTATGGAGACCGCCTCACCCGTCGCAACGAGGTTGTGAATGTTCGAGGCTCTGAACGAGCGGCTGACAGGCGTCTTCGACCGGATCACCGGGCGCGGCGCCCTGTCCGAAAAGGACGTCTCCGAGGCGATGCGCGAGGTCCGCGTGGCGCTGCTCGAGGCCGACGTCGCCCTGCCCGTCGTCAAGGACTTCATCGCCTTCGCCACCGAGCGCGCCACCGGCGAGGACGTCATCCGTTCGGTCAAGCCGGCTGATCAGGTGGTCAAGATCGTCTATGACGGCCTGGTCGAGATGCTGGGCGGCGAGGAGCCGACCCCGATCAACCTGAACGCCACGCCGCCCGCCGTCATCCTGATGGCGGGCCTGCAGGGCTCGGGCAAGACCACGACCTCGGCCAAGCTGGCGCTGCGGCTGACCAAGTTCGATCGCAAGAAGGTCATGATGGCCTCGCTGGACACGCGTCGTCCGGCGGCCATGGAGCAGCTGCAGACGCTCGGCAAGCAGATCGAGGTCGCGACCCTGCCGATCGTGGCCGGCGAGAGCCCGATCCAGATCACCCGCCGCGCGCTGCAGTCGGCCAAGCTGCAGGGCTTCGACGTCCTGATCCTCGACACCGCCGGCCGGATCACCCTGGACGAAGCCCTGATGGCCGAGGTGGCCGAGGTGGCCGCCGTCGCCAAACCCGTCGAGACCCTGCTGGTCGCCGACAGCCTGACCGGTCAGGACGCGGTGCGCACCGCCAGGGCCTTCCACGACCGCCTGCCGCTGACCGGCCTGGTCCTGACCCGGGCCGACGGCGACGGGCGCGGCGGGGCCATGCTGTCGATGCGCGCCGTCACCGGCCTGCCGATCAAATACATCGGCGCGGGCGAGAAGGTCGACGCGCTGGAAGTGTTCGACGCCCGCCGCGTCGCCGGCCGCATCCTGGGTCAAGGGGACATCGTCGCCCTGGTCGAGAAGGCGTCGCAGGAGCTGGACGCCTCCAAGGCCGAGGCCATGGCGCGCAAGCTGGCCAAGGGCCAGTTCGACCTCAACGACCTCGCCGCCCAGCTGCAGCAGATGAAGCGGATGGGCGGTCTTCAGGGCATCATGGGCATGCTGCCCGGCGTCGCCAAGATGAAGAACCAGATGGCCGAGAGCGGCGTCGACGATCGGATGATCGCGCGTCAGGAAGCCATCATCTCCTCGATGACGAAGGTCGAGCGCAAGAAGCCCGACCTGCTCAACGCCAGCCGCAAGAAGCGCATCGCCAAAGGCGCCGGCGTCGAGGTCCAGGAGATCAACCGCCTGCTCAAACAGCACCGCCAGATGGCCGACATGGTCAAGTCCATGTCCAAGGGCGGCGGCAAGGGCATGAAGCAGATGGCCGCCATGATGGGCGGCCTCGGCGGCGGAATGGGGGGCGGCCCCGACATGGCCCGCCTCAAGGCGATGGGGGGCGGCCGCATGCCCGAGCCCAGCGCCGACGACATGAAAGCCCTCCAGGACCGCATCGCGGGTCTGGGCGGCGGACAACTTCCGGGGGGCCTTCCGGGTCTTCCGGGCTTTCCTCCCAAGAAATAATCCGACTTAACGAAAGAGACTGAAAATGTTGAAGATTCGTCTGGCCCGCGGCGGCGCCAAGAAGCGCCCCTACTATTACATCGTCGTTGCTGACAGCCACTCGCCGCGCGACGGCAAATTCATCGAGCGCGTCGGCACCTACAACCCGATGCTGCCGCGCGACGGCGAGCAGAAGCGCGTCACCCTGAAGACCGACCGGATCTCCGAGTGGCTCGCCAAGGGCGCCCAGCCGACCGACCGCGTCGCCCGCTTCCTGAGCCAGGACGAGGCCTTGGCGGACAAGGTCAAGTGGACCCAGTCGAACAATCCGAAGAAGGCCGAGCCGGGCAAGAAGGCCCAGGAACGCGCCGCCGAGCGCGCCCAGCGCGAAGCCGACCGCGCCGAAGCTGAAGCCGCCGCCAAGATTGAGGCCGCCGAAGCCGCCGTCCGCGCCAAGGAAGAAGCCAAGGCCGCCGCTGAAGCCGCGAAGAACGCTCCGGCGCCCGAGCCCGAAGTCGTCGCCGAGGAAGCCCCGGCCGAGGCCGCCGCTGAAGAGGCTCCGGCCGCTGAAGCTGAAGCCGTGACGGAAGAGGCTCCGGCCGAAGCCGCTGCAGAAGAGGCGCCGGCCGCCGAAGCGACCGAAGAAGAAAAGACCGAGGCCTGATCCGGTGATCCTTCTCCCCTCCGGGGGAGAAGGTGGCCGCCGTAGGCGGTCGGATGAGGGGGATGTCGGACGTGGAGCAGGACAGATGAGGGCGAGCGGTATCGAACAGCCCCCTCATCCGTCCCGCTTCGCCGTCCACCTTCTCCCCCGAGGGGAGAAGGACCAATGACCATCAACAGCAAACTCATTCTCGTCGGCCAGGTCGCCGGCGGGTTCGGGGTCAAGGGCGAGGTGCGGGTGACGGCCTGGACCGCCGAGCCGAAGACCCTGTTGTCCTGGGGGACGCTGCTGCGCGCCGACGGCTCGCCCGGGCTGACACTGACAGGCGGCCGCGCCGAGAAGTCTGCGATCGTCGGCCGGGCGAAGGAGATCGCCACCAAGGAGGAGGCCGACGCCCTGCGCGGCCTCAAGCTCTACGTCCCCCGCGACCGGCTGCCCGCGCCGGACGAGGACGAATTCTACCTCGCCGATCTGGTGGGCCTCGAAGCGCGCGATCCCGAAGACCTGGTCCTCGGCACGGTGAAGTCGGTTCAGAATTTCGGCGCCGACGACATGCTGGAGATCGCCCCGGCGACGGGCGGACCGACCTGGTACCTGCCCTTCACGCGCGACGCGGTGCCCGAACTGCACATCGCCGACGGCTGGCTGAGAGCCGTGAGGCCGAACGAGATCGGCGAGCGCGAACCGGACTGAACCGGCGCCGTTGCGGGGCGTTACGCGGTCTCACTTCATGGAAGGCGAGACGCATGGGTATCTTCAGTTCGATCTGGGACCGCATCCGGGGCCACCGCCCCAAGGCCGCGCCGACGGCTACGCCCCACGCGGCGCCCGCCGCCGCTCCGGCGGCAGCCCCGTCCGCCGCCGCGCCGGTCGACGTCGAGGCCGTGCTGGTCTCCATGGCCGAGCTGAAGGGCGAGGGCGCCGGCAACTGGCGCACCTCCATCGTCGATCTGCTGAAGCTGCTGGGCCTGGAATCCAGCCTCGATGCGCGCAAGGCACTGGCGCAGGAGCTGGGCGTCAACGCCGGCCCGCACGGCAGCGCCGAACAGAACATCGCCCTGTCCAAGGCGGTCTGGCGCAAGCTGGCCGAGAACGGCGGGCTGGTGCCGGACTCCCTCAGGGACTGAAGCGCGGCGTCGGCCATGCCCTCCAGCGTCATCCGGCAGTTCAGCTATGACGAACCGGGTCGTCGCCTGCGCGTAACCTTCACCTCGGGCGACGTCTACGACTATGTCGACGTGCCGCCCGAGGCGGCCTCCGGGCTCCGCGCCGCCTTTTCGAAGGGCCGGTTCTTCGCCACGCGTATCCGGGACTGCTACAGGTTCGAGCGGATCCGGATCGCCGCGCCCTGACGGGCGCCGGGAACAGGGGCCGGGAAAGGACGTTCGAACGCCATGCTCGATCATACCGGCATCGTGGTCACCGACCTGAAGTCCGCGCGCCGCTTCTATGACGCGGTCGCCGCCACGCTCGGCCTCGAGACCGCCGACAACGGCCCGGACGCCTTCCTGTTCGGCAAGAGCCGTGAGGAACCGATCCCGTATCTGTGGATCGGGACGCTGATCCCGTCCTACTGGGTGGAGGGCTCGCGGGCCGGCATCAACCAGATGCACGTCGCCTTCCGGGCTGACAGCAAGGCGATGGTCCAGGCCTTTTACGACGCCGCGCTCAAGGCCGGCGGCACGGACAACGGCGCGCCCGGCCCCCGCGAGGGCGCGATGGGCTACTACGGCGCCTTCGTGCTGGATCCGGACGGCAACAATATCGAGGCGGTCTATCGCGGGCCCGACGCGGAAGAGCCCTAGCCCTACCCCTCCTCGTCCGCCGCCATGCCCATCATGTGGAAGCCGGCGTCGACGTGGATGACCTCGCCCGTGGTCGAGAAGCCGAGGTCCGAACACAGCCACAGGGCGGCGCCGGCGACGCCCTCCATCGAGGTGTCCTCCTTCATCGCCGACATGGCCCGGCCCTGGCTGATCATGCCGCGGCCGCCCGAGATGCCGGCCAGCGACAGGGTGCGCATGGCCCCGGCCGAGATGGCGTTGCAGCGGATGCCGCGCGGGCCGAGGTCGCGGGCGATATAGCGGGTCGCCGCCTCCAGCGCCGCCTTGGCCACGCCCATGGTGTTGTAGTTGGGGATGGCCCGCTCGGAGCCGAGATAGGTCATGGTCACCAGCGAGCCGCCGTTGGGCATCAGTTTCGAGGCGCGTTTGGCCACGTCGACGAAGCTGAAGGCCGAGATGTTCATGGCCAGCAGGAAGCTGTCGCGGCTGGTGTTGTCGACGAAGCTGCCCTTCAGCTCGTCCTTGTTGGCGAAGGCCACGGAGTGGACGACGAAGTCGATCGTGCCAAAGGCCTTTTCCAGCTCGGCGAAGGCCTGGTCCATCGAGGCGTCGTCGGTGACGTCGGCCTGGATCAGCAGTTTGGCGCCGACGCTCTCGGCCAGCGGGCGCACGCGGCGCTCCAGCCCTTCGCCGAGGTAGGTGAAGGCCAGTTCGGCGCCCTGGGCCGCCAGTTGCGAGGCGATGCCCCAGGCGATGGAGTTCGAATTGGCCACCCCCATGATCAGGCCCTTCTTGCCCTTCATCAGGTCGCCCTTGGGCATGTTCCAGCCGCTCTCGCTCGCCGCCATGATCCGTCTCCTTTTGGGCCTGTTGCTCGCTGCTCGAGGCCGGTCTGATTGGCCTGAGGCCGTGGCAGAGGGTTAGCAGCGCCCGCTTTCGGGGGGAAGCGTCAGCCGGCGTCCTCCGCCTCGCGACGCCGCGTCAGGCGCTGCAGCAGGGGGGCGGCGGTGATCCCGTGCACCAGGATCGAGACGAGAATGATGAAGCCGACCACGGCCCAGAGCCGCTCGCTGTCGCCGAACTCGCCATGGTTCAGCCCATAGGCGAGGTAGTAGACGGAGCCGACGCCGCGAATGCCGAGAAAGGCCAGCAGCAGCCGCTCGCGCATCGGCTGGCACGAGCCGATCATGGCGATCATCCCGGCGAGCGGCCTCACCACGAACACCACGGCCAGACCGATCAGGGCGTCGGTCCAGGTCAGGGCGGCCAGCAGGCCGTTGGCCAGGGCGCCGCCGAACAGCACCAGCAGCAGCATCATCAGCAGGCGTTCGATCTGGTCCGAGAAGTCGTGCATCTCCTGATGGAAGTCGTGGTCCCGCTCCCAGGCCCGCAGGGTCAGGGCGCAGACGAAGACCGCCAGAAAGCCGTAGCCGTGCGCCAGCTCCGCCGCGGCATAGGCCAGCAGGGTCGCCGCCAGGCCCACCAGACCATCGCCGAAGCGCGCGGCCTCTTCACCGCGGCGGAAGACCAGACGCCCGAACGCGGCGCCGCACAGGACCCCGATGGCCAGGCCGGCCAGGAGCTTCCATCCGACCTTGATCGTCAACCAGTCGGCGAGGCCCTCCGTGGTGGCGAGACCTCCGGCGGCCGCAAGGATGGCGAGGTGGACGAAGGGGAAGGCCAGGGCGTCGTTGAGCCCCGCCTCCGAAGTCAGGCCGAAGCGCACCTCGTCCTCGTCGCCGGATTTCGGCGGGCCGACCTGCACATCCGCGGCCAGCACGGGATCGGTCGGCGCCATGGCGGCGCCGAGCAGCAGGGCCATGGCCAGGCTGAAGCCGAGGCCGGCGACGCCCAGCCAGGCCACGGCGACGATGGTCAGGGGCATGGCCACCGCCAGCAGCCGCCAGGTCGTGGACCAGCGCCGCCATCCCAGCGGCCGGTCCAGCTTCAGTCCCGCGCCCATCAGGCTGATGATGACCACCAGTTCGGTCAGCCGCTCGGTGGCCGTGTCCCAGGTCCGCGGGTCAGGATCAAAGGAGAGCAGGCCGGTGCTGAACACCAGCACCCCCAGGGCCACGCACAGGATGGCGAGGGTGAGCGGCAGAGGCTTCAGGCCGATCGGCGCCCAGGCGACCAGCAGAACCACCGCGCCGAGGCCGAACAGGAACAGGATGTATGGGTCGGGGGTCAGGCCGGTCTCCGGGCGTCGTGTTCGAGGGGGGGTTCCAAAGCCGGCAAACCCGGTCAGGATGCACGGAACGTCCAGCGGAGTCTTCGGATGCGTCTTCGGCTTCTCCTGTCCGCCCTGATCGTGTGCGGGATTGCGGTCCCGGGCGCCGTCCTGGCCCAGGGCGGGCCGCCGCCGTTGCGGGTCAAGGTGCTGCTGGCTTCCGATCCTCATCTGGATGCGGAGGCGCGGGCGAACCACGACGCCTTGCTGCGGGCCCTGTCGGCAGGCGGGCCGTCCGGTGGGTGGTTCGAGCTGCTGCCGACCGGGCTGGACCTCGCCGAATTCGAGCACTGCACGATTTCGGCCCAGGACGCCCGCACCTGCGCCAGCCGCCGGTTGGCCGAACAGGGGGCGAGCGGCGCGACGATCGTCGTCCTCGCCGGCGGCGACGGGGGAGGCGCGAGCTGGATCTGTGTCGGGACGGGCGCACGACCGACGTCGCCGGATCGGCAGGCCATTCGCTTCGACCTGAACGCCGGCCTCGACAGCGCGTCGCCGCTGCGCACGCCCTCGCGCGCGGCCGCGGCCGGCTGCATCACCGCCGCCGGCGCCGAGAGCGGCTGGTAGCGCCGGTCAGACCTTGCTGAGGATCAGTGTGCCGTTGGTGCCGCCGAATCCGAAGCTGTTCGACATGACGTGCTTCAGCTCGCCGTCGTGGCGTTCCCGCAGGATCGGCATCCCCTCGAACTCGGGGTCGAGGTTTTCGATGTGGGCGCTCTCGGCGGCGAAGCCGTGCTTCATCATCAGCAGGCAGTAGATCGCCTCCTGGGCCCCGGCGGCGCCCAACGAATGGCCGGTGAGCGATTTGGTGGAGGAGATCATCGGCAGGTCGTCGCCGAAGACGTTGCGGACCGCCCCCATCTCCTTGGAGTCGCCGACCGGCGTCGAGGTTCCGTGCGGGTTCAGATAGTCGATGCGCGGATTGCCCGCCATTTCCAGCGCGATCTTCATGCAGCGCTCGGCGCCCTCGCCGGAGGGGGCGACCATGTCGTAGCCGTCGGAGTTGGCGCCGTAGCCGGTGACCTCGGCATAGATGGTCGCGCCGCGCGCCACGGCGCGATCATACTCTTCCAGCACCACGATGCCGGCGCCGCCGGCGATGACGAAGCCGTCGCGGTCCTTGTCGTAGGCCCGGCTGGCCTTCGAGGGAGTTTCGTTGAAGTTGGAGGACATGGCGCCCATGGCGTCGAACATGTTCGACATGGACCAGTCGATGTCTTCCACGCCGCCGGCGAAGATCACGTCCTGCTTGCCCCAGGCGATCTGTTCGGCGGCCGCGCCGATGCAGTGGGCGCTGGTCGCGCAGGCCGAGGAGATCGAATAGTTGACGCCCTTGAGCTGGAACCAGGTGGCCAGCACGGCCGAGGGGCCCGACGCCATGGCCTTGGGCACGGCGAACGGCCCGATGCGCTTTGGCGAGGTCTTCTCGACCGTCGTGGCCGCGGCCTGGAGGATGATCTGGGTCGACGGACCGCCCTCGCCGACGATCACGCCGATGCGGTCAGACTGGATTTCCTCGGCGGTCATGCCGGAGTCCTTCAGCGCCTCCTCGAAGGCGATGTGGCCCCAGGCTGTGCCGTTGGCGAGGAAGCGGGCCGCGCGCCGGTCGACGTGCGGGGCCCAGTCCTCGGCTTTCACGCCCAGCGACGGCGGAGCCCAGACCTGGGACCGGAAGCCGTACTGGATGTGATCCGGCGCTGCGACGACTCCGGAACGCGCCTCGCGCAGGGAGGCGGAGACCTCGTCCTGGCCGGTGCCGATGGAGGAGACGATGCCCAGACCCGTGACGACCACACGCCGCATGAATGCTTCCTTCTTACCCTTCGCCGGGTCCGTGGAGCCGGCGTCTGTCGCGTTATGTCCACTCTCGGACTTATATTCTAGCCGCCGACGGGTTCCGCCGCATCCGTTGCGCCGAACAGGCCGACCCGCATGTCGGTCGCCGTATAGATAGGGACGCCGTCGGCTTCGAGAACCCCGTCGGCGATGCCCATCACCAGGCGGCGGTTGATGACGCGTTTCAGGTCGATCTTGTAGACGACCTTCCTGATGTCCGGCGTGACCTGGCCGGTGAATTTGACCTCGCCGACACCCAGCGCCCGGCCCTTTCCGGGGCCGCCGATCCATCCCAGGTAGAAGCCGACCAGCTGCCACATGGCGTCAAGGCCGAGGCAGCCGGGCATGACGGGATCGCCGATGAAGTGGCACTGGAAGAACCAGAGGTCGGGATGGATATCCAGCTCAGCCTCGACATAGCCCTTGCCGTGGGCGCCGCCGTCGTCGTTGATCTGCGTGATGCGGTCGAACATCAGCATCGGCGGAGCCGGGAGCTTGGCGTTGCCCGGACCGAACAGATCCCCCCTGCCCGCCGCCAGCAGGGCCTCGTAGTCATAGGACGAGGGGTTTTTGGACTGGCTCAAGGAGGCTCTCCCGCGGGTGTTGCGCCCGGGTTACACGAGCCGTCCCCGGGGCTCAACAATTTAGCGGGTCGGCCGAGGTCCGGGGCGGCTACCGGACCGGCGCAAAGCCGCCGCCGCCTGAACCTCGCCCATGGGAAGCGCCGGCGTCCGCCGGCCGACGCGGCGAAGGCCCAGGGAGCCCGGGCCGCGCAGGCGCCTCCGGGCGGCTCAGCCGCAGCCGTGGAGCGCAGTCCTGCCCGCCAGGGCCTGACTCCGGGCCCGTTCGAGCCGGGCGACCAGCCGGTCCTCGTCGAAAACTTCGACCCCGCGGCAGCTGCCATGCTGGTCCAGTTGGAAGAAAGCTTCAGAGGTCGCGGCGACGTCGTCCGCGCATTCGGAAAGGTCCATCGCCGGTATGGATCCGGACGGCGTATAGAAGAGGAACTGATAAAAACGCATGGTCCGGCCCTTTCACCGGGCCAGTAATGCATGTCGCGGCGGCCGTTTCTGTCGGGCCCGCGACTCTTCTGTTCATATTCGTGAACGGCTCACACGATCGTGAGCGGCGTGGCCGTCAGCGTCCCTGCCGCCCCCGTCCCGCAGGACGCGAAGCGCTGCACAGGGCGCGTTCCTGGCCGCCGAAGACTTCGCCCTGTTTGACGAAGCCTCGCAACCGGCGGACCCGAACCTCGCACCATCCCTCCTCGCATGCGTCGATGGAGGCCAGGGCGTGAGGGCTCAGCCGGGCGCGGACCTGCGCCGTGTCCGACCGTCCTGCGCGGATCGCAATCTCCGCGTCCGAGGCGTTCAGCACGCTGCGGCGGCTGGAGACCACGCTGCGGTGAACCCAGGCGAGGCCGCCCTCGGCGTCGCAGATCTTGCGCCACTCCGTCGTCTCGGCGACCACCTGCACCGGCAGGCCCGAGACGCGGTATTCCCACAGGATTCGATAGTCGAGACCGGGACCGAACCGGGCCCGCACCTCATCCGACTTCAGCGACAGCCAGCGCGGCACAGGCTGGCCGCTGGGCGTCGGCCGGCCGTCGGGCATGACCTGAGCCGCGCCGGCCAGAACGGCGGCGGCCAGGACGCCGCTGACGACGGCCAGTTTGCGGATGCGGGAGCGAGCCTTGCCAGACACAGGATGCGCCAATAAGCCGAAGCGATTGAAACCGAAGGCCGCCAATGTCCGCGCCCAAACTTAAGGTCGTGTTAACCAGACGGCTGCCGGACGCCGTCGAGACGCGTATGCGCGAACTGTTCGACGCCGAGCTGAACCTGACCGACACGCCGATGGACCGCGCCGCGCTTGAGGCGGCGGTGCGGCGGGCGGACGTCCTGGTCCCGACCATCACCGACACGATCGACGCCGGCCTGGTCGCCGCCGCCGGCGAGCAGTTGAGAATGATCGCCAATTTCGGCGCGGGCGTGGATCACATCGATGTCGACGCAGCCGTCGGCCGCGGCCTGATCGTGACCAATACGCCCGGCGTTCTGACCGAGGATACGGCGGATTTGACCATGGCCCTGATCCTGGCCGTCAGCCGCCGCATCGTCGAAGGCGCGCAGGTCGTGGCGGACGGGCGGTTCGAAGGCTGGACGCCGACCTGGATGACCGGACGCAAATTGTGGGGCAAGCGGCTGGGCGTCGTCGGCATGGGGCGGATCGGCCAGGCCCTCGCGAGGCGGGCCCGGGCGTTCGGAATGCAGGTTCACTACCACAACCGCAAACCCGTCCCGGCCATGATCGCCGAGGAACTGGGCGCAACCTACTGGGACGACCTGGACCAGATGCTGGCGCGGATGGACCTGATCTCGCTGAACTGTCCGGCGACCAGGGAGACCCACCACCTGCTGTCGGCGGAACGGCTCGCGCGGCTGCAGCCCCACGCCATACTGGTCAACACCGCCCGGGGCGAGCTCATCGACGAGGCCGCCCTGGCCGACGCCGTGGCCCGCCGCGCCATCGCCGGCGTGGGTCTGGACGTCTATGAGCATGAGCCGGCCATCCATCCCGGCCTGCTGGGCCACGCCCATGTCGTGCTGCTGCCGCACCTGGGCTCCGCCACCATTGAGGCGCGGCAGGACATGGGCGATCGCGTGATCGCCAATATCCAGACCTTCGCCAACGGCCACCGCCCGCCCGACCGGGTGATTCCCGCCATGCTCTGACGCGTTCCGCTTGACCGCCGGCCGAACCTTGGGTTGGTAGTCGGAACAGTAGCGCTTCGGGGGCGGCATCCATGACCAAAGGTTTGACCAGGGCGGCGCGAGCCGCCCTTTCGCGGCGCGGCATGCTGGTCGGAACGGCCGCGCTGGCGGGGATGGCCGCCTTGCCGCCCGGCGTGGCGCGCGCCCAGGGCGCGGCCTATCCGCTGGCGGAATTCTTCACACCGGCGAAGAGCGCGGGCGCCGGCCTGTCGCCGTCCGGGAACCGGATCGCCGTGGCCGAGAACCTCGGCACGGATGAGGCGTGGCGCAGCGCCATCGACTTTATCGACGCCGCCAATCCGGAGGGGCCGCGGCGTCGGGTCGAACTGGGTCCGGTCCAGATCAGCTTCATCGACTGGGCGAGCGACGACCGCCTTCTGGTCAGCGTTGTCCTGAAAGGCGAGACCGGGACGCGGACATTGCCCGGCTCCAACCGGCGCGTGCAGGGCGTGGAATATTATGTGCGCCGGACGGTTTCGGTGCATGCCACGACCGGCGAGGTCGTCCTGCTGTTCAATGATCAGCGCAATCGCCTGCGGGGCAGTTTCGACATGGGCCGGATCATCGACCTGCTGCCCAACGACCCCGACAGCATCCTGATGGCCGCGTGGGAGTCGGACGGGGTGATGGGGCTGCACCGGGTCAATGTGAACACCGGTTCGGCCACCCGGATCGAGCGGGGCGGGTCGGGCACCTATCACTGGCGGACCGTCGACGGCGTGGCTGTCCTGCGTCACGACATGAACAGCCGCGGCACGGTCGAGACCATCATGGTCCGGGCGCCGGGCGAGACCGAGTGGAGGATGGCGCGACGCACCCGGGTGCGTGAAGCCCCGGACTTTTCATGGGTCGGCGCGGGCGAGACGCCGGGCAAGGTGCTGGTCATCGCCCGCCTCGACGACGAGGATGTCCAGAGCGTCCGCGAGATGGATCTGGCGACGACGGCGCTCGGCCATCCGATGAACCCCCGCCCCGGCCGGGACGTCGCCTATGGCCTGCCGGACTCGGCCGGCAACTATCTGGGCGCGGCCTACTATGGCGAGCGGCTGGAGTATGATTTCGTCGATCCGGCGCTCGCGGCTCATCACCGGGCCCTCAACCGCTTCTTCGACAACACGTGCAATGTCCACTTCACGGACGTCGATCAGGCGCGGAACCGCTTCATCGCCTATGTCAACGGCCCCGCCGAGCCGGGCGCCTGGTTCTTCTACGACAAGGCCGCGCGGGCCATCGTCAATCTCGGCCAGTCGCGGGATCTTGACCCGGCCCGGCTGGGCGCGGGCGAGGTGCTGCAGGTCCAGACTCGCGACGGCGTGACCATCGAAGCCTATCTGACCGCGCCTCCGGGGGGGCGGCCCGGGCCTCTGGTGGTGCTGCCGCACGGGGGTCCGGAGGTGCGCGACACCGCGGCCTGGGACCGTCAGGTGCAGGTGCTGGCGGCGCAGGGCTGGTGGGTGCTGCGTCCGAATTTCCGCGGCTCCGGCGGCTATGGCCAAACCTTCGCCCGGCAGGGCTGGACCCGCTGGGGCGACCGCATGCAGGACGATATCGAGGACGCGGTCGCCCACGCGGTCGCCGCCCGCGGGCTGGACGGATCGAAGATCGGGATCATGGGCTCCAGCTACGGCGCCTACGCCGCCCTGATGGGGGCGGTCAAACGGCCGGACCTTTACAAGGCCGCGATCGGCGTCTGCGGCGTCTACGATCTCCCCGACGTTCTGGCCTGGGAAGACCGCACCGACGACAACCCCGGACAGCCCATCTACGAGTTCTGGACCAAACGCATCGGCGACCGGTCGACGATGGGGCCTGCGCTGGAGGCCGCCTCGCCCCGCCGCCGCGCCGGCGAGATAACCTGCCCGGTGCTCCTGGTGCACGGGGTCGACGACCCGGTCCTGCCGCTGATCCAGTCCCGCCGCATGCGCGACGCCCTGCGCGGCGCCGGCAAGTCGGTCGAGCTCATCGAGGTCGACGATGCGGGGCACGCGGACTGGGAAGACGCCAAGGAGCAGGAGCTGATGACCCGCTATGTCGCGCTGTTCCGTCAGGCCTTCGCATGACGCGGCCGTCCTCGCCCGGCCGGGCGCTGTCGCGACGCGGGCTTCTGGTCAGCGCAGGCGGGCTCGGGATCGCGGCCTCGGCCGGACCCGTGGCGGCGCGGCAGGCGCCACCCCACGCGCTGGCTGACTTCTACGCCAAAGACGGCGTGAGCGGAGTCGCCCTGTCGCCGTCGGGCGAACGGATCGCCATCATACGGGAGATCCACCAGGACGGCGCCCGGCGCGCGGTTCTGGACGTGCTGGACGCCGCCAATCCTTCGGCCCCGCCGAAACGCGCCGCCCTCGGCGACGTCGACTGCGAGACCATGGAATGGGCCAGCGATCAGCGCCTGCTGGTGCGGATCGCCCTCGGCGGACGACCCGTCACCGAGCGGACATCGGCCCGATCGCTGGGGTCGACGACCATGCCGGCCGTCGTCTCCCGGCGGATGGTGTCGATCGATCCGGACACCGGCGGCGCGGTCGTGCTGTTCGACAACGAACCGCAGCGGATGCGGACGACCCGCGACCTTGGGGTCATCGCCGACCTGCTGCACGATGATCCGGACCATGTGCTGATGATCGCGCCGACCCAGGCCCGCCGCATCAACGCCCTGTACAAGGTCAATGTCATGACCGGCCGCGCCGAGGAGTTCGAGCGGGGCGACTTCGACACGCTCGGCTGGGAAACGCGCCAGGGCGTTCCGGTGCTGCGCTATGATCTCAACAGCGCCGGCAACGCGTTCGAGATCATGGCCCGCGCGCCCGGAGAGCGGCAGTGGCGATTTGTTCGCCGGATGCGGATCGCCGGCGTACCCGACTTTGAATACATCTCGGCGACCGAAAGCGGAGATGTCATCCTGGTCTCGGCGAGGATCGAGGGCGAGGATGTCCAGTCGATCCGCGAGTTCAACCTGCGGACCGGCGTCTATGGCGCGCCCCTCGCCGCGCGGTCCGGCGCCGACGTCGCCGGCGGCCTGACCGACGACCGCGGGACCTATCTGGGCGCGGCCTACTGGAACGATCGCCTGGAATACGATTTCACGAGCCCGGAGCTGGCCCCGCACCATCGCGCCATGAACCGGTTCTTCGACAACCGGTGCAACGTCCGTCTGGTCGACATCGACCGGACCCACAACCGCTTCCTGTCCTTCGTCAGCGGCCCGAGCGAGCCCGGCGCCTGGTACCTGTACGACCGCGCCGCGCGCAGCTTCGTCAACCTGACCCCGCGCACGGCCCTGCAGACGGAGCGGCTGGGCCAGGCCGAGGCTCTGGACGTGACGACGCGGGACGGCGCCACGATCCGCGCCTATCTGACCGCGCCTCCCGGCGGGGCGCCGGGCCCCCTGATCGTCATGCCGCACGGCGGGCCGGAAATCCGCGATGTCATGGACTGGAACCGCACCGTCCAGGCGCTGGCGGCGCAGGGCTGGTGGGTGCTGCAGCCGAATTTCCGGGGGTCAGGGGGCTACGGCCTCGCCTTCGCCGGAGAGGGCTGGGGCCGTTGGGGCGACCGGATGCAGGAGGACATCGAGGACGCCGTCGGGCATGCGATCCGGACACGGGGTCTCGACGCCGGCAAGGTCGCCATCATGGGGATCAGCTATGGCGGCTACGCGGCCCTGATGGGCGCCGTGCGCCGGCCGGACCTGTACAAGGCGGCGATCTCGATCTGCGGCGTGGGCGACCTGCCCGAGATGCTGGCCTATGAGCGCCGTGACGACGGGTCGCCGGAAAATGAGGTCTACCGCTTCTGGTCGACCCGCCTCGGGACCGACGAGGCCGCCCTGGCGCAGGCCTCGCCGCGTCGGCGCGCCGCCGAGATCGCCTGCCCGGTCATGCTGGTCCACGGCGCCGGGGACGGGGTCGTCCCCGTGTTCCAGTCGCGCCGCATGAAGGAGGCGCTGGATCGTGCAGGAAAGTCCGTCGACTACGTCGAGGTTCGCGGCGCCGGCCACGCGGACTGGGAAGACGGCGTCGAACTCGACCTTATGACCCAGTATATCGAGCTCTTCCGCCGGGTGTTCGCCCCGGTCTAGGCGCAGACCGGGCAGCCGGGGTCGGCTGCAACGCCGACCGTCCGGGCGGTTCCGGCGAGGCCGTCGTAGATCAGCAGGCGCCCCTCCAGAGGCGATCCCGCCCCGGCGAGCAGCTTGATCGCCTCAAGCGCGGCCATCGACCCGACGACGCCGGCCAGGGCCCCGATTACCCCGACGCGGGCGCAGGTCTCCGCATCGGGCGGAGCGGCGGGTACAAGGCAGCGATAACAGGGCCGTCCCGTGAAGACGGAGACCTGGCCGCTCCACCTGCCCAGCGCGCCTGAGACCAGCGGCACGCGCCCCGCGACGCAGGCGGCGTTGACCGCGAACCGGGTGGTGAAATCGTCTGTCCCGTCGATGACGATGTCGCAGCCGCCGACCAGCGCCGCGGCCGAGGCGGCGGTCAGCCGTTGGGCGACCGGCTCGATCCGGACATGAGGGTTGAGCGCCGTCAGGGCCTCGGCGCCGGCCTCGACCTTGGGGCGGCCGATATCGGCCGTATCGAAGGCGATCTGACGCTGCAGATTGGACAGGGCGACCGTGTCATCGTCGATCAGTCGCAGCGTTCCGACACCCGCCGCGGCGAGATACAGGGCCGCGGGGGCGCCGACGCCGCCCAGCCCGACCAGCCCCACGCGAGCAGCCTGCAGCCGCTGCTGCCCTGGCCCGCCGACCTCGGCCAGCACGAGGTGGCGGGCGTAGCGTTCGATTTCATCGTCGGAGAAGGTCACCGCCCCAGTTAGGGCGTGCGGGCCGCGCCGTCCACGCCGTCAGGCGGCCTTGCGGATATCCAGGAGGGCTTCGGCTTCGTTTGCGGTGAGGCGCGAGATGCACGGCAGGCCGATCCGCTCCAGCAGGGTGGCGGGATCGCCGCACAGGCACATCGGCTCGTGCAGGCGGCGTTCGGCGATCGGCATGTCGGACAGGATGCGCACGCCGGTATGGCGCGGGTCGGCGATGATGCGGCGCATCAGCCGGTCCAGATCAGCGCGTTCGCCCTCCAGCGCCTGCAGGATATGGCCTTGATGGAACATGAGGCAGCCCGACACCCGGTCGCGCCGGTTGTTGCGGTCGGACTCGCCCAGGATCTGGGCGATCGACAGGGTCGAGACGCCCGTCGCGCCAACGGCTTCGCTGGCGTATATGACGCGATGAAGCACGACGGCTCCCTTGTATGGCGATTTCCGGGGTACAATTTAACGATGTAACGGTTTACATCGGCGAGATTGTGGCCGAGCGTTGCCGTTGAATTCGCTTCAGAACCGGCTTGCCGGGCCGCATTTCGGTCTCCATCTGAAACGGATGATGAATCCGACCTCCAACTTCCCCGACTGGCACGGCACCACCATTCTGGCGGTGCGCAGGAACGGCCGGACGGTCATCGCCGGCGACGGCCAGGTCTCGATGGGCCCGACCATCGTCAAGGGCGCGGCGCGCAAGGTGCGGGTGCTGGCGGGCGGCAAGGTGCTGGCGGGGTTCGCCGGCGCCACGGCCGACGCCTTCACCCTGATCGAGCGGCTGGAAGCCAAGCTGGAACAGTATCCGGATCAGCTGGCCCGGGCGTGCGTGGACCTCGCCAAGGACTGGCGCACAGACCGCTATCTGCGCCGGCTGGAGGCCATGCTGCTGGTGGCGGACAGCAGCTCCATTTTCACCGTCACCGGCGTCGGCGACGTGCTGGAGCCGGAGCATGGCGTGGCCGCCGTCGGCTCGGGCGGCAATTTCGCCCTTTCGGCGGCCCGCGCGCTGCTGGACCATTCCGACATGGGGGCCGAGGAGATCGCCCGAAAAGCCATGGCCATCGCGGCGGACATCTGCGTCTACACGAATGGCAATCTTACGGTTGAGGCCTTGGGATGATTTGTGGTTGTGATATGACCGCTGAGGCCGGGTTCGTCACAAAGATCACCAAGGGTGCACGAAGGACACAAAGGGTCCGGGGCCCTACCATCGGCGACCGAGGGCGTCGGCCGCGCGGTGTTGAACGCGGCCTTTACGGTGCACAAAACCCTGGGTCCAGGCCTTCTCGAGTCTGTCTATGAAGCCTGTCTCGCCGAAGAGTTGCGGCAGGCCGGATTAGCGGTCGAGCGTCAGGCGGCGATACCCATCACCTACGGCGCCGTTCGGATGGATGTTGGCTATCGCCTCGATCTTCTGGTCGAAGGGGCTGTGGTGGTGGAGGTCAAATCGATCGACGCTCTGGCGTCGATCGATACGGCCCAGGTCCTGACCTATCTGCGCTTCTCCGGGGCACGTCTCGGCTACCTGATCAACTTCAACACCATCATGCTCAAAAATGGCCTGCGGCGCCTCGTGCTTTGACTGCTTCGTGTCCTTTGTGGCCTTCTTCGTGTCCTTCGTGATGAACAACCCTCCCCAAGACCGGGGCGCCGCCCCATCTGCATCCCATGACCGACCTCTCTCCCCGCGAAATCGTCTCCGAACTCGATCGTTTCATCGTCGGCCAGGACGACGCCAAGCGCGCCGTCGCCGTGGCGCTGAGAAACCGCTGGCGGCGCAAGCGCGTCGCTGACGACCTGCGCGACGAGGTGACGCCGAAGAACATCCTGATGATCGGCCCCACGGGCGTCGGCAAGACGGAGATCGCGCGCCGCCTGGCGAAGCTGGCCGGCTCGCCCTTCCTCAAGATCGAGGCGACCAAATTCACCGAGGTCGGCTATGTCGGCCGCGATGTCGATTCGATCATGCGCGATCTGGTCGAGGCGGCGCTGGTGATGGTGCGCGACAAGCGGCGGACCGGGGTCAAGGCGAAGGCGGAGGCCGCGGCCGAGGAGCGGATTCTCGACGCCCTCGTCGGACCAGGGTCGCAACCGGCCACGCGCGAGAGCTTCCGCAAGCGGCTGCGCGCCGGCGAGATGGACGACAAGGAGATCGAGCTCCAGCTCGCCGACACGACGCCGCCGATGCAGGGGCTGGACCTTCCCGGCGGCGGCAATGTCGGCATGATCAATCTGTCCGAAATGCTGGGCAAGCTGGGCGGCGGACGCACGAAGACGGTCAAGCTCGCCGTGCGCGACGCCCTCGGGCCCCTGACCACCGAAGAGAGCGACAAGCTGCTGGATCAGGAGAGCCTGACCACCGAGGCGCTGCAGCTGGCCGAAAACGAGGGCATCGTCTTCATCGACGAGATCGACAAGGTCGCCGCCCGGTCCGAGGCGCGGGGCGGCGACGTGTCCCGCGAAGGCGTGCAGCGCGACCTGCTGCCGCTGATCGAGGGCACTACCGTGTCGACGAAATACGGTCCGGTGAAGTCCGACCATGTGCTGTTCATCGCCTCGGGCGCCTTCCACGTCGCCAAGCCGTCGGACCTGCTGCCCGAACTGCAGGGCCGGCTGCCGATCCGGGTCGAGCTGAAGGCCCTGACGCGCGACGACTTCGTGCGCATCCTGACGGAGCCGGAAGCGAACCTGATCCGCCAGAACCAGGCCCTTCTGGCGACCGAGGACGTCACCCTGACCTTCACCCCCGATGCGGTCGAGGCCCTCGCAGACGCGGCCGTGGCGGCCAACAGCGCGGTCGAGAACATCGGCGCCCGGCGGCTGGTGACGGTGCTGGAGCGGGTGCTGGAGGAGACCAGTTTCAGGGCCTCGGACCTGTCCGGCCAGACCGTCGCCTTCGACGGGCAGCGGGTGCGGGATCTGGTGGCCGAGCTGGCCCGGGATGCGGATCTGAGCCGGTTTATCCTCTAGCCGGGCAACCCTGCGGGCGGATCGACCGTATCTTGGCCGACGCCGACCCGAAGGACGCCCCGATGACGATGATCCGAACCGCCCTGATCGCCGCCGCCCTGTCGGCCGGCGCCGCCCCGGTATCCGCCCAGTCGCGGCCGGTCGTCCTGGACCAGTTCGACGGCCGCTGGTTCGAGATCGCCCGCAGCCCGAACGACGCGCAGAAGGACTGCCGCCGGGCCCAGATCGACTTCAACCCGCAGGACCGGCCGAACCGCTATTCAATCATCGTGGCCTGCACCCGGCGGGCCGACGGGGTGGTGGAGACGCTGCGGGCCAACGCCCGCGTCATCGACCCGGGAACCAACCAGCGCTTCCGCTTCACCCTGACCGGTCTCCTGGGCGTCGGCGGGCTGGCGGGCCAGAACTATCGCGTTTGGGACCACGCGCCCGACTACAGCTGGGCGATCATGGCCTTGCCGGACCGGTCCGACTGGTGGGTCTGGCATCGCAGCCAGAGCCCCTCCGAAGCCGAGCGCGCCCGGCTGATCGCCCGCGCCCGCGCCATCGGCCTCAACACCGGGACCGTGGTCCATACCGGGCGATAGGCGGGTCGCCAGCGGACCCTGTGCGGCCGCCGCAAGGTTCATCACGAAGGACGCCAAGGAGGCGCGAAGGACAGGAAGGGACCGGCGCTGCGTCCGGCGGCGAGCCTGCCCGATCGCGGCTTCGCGGCCATGAATCGATCGACGCCAGGCGTCCATCCGGAGCCATGGCGTTGTCCATCCAAACGGAACCCCTGGCCTCCTTCGTGAAGCCCTCGTGCCCTTCGTGATGAACCAGCAACGCCAGACGGGCTTGACGGGCGCGCCGAAAGCCGCGCAGAACCCGGCTTGAAATCGGAACATATGCCGAACATAAAGGCGGCATGGCCGCCGCCCTGCTCCAGATCGACCTCGTCTTCAGCCGTCCCGAGACGACCCTGTCCGTGACGCGCGGCGCGGCGCGGCTGATGGTCGACCTCGGCTATGCGCCGCTTCTGGAGGTCGGCCTGCCCAACGGCCGCCGCGCCGACGTCATGGCCGTGGGGCCGCGGGGCGACATCGTCATCTGCGAGGTCAAATCGGGGATTGAGGACTATCGCGTCGACCGCAAATGGGGCGAGTACGGACCCTTCTGCGACGCCTTCTATTTCGCCGTCGCGCCCGAGTTTCCATCGGACATCCTGCCGGTCGAGCCGGGGCTGATCGTCGCCGACGGGTTCGGCGGGGCCGTGATCCGCGACGCCCCCCTGGCGCCGCTGGCGCCGGCTCGCCGCAAGGCCCTGACCATCGCCTTCGCGCGGCTGGGGGCGATGCGCACCCTGCGGGATCAGGCCGCCGGCTGAGCCGTCACCGGACCGCTTTCGCCACCCGACATGAGCGCGGCCGAGGAGGCGGCGCAGCCGGTCAGCTCCAGCGCGCCGAGCTTGACCATGGCGGTCAGCGGATAGACGCGGTCGCTCATGCCGTCCGAGCATTCGGTCGCGACGAGGGTGACCGTGAGCGGACTGCCGTCGGTCGTCTCGGTCTCATAGGTGGCGGTCGTGCCCTGGACCACGGGGGCCGGCTGGGGCGCGCGCCGCTCGGGCGGCTCGGGGGTCGTATAGACCATCTCGGTCCCGGTCAGCTCGACGCTCCAGAACGGTTCGGTGCCGAGCGCGCGCACCGGCCCGGCGAGATCGACCCCGCCCAGAACCGGCGCCGGCGACGGCTCTTCCGGCGCGGGCGTCGGCGCCTCGGCCTGGGAACAGGCCGCGAGGGCGAGAACAGCGAGGACAGGGAGAAGGGGACGCATAGGCTGACTCCGTTTCCCGGTCAGGAAGCGCGGACGGCGCCTGCCGGTCAAGTCCGGATCAGCAGATCAGACCGTCAGGGCTGGCCGCTGGCGGTCGGCGCCGAGGCCATCAGCACGCCGTCGGAGGGCTGGACCGGGGCTTTGTGGATGAAGCCGTAGGTCGGGTAGACGGAGGTGCCGAGGTCGCTGATCGGATTGTACCAGACCTTGACCGCGGTCCAGTCGCCGCGATTCGAGACGTCGACGACGGTGACGTTCTCCTCGACCCGGCCGCGGCTTCCGCCCCAGTTGGCGTGGGTCACGCGGATGACGCGGTCGGTCAGGATTTCAGAAACGACGGCGACGTGGCCCCGGCTCATGCGGCCGCTCGGCTGGAAGGCGAGGACCGATCCGGTCTCCGGGCGCTCGCTGGTGCGGAACTTGCCCTGGGCCTGGCGCCACCAGGTCAGGGCGTCGCCGAAGATGTTGATGCCCGAAAACATGCGGGCGAAGGTCACGCACTGCCAGTACGGCTCGTCGGCCTTCACGGCGGGCGCATAGCCCAGCACAGAAAATCCGAGGGTCGCTGCAACCGCAGCGGCTGTGAGCCGTTTCATCATGCTGGCGAAGGTCCCGACCTGCTTCAGTGGACTAGCCTTAGACGATAGTTTCCGAGGGTTGAAGAACCCTTTCGGGCGAATTCGTGTGCGCTTTCGCCGCAGCCAGCTTTGCCGTTCTGCGGTCGGCCCACCCCCGCATCGCCTTGCGGGCCGGGCGTTCGACGAGGTGGTAGGTCAGCATCGCCGCCACCGGAATCGCGGCCACAAGCGCCAGCCACACAATGATGTGAAACCGTTTGTCGTCGGCCCCCGTCAGCCGCGCGGCGACATTGGCAGTCAGCAGCAGCACGGGCGCGCAGACCATGTAGATCGAATAACTGATCTCCCCCAGATAGACGCCGGCCTTGGACCCGAAGACCCCGGCGCGGGCGTTGTCCAGCGAGCCGAGGCCGAGGATCAGCCCCCCTGCGGCGAGCACAGTGACCGCGTCCCACAGGCCGAGCGAGGCGCTGGCCAGAACCGCCACGCCGCTGATCAGGGCGACCGGACCGGCGAAGCGGATCCCGCCGCGGCGGTGGACCAGATAGAGGGCGCAACCGAGGGCGAAACAGGGAACGATCCGCAGCGCGCCCCAGCGGAAGGTGGCCTCGGTCAGGGAATAGCCGGCCAGAGGCTGGAAGGCGGCGTAGAGGCCGAGCGCGAAGGCCGCGGCCCCGACGGTCGCCATAATCGGCCGGTTCCTGAGCCGCCAGGCGACGAAGGCGAAGGCGGGGAAGCTGAGATAGGCGGCCCACTCCGCGGAGATCGACCAGGAGGGATGGTTGAAGGCCGAGCTCGGCGCCAGCCCCCAGGCGTGGGTCAGGGTCAGATTGGCCGGCAGGGCTCGCCAGTCGGTCAGGCTGCCGTCGATGGCCAGACCCGCCATCCCGGCGACAAGGCCCAGTCCGATCACGCCCAACAGGGTGACCAGATGCAGCGGATAGACCCGGGCCAGCCGCGCCCACAGGAAGCCGCCGTAGCGGAGACGCTTTTCTCCCGCCGCCTCGAGATAGACGTGGCTGAGGATGAAGCCCGACAGGATGAAAAAGGTCTCGACGCCGAGGTAGCCCCTGGTCACGGCCACAGGGACCCAGCCGACATCCAGATGCGGCCAGGCCGAGTAGAGCACAACCCAAAGGGCGGCGAGGAATCGCAGGGTGGTCAGGGCGCGGAGGTCGGGCGGTGTCGGGACGGGGGTCATCCCGCCAACCTGCCGCAACAGCCTTGGAAAACGATTAAGCCGCGCGAAGCGGCCTCAGGCGGCGCACTGCGACGGCTTCGTCTCGCTAGGACCGTACATGTCGCAGGCGCGGTCGATCTCGCCCTGGATCATCTCGCAGGCGTTGGCGACATTGCAGGGCGGATGGGTCGCCGGGCTGACGGCGATGCAGCGGTCGACCAGCCGTCGCGCCGCCTCGGCCCCGATATCGTTGAGGCAGGAGACCGGCGCTCCAGCGGGCGTCATGGCGATGGCCGGATCCACTTCTTCTTGCGGAGGCGCGTCAACCGGCATCTCGGGCGCGGGCGCAGAGGCGGCAGCGGGTTCCCCCGCGTCCGGCCGGGCAGGTCGTTCACAGGCCGAGACCAGGGCGGTTGCGGCCAGCAGGCCGATGACGGTCCGGCGCATGGGCTCTCCGATCGGCCGCTAGAGAAGCAGCATAGGCACGGTTCGCCCGGCTACGGAAGCTTCACCGACCCAGTGCGGCCCGCTGCAGGGCGAACAGTTCGGCGCAGCCTCCTTCGGCCAGCTGGAACAGGCGGTCGAACTCGGCGCGCGAGAAGCCGCGCTTTTCGCCCGTGGCCTGGATCTCGACGATCGCGCCGGCGCCGGTCAGGACGAAGTTGGAATCGGCCTCCGCGGTGGAATCCTCCTCATAGTCGAGGTCCAGCACCGGCTGGTCGTTGCAGACGCCGCACGACACCGCCGCGACCTGGTCGAGGATCGGGTCGGTCTTCAGCACGCCCTCGGCGCGCAGATAGTCGAAGGCGCTGGCCATGGCGACCCAGGCGCCGGTGATGGCCGCCGTCCGCGTGCCGCCGTCGGCCTGGATGACGTCGCAGTCCAGCGACACCTGGCGCTCGCCCAGCGCCTTGAGGTCGACGACGGCCCGCAAAGAGCGGCCGATCAGACGCTGGATCTCCTGGGTCCGGCCGCTCTGCTTGCCCGCGGCGGCCTCGCGGCGGCCGCGGGTGTGGGTGGCGCGGGGCAGCATGCCGTATTCCGCGGTGACCCAGCCCTGGCCGGTGTTGCGCATCCAGCCCGGCACCTTCTCCTCGACCGAGGCCGTGACGAGAACCTTGGTGTGGCCGAACGAGACGAGGCAGGAGCCCTCGGCGTAGCGGTTGACGCCGGTCTCCAGCGTGACGGTGCGGAGCTGGTCGAGCAGGCGTTCGGACGGGCGGGCGGCGGTCATGACGGATTTCCTTGGACGGGGCGGCGGCGCTGCTTATCCTGAAACCGTGAGCCTGTATGCCCCCGTATCAAGGTCCGCAGAGGTCCGGCTTCGTCCGGCCACGCCCGACGACGCCTCGATGCTGGCGCAGTGGGACCTCGAGCCGCACGTCATCGCCTGTTCGACCGACGACCCGGAAGCCGACATCGCCTTCGGCGGGATCCAGTGGCGCGAGGAACTGCAGGACCAGTCGGATGTCAGCTTCTACCGCATCGCCGAAATCGCCCAGGGCGACCTCTGGCGACCGATCGGGGTGATGCAGATCATCGACCCGCATCTGGAGCCGACCCGCTACTGGGGCGAGATCGAACCGAACTTGCGCGCCATGGACATCTGGATCGGACCGAGGGATGCGCTGAACCGCGGCTATGGCGCCCGGATGATGGCCCTTGCCGCCGACGAGGCGTTCGCCGATCCCGAGGTCGCCGCCATTGTCATCGATCCGCTGAACTCCAACACCGACGCCCACCGCTTCTATCAGCGGCTGGGGTTCGAGGTGGTCGGCCGGCGGATGTTCGACGCCGACGACTGCCTGGTGCACCGGCTGACGCGCGCGACCTGGGAAGGGCGGAGCGAGCCATGAAATCGCCCCTGCTGACCTCGACCGCCATGGAGACCGGCAGCCTGACTGGTCTCGATCAACGCGCGCGCGACATCTTCCGGCGCATCGTCGAAAGCTATCTGGAAACCGGCGATCCCGTCGGCTCCCGAACCCTGTCCATGACCGGGATATCGCTGTCTCCCGCCTCGATCCGGAACACGATGCAGGACCTGACCATGGCGGGTCTGCTGGGCTCGCCGCACACATCCGCGGGGCGGATACCGACCCACGCCGGCCTGCGGCTGTTCGTCGACGGCCTGCTGGAGATCGGCGACGTCGGGGCCGAGGAGCGGCGCGAGATCGACGCGCGGCTGGCCGGCCGCGGACGCAGTTTCGACGAGGCGCTGAACGAGGCCTCCAGCCTGCTGTCCGGCCTTGCGGGCGGGGCCAGCATCGTCGCCAGCCCGGTGCGCGAGGCCGGGGTCAAACACGTGGAGTTCGTCGCCCTCGGGCACGATCAGGCCCTGGCCGTTCTGGTCGGGGACGACGGCTCGGTCGAGAACCGGCTGATGCCGCTGAAGGCCGGGGTGACGCCGTCGACCCTCACCGAGGCTTCCAACTTCCTCAACGCCCGCCTCAAGGGCCGCCCCCTGCACGAGGCGCGCACCGAGATGCGCACCGAACTGGACGCCGCCCGCCGCGAGCTGAACGCCGCCGCCGCCCGTCTGGTCGAGGACGGCATGGCCGCCTGGTCCGGCGGGGCCGAGCGCGAACGCTCGCTGATCGTGCGCGGCCGCGCCAATCTGCTGCATGACCGCGAGACGGCCGAGGATCTGGAGAAGGTCCGCATCCTGTTCGACGACCTCGAGCAGAAGGAACAGCTGATCGGTCTTCTGGACGGCGTGTCGACCGCCCAGGGCGTCCGCATCTTCATCGGGGCGGAAACGAGACTCTTTTCGCTTTCGGGTTCCGCCGTGATCGCGGCGCCCTATATGACGGGCCGACAGCGGGTGCTGGGCGCCATCGGCGTCATTGGACCCGCGCGGCTGAACTATGCCCGCATCATCCCGTTGGTGGACTATACCGCCCGGGTGCTGGGGCGAATGCTGGACGGACAGGAAACTTGAGCGACACACACGACGACTTCCCCGCTTCCGAAGAACTGGCGGCCGATATCGCGGAGGCCGAGGCCAACGCCGAGGCCGGGCTGGATGACGGCCTCGGCCCCATCGACGCCCTGATCGCCGAGCGCGACCAGTGGAAGGACCGCGCGCTGCGCGCCGTCGCCGAGGCCGAGAACACGAAGAAGCGCGCCGAGACACAGTCCAACGACGCCCGCGCCTACGCCATCCAGCGCTTCGCCCGCGACCTGCTGGGCGTCGCCGACAATCTGGAGCGGGCGCTGCAGGCCGCGCCGAAGAACGCCGACGCCGGCGAAGCCGGTCTGGTCACCGGGCTGGAGCTGACCCAGAAGTCGCTGCTGCAGGCCTTCGAGGCGAACAACCTCAAGCGCGTCGCCCCCGAGCCGGGCGAGGCCTTCGATCCGCATCTGCATCAGGCGATGATGGAGCAGGTCTCCGACAGCGTGCAGGGCGGCCAGGTGATCCAGACCCTGCAGGCCGGCTACGCCCTGTTCGGCCGCACCGTGCGCCCGGCCATGGTCGTGGTCGCCGCCAGGGGCTCCGGCGCAGCGGCCGGCAATGCGGCCTATGCGGCGGCGGGCGCGACCGGCGGCAATTTCGACGGCAAGGCGTAGGGACAGACACTCCAGCCCGTCATCCTCGGGCTGGACCCGAGGATGACGTCGGGGGGTGGACCAAGCCGAGGTCAGCGAAGCCGTTCTCCGAAGAAGGCCAGCAGCTTGGCCCAGCCGTCGGCCGCGTCGGCGGCGCGATAGCTGTCGCGATAGTCGGCGTGGAAGGCGTGGGGGGCGTCGGGATAGACGTGGATGCTGCTGTCGGTCTGGCCGGCGCGCTGCAGGGCGGCGCGCATGGCCTCGACGCTGGGCAGGGGGATCCCGCGGTCCTGGCCGCCGTACAGGCCCAGCACAGGGCATTTCAGATCGTCCGCCAGCTCGACGGGCCACGGTCGGCCCGCGGCGGCCTGTTCGGGAGTCGCGGTCGCCGCGGGCGCCAGACGACCGTACCAGGCCACCCCGGCGTCCAGCACCGCGAAGCGGGCGCAGGCCTGCCAGACCACCTTGCCGCCCCAGCAGAAGCCCGTGATTCCGACCTTGTCGGCGTTCGCCCAGAGCTGTTGGCTGGCCCAGTCGAGCGTCGCCGAGACGTCCCCCATGACCTGTTCGTAGCCCGCTGCGCCGACGATCTGCTGCACCCGCGTCATGTCGGACAGGCTGGCGGGGTCCTCGACGCGGTTGAAGAAGGACGGCGCGATCGCCGCATAGCCGGCCCTGGCCAGACGGCGGCAGAGATCGCGGATATATTCGTGGACGCCGAAGATCTCCGAGGCGACGACGACGACCGGCCAGGGTCCGTCGCCCGCAGGGCGGGCCACGAAGATCGGCAGGTCGAACCCGTCCGGCGCGGGGATGGTGGTGGATTCCAGCGTCAGGCCGGCGTCATCTGTTGTGATCGGGGCGGCCTGCCGCGCCAGGGCCGCCGGGGCGTAGCCGGCGAAGGCCAGTCCGCCGAGCGCGCCGGTGGCGAGGGCGCGGCGGCTGAAGCGGAAATCGTCGGGCTCGGGGCCTTCAGGACGGATCAGGGACGTCATCGCTCACTCCGGTCTCGGCGAAGACGGAACACTGGCGTCAGCGTCGGCCCGGGTCGAGTCACGATTACCGTGAAGCTGGGCCGGCCCTGCGGAGCGTCAGATTGATCCGGCCGCCCCCGGGCAGCAGGGTGGAGGAGCCCGCGATCACCCGGTCGACCCCGTGCCGCGCCAGCCGGGCCGGGCCGGTCAGGGCGCAGACGTCGCCCGAGGCCAGCCGCACCGTCCGGGTCGGACCGCCGCCCGCCGGGCCGATCCTGAACACCGCCGCATCCCCGAGGGAGACCGACAGGACCGGGGCGCTGTGATCCTGCTCGTCGAGATCCTGGTGCAGGCCCATCTTCGCCCCCTCCCGATAGCGGTTGACGAGGCAGGCGTCCGGCGGCTCGGGCCAGCCGGTCAGGTCGCTCCACAGCGACAGCAGGCTCTGCGGCATCGGCGGCCAGGGCGCGCCGGTGACCGGATGGTCCGGCTGATAGCGGTAGCCGCCCCGGTCGGAGACCCAGCCCACAGGGCCGAGCCCCGTCATCTCCACCGAGAACGGCCGCCCGCCCGGCGTCACCGGCCTGTAGAAGGGCGCCTGCTCCGCCGCCGCCAGGACCTCCTGCAGCAACTCCGCCTGTGCGGGCGCGGAAAGGGCCCCCGGCCAGAACCGGAAGCCCTCCATTCCCGAATCGATCTCGCGCGCGGCCATACGCGAAGGTAGGGCCTCATTCGCAGCGCTCAAGCAGCGAGCGCCCGTAAGGTCAGCGCGTGTAGTAGTAGTCCGCGATCTGGCAGACGTTGACGTTGTAGCGCGTCAGCACCTGACCGTTGGTGAACTCGGCCTTGAAGTCGTACAGGCAGGCGCCCGACCCGTCGTCGATGTTCATCATGATGCTGCGGCCGGCGTTCAGGACGCTGCGGCCCAGCATGTCTTCCTGCCAGCTCGTGACCCGCGAGTCAGAGGCGTAGAAGCGCAGCATGGTCCAGCCGGTGTTGTTGTGGATTCGAACCCGGCGGTTCAGCCCGTCCCGCGACTGGATCGGCGCCGAGACGGCGATCTTGTCGGCGGCGAACACAGGCTCCGCCGCAGCGGCGGAGGCGGAACCCAGGGCGGCCACGATCAGTGCGGCGCGGGCGATGGTCTTGAAGGCAGTCATCTCAGTCTCTCCCCAGCGGCCGGACCGTCATCGGTGCGGCGATGACGGCGTTATGTCATCGGCCGGACGCCCAGGCATCTGACGGAGCCTGACGTTTGAATCGCGCCCCGGAGGCGTTTGGGGCTTGCAGCCGGGGGGGTGTTTCCCATATCGGCCTCAACCGCTGTAAATCCCCGCAGTTCGTGGGGCTTTGCGGCCGAACCTACCAACCGACTGAATACCCTGACACCGGGGGCGGTCATGCGCGGCGCTTCGCTTCAAAAGGCCGCCGCATCGCCCGCCGAAATGGAGTGAAAGACCACCAATGGCCAAGATCATCGGCATCGACCTGGGCACGACGAACTCGTGTGTCGCCGTCATGGACGGCAAGAACCCCAAGGTCATCGAGAACGCCGAGGGCAACCGCACCACGCCCTCCGTCATCGCCATCCAGGACGGCGGCGAGACCCTCGTGGGTCAGCCGGCCCGCCGGCAGGCCGTGACCAATCCGACCAACACCTTCTTCGCCATCAAGCGCCTGATCGGCCGCTCGTTCGACGACCCCGTGGTCGCCAAGGACAAGAAGATGGTGCCCTATGAGATCGTCAAGGGACCGACCGGCGACGCCTGGGTGCGCGCCAACGGCAAGGACTATTCGCCCCAGCAGATCTCGGCCTTCACCCTCGGCAAGATGAAGGAGGCCGCTGAAGCCTACCTCGGCGAGACCGTGACCCAGGCCGTCATCACCGTGCCCGCCTATTTCAACGACGCCCAGCGTCAGGCGACCAAGGACGCCGGCAAGATCGCCGGGCTTGAAGTCCTGCGCATCATCAACGAGCCGACCGCAGCCGCCCTCGCCTACGGCCTCGACAAGAACGACGGCCAGAAGATCGCCGTCTATGACCTCGGCGGCGGCACCTTCGACGTCTCGATCCTCGAGATCGGCGACGGCGTCTTCGAGGTGAAGTCGACCAACGGCGACACCTTCCTCGGCGGCGAGGACTTCGATCTGCGTCTGGTCGACTACCTGGCCGACGAGTTCAAGAAGGAGCAGGGCGTCGACCTCCGCTCCGACAAGCTGGCCCTGCAGCGCCTGAAGGAAGAGGCCGAAAAGGCCAAGAAGGAGCTCAGCTCCACGACCCAGTACGAGGTCAATCTGCCGTTCATCACCATGAACGCCTCGGGGCCGCTTCACCTGAACATCAAGCTGTCGCGCGCCAAGCTGGAGGCCCTCGTCGAGGATCTGGTCCAGCGCACGATCGAGCCCTGCGCCAAGGCGCTGAAGGACGCGGGCATGAAGGCCGCCGACATCGACGAAGTGGTGCTGGTCGGCGGCATGACCCGCATGCCGATGGTTCAGGAAGCGGTGAAGAAATTCTTCGGCAAGGAGCCGCACAAGGGCGTCAACCCCGATGAGGTTGTGGCGCTGGGCGCGGCCGTTCAGGCCGGCGTGCTGCAGGGCGACGTCAAGGACGTGCTGCTGCTGGACGTGACCCCCCTGACCCTGGGCATCGAGACGCTGGGCGGCGTCTTCACCCCGCTGATCGAGCGCAACACCACCATCCCGACCAAGAAGAGCCAGGTGTTCTCGACCGCCGACGACAACCAGTCGGCCGTGACCATCCGGGTCTTCCAGGGCGAGCGCCCGATGGCCGCCGACAACAAGGTGCTGGGCCAGTTCGACCTGATGGGCATTCCGCCGGCGCCGCGCGGCATGCCGCAGATCGAGGTCGCCTTCGACATCGACGCCAACGGCATCGTTCACGTGACCGCCAAGGACAAGGCGACCAACAAGGAACAGTCGATCCGCATCCAGGCCAACGGCGGCCTGTCGGACGCGGACATCGACAAGATGGTCAAGGAAGCCGAGGCCAACGCCGCGGCCGACAAGGCGAAGAAGGAGATGGTCGAGGCGGTCAACGCCGCCGACAGCCTGATCCACTCGACCGAAAAGGCCATGGCCGAACACGGCGACAAGGTGGGGGCGGAAGAGAAGACCGCGATCGAAACCGCCCTGGCCGAACTGAAGACGGCCAAGGAAGGCACGGACCCGGAAGACATCCGGACCAAGACCAACACCCTGGTCCAGGCCTCGATGAAGCTGGGCGAGGCCATGTACGCCTCGGCACAGGGCGCCGGCGACGACGCCTCGGCTGAAGCCCCCGCCGACGACGGCGTGGTCGACGCCGAGTTCGAGGAAGTCTCGGGCGACGACGACGAGAAAAAGAGCGCGTAAGCCACAGCGGCCTCGCAATCACCGCGGCCCCGCTTGTCTGACGACGGGCGGGGCCGTTTCATGAACTTGCATCATTTCCCCGGGCGCCCATCTCAGCCCGGTCAGCCGCAACGGTTATTCGCCCGCCAAGAGGCGTGGACCGCCGGCAGAGTCAGAGGACGAACGCCGCATGGCGACGCGTGACTATTACGAGGTTCTCGAGGTCGAGCGGACCATCGACGCCGCAGGCCTGAAGGCGGCCTATCGCAAGCTGGCCATGAAGCACCACCCCGACCGCAACGGCGGGTGCGAGGACTCCATGGCCCGGTTCAAGGAAATTTCCGAAGCCTACTCCGTCCTGTCCGACGACCAGAAGCGCGCCGCCTATGACCGGTTCGGCCATGCCGGCGTGAACGGTGGCGGCTTTGGCGGTCAGGGCCAGGGCTTCGCCGACGTCAACGACATCTTCTCCCAGGTCTTCGGCGACGCCTTCGGAGACGTGTTCGGCGGTCGCGCCGGCGGCGGGGCCAGACAGCATGGGCCCCGGCGCGGTTCCGACCTGCGTTACGACCTCGAGATCACCCTGGAGCAGGCCTACAAGGGCGCCGACGTCGAGATCGCGGTGCCGACCACCGCCGCCTGCGACGCTTGCGATGGATCGGGCGCGAAAAAGGGAGCCAGCGCCTCCACCTGCTCCACCTGTCAGGGCGCCGGCCGCGTCCGGTCCGCCAACGGCTTCTTCCAGGTCGAGCGGACCTGCCCCCACTGCGGCGGCGCCGGCTCGCGGCTGGCCGCGGCGGACGCCTGCACCAGCTGCGCCGGCCACGGCCAGGTGCGCAAGAACCGCAAGCTGCAGCTCAAGGTGCCGGCGGGCGTCGACGACGGCTCGCGCATCCGCCTGTCGGGCGAAGGGGACGCGGGGACGCGCGGCGGGCCGCGCGGCGATCTCTACGTCTTCCTGTCCGTCACGCCGCATGAGCTGTTCGAGCGCGACAATCTCGACCTGCTGGTCACCGTGCCCGTGCCCATGACCACGGCCGCGCTGGGCGGCGAGATCGAGGCCCCGTGCCTGACCTCCGAGGCCTGCGACGGCCGCTGCCGCGCCCCGGTCACCGTCCCCGCAGGGGCCCAGACCGGCAAGACCGTGCGCATCAAGGGCAAGGGCATGCCGCATCTTAACGGCAAGAACCGGGGCGATCTGGTGGTCGAGCTGTTCGTCGAAACCCCCACCGACCTGACCCCGCACCAGAAGGCGCTGCTGCAGGAACTGGCCGCCTCGCTGGGCGAGAGCCAGACCCCGCGCAACTCGTCCTTCGCCGGCAAGGCCAAGCGCTTCTGGGCTGACATCCTGGGGTCCGAGACGGCCCAGTGACGGGGCGACTGGTGACGGCGTCCGCGAATATCGTCACTATCGCCACGAACTGACGGGGGTCCGAATTGAGCGTCATCTTCCACGCCGGCATCTCCGGCGCGCGCGGCCGGATGGGCCGGGCCGTCTCGACCGTTCTGGACGCCCGCGAGGACGTCGTCGTCTCGGCCCGGTTCGACCGGGGAGAGACGCCGGATCTGTCGCTGTGCGACGTGATCATCGACTTTTCCACGCCGGACGCCTCGGTCGAACTGGCCCGGGCCTGCGCCGAGCGCGGCGGTCCGGCTCTGGTCATCGGCTCCACCGGCCTGACGCCCGAGCAGGAGACCGACATCCACACGTCGTCCGAAAGGATCCCCATCGTGCGCAGCGGCAATTTCTCGCTGGGCGTCAACATCCTGATCGGGCTGGTGGAGCATGCGGCCCAACGGCTCGACGCCGCCGACTGGGATATCGAGGTTCTGGAGGCGCATCACCGCCGCAAGGCCGACGCGCCGTCGGGCACGGCCCTGATGCTGGGCGAGGCCGCCGCCAACGGCCGGGGCGCGGATCTGGCGGATGTCCGCAGCGCGCCCTATGACGGCATCACCGGCCCACGCGAGACCGGCAGGATCGGCTTCGCATCCCTGCGCGCCGGGGGCGTGATCGGCGAGCATACCGTGCTGTTCGCCTCCGAGGACGAGACCCTGACCCTCAGCCACTCGGCCATCGACCGGTCGCTGTTCGCCAGGGGCGCCGTCGCCGCGGCGGCGTGGGTGCGAAGCCGCAAGCCTGGTCTCTACGACATGCAGGACGTGCTGGGGTTCCGGCAGGCCTAGAAATACCCTCTCCCATCGGGAGAGGGCTTGAGCGCAGGGCGGCGCAGCCGTCGTTCCTGCGCGAAAGGGTATGGGTCGTCCGTCCGGGGACGGCTTCGCCGCTTCAACCAGCCGACCCACATCCGGCCCTCCGGGCCACCTTCTCCCAAAGGGAGAAGGAAGTCGTTTAGTGCGCGTGTCTGCGGCGACCGTGGCCACGACCCACGAACAGCGACTTGATGAAGAACATCACGGCGATGACCACGGCGAAGCCGAGGAACAACGCCAGCACCTGCATCCAGAAGCCCAGGGTCAGCAGCGCCGGCATGACGAAGGCCCCGCCGTCCAGCATAGGACGCAGCAGGTCGATCAGGATGAAGACGAAGGCGGCCCCCAGCGACGTGGCCCACAGCCGGCTCCAGGCGGGCATCATGAAGGCGGCGATCACGGCAATGACCAGGCCGGTGACCTGGTTGATGGTGTCGAACCCGCCCTGGGCGAGGCCGAAGATGCTGGTCAAAAACGCGCCGATCGAATCGAACAGGGACTCCATACGCTGGCCTCCTTCATGCGGTCCAAGCTTGACCGGAAGCAGGGTTAACGCGCCCGGCCCGGAATGGCTCCGCTTACCGCCCCGTCGATCCGAAACCGCCGGCGCCGCGGGCCGTCTCGTCCAGCTCAGCGACCTCGATCGTCTCGGCCTGCTCATGGCGGGCGATGACCATCTGGGCGATGCGCTCGCCGCGCCGGATCACGAACGGCGCCTGCCCGTGATTGATCAGGATGACCCCGACTTCCCCGCGGTAGTCGCTGTCGATGGTGCCCGGCGAGTTGAGGCAGGTCAGGCCGTGCTTCAGCGCCAGGCCCGAGCGTGGACGCACCTGGGCCTCATAGCCGGGCTCCAGGGCGATCTTCAGCCCGGTCGGCACCAGCGCGCGGGCGCCGGGCTCCAGCCTCATCGGCGCATCCTCGCTCACGGCCGCGCGCAGATCCATCCCGGCCGAGCCGCCGGTCTCATAGGCCGGCAGGGGCAGGCCTTCGGCATGGGGCAGGCGTTGGACGCGGACGGTGGTCATGCGGACGGAACTTTCAGGTGCTGAAATGGTCGGCGATGCGGGCCGCCAGCTTGCGCCCCACCTCGGCCTTGGACTGGCGCGGCCAGGTTTCGGCGGAGCCGTCGCGGGTGAACAGGGTCACCGTATTGCCGTCGGCGCCGAAGACATCGTCGGAGACGTCATTGCCGACGATCCAGTCGCAGCCCTTGCGCGACAGCTTGCTGCGGGCGTTGGCCTCAAGATCGGTCGTCTCGGCGGCGAAGCCGACGACCAGCTTTGGCCGCATCTTCCCGGGGGCGGAGATGCCGGCGAGAATGTCCGGGTTTTCGATCAGCGACAGCGACGGCGGGCCGCCCGGAGCCTTCTTGATCTTGCCCGAGGCCACGCCGTCGACGCGCCAGTCGGCGACGGCGGCGCTCATGACCGCGATCTCGGCGGGCAGGGCCGCGGCGACCGCCGCCTGCATCTCGCGTGCGGTCTCGACGGGGATACGCCGGACGCCGACCGGCGCGGCCAGGGAGACGGGGCCGGACACCAGCGTCACTTCGGCGCCCAGACGCGCGAGCGCCTCGGCGATGGCGTAGCCCTGTTTGCCGCTGGAGCGATTGGTCAGGCCGCGCACGGGATCGATCGGCTCGAAGGTGGGGCCCGCAGTGACCACCGCCCTGCGGCCCGCCAGGGGCCGTCCGTCCGGTCCCGCCAGCAGACCCTCGATGGCGCCGAGGATCGCGGCCGGCTCGGCCATCCGGCCGGGACCGAACTCGCCGCAGGCCATCTCGCCCTCGTCCGGTCCGACCACGGCGACGCCATGGAGGCCGTCGAAGCCCTTCAGGGTCGCCATGTTCGCCTGCACCGCCGGGTGCAGCCACATGCGCACGTTCATCGCGGGGGCCAGCAGCACCCGCTTGTCGGTGGCGATGAGGGTGGTCGAGGCGAGATCGTCCGCCACGCCGTTGGCCGCCTTGGCGATCAGACCCGCCGTCGCCGGGGCGACGACCACCAGATCGGCCCAGCGTGACAGTTCGATATGGCCCATGGCCGTTTCATCCTCGGGCATGAACAGGGCGCTGCGCACGGGGTGGCCGGTCAGGGCGGCGAGGGACAGGGGCGTGACGAACTCCGCGCCCGCCGCGGTCAGCACGCTCATGACGTCCGCGCCCGCCTTCCTCAGCAGACGCACCAGCTCCAGCGCCTTGTAGGCGGCGATGCCGCCGCCGACGATCAGCAGGATCTTGCGTCCGGACAGCGAGGCCGTGGTCATGCCGCTGATCTAGCGAGACCGCCCGTCGGCGTCGAGAGAAACGGAGCTGAAAAGGAACATTGCAGGAACATGTAATCTGTGGTTACCCTTCCCGAGCTTCATTTCAACCATGGGAGGGTAGAATGAACATCAGAAGGAGGTCGGTCTGGCTGACCGCGGCGGCCCTGGCGCTCGCGGGGTGCGGCAACGGCGGCTCGGCCGTCGAGACGCGCGACCGCGCTGCGGAGGGCGCGGAGGCGGCCCTGACCGCGGCCCCCGCGGCGGCCCGCGGGGCCGCGAGCGGGCCGTTAGAGGAGGCCCGGCCGGTGCTGACCGCCAACCGGCGCGAAACCGTGGACGCCAAGATCGCACGGCTGTTCGAGCGCAACGGGGCGGACTTCGGGGCCGCGACGCCGCAGGACTATCTGCGCAAGATCGAGGCCTTCACCACGCGGCCGCCCGCCGGCACGGACCGGGTCGAGCGCCCGAACGGCGATGTGCTGCTGTATCAGGCCTCGACCAACACCTTCGCCGTAGTGTCTCGCGACGGCGTGGCCAAGACCATGTTCAAGCCGCGTGAGGGCGCGGCCTACTGGACCGAGCAGAAGGCCGCCGCGCCAAGCTTCGGCAGGCGGCGGGAAGCCTCTTCCGGATAGAGGGGCAAGGAGGAACGACCGGGGAGATCAGTCCTCGTCCGTCTCCTTGCGGTCGGCCATGTCGCGGATCAGCTCAAGAGCCAGCTTCTGCTGGCGCGTGGACAGCTGGGGCGCCAGCCGGCTGATTTCGATGGTGTAGCGGGTGGCCGGAAAGTCATGCTCGAAGGCGGATCCGCCCTCGGCCATGCCTGCGATCTGGGCGCCCGTCAGGCCTTCGAAGAAGTAACCGATGTCGACCTTGAAGAAGCGGGCGATGTCCCAGAGCTTCGAGGCCGAAATCCGGTTGGCGCCCTTCTCGTATTTCTGGATCTGCTGGAAGGTCAGGCCCAGGGCCCGGCCGAGATCGCTTTGGTTATAGCCGAGCGCCAGGCGCTTTTCGCACACGCGCCGGCCCACATGCCGGTCCACGGGATGAGGACCATCCTCGCCCTTGCCTCTCGCCATCGTCCGTTCGTCCTTCGGTTGCTTACCGCCAAGCCTGAATGCGCCCGCCATTCGCCTCTGTCACCAAAAAATGCAAAAACGGCGGCGCCCCGCCCAGCAGGGGTTGCGTAGGCGCTTCTACCCCGCTCGCATGGCGTGAATCAGGCGGTGCGGGACCGATTTATGTCCGGCCTGAAACCTTCCGCAGCCGCCGCCACGGGGCGCCGGTCGCCAGGCCGGCGAGCACCGCCAACCAGAACAGAAGGTCGCCGACCCGTCCGTAGACGGTCACAGCCGTCGGACGGGGCAGAGGCGCGTCGATGACGCCGCTCTCGCCGGGCTCCAGCCTCTGGTCGCCGATCACCCGGCCCCACGGATCGATCATGGCGGAGACGCCGGTCGGCGTGGAGCGCACCACCGGAAGACCCGTCTCGATCGCCCGGTAGCTGGCGAGGTTGAGATGCTGGAGCGGGCCGGAACTGCGCCCGAACCAGGCGTCATTGGAGATGTTGACGATCCACTGCGGCCGCGCGCCGGCGCCGGGGGTGAAGCCGGGATAGAGGCTCTCGTAACAGATCAGCGGCTGGACGCGCGGCGCCCCGGGGATGTCGATCGGGGCCGGCCGCGGACCCGCGCTGAAGTCCGTCGGCATATGCGTGAGGCTGCGCACCCCCAGCGCCCCGAGCAGACGTCCCGCCGGCAGGTATTCGCCGAACGGCACCAGCCGGTATTTGTCGTAGACGCCGGTGATGCGGAGGCCTTCGCCGCCCTGGTCCGTCAGCACGAACAGACTGTTGAAATAGCGCGCGCCTTCGGACGCCGACGCGTCCGGCAGGCCTCGGCTGAGGCCCATGATCAGGCTCTGGCCCGGCTGGACGGCGTTGGCGATCGCCACGGACTCTGCCGATCCCGGCGCGAACACCTGATTGGCCGAAGCGGGCAAGGCGCCTTCAGGCCAGATGATCAGGTCAGGCGTCACCGCGCCCGGACGGGCCGTCAGGTTGACGTAGCGTTCGACGATGCCGCGATAGGCCTCGGGCGTCCATTTCGACTCCTGGTCGACATCGGCCTGGACGATGCGCACCACCGTGCCGGTCAGCTCGAGCCGGGCCTGGGACAGGCGGACAGCGCCGCCCAGGAGCAGGCCGGCGATGGCCAACGCGCCCAGAACCGCCGCCCCGATCCTCGCCTTGCGCGGTCCGGCAGACAGCAGGGGGGCGAAGGCCGCCGCCGCCGCCACGGTGACGAAGCTGAGCCCGTACACGCCGGCGATCGCCGCGAACTGCGACCCGGCCGAGCCCGCCCTCCAGCTGGCGCCGGCGGGGTTCCACGGGAATCCGGTGAGGACATGGCCGCGCAGCCATTCCAGCAGACAGAACAGCGCCGCGAAAAACAGCACGCGCTTGACCCCGCCGGGCAGGAACCGGCGATACAGCGCCGTCGCCGCGCCCCAGAACAGGCCCAGTCCGATCGGCAGGAGGGAGGCGGCGAACGGCGCCATCCAGGCCTGGGCCGGGTTGACGAGGAAGGCTTCGGCCACCCACCAGCAGCTGATGAAGAAATAGGCGAACCCCGCCAGCCAGCCCATCCAGAAGCCGCCGCGCGGCGAGGTCGAGCGCTCGGCCAGGATCATCAGCAGGGCGTAGCCGAGCAGGCCCGGCAGAACGCCGAACGGAGGATGCGCCAGCGCGGCGGCTGCGCCGGCCGCCAGCGCCAGTCCGATGCGGACCAGGCGCAGGATCAGCTGCGCGCGGGGGCTTTGGAGGTCAGGCGTCGCCGTCACGGAAGTCATCAAGGTCTGTATGGGTCGGCGACGCCGAGGCTGGCAAGCAGGGTTCGCTCCTCGGCCTCCATCGCCTCGGCTTCGGTCTCGGCTTCATGGTCGCGCCCCAGCAGATGCAGCACGCCGTGGACGACGAGATGGGTCAGGTGATCGGGAAGGGTCTTCCCCTGGGCCTGCGCCTCGGCGGCGCAGACGCCGAACGCCAGCACCAGATCGCCGAGGTGGGGCGCGGCGCTGTGGGCGGCCGGGAAGGACAGGACGTTTGTCGGCCGGTCCCTGTCGCGGAACCGGGCGTTGAGATCCTGCACGGCGGCGTCGTCCGTCAGGAGGATGACGATATCGCCCGGCGTGGCGCCCAGCGCCGCCCGGGCCGCCCGCTCCACCACCACGCGGACATCCGGAAGACCGGCCCAGGCCTCGTCCTCCACCTCGACCTCGATCACCTGTCGGGGTCCTCGAGATCAGCCGCGGGACGGCGGCTGGCCGCGTCGGCGTCATAGGCGCGGACGATCCGCTCGACCATGGCGTGGCGCACCACGTCCGCGGCCTCGAACCGCTGCACGCCCACGCCCTTGACGCCTTCCAGAATGCGCAGCGCGTGCTTCAGACCCGAATCCCGGGGGTTCAGGAGGTCGACCTGCGACGGGTCGCCGGTCACCACCATGCGCGCGCCCTCGCCCAGCCGGGTCAGGACCATCTTCATCTGCAGCCGCGAGGTGTTCTGGGCCTCGTCGACGATGATGAAGGCATGGGCCAAGGTGCGGCCGCGCATGAAGGCGATCGGCGCCGCCTCGATCTCGCCCTTGTCGCGTCGGCGGCGCACGTCGTCCGGTCCGAGGATGTCGTTCAGCGCCTCCCAGATGGGCGCCAGATAGGGGTCGACCTTTTCGTTGAGATCGCCCGGCAGGAAGCCGAGCTTCTCGCCCGCCTCGACGGCCGGCCGGGTGATGACCAGTCGGTCCACCTGCCCCCGCCGCAGCAGCGAGGCGCCATAGGCGGCCGCGAGGAAGGTCTTGCCGGTGCCCGCCGGACCGACGCCGAAGGTCAGTTCGCACTGCGACAACAGCGAAAGGTAGTTGGCCTGGGCCGCCGTCTTGGGCGCGATGGCGCCGCGCCGCCCGACCGGCAGGGCCACGGCGTCGGGCGCGACGCTCCCCTGCCCTGCCCGCGGCTGGGCCACGGCCGCGCCCAGGGCGGTGCGCACGTCGGCCTCGGTGATTTCGGCGCCGGTGTCCGCGCGATTGGCGAGGGTCTCGATGACCCGTTTGGCCTGCGAGCGGTCGCGGGCCGAACCGTTGATGGACACGCCGCCGCCGGGCGTCTCGACGAGCACCTTGAAACGATCCTCGATCAGCGCGAGGTGCCGGCTGTTCGGACCGATGACGGCGCGCACGGCGGCGTCGTCCAGCGACAGGAATTCACTCTCACGCGCCATCAGGCCGCCTTCTGCTTCATCAACCGACCCTTCAACGAGTTCTGCTGACCGTGTTCGATCTCGACCGGAACGATCCGGCCGATCAGATGATCCGCGTCATCGACGTGGACGGACTGCAGCCAGGGCGAACGCCCGATCGCCTGCGCCCGGTGACGGCCCTTCTTCTCGAACAGCACGTCCATGGTCCGGCCCGCCATGGCGGCGTTGAACCCGGTCTGCTGCTCCCGCAGAAGGGTCTGCAGCGCGTGCAGGCGCTCGCGGGCGACGGCCGCGGGGACCTGACCCGCCATGCCGGCCGCGGGCGTGCCCGGGCGCGGCGAATACATGAAGGAGAAGGCCGAGGCGTAATGGACCCGGCGGACCAGATCCATGGTCTGCTCGAAATCGGCGTCGGTTTCGCCGGGGAAGCCGACGATGAAGTCGCCCGACAGGGCGATGTCCGGACGGGCGAGACGGATGCGGTCGATGAGGTCGAAATATTTCTGGCGGCCGTGCTTTCGGTTCATCGTCCGCAGGATGCGGTCCGAGCCCGACTGGACCGGCAGGTGAAGCCAGGGCATCAGGGCCTCCAGCTCGCCATGGGCGGCGATGAGGTCGTCCGACATGTCGTTGGGGTGGCTGGTGGTATAGCGGATGCGGTCGATCCCCGGGATCCCGGCCAGGGCGTACGCCAGCCGCGACAGGGTCGACGGCGCGCCGTCCGGTCCGACGCCGTCGTAGGCGTTGACGTTCTGGCCCAGAAGGGTGACCTCGCGCACCCCCCGCCCGGCCAGTTCCCGCGTCTCCTCGAGGATGGCCGCGACCGGCCGCGACCACTCGGCGCCCCGCGTATAAGGCACCACGCAGAAGGCGCAGAATTTGTCGCACCCCTCCTGAACGGTCAAAAAGGCCGTGGGTCCTTCGGTTCCCCGCGCCTGCGGCAGGGCGTCGAATTTGTCCACGGGAGCGAAGTCCGCCCCGATCCGCTCGCCGCGCGCCCGCGCCGTGCGGGTCAGCAGCTCGGGCAACTGGTGATAGGCCTGAGGCCCGACCACCAGGTCGACCGCCGGCTGGCGCAGCATGATCTCCTCGCCCTCGGCCTGGGCGACGCACCCGGCCACCGCGATGGTCAGTCCCCCCTGCCCGGCCGCCGCGCGGCGGTCCTTGATCTCGCGCAGTTTGCCGAGTTCGGAATAGACCTTCTCGACCGCCTTTTCGCGGATGTGGCAGGTGTTGAGGATGACGAAGTCGGCCCCCTCGGCGCTGTCCGTGGTCGCGTATCCGAGCGGACGCAGGACGTCCGCCATGCGCTCGGAATCGTAGACATTCATCTGGCAGCCGTAGGTCTTGATGAACAGGCGTCTGGGCGCGGCCTGTCCCTCCTGCGGCGGGGCGAGGGTCTCGGTCATGACCTCGCTAGATAGCGCGCGGACGGGCCCGGCGCCACAGCAGGGCCGGGCGTTCAGACGTCGAGCTTGTCCGGATCCACGCGATGGGCGTGGCGGGTGAAGATCAGACCCTCGCGCTTGCCTGGCTCGGCGCCTGCGATCGCCTTTCCGTAGAGCTCCAGCTTGTGGCCGATCAGCTCGAAGCCGAGCCGTTCGGCGATCTCGGTCTTCAGCCGCTCGATCTCGGCGTCGAAGAATTCGATCACTTCCCCGGTGCGGGTGTCGATCAGATGATCGTGATGGTCGTCGCCGGCCTCTTCATAACGGCTGCGGCCGTCGCCGAAGTCGTGCTTCTCGACCACCCCGGCCTCTTCGAACAGGCGCACGGTGCGGTAGACGGTGGCGATGGAGATATGCGGATCGATGGCCGAGGCGCGGCGGTACAGCTCCTCGACATCCGGGTGGTCGTCGGCGCTTGACAGCACCCGGGCGATCACCCGCCGCTGCTCGGTCATACGCATGCCGCGGTCGGCGCAGAGTTTCTCGATCCGGTCCATGGCCGCAGGATAGGCGGGCCGCCCGCGCTATGGAAGCGCCGCCGACAAGTTGAGAGCCAGAATCAACGCATCCCGGCGGCCCCCGTCGGCGCCGGCATAGTAGCCCGGGCGGCGCCCGGCCTCCACGAACCCCGCTGCCCGGTACAGCGAGAGGGCCGCAGCGTTGTCGGCGGCCACCTCCAGAAACAGACGCGTCGCGCCTCTCTCCGCCGAGAGACGGCCGGCCTCGCGCACCAGCCCGGCCCCGACGCCCCGTCGTCGCGCGGAGGGGCGGACCGCCAGGGTCAGGATCTCGGCTTCGTCGGCCACCGCGCGCATGAGGATGAAGCCGTCCGGATCCTCCAGAGGAAAGACGCCGGCCTGGCCGAGGAGGGCCTCGAACGCGGCGGCGTCCCACGGGGAGGGGAAGGCCGTGGCGTGAAGGGCCGCAAGACGGGCGGCTGTGGCGGGGCGATCGGTCATGGCCGCGGCGGGCGGGCTTGTCCCGGAAGGCGCGTGGGCGGCGTCGCGTCGGGCGCGCGCAGATAGAGCGGCCGGGCGCGCGCCAGAGCGGGGTCCGCGGCCACCGCGAGACGGGCGACCGCCTCCGGGGAGGGTCCGTCCAGCGGCGTGCGCCGTGCATCCGGAAGGATCCCGGAAAAGAGGGCCGCTCCGGAGCCGACCAAAATGACATCCGACCCCAGGCCGATGATCCGGTCCCCGGCCGCCTCAAGGCTCAGCGCCTCCGCCTGTCCGGCGGGTTCGCCGTCGCGCCAGAAACGGGCGTAGACCTGTCCGCGGCGGGCGTCGATCAGGGCCGCGATCGCCGGCGCGGTCACCGAGCCCGCCAGGGCGTCGAGCGCCGAGACCCCGACCACGGGGCGATCAAGCGCCGCCCCCAGACCCTGGGCGAAGGCGAGACCCACGCGCAGGCCTGTGAACGAACCCGGTCCGACGGTCACGCCGATGCGATCCAGGTCCGAGAAGGCCGCGCCGGACTGGGCCGCGGCGTCCCGCGCGAAACCGGCGATGCGCTCGGAATGGCCCTTTGTCATCGGTTCGGACCGCAGGCCGAGCCGACGCAGGCCGTCGCCGTCCCTCTCGAACACGGCGGCCGTGCAGAGACCCAGGGCGGTGTCGATGACCATCAGCTTCACCAGCCCGCTCCGATCCGGGACAGCGTCAATCGTCCCGCGCCAGCGCCCGCACGATCCGCGCCACCGCCCTGCGCACCTCGCGATCCTCGATCAGGGGAAAGCCCGCCGCCACGGACCGGCCGTCGGCGGTCGCCGTGATGAAGCGCATCGCCCGCCAGCCGTCGTGCGCCGGGCCGCGCGCCGTCTCGACCGGCGGAAAGAAGGTCTCGACCGAGGCGCCGAGCACTGTCGCCGCCCGGTGCAGCCGCGAGGCCGAGATACGGTTCTGGCCAGTCTCGTATTTCTGCACCTGCTGAAAGCTGATCCCCAGCTGCTGGGCGAGCGCGCTCTGCGAAAGGCCCAGGGACGAACGCCGGAGACCGAGCCGTGCCCCGACATAGGCGTCCACCTCGTCCCGCTCGCCGATCCTGGCCATGACCATCCGCCCCTTGCCTGTCGCGGACGGACTGTTTCACGGAATCGGAACCAATGCAACAAAATCGTTTCATTCAGAACTCCCGGCGGGCGACGACGGCGGAGACGGCGCGCGTGTCGGCCCGGAGAATGCGTTCATGCACCGACAGGCCGCCGGGCCCGCCGCGGACCGTCAATCCTTCCGCGTCCGCGCCCTCGTAGAGGCGGACCCGGACCTCCCCGTCGGCCATCTCGATCACACAACCCTGATCCCGGCGCGGCCACCGCCCCGGCTCGAACTCCACGACCACGCCGGAGGCCGCCCAGGGCGCGAGGTCGTCGTTCGAGAGCTGAAGCCGCCGCAGGGCCGGCTCGTGAACAAAAGCGCGGCCCTCGCTGGCCATGCCGGGCGGCGCGGGGTCGCGGCCCGGCGCCAGATCCCCCGGCGTGGCGTCGAGGGCGGCGGTCAGCCGCTTCTGGACATCGGGCCGATACAGGCCGGAGCGTTTGCCGGTTTCATAGAGGCCCCAGCCCTGGCTGGTCATGCCGGCCCTGCGGCCGGCCTCGGCCTGACTCAGGGCCCGGGAGCGGCGCAGGGCGGCGAGGGCTTCGCCGAGACGCCGGGCGTCGTCGTCGCTCTTGAAGCGGGGCATGCGCATACAATGGCGCCATCGGCCCCCGGAAGCGAGGACGGATTCGTTTCAGGCGTCTCGCCGCCAGCCGTGGCAAGGAAAGCGCCCGCGGCCCTCGGGGCCCTAGATCACCTGTTCGACGCGGGTCACTTCCGGAATGTAGTGTTTCATCATCTGCTCGACACCGGACTTCAGGGTGGCTGTCGAGGAGGGGCAGCCGGCGCAGGCGCCGCGCATCCGCAGGGTCAGGAGGCCGGTCGCCTCGTCAAAGGCGTCGAACAGGATGTCGCCGCCGTCCTGGGCCACAGCGGGACGGACGCGGCTGTCGAGCAACTGTTTGATCTCGGCGACGACCTCCGAGTCGTTTTCGGACGACCGGGCGGCCTCTCCGGCGCCGCGCATCAGGGGGGCGCCCGAGACGAAATGATCCATGACCGCGGCGAGGATCGGCGCCTTCATCGTCGTCCATTCCGGGCCCTGGCTGTCTCGCGTCACCGAGACATAGTCGTAGCCGAAGAAGACGCTGGTCACGCCCTCGAGCTGGAACAGGGCCTCCGCGAGGGGCGAGGCGGCGGCCTCCCCGGCGTTGACGAAATCTGTCGGCGAGTCCGCTACCTCGCGGCCCGGCAGGAATTTCAGCACGTTCGGATTCGGCGTGGCTTCGGTCTGGATGAACATGCCGCTCAGATGCGCCCCCGCCGCCGTCGGTTCAAGAGCGACCCTCCGACGCGCCGGGCCAGTGCGCGAGTCCCGGGCCTCAGCGCCCGGGCGTCACGCCAGATCCTCGATGTCTTTCTCCGTCAGCTCGCCCGGCACGATGGTCACGGGCAGTTTGCGTCCGGTGAAGGCTGCGCCCTGTTTGACCACCGCGGAGACCAGGGGTCCGGGACCGCGCCCGCCGCCGCCGGCCGCCAGGACCAGAATCTTGATCTCGATATCCTCGCCCACGACCTTGCGGATCGCGTCCTGGGCCTCGCCGCGTTCGATCAGCAGGACAGGCGTCGAGCCGGACCGTTCCGCCGCCTCGCCGGCCCATTTGGCCAGGGAAGCCTCGGCCTCCAGCCGGGTCTGCCGTTCGATCTCCTCGCGCACCCCGGCCCAGTGCGCGTCCGAGGCCGCTGGGGGAATGACGCGAAGCAGGGCGACGCGTCCGCCCGTCGACCGGGCCCGGCGCGAGGCGTAGCGCAGCGCGCCCTCGAACTCCGGGCTGTCATCGACGACGACCAGAAACTTGCGCGGCATCAGCCTCTCCCTCAGCCCGCAGGCTAGCAGAAACCTGCCCGAAGCGAAGCCTCGCCGGCAGAAGGCTTCCAGCGACCGCGTGGCGGACCCGCCTCGTCAGCTGGCCGACGAGGCGATCTCGCGGATCACGCTGTTGGCGATGGTCAGCTTGGCGAAGGTCCAGCCCGTTCCGGAGGCCTCGATCTCGTCGACCGAGGCGCGAACCCCCTCGACCAGCCCCAGCCGCGCCCCGATCCAGCGGTCGACGGCGGCCTCGGCCGAGGCTTCGCTGGCGCCCGCGGAGGCGTCGGAGGCCGCGGCGACCGCTCGGGTCAGGGTCGCCTGCTCGGCCATCAGATCCTCGATCAGGCGGCGCACCGCCAGACGATCGAAATGATCGGCCGAAGGGACATTGCCGGCGCCGGCGCGCAACCGGTCGAAGTCGAAGGCGGCGCCGACCTGGTGGTACAGCATGGCCATGGCCGGCTCGGGCCAGCCCGCCTGCCGGGACAGATCGCCGATGTCGGCCGTGGCGACGAGCGGCTGCAGCATGGCGAATTCGCGCGCCACGTCCTCGGGCACGCCGAGGGCGACGAAGCTCTGGACCCGGGTCTCCAGCCGCGTCTGTTCAAAGCGCGACAGGACGGTTCCACCCGCCGCGCGCAGGGCGTCGGCCGCCGGGCGGTAGGCGGCGACCAGGGCGTCGACCGTGCATCCCGGCCGCATCGCCCGCCGGGCCAGCCAGAAGGTCTGGCGCCGCAGGACCGTGGCGATCTCCTGATAGAGCGTGGTCTGGGCCCCGGCCGGGATCTTCAGGTCGAGCGCCGACACCTGATCCCACGCCTGATCGAGGCGGAAGACCTGACGGGCCGTCTCGAAGGCGATGACCAGGGCCGCCGTGTCGCAGCGCGCCGAGACGCGCAGCCGCTCGGGGAAGGTCGGCCCGCACATGTTGACGATCTCGTTCGACAGGATGGTCGAGATGATCTCGCGGCGCAGACGGTGGCGCTGCATGTCGGCTTCGTATTTCGCCAGCGGGGCGGGGAAATAGCGGACCAGGGTCTGTTTGAAGAAGGGGTCGTCCGGCGCCGTCGAGGCGACGATGTCGTCGAACAGCTCCAGCTTCGAATAGGCGGTCAGGACCGCCAGTTCGGGTCGCGTCAGAGCCTGTCCTGACACTTTGCGCTCGGCCAGCTTCACATCGTCGGGCAGGCCTTCGACCTTGCGGTCCAGCTTACCCTTCGATCCGAGCCACTGCATGAACCGCTGCTGGGCGTCGAGCGCCCCGGCGCCCTCGGCTTCCTGCAGCGAGACCGCCAGGGTCTGGTCGTAGTTGTGGGCCAGCACCTTAAGGCCCACCTCGTCGGTCATGGACGCCAGAAGAGCGTTGCGGTCGCCGACCTGCAGGGCGCCCGAGGCGATGGCGGCCCCGGTCAGGATCTTGATATTGACCTCATGGTCGGAGCTGTCGACCCCGGCCGAGTTGTCGATGGCGTCCGTATTGATGCGGCCGCCGCTGAGCGCAAAGGCGATTCGCCCGGCCTGGGTGAGGCCCAGGTTGGCGCCTTCGCCGATCACCTTGGCGCGCACCTCGCCGCCGTCGACGCGGATGGCGTCATTGGCCTTGTCGCCCACCTGGGCGTCGCTCTCGGTCGGCGCCTTCACATAGGTGCCGATGCCGCCGAAATAGAGCAGTTCGGCCGGCGCCTTGAGGATGGCCTTCATCAGGGCGGCCGGGTCGAGCACATCCTCCTGGATGTCCAGCGCTGCCTTGATTTCGGGGCTCAGTTCGATTGATTTGGCCGAGCGGGAGAAGACGCCGCCGCCCTTCGAGATTATCGACCTGTCGTAGTCCTGCCACGACGAGCGCGGGACCTTGAACATCCGGTCGCGCTCGACCCACGACGTGGCGGGATCGGGGTTCGGATCGATAAAGATGTCGCGGTGATCGAAGGCGGCGACCAGTTTGATCGCCTTCGACAGCAGCATGCCGTTGCCGAACACGTCGCCGGACATGTCGCCGACGCCGACCACGGTGAAGGGCTCGGTCTGGATGTCCTTGCCCATCTCGCGGAAGTGTCGCTTGACCGCCTCCCAGGCGCCGCGGGCGGTGATGCCCATGACCTTGTGGTCGTAGCCGACCGAGCCGCCGGAGGCGAAGGCGTCGTCCAGCCAGAAGCCGTAGTCGGCCGAGATTCCGTTGGCGATGTCGGAGAAGGTCGCCGTGCCCTTGTCGGCGGCCACGACCAGATAGGGATCGTCGCCCTCGAACCGGACGACCGAAGCGGGAGGAACGACGGATCCGTCCTTCGCAATATTGTCCGTGATGTCGAGCAGGCCGGACAGGAAGGTCCTGTAGGCGCGGATGGCCTCGGCCTGCTGGGCGTCGCGGTCAGCGCCGGCGCGAACCAGCGCGGCCAGATGTTTGGGGAAGAAGCCGCCCTTCGACCCGACCGGCACAATGACGGCGTTCTTGACCTGCTGCGCCTTCACCAGGCCGAGCACCTCGGTGCGGAAGTCATCGCGGCGGTCGGACCAGCGCAGGCCGCCGCGCGCCACGGGGCCGAAGCGCAGATGGACGCCCTCGATATGCGGCGCCCACACGAAGATCTCGCGATAGGGCTTGGGCAGGGGCAGGTCGGCCAGCTCCCGCGACGCGATCTTGATCGAGATATGCGGCTTGGGCGCGCCGTCCGGGCCGGTCTGATAGTAGTTGGTGCGCTTGATGGCCTGGACCAGCAGCACCAGCCGCCGCAGGGCGCGGTCATGGTCGAGGCTCTTCACCTCCTGCAGCTGGGCGTTGATCTGGTCGACGAGTTTGGCCACCGCGGTCTCGCGGGCGGCGGCGTCTCCGGCGGCTGCCGGGTCGAATTTCGCCGTGAACAGGGCCAGCAGCCCTCGCGCCACGGCCGGATAGTCGCGCAAAGCCTCTTCCTGCACCGCCTGGCTGGGATCGAGACCGGTCTGCTGGCGATAGCGGGCCAGGGTCCGGACCAGCGCCGCCTCGCGCCAGTCGACTCCCAGTTCCAGCACCAGCCGGTTGAAGCCGTCGCTCTCGGTCCGGCCCGTCCACACGGCGGAGAACGCCGCCTCGAACGGACCCTTCACATCCGCGAACTGCAGGTCGCCGCCGCGCGGATCCTCCAGCAGGAATTCATGCACATGAATAGCGGCCTCGCCCGCCGGACGCAGGGCGTGACCCCACTCCTCGAGCGTCTTCAGCCCCATGTCGGCGAGGATCGGCAACACGTCCGACAGCGGCACCGCCGCGCCTCGGCGGTAGAGCTTGAAGCGGAAATTCAGCGGTCCGTCCTGATCGCTGCGGAAAGCCCGGACCGCCACCGGTTCGCCGCCGTCGTTGGCGCCGGAGGCGTTCAGGGAATCCACGGCCTGCAGATCCTGTACGGCCTCGGTGGCGTCATAGCGGTCGCGATAGCCGGCCCCGAAGGCCTCGGCCCACCGGGCGCTGAGCGGTCCGACCGCGATGTCATCCACATCCGCGACGCGCAGGGCGCTTTCGAAGCGGTCGATCCAGCTGCGGCCGGCCTCGGCGACCTCTGCGTCCAGCCGGGCCAGATCGGGGCAGGGATGATCGCCGGGGGTCACGCCTACGATGTAGTGGATGCGGACCAGCGGCTGGTCCGACAGCTGCGGATACCAGGCCGACAGCCGCCCGCCCCAGGCCCGGGTGAGGATCTTGCCGATACGTTCCCGCACCGAGGCGTCGAACCGCTCGCGCGGAATGAAGGCCAGGATCGACACGAAACGGTCGAAGGGATCGAGCCGCGTGAAGGTCTTGATCCGGGGGCGGTCGTGCAGGTGCAGGATGCCGAGCGCGATTTCCAGCAACTCGGTCTCCGTGACCTGGAAGAGCTCGTCGCGGGGGTAGTTTTCGAGGATGTTCTTGAGCCGCTTCTCGCTGTGGCTGCCCGCCACCTTGCCGGCCCGGATCAGGGCGTTGGCCACCTTGCGGCGGATCAGCGGCACCTGGGTGGCGGTCTTGTCATAGGCTTCGGCCGTGAAAAGGCCCACGAACCGGGTCTCGCCGGAGGGACGGCCGTCGGGCCCGAACCGTTTGACCCCGACGTAATCCATATAGGCCCGGCGGTGGACCCGGGAGCGGACGTTGGCCTTGGCGACCGTCACCGGCTCGGACAGGTCCAGCTGCTTCTTCATCGAACGGGTGAGCACCGCCGGCTCATTGGCGCGACGCAGCACGGTGCGCTCGGGATCGGCCAGAACGCCCAGGCCCACGCCGGACTGCGACAGGGGCGCCTCCGCCTCATAGCCGCCGTCCTTGCTGCGCGGATAGTCGTAGTCGCGCGCGCCGAGGAAGACGAAATGGTCGGCCTGCAGCCACTGCAGGAAGGCGAGGTTCTCGGCCAGCACCTCCGGGTCGACGCCGCGCGGCGAGGTTTCCAGATGAGCGATCGAGCGCGCCATCAGGGCGTTCATGGCGGCGTGGTCGGTCACCGCCCCGCGCACGTCGGCCATGGTCTGGGCCAGGCCTTCGCCGAGCGCGTCCCGGCGCTCCTGCGGCAGCGGATCGATGACGACGACGATCAGGGAGACCCGGGCGCCGCCGATCTCGACGATCGGGTGGTACATCGAGCGGACGGTGACTCCGGCCTCGGCCAGCTCGCCCATCACGCTGTCGACGAGGAAGGGTCGATCGTCCTGGACGATGCCGATGCTGTCATAGCCGGCCGGGCGCCCGGCGGCGCCGGTCAGCGGCCCGATCGTGATGCGCGCCGGCTCGCCCGTCCGGTACTGGCCGGCCGACTCCCAGACGGGCGCCAGCAGGGCGCCGAGATCGGCGCCGCTCAGTTCCGGCGTTTCGTCCGCGGCATAGTCGTCAAACGCCTGGGCCAGGTAGGACCGGGCGTCCGGGCCCGGAGCGTTCCCGGTTGCGGCTGCGAAGCTCGCCTCCAGCGCCTCCAGGGTAACGGCCTGAGGGTGCGAGGAAGCGGATTCGCCGGACATGGGCAGGTCTCTTGTGGGCGCGACCTTTGGGACGGGTCGCCGGTGCTGGGATCAGACTAGGCCCGTTCGCCGACTGGGCAAGGCCTCTGTCCGAAGGGCGCTGACTAGGCCGTCCGACGGCCTCCGGGAACCCCCAAAACGAAACGCCGGCCCCGTTTCCGGGACCGGCGTCGCGCCGATCAATGATCGGTCGATCGGGGGATCAGAAGCGGACGTTCATGCCCAGCTTGATCGCATGCAGTTCCATGCCGTCATTGCTGCGCGCGATATCCGTGCCTGCCGTGTTGGGCGCCAGGATGAAGGGATTGGTCGCCGGAGCGGTTCCGGGTCCGGCGCGCACGACGTAGTCGCCCGGCTGGAGGTTGGTGAACAGATACTCGCCCGTCAGCGACAGGTTCGGGGCCAGACGCCATTCGACGCCGGCGCCCAGCTGATAGCCGTCGGCCTCGTCTTCATTGACGGTTTCGGTGAAGCTGTTGGTGCCGTTGGTGGTGCGGAAGCTGTTCTCGATCTTCGCTTTCGCGCCGCCCCCGGTGACGTAGTAGAGGCCGGAACCGGCGGCGAAGCCGGCGCGCAGGCGCAGGGCCGCCATCGATTCCAGCTCACGCGTGAAGACATAGGCGGCCGGGGTCGAGCTGAACGAGGTGACGGAATCCTCGACATCCGCCGCGCTCAGTTCGCCGACGACGCCGAGCACGAACGAGCCGAACTGCATGTCGTAACCGACGCGGACGGAACCCTCGATGCCGGTCGGGTCGACGTCGCAACCGTTGCCGGCGGCGTTGCCCGAGGCGCTGCCCGCGCAGGAACCCGGGCTGAAAGCGTTGGTGGTGGTGCCGCTCAGGACCACGGTGTCATCGAAGGCGCCGTCGAAATCGCGGTCGAACACCAGGCCCTCGCCCGCGTCCTCGTTGTTCTCGAGCACGCCGCCGTAGACGCCGATATAGGGGCCGCTCCAGTCGGGCGCGGTCTGGGCGAGCGCGGGGGAGGCCACGCCGGCCAGCAGCAGCGTCAGAGATGCTGCAGAAATTGTCTTGATCATCAGGGAAGTATCCTTCGAGTTCGGCGCGGAATATCCGCGGTTCACCCTTCCGCCGCCGCTAACGCAGGCTGGCCGCGGGCTGTTCCCGCGACGATCGCGATGGTCTTCGGTCCTCGAAGACTGTGGCGCCGAAACCGCACCCTCTGTCCCGGAAACGACAAGGCCGCCGAACTTGCGTTCGGCGGCCTGCTTCGGATCGGCGCCCGGGAGGGGGAGGTTGGCGCCGATCTTTCGCGCCGCGGCTTGGGGGAGGGGAGGGGCCGCGGCGACAGGTTCGAGATAGGGGCCGCTTGTGGCCAATCAAGGGCGCAAGACCGTCTCAACCGTCGGCGGACTGCGGCGGGTTGACGCGGCGCTGCGCTGAACCGCGGGGCGGGGTCTGAACCTCGTCGGCATAGGGCTCGCCGTCGCCGGACAGCAGGATGGCCATCCAGCGGGAGCCCTTGAACTCGGCCAGGATGGCCATGGCCATGACCGCCAGCGGCGTCGACAGGAACATCCCCACCACGCCCCACAGCTTGCCCCAGAGGGCCAGCGACAGCAGCACCACCACCGGGTCGATGTTCTGGTTGTCGCCCTGCATCCGCGGCTGGATGACATTGCCGCTGATGAACAGGATGGTCTGCAACCCGGCCAGCAGCACCGCGGCCTGCCAATAGGTCTCGAACTGCACCAGGGCGAACATCGGCGGCGCCAGCCCGGCCACCGCCCCGCCCAGCACAGGAATGAAGCCGACCACGAAGATGACGAAGGTCCAGAACTCGGCGTTCGGCAGGCCGACGGCGCGCATCAGGAGCCAGGCGCAGGCGCAGATCAGGATGCCCGTCACCGTCTGGACCCACAGATAGCCCTCTACCCCGCCGCGCACCCGGTGGAAGACCTCCAGCGCCTCGCCGCGCGCGGTGCGCTCAGGGAACATGCCCACCAGCTTGCGTCTGAAGCCCGCCTGCGAAGCCAGCAGGAAGGCGAGGTAGATCAGCACGAACACCGCGCCGGTGACCACGCCCTGGGCCTGGCGGGCGATGATGGCCAGATAGCTGCCCACATTGATGCGGCCGACCAGGTCGCTGACCGTCGGCGGCGCCTCGAGGACGCCGGCCATCCGGTACACATCCGTGAAGATCTGGTCGAGCCGCGGTCCGATCCGCGCCAATACGCCCGTCGACTCGTCGAAGAAGCCGGCCGCGCCATAGACCACGATGCCGATGGAGGCGAAAAAGGCGAGGATGACCACGATCAGCGCCGCGGCTCCGGCCAGATGCGACGGCACCGGCGTCCGGTCTTCGATGAACCGTTTCACGCCGTCGATGGCGATCAACAGGAAGATGGCCATCGCCAGCGGCGTCAGAATATCCCTGAGCCAGTAGACGGCCGCCCCCGCGGCCACGACGGCGATCGCCACCAGGGCGTTTCGGCCAACGGTCGAGGTCGGCAGGCTGATGGGCGGTTTCATCGGCATATGGTCAAGGTCTCCGCGGTTCCCGTCAATCACGCCGTCAATCAGCCTTGAACCGCCAAGCCGCGCAGTAGAGCATGAGCGCCAAGCTTGTGCAGGAGTTCCACCCATGGCCGACAACGCCGACGCCGCGCCCGGCCTCTTCCTCGGCCAGTCCTCGCCGGAGGACGGGGCACGGTCAGAGGTCCTTCTGCTCCACCGTGCCAACCGCCACGGCGTCGTCGCCGGGGCCACCGGCACCGGCAAGACTGTGACCCTGCAGATCATGGCCCAGGGGTTTTCCGACGCCGGGGTCCCGGTCTTCTGCGCCGATGTGAAGGGGGATCTGTCGGGCATCTGCGTGCCCGCGTCCCCGAACGAGAAGCTGCTGGCTCGCGCCGCCGGCATGGGCCTGACCCTGACGCCACGCGCCGCCCCCACCGTCTTCTGGGACCTGTACGGGCTCAAGGGCCACCCGATCCGGACCACCGTCAGCGAGATCGGCCCCCTGCTGCTGGCGCGGATGCTGAACCTCAACGACGTCCAGGAGGGGGTGCTGTCGGTGGTCTTCCATGTCGCCGACAAGGAGGGGCTGCTGCTGCTCGACCTCGACGACCTGCGGGCCATGCTGGTCCATGTCGGCGAGAACGCGGAGCGCATCGGCCGCGAGGTCGGCAACGTCGCCCCCGCCTCGATCGCCGCCATCCAGCGCTCGATCCTCCAGCTTGAGCAGCAGGGCGGCAAGGCCTTCTTCGGCGAGCCGGCCCTGCGGCTGGAGGACATGATGCGCACGGGGCTCGACGGCCGCGGTCAGGTCAATGTGCTGGACGCGACGAAGCTGATGGCCAGCCCGCGCCTGTACGCCGCCTTCCTGCTGTGGCTGCTGTCCGAACTGTTCGAACAGCTGCACGAGATCGGCGATCCCGAGAAGCCGAGACTCGTCTTCTTCTTTGACGAGGCGCACCTGCTGTTCAACGACACGCCCGATGCGCTCAGGGAAAAGGTCGAACAGGTGGTGCGTCTGATCCGCTCCAAGGGCGTCGGCGTCTATTTCGTCACCCAGAACCCGGCCGACATCCCCGACAGCGTCCTGGCCCAGCTGGGCAACCGCATCCAGCACGCCCTGCGGGCCTACACGCCGGCCGAGCAACGCGGACTGAGGGCCGCATCCGACAGTTTCCGCGCCAATACGGCCTTCGACACGGCCGAGGCCATCCAGGGTCTGGGCGTCGGCGAGGCCCTGGTCTCGACGCTGGACGAGAAGGGCGCGCCCCATGTCGTCGCCCGCACCCTGATCCGCCCGCCCGACAGCCGCCTCGGCCCCGCCACCGACGCCGAACGCGCCGCCGTGATGGCCGCCAGTCCGGTGCGGGGCCTCTATGAGGCGGTGATCGACCGGGAATCGGCGGAGGAGGTTCTCGCCGCCCGTCGCGGCGAAGCGGACAGGAGCGCCGCCGACGCCAGACTGGCCGAGGCGCGGGCGAAGTCGGATGCGGCCGCCGCCAAGGACGCCGAAAAGGCCGCCGCCGCCCGCGAGAAGGTCGAGGCTCGCGAACAGGCCCGCTACGAGCGCGAAGCCGCCCGCCCCCGGGCCGCGCCGCGTCGCTCGACCCGCGAGACGCCGATCGAGGCGGCGACCAAGTCGGTGCTGCGCACGGCGGGCAGCACGATCACGCGGGAACTGCTGCGGGGCCTGCTGGGCGGATTGCGGCGACGATGATCCCGGTCTCCTTCCCATTCGCTGCGCGAACAGGGAGGAGACGAACATTTCCTAGCCCCGCGGAACGAGCCGCCACATCCGGAGCGGATGGCGCACGGTTCCGGCCTCCTCGCCGGCCGCGGGGCCGCGGCCCATGTAAAAGTCGGCGCGGACCGGACCGCGAATGGCCGAGCCGGTGTCCAGCGCCACGACCAGCCCCTGATAGCTGGCCCGCGCGCCGCGGAGATTGCCGCCGTCGGCGCTGATCCAGACGAGGTCGCCATAGCGCCAGTGGGCCGGATCGACGGCGATAGACCGGCGCGCGGTCAGCGGAATGCCCGCCGCCCCGTTCGGGTGGCCGCCGTCGTCAGGGTCCGTGGCGAAATAGATGTAGCGCGGGTTCAGCGCCATCACCGCCTGCGCCTCAGGCCCCCGATGGGCCGCCAGCCAGGCGCGGATGGCCTCGCCCGAGGTTGCGTTGGCCGGCAGCAGCCCCTGCTCCGCCATCGGCCGCGCAATGCCGGTGAAGGGGCGGCCGTTGTCGGCGGCGTAGGCGGCGCGCGCCCTCGATCCATCCTCGAAGGTCAGATAGCCGGACCCCTGGATCTGCATAAAGAACAGGTCCTCGGCCCGCATCCAGGCCAGGGCGTCGGTCGCAGGCGCGGCCTCGATGTCGGCGCGCACGGCCCCAACGTCGCCCCGCGCCCAGCCGCCCGGGCGTGGCCGGACGGGCGTGTCGAACTCGGCGCTCGGGGTGCGGCGGGCGGCGTACTCCGGCGCGAAATAGGCCGTCATCAGCCCCGGTCCGCCGTCCGCCGTCTCCGCCGCGACGACGGTGAAGCCGGTCTCGAAGAAGGCGCGGGCCGCCGTAGGCGTCACCGGTCGGGAGGTTCGTTTGATCTGCATGGCCCGGTCGCACTGGACCCGGGAGGCGGAGTCGCGGGCGACGGTGCAGCCGACGGCCCAGGCCTCGAAGGCGGCCAGATGGTCCTCGTCATTCCAGCCCGGAAGGGTCGCAGGACCGCGCCCCGCGGCGATCGGAGAGGGGCCGGGCCCCGGCGACGGTCCCGGGGCCGGGGTTTCCGGCAGCGTCGGCGCCGACGGGGAGGGCGCGCCGGGAGCGGTGGCGCAGGCGGCGACGGCCAGGGCGAGGCTGAACACGAACGCCTTGCCCAGGATCCTGCCGCGGCGCCCGCCGCCGCCGATCATGCGGCGGCGGGTTCGGTGCGGGCCAGAACCCAGTTGGGGTCGCTGGCGCCGAGGGTGCGTTCGAAGGTCCACAGTTCGGCGACCCGCCGCTCCTCGATCTGGGGTTCGGCGGCGCCGTCGGCGGAGGTGACCGTATTGCGAAGCTCGGCGAGGAACCGGACCTTGGCCGTGGCGCGGTTCTCTTGGGCGGTGGCCAGTTCCAGATCAGCCCGGGCGGGATGCAGGAATTCGGCCACCTCGGTCTCGCCCCGGGTTTCACGCGCGGCGATGCCGGCTTCAAACGAAGCCATGACGGTCGGGGTCAGCAGGGGTTTGAGAGTCTCCCGGTCGCCGGCGGCATAGGCGCGGACGATGGTCTCGTGCGCCTGACGGGCGCCTTCGAGGAAGCGGAGGGGGTCGAAATTGGGGTCGCGGGCCTTCAGTCCGGCGATTGAGGCGAGGGTGACCGCGTCCAGGACGTTCGGACGGCCGCCCTGGGCCGACTCGGCGCCGGGGATGGCCGGAGTTGCGGGTTTGGCGCGGGCGTCCTCCTCCGGCTGGCGCCCGACCTTCTTGCCCAGCACATTGTAGAGCTGGAACAGCACCACCGCGGCGATGACGGCGAAGATGACGATCTGGACTGAAACCGGCGGCACGGGCAAACCTTGGCTGGCGGCCGGCGGAGGACCGGACGCGACGAGAGACGATTAGGGGCTGATATAGGGACGTGCAACCGCAACCGCCTTATCGCGCGGGTGAGCATCGTTGCCGCACCCGGCCCCTCGTGCTAGTCGCCGCGCCTTCCCGGCGCCTCGATCGGACGCCGCCCACTCTTTCAGACAGACCAACCGATGACCGACGCCGCGCCTCCTTCCGACCCCAACACCGCCGCGCCCGCCGACGCCGGCCAGCAGGGGCCGCAGGGCCCCGGCTTCCGCATCGTCGCCCAGTACGTCAAGGACCTGTCCTTCGAGAACCCCAAGGCGCCCGACAGTCTGCGCATCGACGGCAAGCCGGCCATCGACATGGGCGTCGAGATGAACGCCCAGGGCCGCCCTGACGGTCTGTTCGAGGTCGACCTGCGCCTGACCATCAAGGCCACGACCGACGCCATGACGGTCTTCAATGTGGAACTGCTGTACGGCGGCCTGTTCGCCCTGCAGGGCGTGCCGGAGCAGGACATCGAGCCGCTACTGCTGATCGAATGCCCGCGCTATCTGTTCCCGTTCGCCCGCGAGATCATCGCCCGCGCCACCTCGGACGGCGGCTTCTATCCGCCCTTCATGCTCGACCCGATCGACTTCGCAGGCATCTATGTCGCGCGCCAGCAGTCGATCGCGCGCGGCCCGGCGGAGACGGGCCAGGCGTAAGCCCCGCGCCGAGGCCATCGAAGGGCGTCCGTCAGGCGGCGGGCGCCTTTTCGATATCCAGACCATAGCCTTTCCAAAGCGACCAGTCCTTGAGCGTCGCGCGCAGAAAGGCCTCATGCGCCGCCTGTTCGGCCTCGCCGTCGCGGGGCGTCAGCGGGCGGGGACGCGGCGGATACCCGGCGGCCGCATGGGCCGCCGCCGCCGCCGTCACGGTGCGCGAGGCCGACAGGTCCAGGCGGCGCTCCTTGCCCCCCTTCAGCTCCAGATACACTTCCGCCAGCAGACGGGCGTCGATCAGGGCGCCGTGCAGGGTGCGTTCGACCAGCGAGACCTTGAACCGCTTGCACAGGGCGTCCAGCGAATTGGCCATGCCCGGGAAGCGGGTCTGGGCCAGTTTCAGCGTGTCGATCCAGCGGTCCTCGGGGAACAGGGCCCGGCCGCAGCGGCCGAACTCGTGATCGATGAAATTACGGTCGAACTGGGCGTTGTGGGCGATGATCGGGGCGTCGCCGATGAAGTCGCACAGGTCGATGACGATCTCGGCGAATTTCGGCGCATCCCGCACCTTCTCGTCGGTGATGCCGTGCACCCGGATGGCGTCGGCCGGAATCGACCGTTCCGGGTGGATCAGCCGGTGAAAGGTGCGGCCCGTCGGCAGCAGATCCTCGATCTCGATACAGCCGACCTCGATCATGCGATCGCCGGTGCGGGGGTCGAAGCCGGTGGTTTCCGTGTCGAGTACGATTTCGCGGGACATGGACGTCTATTGCGATGGTTCGGCGGTTTTCGGAAGTCGGCGCCGCTGCGGCTTCCACCCTTCGGACAGAACCATCCCCACGATTTCCTCCACGCGCCGCCGGGTCGCATCGAGGCCCTCGCCGGTGTCGATCACGAAGTCGGCGCGGCGACGTTTTTCGGCGTCGGGCAGCTGGCGCGCCAGGATGGCCTCGAACCGGTCACGCGTCATGCCAGGACGGGCCAGCACCCGCTGCGCCTGAACCGCAGCCGGGGCTGTGACCACGACCACGGCGTCAACCGCCGCCTCGCCGCCGGTCTCGAACAGCAGGGGGATGTCGAGCACCGCCAGTTTGACGCCCCTTGCCGCGGCCGCCGCCAGTTCCTCCAGCCGGCCTTTCAGAACCAGCGGATGAACGATGGCCTCCAGCCGCTGGAAGGCTTCGCCGTCGGACCCCAGCGCCGCCGCCAGCCGCGTGCGGTCGACGGCGCCGTCGATGATCACGCCGGGAAACGCCGCGCCGACGGGCCCCACCGCGGCGCCGCCCCTTGCATAGAGGCGATGCACCGCCTCGTCGGCGTTCCAGACCAGGGCGCCGGCGTCGGCGAACATGGCCGTCGTCGTGGACTTGCCCATGCCGATGGAGCCGGTCAGGCCGAGGACGATCATGCGGTCTCTCCGAGCGCCGCCATCGCCAGCCGCCGGACGTCGACATCCGGGGGCCGGACGCCGAAAAAGGCCTCGAAAGACGGCCGCGCCTGCCCGATCAGCATGGACAGGCCGTCCACCGTCGTCAGCCCCCGGGCGCGTGCTTCCTCGAGAAACGCTGTGATCAAGGGGCGGTAGGACATGTCCATCACCACGGCATCGTCGTGCAGGCGGGACATGTCGAGTTCAGGCGGAACGCTCAGGGCGTTGACCACCAGGGCCGCGTCCCGGAGCGCCTCGGGCCCTGCGATCGCCCCTCCAAGGTCGGCGACCAGCGCCTCGGCCCGTGCGCGGGTCCGGTTGTGCACGCCCACCTGCGCGCCGGCGGCGGTCAGCGCCGCAACGGCGGCCCGCGCCGCCCCGCCGGCGCCCAGGACGACCACGGCCTTCCCGCGCACGGCGAGCGCCGGCGCCTGCTCCGCCAGGGCCGCCATCAGGCCCGCCCCGTCGGTGCTGTCGGCGTGAACCCGGCCGTCGGCGAACAGCAGCAGATTGGCCGAGCCGCAGGCCCGCGCCGTCGCGCTGACGTCATCGGCGAGAGCCAGCGCCTGTTCCTTGAACGGGGCGGTGACGTTCAGCCCCCGCAGACCGCCGGCGCGACCTCGTCCGACCAGATCCGCAAAGGCGTCTGCATCGGCGGGCCCGAACGGCCGGTAGTCGGCGTCCAGCGCCGCCGCCGTGATCCAGGCGCTGTGGATGAGCGGACTGAGGGAATGGGCGATCGGCCGGCCCGCGACGCCCGTCCGGAGGGTCATGTCGTCAGAACTCCCGCCCGGCGAAGCTCGGTCAGCACAGGCCATAGCGGCAGGCCCAGGACGGTGAAATAGTCCCCCTCGACCGCCTCGAACAACTGGGCGCCGAGGCCCTCCAGCCGGTAGGACCCGACGCAGGCCAGCAGGCCGTCGCCCTCGGCGACCAGATAGGCGTCGAGAAAGGCGTCGGAAAAGTTCCGCATCCGCATCGTCGCCGTGTCCGCGCCGGACCAGACGATCTGGCCGTTGCGGGCCAGGGCGGCGCCGGAATGCAGCTGATGCTCGCGGCCGCGCATGGCCATGAGCCGCGTCCGCGCCGACTCCAGCGTCGCGGCCTTGGAGACCAGACCGCCGTCGAAGGACAGGGTCTGGTCCGCCCCCAGAACCCAGGCTTCGGCGTCATGTCGCGACACCGCCAGCGCCTTGATCCGCGCCAGTTCGACCGCCAGGCCGACGGCGTCCGCGGGGCTGTGGCCGGCCTTGACCGCATCCTCGTCCACATCGGCCGCCTGGACCGAGAAGGGCACGCCGGCGTCGGCCAGCATCGACCGCCGCGCCGCGCTCTTCGAGGCGAGGATCAGCCGTTCCGACGGCGCGCTCACCAGGCCGCCCCCAGCCGACGCGTACGCCGCTCGTTCAACAGGTTGATTATGGCCGCCGCCGTCTCCTCGACCGAGCGGCGGGTGACGTCGATGACCGGCCAGCCCCGCCGCTCGAAGGCGCGCCGGGCCTTGACCGTTTCCTCGCGCACGGCCTCATGATCGACATAGGCGCTGGCCCGGCCGGCGTTCAGCCCGTCCAGCCGGTTCTTGCGGATCTGCACCAGCCGGTCGGGGGAGACGGTCAGACCGACCACCAGAGGGTTCTTGAGTCCGACCAGCCGTTCGCCGTCTTCCTGGCCCGGCACCAGCGGCACATTGGCGGCCCGGATGCCCCGATGGGCCAGATAGATGCAGGTCGGCGTCTTGGAGGTGCGGCTGACTCCGCAGAGAACCACGTCGGCGCCCTCCAGCTGGACGGCGGTCCCCTGGCCGTCATCGTGCGCCATGGCGTAGTCGAGGGCGGCGATGCGGTTGAAATAGTCGGTGTCCAGCGCGTGCTGGGCGCCGACCCGGGTCGACAGGGCCGCGCCGAGATAGCGGGACAGGGCGCCGACGAGCGGGTCCAGGGCCGCGATCTGGGGCATGTCCAGCTTGCGGCAGCCTTCCTCCAGCTGTTCGCGCAGGTCGCGGTCGACGAGCGTGTGAAGCACCACGCCGGGGGAGGCGGCGATCTCTTCCAGCACCCGCTCCATCTGCCTGGCGGAGCGGACCAGGGCGTAGATGTGCTCGATCGGGATGACGCCGTCGAACCGGGCCACCACCGCCTTGGCCATGGCGTTCAGCGTCTCCCCGGTGGAGTCCGAAACCAGATGGACGTGGAAATAGGTCGCCAGCCGCGTCGGTCCCGAGGCGCGGCCCGATCCGGTGGAGCCCGGGGTCATCGGCGGCTGTCCATGATTGCGAGACTCCTGTGGACGGGGCGGGGGGGCGTCCGGGACGAAAGACGGGCTTTTCCTATAGCGGCGCGGCGCGCGGCCTGCGAGCGGGGACAGAGGTGGACCGGAGACCCCCTTGGGCGCGGTTTCATCCCAAGGCTGACGACCGCGGCCGCCCCGCCTGTGGAGATCCTTAATCAGAGGTTAACGGCGCCCAGGCCGGACCGCGGACGGTCGCGGCGCAGAGCCCCCGCGCCAAGGCCGGGTCCGGGGTTATCCCCGTTTTCACCAGCCCGTGTAAGACCGCGGCCCCGGCGGAGCCCGGCTGCGGAAAACCGGCGGGAGGGCGCCGCGAACGGCCCGGTTGTCCCCGCCATCCCCGGTCCTGCCTTACTGCTTCCAAATCTTTCGATTCTTTCTTGAGAAGGAATGGAGGGTGCGACACGGGACGGGCTTGAGCAGGAACGGGCCCCCCGGTAGGACCGGGATCAGATGACCGTTTCTCCCGACACCCCGTTGCTCCTCAAGGTTCTCGCCGGCGAGGCGTCGGCGCGGCCGCCGGTCTGGTTCATGCGTCAGGCGGGGCGCTACCTCCCGGAATACCGGGCGCTGAGAGCGACCACGCCGGACTTCATCTCCTTCTGTCTCGATCCGGAGAAGGCGGCCGAGGCGACCCTGCAGCCCATGCGCCGCTTCGGCTTCGACGCGGCGATCGTGTTCGCCGACATCCTGCTGATCCCCCGGGCCCTCGGCCAGGAGGTCTGGTTCGAAGCCGGCGAGGGGCCGCGGCTGGGCGAACTGCCGCCGATGGAGGCGATGCGCGATCTGACCGCGGGGGCCGGAGAGGCGCTGAAACAGGTCGGCCAGACCCTGTCGCTGGTGCGGGCCCGACTGGAGCCGGAGCGGGCCCTGATCGGATTCGCCGGCGCGCCGTGGACGGTGGCGACCTATATGCTGGACGGCGCCGCGCGGACCATCGGCAAGGGCGAGCGCGCCCAGGCCCGGACCTACGCCTATGCCGAGCCGGAGAAGGTCGCGGCCCTGCTGGACGTTCTGGTCGAGGCCACCGCCCATTATCTGAAGATGCAGGCGGATGCGGGCGCCCAGGTGCTGAAGATCTTCGAGAGCTGGGCCGAGGGGCTGCCCGAGGATCTGTTCGAAAGCCTCGTTCTGCGGCCGCACCAGCAGTTGGTGCGCCGGGTGCGGGAGCTCGGCGTGACCGTCCCCCTGATCGGCTTCCCCCGCGGCTCGGCGGCCCTGGCGGAACGCTATGCGGCCGAGGTCGACGTGCAGGCCGTGGCGCTGGACACCGCCTGTCCGCTGGAGATCGGCCGCCGGGTCCAGGCGATCAAGCCGATCCAGGGCGCGCTCGATCCCCTGCTGTTGCGCGCCGGGGGCCCGATGCTGGACCGCCGCGTCGACCAGCTGCTCGAGGCCTGGGGCCCAATGGGGGGCGGGGGTCCATGGATCTTCAACCTCGGCCACGGCATCCTGCCGGACGTGCCGATCGCCCATGTCGAACAGGTTCTGAAACGGATCGGCGCCCAATGACCGCCCCGACAGGGCGTCGCATCGCCGTCGTGCTGTTTAATCTGGGCGGTCCCGACGATCAGGCGTCGGTCAGGCCTTTTCTGTTCAACCTGTTCAACGATCCGGCCATCATCGGTCTGCCGCAGCCGTTCCGGACCCTGCTGGCGCGGCTGATCTCGAGCCGCCGCGAGACCAGCGCCCAGGCCAACTACGCCCTCATGGGCGGCGGCTCCCCCCTGTTGCCGGAGACCCGGAAACAGGCCGGGGCGCTCGCGGACGCGCTCGCCGCACGAATGCCCGGCGACGAGGTCCGCGCCTTCGTCGCCATGCGCTACTGGTCGCCGCTGACAGAACAGACGGCGCAGGAGGTCGCGGCCTACGCGCCCGACCGGATCGTGCTGCTGCCGCTCTACCCGCAGTTCTCGACCACCACGACGCAGTCCTCGCTGAAACTCTGGAACCACGTCTATGCGGGTTCCGGCGCCGCCAGCACCGTGTGCTGCTATCCGCAGGGCGACGGCTGGATCGCGGCCCAGGCCGAGGGCGTGCGCGCCCGGCTGGCCGAGGCCGGCGACCGGTCGGTCCGCGTGCTGTTCTCCGCCCACGGCATTCCCGAGAGCCTGATCGCGCGCAAGGGCGATCCCTATCAGGAGCAGGTCGAGGCCACCTGCGCCGCCCTCGCGGCCGCCTGCGGCCTGAGTCGGCGCGGCGGGGACTGGGACGTCTGCTACCAGAGCCGGGTCGGGCCGATGAAATGGCTGGGCCCGTCGACGCCGGAGGCGCTGGAAAAGGCCGCAACGGACGGGGTCGGTGTGGTCGTGGCGCCGGTCGCCTTCGTCTCCGAGCACATCGAGACGCTGGTGGAGCTCGACCTCGAATACGCCGAACTGGCGCATACGCTCGGCGTCGCGCCCTATCTTCGCAGCCCCGCGGTCGGCGTCGCCCCGGCCTTCATCGACATGCTGGCCCGCGCCGCCATGGACGCCCTCGGCCGTGACGGCGTCGCGCCCTTCGGCCCCGGCTGCCAGGCCCGCTGGAAGGCCTGTCCGGCCCAGTGCGAGCGGAAGGCGGCCTGATGCTGTCAGTCGGCGCCTTCGAAATCGTGCGGGGGCTGCATATCCTTGCGGTGATCGCTTGGATGGCGGGGATGTTGTTCCTGCCGCGGCTCTACGCCTATGACGCTGAACAGGCCGGCAAGGGCGAGCCGCTGCGGGGCGAGATGCAGACCCTGCTGCGCCACTGGCAGCGGCGGCTGCTGAAGATCATCATCAATCCGGCCATGGCGTTGGCGTGGATCTTCGGGGCCTGGATGATCCTGATCCATGTGTATGGCTATGGCCAGGGCTGGAGCTTCCTGGCCGAGCCCTGGATGGCGACCAAGCTGTTGGCCGTCGTCGCCCTCAGCGGCTGGCACGGCTTCCTGTCCGGCGAGCTGAGGCGGATCGCCGCCGGGACCTCCGTCCGGACCGGCCGTTTCTGGCGGATGACCAACGAAATCCCCTTCGTCATCGCCATCGTCGCCGTGTTGTCGGTGACGACGCAGTGGACGCTCGGCTGATCCGCTCCGCTTGACCTGAGGGGCTCCCCGTGGTTTCGCTGCTCCCGAACCGTTCCTGGCTGCGCCGGGCGGTCCCTCTCTTCAGCGACGCCGATCGGATATCTCCCGTCGGAGCCCGTCGTTCCCCCTGCCGGCCGCAAGGCCAGACATCTTCAGCCCGATCCGGTCCCGCTGTTCCGCGGGCGCCCGGTCGCGCATGTTCAAGAAGCGCCCATGACCGACGTCCGCGACACCGATCCCGCCGCCCCTGAAGCCGAGACCCTCGAAGGTGAACAGCCCTCGACCGAACTGGCCGCCGCCGACCTGCCCATGGTCGACCAGGAGCATGGCGACGAGGACGACGACGGCGAGCCGATCGTCCCCAACGGCCGGATCACCCTGCAGGAACTGAACGAGAAGACCCCGGAAGACCTGGTCGCCTTCGCCGAAAGCCTCGAGATCGAGAACGCCGGCAACCTGCGCAAACAGGACCTGCTGTTCGCCATCCTGAAGACCCTGGCCGACGAGGAAGTCGAGATCATCGCCGACGGCGTGCTCGAGATCCTGCCCGACGGCTTCGGCTTCCTGCGCAGCCCGGACGTCAATTATCTTCCGGGTCCGGATGATGTTTACGTCTCGCCGTCGCAGATCCGCCGCTTCGGCCTGCGCTCGGGCGACACCATCCACGGCGCCGTCCGCGGCCCGCGCGAGGGCGAGCGCTATTTCGCCCTGCTCAAGGTCGACACGATCAATTTCGAGGACCCGGAGACGGTCAAGACCAAGGTCCTGTTCGACAACCTGACCCCGCTCTATCCCGAAGAGCGGCTGCACATGGAAATCCAGGACCCGACGCTGAAGGACCGCTCGGGCCGGGTCATCGACATCGTCGCCCCGCTCGGCAAGGGCCAGCGCTGCCTGATCGTGGCCCCGCCGCGGGTCGGCAAGACGGTGATGCTCCAGAACATCGCCAAGTCGATCGAGAAGAACCATCCCGAGGTCTTCCTCATCGTCCTGCTGATCGACGAACGGCCGGAAGAGGTCACGGACATGCAGCGGACGGTGAAGGGCGAGGTCATCGCCTCGACCTTCGACGAACCGGCCACCCGCCACGTCGCCGTCGCCGAAATGGTGATCGAGAAGGCCAAACGCCTGGTCGAGCACAAGAAGGACGTCGTCATCCTGCTCGACTCCATCACCCGCCTGGGCCGCGCCTACAACGCCACGGTCCCCTCGTCGGGCAAGGTCCTGACCGGCGGCGTCGACGCCAACGCCCTGCAGCGGCCGAAGCGCTTCTTCGGCGCCGCGCGGAACGTAGAGCAGGGGGGGTCGCTGACCATCATCGCCACCGCCCTGATCGACACCGGCTCGCGGATGGATGAGGTGATCTTCGAGGAGTTCAAGGGCACCGGTAACTCGGAAATCGTGCTGGACCGCAAGGTCGCCGACAAGCGCATCTTCCCGGCCATCGACGTGCTCAAGTCCGGCACCCGCAAGGAAGAGCTCACCACGCCGAAGGACCAGCTGGCCAAGACCTATGTCCTGCGCCGCATCCTCAATCCGATGGGCCCGCAGGACGCGATCGAGTTCCTGATCGACAAGCTGCGTCAGTCGAAGAACAATGCCGACTTCTTCCAGTCGATGAACACCTGACGGCGGTATGGCCGCTGTTTCACGTGAAACAGGAGCGGATCGATGAAGGTCACTGTCGAAGTCGACTGCACGCCCGCCGAGGCGCGCGCCTTCATGGGCCTGCCGGACGTCGAGCCGTTGAACGACCATCTCGTGTCGGAGATGAAGCGGCGGATGGACGAAAACATCACGGCCATGCAGCCCGAGGAGCTGATGAAGACCTGGACCAGCTTTGGGCTTCAGGCGCAGGACCAGTTCCGCAAATTGATGGAAGCGGCCGTCAAGCCGTGACCCGACGTCTCCTCCCCCCCTATGGGGGAGGGGGACCGCGAAGCGGTGGAGGGGGCCAGACCCATTCGCCGGCGGACGCGTTCAGCCCCCTCCGTCACGCCGCTGGCGCGGCGCGCCACCTCCCCCACGAGGGGGGAGGAGGCCGCACGCGATGACGGACACCATCTTCGCCCTCGCCACCCCTCCCGGGCGGGGGGCCATCGCCATACTGCGTCTGTCGGGACCCGGGACGGACGCCGCCCTGACCACGCTCGGCGCCCGAGGCGTCAAGCCGCGTCAGGCGTCGCTCCGCCCGCTTGCCTATGAGGGTCGAGCCATCGACCAGGCGCTGGTGCTCCGCTTTCCCGCCCCGAACTCCTATACCGGCGAGGACTGCGCCGAACTGCACCTGCACGGCGGCCGGGCGGTGGTCGAGGCGGCCGGGGAGGCGCTGGTCGCCCTCGGCCTGCGGCCGGCCGAACCGGGCGAGTTCACCCGCCGCGCCTTCGAGAACGGCCGCATGGATCTGGCCCAGGCCGAAGCCGTCGCGGACCTGATCGACGCGGAAACCACGGCCCAGGCGTCCCAGGCGCTGGGCCAGCTCGACGGCGCCCTGTCGCGCACCTATGGCGGCTTCCGCCGAAACCTGCTCCAGGCCATGGCCCTGGTGGAGGCCGAGATTGACTTCCCCGACGAGGAAATCCCCGACAATCTGGCCCGCACGGCCGGCCCGGTTCTGGACCAGCTGATCGTTGATCTGCGCGCCGCCCTCGCCGACGGCCGGCGCGGCGAGCGGGTCCGCGCGGGATACCGTATCGTCCTGATCGGCGAGACCAACGCCGGGAAATCGTCCCTGTTCAACGCCCTTGTGGAGCGTGAGGCCGCCATCGTCACCCCGATCGCCGGGACGACCCGCGACGTTCTCGACGCCGATCTTGTCATTGGCGGATATGCGGTGACCCTGTCGGACACGGCGGGCCTGCGGGAATCCGATGATGTGGTGGAGGCCGAGGGCGTGCGCCGCGCCCGGGGGCGGGCCGAGGCGGCTGAGTTGCGGCTGTGGGTCCGGGCCCCGGGCGATCCGCCCGGCGTCGCCGCCGACTACGTTCAGCCCGGCGACCTGCTGATCCGCAACAAGTCCGACCTTGGCCTTACTGATGCAGTTGAGCCTCTGGAAAGCCTCGTCGTCAGCACGGCGACCGGGGAGGGGTTGGCCGAACTGCACGAATGGATCGCCGCCCGCCTGGCCCGTGATCTGTCGGGCGCCGACTTCCCGGCGGTCACCCGTGAGCGGCACCGTCGTCGCCTCGCCGAGGCCCTGACCGATGTCGAAGCCGCGCGTCGGGCGCTCGACCACAGGCCGGAAATGGCTGGCGACGATCTGCGTCGCGCCGCCGAAACCCTCGGCCGGGTTACCGGAGCCATAGGCGTGGAGGATGTCCTGGGGGAGGTCTTCTCGACCTTCTGCATCGGCAAGTGACGGGTTTCACGTGAAGCAACACACCGGCGCCGGTGGCGCTTTGGCGTCTTTTCCCCTATGTCCCCGGCCATGAAACCCTTCGACGTCATCGTCATCGGCGGCGGGCACGCCGGCTGCGAGGCCGCGGCCGCTTCCGCGCGCGTCGGGGCCAGGACGGTGTTGCTGACCCAGAAGCTCGAGACCATCGGCGAAATGTCCTGCAACCCGGCGATCGGCGGTCTGGGCAAGGGCCATCTGGTGCGCGAGATCGACGCCATGGACGGGCTGATGGCGCGGCTCGGGGACAGGGCCGGCATCCAGTTCCGCCTGCTCAACCGCTCCAAGGGCGCCGCGGTCCAGGGGCCGCGCAGCCAGATCGACCGGCGGCTGTATCGCGAGGCCATGCAGGCCGAACTGGCGCAGACGCCGAACCTGACGCTGATGGCGGGCACGGCCGAAAGCCTGATCCTCGACGGCGACCGCGTCGTCGGCGTCGTCACGGGCGAGGGTGTCGAGATTCGCGCCGGCGCCGTGGTCCTGACCACGGGCACCTTCCTGAACGGCGTCATCCACAAGGGCGACCAGCGGATTCCAGCCGGCCGGCACGGCGAGGCCCCGTCTACGGGGCTCGCCGCGGACCTCTATGGCGCGGGCCTGCAGATGGGGCGGCTGAAGACCGGCACGCCGGCGCGTCTCGATGGCCGCACCATCGCCTGGGACCGTCTTGAGATGCAGCAGGCGGACGCGGAGCCTGTGCCGTTCAGCTTCCTGACCGACCGGATCGCCGTGCCGCAGATCGCCTGCGGCGTCACCCATACGACCGAAGCGACCCACCGGATCATCGCCGACAATCTCGGCGACAGCGCCGTCTACGGCGGCCACCTGTCCGGCCGCGGGCCCCGCTACTGTCCGTCGATCGAGGACAAGGTCGTCCGGTTCGCGGACAAGACCTCCCACCAGATCTTCCTCGAACCCGAGGGGCTGGACGATCCGACGGTCTATCCCAACGGCATTTCGACCTCCGTTTCCGACGCCACCCAGTCGGCCTTCCTGCGCACCATTCCGGGTCTGGAAGCGGTCGAGGTCTTCCGCTTCGGCTACGCCATCGAATACGACTATGTCGATCCCCGCGAGCTGTCGCCGGCGCTGGAGGTCAAGAAGCGGCCCGGCCTGTACCTCGCGGGCCAGATCAACGGGACGACGGGCTATGAGGAGGCGGGCGCGCAGGGCCTGCTCGCCGGGCTCAACGCCGCCCGCGCCGCCGCCGGTTCTCCCCCCGTCGTCCTCGGCCGCGACCAGGCCTATATCGGCGTCATGATCGATGATCTGGTCACACGTGGCGTGACCGAGCCCTACCGGATGTTCACCAGCCGCGCCGAGTACAGGCTGACGCTACGCGCCGACAACGCGGATCAGCGGTTGACGCCCGTGGGCGTCGCCGCCGGGATTGTTTCTTCGGCGCGAGCGAACGCCTTTGCGTCGAAGGCCGCGGAGCTGGGCGAGGCGGCGACTGTTTCACGTGAAACCGTGTTCACGCCAAAAGAAGCGGCGTCGCTCGGGATCCACGTAAACGCCGATGGCCACCGCCGCTCGATCCGCGACCTTCTGGCCTTCCCCGGTGTGACTCTCTCGACCTTCGAATCGATCCGGCCGGAGATTCGCAACTGGTCGGCACAGGTGCGCCAGCAGGTCGAGATCGACGCCGGCTATGCCGGCTATCTTGACCGCCAGGCGTCCGACGCCGAGGCGCTGCGGCGCGAGGAGGCGCTCGCCTTGCCGGTCGATCTCGACTACGCGGCCATCGGCAGCCTGTCGAACGAAGTGCGCGAGAAGCTCAGCCTGGTCCAGCCGCGCACGCTGGGCCAGGCCGGGCGGATCGAGGGGATGACGCCGGGCGCCCTGACGGCGCTGCTGTCGCATGTGAAGAAGGCGAAGGTCGCGGCGTGACCCCGTCCGAATTCCAGGCGCAGCGGAATGCGACTCCCGCCCAGATGGCCGATCTGACGACTCTCATCGAGCGGCTGACCGCGGCCAACGCCGTGATGAACCTCGTGGGGCCGGACACCCTCCCCGATGTCTGGAACCGGCACATCCTCGATTCCGCCCAGCTCCTCGATCTCGCGCCGGACGCCGCGACCTGGGCCGACCTCGGCGCCGGCGCCGGCTTCCCCGGCCTGGTCCTCGCCATCCTGCTGAAGGACCGGGCGGACAGCCACGTCTGGCTGATCGACAGCCTCGGCAAGCGTTGTCGCTTCCTGCAGGAGGTGGTCGAGGCCCTGTCGCTGCGGGCCACGGTGATCAACGGGCGGGCTGAGGAACAACGCATCAAGGCGGACGTCGTCACCGCCCGCGCCCTCGCGCCGATGGAGCGGTTGCTCGGCTATGCACAGCCTTATCTACAACGCGGCGCCCAGGGGCTGTTTCTCAAGGGGGAAAAGGCCGAGGTTGAGTTGATCGACGCCCGCAAGGTCTGGCAGTTCGACAGCGACCTCTCCGTCTCGCGCAGCGACCCGCGCGGCCGTATCGTTTCCGTCCGGAGCCTCCGACGTGTCCAAAGCCGGTAAGACGCCGCCAGGGCGGACAAGAGTCCTCGCCGTCTCCAACCAGAAGGGCGGGGTGGGCAAGACCACCACGGCGATCAATCTGGGCACGGCGCTGGCCGCGATCGGCGAGAAGGTTCTGATCGTCGACATGGACCCGCAGGGCAATGCCTCGACGGGTCTGGGTGTTCCACGTGAAACGCGGCGGGTCACCATCTATGACGTCATCGTCGACGGCCGGTCGGTTGACGACTCCGCAGTTCCGACCACGGTCCCGGGTCTCGATATCCTGCCCGCCGACGCCGATATGTCGGGCGTCGAGATCGAACTGAGCCAGGCCGACCGCCGCTCCTTCCGGCTGCGGGACGCCCTGCGCGCGCAGGGGGCGGAGGGGCAGACGCGGTATGACTACGTCCTGATCGACTGCCCGCCGTCGCTCAACCTGCTGACGCTCAACGCCATGGCGGCCGCCGACGCGGTGCTGGTTCCGCTGCAGTGCGAATTCTTCGCGCTCGAGGGCCTGACGCAGTTGATGAAGACCATCGAGATGGTGCGCCAGAGCCTCAACCCGAGCCTCGAAATCCAGGGACTGGTCCTGACCATGTATGATCGCCGCAGCACCCTGTCGGGGCAGGTGGCGGCGGATGTGCGGGCCCATTTCGGCGACAAGGTCTATGAGGCGGTGATCCCGCGCAACGTCCGCGTCGCCGAGGCCCCGTCGTTCGGCAAGCCGGCCCTGATCTATGATCTGAAATGCGCGGGCAGCCAGGCCTATCTGCGTCTCGCCCGCGAGGTGGTGGCGCGCGAAAAATCCCGCCGGCTGCAGGCCGCGTGACGATGAACAGCAGAATGGAACCCCTCTCTTGAGCGAACGTCAGCGCGGCCTCGGCAGAGGCCTGTCCGCCCTTCTCGGAGAACAGGTGGCCGAGACCGCCCCGATCGACGGCGCCCCGGCGCCCGTCGGCGTTCGCATGGCGCCGATCGAGAGCCTCAAGCCCAATCCGGATCAGCCTCGCAAGATTTTCGACCGGGACGATCTTGAGGAGCTGGCCGCCTCGATCCGCGACAAGGGGGTGCTTCAGCCCATTCTGGTCCGGACCCATCCCAGGGAAGACGGCGTCTGGCAGATCATCGCCGGCGAACGCCGCTGGCGCGCGGCCCAGCTGGCGCGGCTGACCGAGGCCCCGATCATCATCAAGGAGATGGACGACGTCGCCGTCTTCGAGGTGGCCATCATCGAGAACGTGCAGCGGGCCGATCTCAATCCGCTGGAAGAGGCCGACGCCTACCGGATGCTGATGGAGCGGTTCGGCCGGACGCAGGACGCCGTGGCGGGCGTGGTCGGCAAGAGCCGCAGCCATGTGGCCAACACCCTGCGCCTCCTGCAGCTGCCGGAGGAAGTGCTGCAGCATGTCAGGGCGGGCAAGCTCAGCGCCGGCCATGCGAGGGCCCTGATCACAGCGCCGAACCCGGCCGCCCTGGCCGACCGGATCGTCGCCGAAGGGCTCAACGTCCGTCAGGCCGAGGCGCTGGCGCGCCGCGCCGCGGAGGCGCCGGGGGTTCGCAAGCCCGGCGCGGCGCCCTCAGGCGAAGGCTCCGCCGACGTTGCGGCGCTGGAACAGGATCTGGCCGACGCCCTCGGGCTCAGGGTGCAGCTCGTCGATCGGGGGGGCAAGGGCGAGTTGACGATCCGCTACGGCACGCTGGAGCAGCTGGACGACCTGTGTCGTCGGTTGATGCGCGGCTGACGGCGGTCCGTGCTAGGCTCGCCTCATGATCGAGAAGCCTTCCAATCCGACCGCCGACGCCATGAAGAAGGCGCTCGCCGCCAAGAAGTCCGCGTCCGGCGCAGCCGCTTCTGGCGGCTTCAAGCCGGCCCAGCACGCAGAGAAATCCATGGCCCGGCAAAGCGCGGCGGCCAACAAGCCGGCCTTCCGCAAGGCCTCCAAGCGGGGCTGAGCTAGAGGCCCAGCCGCCGGGCCCGCGCCGATATCTCCAGCAGGAGCCGCTCTGCGATCAGCTGGTCGGGCGCGCCCGTGGTCTTGGTCGCCACGTCCGCGGTGTTGACGCTGTCCAGCACCCGGTCGAGGTCCTCCAGCCGCCAGCTGCGCGCCTGACGCAGGATTTCGGCCTCCTGTTTCCAGAAAACCCCCGCGGACTTGGCGGCTTCCCTGGCCCCGGCTCCGTTGGCCTGAAGCACATGGATCCGGCGCAGTTTGCCGAGGTGGATGGAGGCTTGTCTCACCGCCATGACAGGGGATTCTCCTTCCGCCAGCGCCCGCCGCAGGCCTGATTGCGCGGGTGCGGGGCGTCCGCCGAAGGCCTGCAGGGCGGCGTCCTGCAGCGAGGCGTCGGCCTCGACCCCGAGATGCAGCTCCAGCTCCTCGACATCGATGGTCTTGCCGGAGCCCGGACCGATGTAGAGGGCCAGGCGCTCGATCTCCTGCCGCATCAGGCCGCGCTCGCGCGGCAGGCGGCTGACGAACCGGTCCAGCGCGTCGCCGGTCAGGCCGACCTTGTCCGCCGCCAACGCCTCTCGCGTCATTCGCGCGATGTCTCCGGTCTCGTCCTCGTAGCAGGCGATGCCGACCGCGCCCTCCGAGGCCTCGGCCGCCTTCCGCAGCGCCGAGTCCCGGCCCAGGGCGCCGGCCTCGATGACCAGCATGGCGTCGGGATTGTAGCCCCCCTCGGCATGGATCTTCAGGGCCGCGGCCAGCGTCTTGTCGATCGCGGCCTTCTCCGACCCCAGCCGGATCCGCACCAGCCGCCGCCCGCCGATCATCGACAGGGCGGTCAGGGCCTCTTCCAGCCGGGCCTCGTCGTTGTCGATGTCGCTGTCCGTCAGGACGGTGACATTGAAGGGGTCGTTGAGATCGGGCGTGATCGCCTTGCAGAGGATTGCCGCCCGCTCCCCGACCCCCGACCGGTCCTTGCCGTGGATGACGGCGGCGCGGACGCCCGGGTCCGGCGATTTGAGGAAGCGATCGACCTCGGGGCGCTTCGCCAGGATCATGTCGTCACTGGTCCGACAGGGCCCGCATCAGATCGAGACGGATCAGACGCGCCAGCTCGGCGGCGGCGCGTTCCTCGCCGTCCTGCTGGGCCGCGATGGCGGCGAAGGGCTGGTCGGCGGCGGCGTAGGTAGTGGTGACCGTCTCCACGCCCGTCAGCGGCGAACCGCCGGCGACCGGGGTGAGGGTCCAGGCGCCCCGGACCGTCAGCTCATAGCGGGTGGCGGTGTCGTCGATGCGTCGCCCCAGCGGCCGGCGCGACTGCTCCAGCGCCGTCTCAAGACGCCAGAGCGGAGCCTGGGCGCCGTCACGGCCCAGCGCGTCCTCGAGCTGTTCCCGCACCCGGTAGCCGAGACGGTCGTCCTGGGTGGTGACGGCGATGCGCGACAGGGATGAGCCGACGCCGGCCGGGCCATAGAGCGGCGTGAAACCGCAGCCCGCCAGTCCCACCAGCGCGACAAGGCTCGCGGCGAGGGCCCGCATCAACCGACCACCAGATTGACGATGCGATCCTTGACCACCACGATCTTCCTCACCGTCTGACCCTCCAGCCGCGCCTGGACCCCTGAATCGGCCAGGACGATGGCCTCTACCTGCGCCGGCTCCAGTCCCCGGGCGACGCGGATCTCGCCGCGGCGCTTGCCGTTGACCTGGATGGGCAGGGTCACCTCGTCATCGGCCGCCAGGGCCGGGTCGAATTCCGGCCAGGGGGCGTCGAGCACCATCCCCTCTTCGCCGAGCCGCGTCCAGCACTCCTCGGCCAGGTGGGGGGTGAAGGGGGCGATCAGGCGCACGAGGGCGGACAGGGCCTGACGCCGGGCCGCCCCGCCGGCCGCGCCGTGATCACGCACGGTGGCGACGAAGCCGTAGAGCTTGGCGATGGCCGAGTTGAAGCGGAAACCGCTGACCCCCTCGGAGACGGCCTTCACCGCCTTGTGGGTCTCACGGACCAGCGAGGCGTCGCTGTCATGGGCCGGGGCCTCGGGGTCGAAGCCGTCGACCTCGGCCCAGACGCGCTGGACGAAGCGGCTGGCGCCCTCGACGCCGCCGGGGGTCCACTGCACGTCCCGTTCGGGCGGACTGTCGGAGAGGACGAACAGCCGGCCGGCGTCGACGCCGTAAGCTTCGACGATTTCCTGCGGGGCCACGACGTTCTTCTTCGACTTGGACATCTTTTCGATGTCGCCGATGACCAGGGTCTCGCCGGTGGACAGTTGCCGGGCCGAGCGCTTGCCGGCGTCATTGGCCAGTTCGACGTCCGTCGGCTCGACCCAGCCGCCGTCCGCCCGGCGGTAGGTTTCGTGGACCACCATCCCCTGGGTGAACAGGCCGGCGAAGGGTTCGCGCACGGACATCAGACCGGCGTCCGACAGGGCGCGGCTGATAAAGCGGGCGTAGAGCAGGTGCAGCACGGCGTGCTCGACGCCGCCGATATACTGGTCCACCGGCAGCCATTTGTCGGCGGCCGCCCTGGAGATCGGATCGGCCGCCGTCGGATCGGTGAAACGGGCGAAATACCAGCTGGAGTCGACGAAGGTGTCGAGCGTGTCGGTCTCGCGTACCGCCTCGCCGCCGCAGGACGGGCAGGCGACGTGCTTCCAGGTCGGGTGCCGGTCCAGCGGATTTCCGGGCGTGTCGAAGGTGACGTCCTTCGGCAATTCGACCGGCAACCGGTCGGCCGGGACCCCGACGGGGCCGCAGGTCGCGCAGTGGATCACAGGAATGGGACATCCCCAGTAGCGCTGGCGGCTGACGCCCCAGTCACGCAGCCGGTAGATGGTGGCGCCCTCGCCGGTCCCCTCCGCCTCGATCCGGCGGATGGCCTCGGCCTTGGCGGCCTCGATATCGAGGCCGTCCAGGAAGTCGGAGTTGAACAGGCGGCCGGGACCGACATAGGCCTCGGCCTCAACGCCGAAATCGTCGCCGGCGCCGTCCGGTCTCACCACCGGGACGACCGGCAGCCTGTACTTGCGGGCGAAGTCGAGATCGCGCTGGTCGTGGGCCGGGCAGCCGAAGATGGCGCCGGTGCCGTATTCCGACAGGATGAAGTTGGCGATCCAGACGCTGACCTCGCGCCCGTTGAAGGGGTGAACGACCTTCAGCCCGGTGTCGAAGCCGATCTTCTCGGCCTGTTCGATCTCGGCCTGGGTCGAACCGCCCTTTCGGCACTCGGCGATGAAGGCGGCGGCGGCCGGATCGGCCTCGGCCAGGCCGCGGGCGACCGGGTGGTCCGCCGCGATGCCCATGAAGCTGGCCCCGAACAGGGTGTCCGGACGGGTGGTGTAGATCTCCAGCCCGTCCGGCGCGGCCGCCGGCGCCGCGCCCGCCCAATCCCACGTCATCTGCAGGCCTTTGGACCGGCCGATCCAGTTCTCCTGCATCAGCCGGACCTTGTCCGGCCAGCGGCCTTCCAGTTCCTTGAGGCCCTCGATCAGGTCGTCGGCGTAGTCGGTGATGCGCAGGAACCACTGGTTCAGCTTGCGCTTCTCGACCACGGCGCCGGAGCGCCAGCCGCGGCCGTCCACGACCTGCTCATTGGCCAGGACGGTGTTGTCGACCGGATCCCAATTGACCACCGAGTCCTTGCGATAGACCAGGCCCCGCCGGAACAGTTCCAGGAACCAGGCCTGCTGCTTGCCGTAGTAGGCCGGGTCGCAGGTGGCGAACTCGCGACTCCAGTCCAGCGACAGGCCCAGCAGCTTCAGCTGGTCGCGCATGGCGGCGATGTTGGACCAGGTCCAGTCGCCGGGGTGGACGCCGCGCTCGATGGCCGCGTTCTCGGCGGGCAGGCCGAAGGCGTCCCAGCCCATCGGGTGCAGCACATCGAAGCCCTGGGCCCGCTTCGAGCGCGCCACCACATCGCCCATGACGTAGTTCCGGGCGTGCCCCATGTGGATGGCCCCCGACGGATAGGGGAACATCTCCAGCACATAGTATTTCGGCCGTCCCGTACCTTCGGTCGGCGTGCGGAAGGCGTCGGCGGCCGCCCAGCGGGCCTGCTGGCGGGGTTCGGCGGTCTTGGGCTCGTAACGAACCGGAGTCTTGGCCACGGGAGTCTTTCAGGCTGCTCCTTCAGGAACAGGCCCGACGGAGGCTAGGCGATGGGGAGGGTGGTCAGCCGGCGTTGGAAAGATTGAGTTGCCGCGCCTTGGTCAGGATCGCGTTCTCCAGATCGGTCTCGGTCTGGGCGGCGACCCGGGCGCCGGTCCAGCATCCTGCGGTGTCGACCTCGGCGTCGGCGTCGGCCGGATTGGGCGTGCAGCCCGGGCGGAGCACCTGTTTGACGATGCTCACGTTCAGGGCGTCGGCGCGCAGCCGGCGGTCCAGGATGAAGACGGTGGCCTTGAAGCGCTCGTTCGGGGTCTGAGGATCAATGTACCAGCCGTAGTTGATGACGCCGCCCCAGGGATCGGCGGTCGTCAGCGGCATGAAGCTGAGCGTGTCCAGCGTGGCGCGCCACAGATAGGCGTTCACGCCGATGCCGGTCTGGGCGTCGGCCGCGCGGGCGGCGCCGCCCATGCCGCTGAACACTTCGCCCACCGTCGGGCCGAAGGGGCGGTTGGCGGAACAGCTGCCCAGCAGCATGCACGAGGTGATCAGGGCGACCGTCGCGCCGCGAACCAGCACCATCGAGACTTCTCCATACGATCATGACGTGCAGCGGACCGTCCCGCTGCACGCGCTGGCCCCCCGAACACGGGACGGGCCGAAGCGTCGCTCTATAACACGGCGAAAAGGGGCCATGACAAGGCGAAGACGTGTTCCAACGCGCAGTCCGCCCCCGGGTCGCGCCGGAGCGCGGGGCGAACGCCCGTGACGCTCGCGCCACAGGAGTCTCCAGAGTCGCCCGGAACCGGGTCGCGCCGCCTCCGTTTCGTTGACCGGGCTGGCCAGCGGTGTCTATCTGTTGGCGATCGCGACGGAGGCCGTCGTGAGGTGAAGGGCAGGACATGCGCCGAATGACGCGCAAGACGGGCGCTCTGATCGCCGGACTGACCGGAGGGCTCGCCCTGCTGGCCGTGGCCGACGTCGCCTCGGCCCAGGCGCCCGCCCGCGCCCGCGCCCCCGCCGTTTCCCTGTCTGAAGCACAGGCCGCCCGCGCCGCCGCAGCCCAGCCGGGCTCCTCCCGTCTGCGCTTTACGGAGCGGGGCCGCTGGGGTCTGGACCTGAACCTCAGCGAGCCGGTCGGCCGCGAAAGCAATCTCGGCGACGTCGAGGCCGGGGCCTACTACCGCGTGAACCCCCGGCTGCGCGTGGGCGCCGCCGCCGGCCTGGCCGAGCCCGAGAGCGACCCGGCCCGGGCGCCGCAGACCGACCGCCGCGCTGCGCCCCGGTTCCGGCTGGAATCGATTTTCCGCTTCTAGGCCGGGCCGAACGCCGCCTGGATCGCCGACACCCCGGCAACGCCGCAGGCGCCCGAGCCGATCAGGCTGCGCGCGTTTCCGGCGTCGACCCCGCCCAGGGCGTAGACAGGACAGGGCGCCGTCCCCGCCCTGACCGCCAGCGCTTCGGCCCCGAGCGGCGTCCGCTCCGCTGAGGCGCCCCCCGCCGGAAAGACCGGCGACACAACGAAGGCGTCGAGGCCCGGGACCATCAGGGCGGACCGTGAGTGGGCCGCACCGGTGATCCGCCAGCGAGGCCGTTCGGCGGCCAGGGCCGCGGCCCGGTCCAGCGCCCGCTCGGGCAGATGGACGCCGTCCGCCCCGACGGCCTCCGCCAGGTCCGCATCCAGTCCGATCAGCAAAAGGCCGTCGCGGGCCAGCGTCGCCTCGCGCAGCCGCAGCGCCGTGTCCCGCGCGCCCGCCCGTCCGAAATGCCGGAAGACCACGCCGGATCCTGCAGGCAGGCGCGCCGCCGTCTCCCACGGCCTCGGCGTCCGGTCCGGATCGGTGAAGAACAGCAAGGGCGGCAGGGGCGCCTCCCCGTGGCGAGGCGCCCGGCTGACTTTGGCGGCGTCCCGTGCGAGGACGCAGGCGACTTCCCACAGGATTTCGGCGTCCGCCCGGTTCATGACTTCCTCTTCTCCCGAACCCGTCCCCCCGTCCAGCGCCGTCGCCGCCCGTCTCGCGGCGATCCGGGCGCGTATCGCCGCCGCCTGCCGGGCCTCGGGACGCCCCGCGGACAGCGTGACCCTGACGGCGGTGTCCAAGACCCAGCCGCCCGAGGCGATCCGAGCGGTCCTTGCTGCCGGACAATGCGTCTTCGGCGAGAACCGCGTGCAGGAGGCGCAAGGCCGCTGGACCGGGCGCCGCGAGGGTCTCCCCGATCTGGAGCTCAGGCTCATCGGCCCGCTGCAGTCGAACAAGGCCGCCGACGCGGCGGCCCTGTTCGATGTGATCGAAAGCCTCGACCGGGCGAAACTGGCGGACGCCCTGGCGGCGGCGGCGGCCCGCGCCGGCAAGACCGTCCGCACCCTGATCCAGGTCAACACCGGCGCGGAGCCGCAGAAGGCCGGCGTTCTGCCGGCCGATGCCGAGCCCCTGCTCGCCCACGCCCGGGCCGTCGGCCTGATTGTCGAGGGGCTGATGTGCATCCCGCCCGCGGATGAGCCGCCGGGGCCGCATTTCGCCCTGCTCCGCACGATCGCGCGCCGGAACGGACTGGAGACCCTGTCGATGGGCATGAGCGGCGACTACGAGACCGCGATCCGCTTCGGCGCGACCCATGTTCGCGTCGGATCTGCGCTGTTCGGGGAACGAAAGGGCCCCGAAACGCCCTCTAGTGACTGAAAACCGCTCCGCTTGCGGCCGGACCCTTGGCGGATCGGCCGACGCTCGCCATTCTGGTGCCCATGCCCACGCCCAAGACCATCCTGATCATCGACGACGACGACGACCTGCGCGAGGCGCTGGCCGAACAGCTCGCGTTGCACGAGGCCTTCCGCCCGGTCCAGGCCGCCACCGCGGCCGAAGGCGTCCGCATGGGCCGCGAGGTCCGCGCCGATCTGATCCTGCTGGACGTCGACCTGCCCGACATGGACGGCCGCGAGGCCTGCCGCCTGTTACGCAAGGACGGCGTCTCGACCCCGATCATCATGCTGACCGGCCAGTCGTCAGACTCCGACACGGTTCTGGGGCTGGAGTCAGGGGCCAACGACTATGTCACCAAACCCTTCCGCTTCGCTGTCCTGCTGGCCCGCATCCGGGCGCACCTGCGCAGCCACGAACAGTCCGAGGACGCCGTCTTCCGCATCGGCCCCTATGAATTCCGGCCCGCGGCCAAGGTCCTGATCGACGACAAGGCCCGGAAGGTGCGGCTGACGGAAAAGGAAACCAACATCCTGAAGTACCTCTATCGCGCCGGGGCCAAGGCGGTGTCGCGCGAGGAGCTGCTGACCGAGGTCTGGGGCTACAACGCCGGGGTGACCACCCACACGCTCGAGACCCATATCTACCGCCTGCGCCAGAAGATCGAGCCCGAGCCCGGCCAGGCGCGGCTGCTGCTGACCGACGCGGGCGGATACCGGCTGCAGCCCTAGCCGGGGCGCCATTCGCTGAGCACCGCCCCCGTGGCCCCGTCCTCGAAGGCGATCCGGTCGACGGCCGCTCCGACGACGCAGGCCGGCGGGCGCTCGGGCGAGATCACCCGGCAGCGAATCACCCGACCGTCGGCCCATCCCGCCAGCCGGCCCTCAAGAACCAGCCGGTAGCCGCGCGTGGGCGGCGCCAGCGGCGCGTCGCCCTCGGCCCGGACGGTGTGTGTGAAGCTCTGATCGCCGGACCGGCCGACGCGGGAGGCGCCGGTCGGGCGCACCATGACGAGCGCCGCGACCTGCGCCGGCGGCAGGGCCGCAACCGCGTCGGCGTCCGCCACGCTCCAGGCGGGGCACGCCTCGGACCGCATCCAGGGCTGGTTGATCCATACGCCGGACAGGGTTTCGAACCCCCCGGGGGCCGGGCCCGACACGTCGCCGCCGGTCCAGTCGGCGGGAGAAAGGGTCAGACGGATCGTCCGGCCGTCTTCTGCGGCCGTCCAGCGAGGCGTTCCGCTGCGCGTCTCTGCATCGGGCGACGCCGGCGGCTGCGAGCCGAAACAGCCGAACGCCATCCTGAGCGAGAAGGTGCGGCCGACAAGCGGATCTGGCCCTGGCCTGGCCACGCCCGCCGCCGCGTCCGAGGCGGATGCGTCGAGGGCGGCGAGAAGCGCGCTACGGGCCAGGGTCGGCGAGGGCGGCGGGGCGGATGGCGCAGGCGACGGGAGCGGCGCCGGCGCGGCCGGCTGTTCGGCGCGGTCGCAGCCGGCGACGGCGGCCGCCGCCATGATCAGCGCCGGCCCGGTCCGACACCCGCCCTTGACCTTCATCCCGAAAAGCATGGAACAAGCCTAGCACATCGTCCGCTTGGACAGGGGGCGCCCTGTGGGGCCTCTTTCAGGAAGCCGCCGGGGGCCAGCGCCGTTCCATGACTTTCGACCAGATCGCGGCCCTGGTGGTCCTGACGGCGGTGGTCGGCGTACTGATCCACGGCCGGGTGCGGGCTGACGTCGTGGCTCTCACGGGCGCCGCCGCCCTGCTGCTGCTCGGCGTGGTGCGGCCGGTCGAGGTCCAGGGCGCCTTCGCCAGCCCCGCGGTCATCGCCCTGGCCGGCCTGTTCGTCATCGCCTACGCCATCGAACTGTCCGGTCTGCTGGGCCTGATGATCCGGCGGGCGACAAAGCTGGCGACACGGGTGGGATCCATCGGCGTCTGGGCCGTCATCGGGATGTGCGGCGCCCTTGGCGGCTTCCTGAACAATACGCCCGTGGTCGTGCTGGCGGCCCCGGTCATCCGCGACGTCGCCCAGTCGCTGAAGCTGTCGCCCAAACGCTTCCTGATGCCGCTAAGCCATGTCTCGGTGCTGGGCGGGCTCATGACCCTGATCGGCACCTCGACGAATTTGCTGGTCAACGACATGGCCCGCAACGCCGGCCAGCCGGTCTTCACCCTGTTCGAGATCACCCCGGTGGGCCTGAGCATCGCGCTGGTCGGCGGGCTCTGGCTGTATTTCGTCGGGGCGCGCCAGCTGGGCCGCAGCGTCCAGGCCGATGAGGCGGAACAGGCCCGTCTGGCGGAGATGGAGGAGGCGCGCCGGAAGGCTGCGACCGAGGCGGCGGCCCGTCGGCGTCGCCTGCTTCCCTTCAATCTGCCGCGTCTGGGCGAGGCCCGGACCCAGCCGGACGGTTCCGGCGACGCCCATCTCGGCGACGTGGCCCTGTTCGGAGCGGCCGATCGTCCGTTTGATCTTCGCCGCGCCCTGATTGCGCTGGGGGTGTTCGTCGCGGTGGTGGCCGCGGCGGGGCTCGGCCTCGCCCCGATCGCCGCCTCGGCCTTCGCCGGGGCGGTGGCCCTGATCCTGCTGCGGGTGATCACCGCGGAAGAGGCCTATGCCGGACTGAGGCCCGAGATCCTGCTGCTGATCGCCGGCATGGTGGTCATCGGCATCGCCATCGAGGTCACCGGCCTGGCCGCGACCGGGGCGGAGATGCTGATCGGGGTGATCCGTCCGTTCGGACCCCTGGTCGCCCTCATCATCCTGTACGGGGTGACCCTGTTCGCGACGGAGCTGCTGTCCAACGCCACGGTCGCGGTGCTGATCACCCCGATCGCCGTGGCCCTGGCCGAGAGCTTCGGCGTCGACCCGAGGCCCTTTCTCGTCTGCGTGATGATGGCGGCCTCCGCGGCCTTCGCCACCCCGTTCGGCTACCAGACCAATGTGCTGGTCTTCCAGATGGGCAACTACAGCTACATGGATTTCGTGCGGGTCGGGGTGCCGCTGAACCTGATCACCTGGGTCGCGGCCATGGTCGCCATCCCGATCTTCTTCCCCTTCTAGACGTCGAGGTCCATCGTCACCGGCGCGTGGTCGCTGGGCTGGGTCCATTCGCGGACCGCGTCGTGGATGCGGGCGCTGCCTGGCGCCACCGCCGGGGTCAGGCCGGGCGAGGTCCACAGGTGGTCGAGGCGCAGGCCGCGGTTGGACTTGCGGAAGTCGGCCGCGCGGTAGCTCCACCAGCTGGCCAGCTTCTGCGGCTCGGGGATCTGGTCGCGCACCACGTCGGCGAACCCGCCGGCGCACTGCAGCCGGCGCAGGGTTTCGACCTCCAGCGGGGTGTGGCTGACGATCTTCGACATGTAGCGGTGGTTCCAGACATCGTTCTCGCCCGGCGCGATGTTGAAGTCCCCGGCCAGCACCAGCGGCCGCTGTTTGTCGCGCCCGGCCATCTCGGCGGTGAGACGCTCGTAGAAATCCATCTTGTGATCGAATTTCGGGTTCAGCGCCCGGTCGGCCACGTCGCCGCCCGCGGGGATGTAGAAATTCTGCACCTCCACACCCTCGACCATGACGCCGACGCAACGGGCGTGCCGCTCACGGCAGACGTCGAGCGCGGGCGCCGCCTCGATCGGCTTGCGGCTGGCGATGGCGACGCCGTGCCAGCCCTTCTGACCGCCGATCCTGAGGTGGGGCATCCCCATGGCCTCGAAGGCGGCGCGGGGGAACTGGTCCTCCAGACATTTGATCTCCTGCAGGCACAGGAGGTCCGTTCCGCTTTCCGACACGAAGCGCGCGACCTGGTCGATGCGCAGGCGGACGGAGTTTATGTTCCAGGTGGCGATGCGAAGCATGGATTCCGGGGGCGCGATCAGAAGGGCCCAGCCTTCTCGGCCGCCCGCGTCGCGGGTGCAAGCGCCCCGCCAAAGCAGCGAGCGACCGCGTCGCGAGCGACAGCGCACAAAAAAAGCGCCCGGTCACGGGACCAGGCGCCTTGAAGGTTCGTTCTCTCTCGCCGCCGGGAAGGGGATGATATCCGTGGCGGTCAGGCCAGCTCCCGCCAACTTGTGACGAAACTGCCACGGTCAGGGAAAAAAGTCAAACCGCCGCTCCCTTTCGGGCGCGCTCAGTTCCGGCGTGGCCGCTGGGTCGGGTCGCGCAACTGGAACAGGCTCGCCGAGAGGTTCGGAGCGGCTGTCAGGGAGGTCAACTGCGTCCGGGTGCTGCCGCCCTGGGCGTCGCGGATGGTCCATTCGTGCAGACGGACGGGGTTGCCCGCGAAGGAGAGGATGACGGACCCTTCATTGGGTCGGCGGGCGTCGCGTGCGGTGATCGCGAAGGCGCCGGACGACATGCGGGTCACCCGGTCGATGCGCACCCCCTGGTCGAGGCGGACGTTGCGCGCCAGGAAGACGGACAGCGGCGTCGCGCTCAGCGGAACCTGACGGAAGACGTTCAGGCGCGGGTCGTAGCGTTTGACGTTGGAGCCGTCTGACACGACCAGCAGGCCGGCGGGGCTGGTGTACTCGAACCGCATCCTTCCGGGACGCTGCAGGAAGAAGCGCCCTTCGCGGCGCTGGGCGCCCGAGGTCTCGACGAAATTGCCCTGGGCCGACGTCAGGCCCTGCAGATAGCTCTGGGCCTGCGCCAGGACGGCGCGGTCCTCGGCCGACAGATTGGTCTGGGCATGCGCAGGCAGGGCGGCCACAGCGGCGAGGGCGGCGGATCCAAGCGCAAAGGCGCGACGTGAGACGGTCATCTGGGTCTTCTCCCGTTCGGGATGGTTGTTGATCGTGCCGTGATGCGGGTCACGAATGGCGCGGGCATGACGCGAGCCTGACCATATTCCGGCGCTGCGATGAAGGCCTGTTCAGGCTCAGGGTTCCCTGCGCCGCGTTCAGGCCGCGATGCAGGCGCCGATCAGGCGCCGGCGGGGGCGATCAGCTCGACGTCGATTGTGTCGTCGGTGGAGGTGATCGCGCCGGTCCGCAGACCGACCACGATCCCGATCGCCGCCGCCAGAGTGACGATCCCGAGGACCACGAACAGGAGCCGGGTTCGTCTGGTCATTTCATATCGCTCCGTGTGAAGCCGGCCTACATCGGCGGCGGGCCGGCCAGGATGTCGCGCTTGCCGGCGTGATTGGCGGGGCTGACGACGCCCTCCTGCTCCATCCGCTCGATCAGGGAGGCGGCGCGGTTGTAGCCGATCTGCAGGCGGCGCTGGATGTAGCTGGTCGAGGCCTTGCGGTCGCGGGTGACCACGGCGACAGCCCGATCATAGAGGTCGTCGCCGGAGCCGCCGCCGCCCTCGTCGTCGAAGGCCGCATCGCCGTCGCCGTCCGGGTCGTCGGTGATCAGGTCGAGGTAGTCGGGCTCGGCCTGGCTGCGCAGGTGTTTGCAGACCTCGTCGACCTCCTGGTCGGTCACGAAGGGGCCGTGCAGACGGGTGATGCGGCCGCCGCCGGCCATGTAGAGCATGTCGCCCTGGCCCAGCAGCTGTTCGCCGCCCTGTTCGCCGAGGATGGTGCGGCTGTCGATCTTGGAGGTGACCTGGAAGCTGATCCGGGTCGGGAAGTTCGCCTTGATCGTGCCGGTGATGACGTCGACCGACGGGCGCTGGGTCGCCATGATCAGGTGGATGCCGGCGGCGCGGGCCATCTGGGCCAGGCGCTGGACCGCGCCCTCGACGTCCTTGCCGGCGACCAGCATCAGGTCGGCCATCTCGTCCATGACGACGACGAGGAAGGGCAGGGGTTCGGGGCGGATCTTCTCGGATTCATAGACGGGCCGGCCCTGGTCGTCGAAGCCGGTCTGGACGGTGCGTTCGAAATGCTCGCCCTTGGCCACGGCCTCGCGGGCGCGCTCGTTGTAGGAGGCGATATTGCGCACGCCGAGCTTGGACATGCGGCGATAGCGGTCCTCCATCTCGCGCACGGTCCATTTCAGAGCGACGACGGCCTTCTTGGGATCGGTCACGACCGGGGCCAGCAGGTGCGGGATGCCGTCATAGACGCTGAGTTCCAGCATCTTGGGGTCGATCATGATGAAACGGCACTCGGCCGGGCTGTGCCGGTAGAGGATCGACAGGATCATGGCGTTGACCCCGACCGACTTGCCCGAGCCGGTGGTGCCGGCGATCAGCAGGTGGGGCATGCGCGCCAGATCGGCGACATAGGGCTCGCCGCCGATGGTCTCGCCCAGGGCCAGCGGCAGCAGGTGGGCCGGCTTGTCGTATTCGGTCGAGGCCAGCAGATCGCGCAGATAGACGGTCTCGCGCTTGGCGTTCGGCAGTTCGATGCCGATGGCGTTGCGGCCGGGCACGACCGAGATGCGGCAGGCGCGGGCGGACATGGAGCGCGCGATGTCGTCCGAAAGGGCCACGACGCGGCCATGCTTCACGCCGGGCGCGGGGACCAGTTCGTACAGGGTGACGACGGGGCCGGGGCGGATCTGGTCGATCACGCCGCGCACGCCGAACTCCTGCAGCACGCCCTCCAGCATCTTGGCGTTCTGCTTCAGCGCTTCCTCGTCGACCGAGGCGACGCGCTTGGCCGGCTTGGTGAGCATGGACAGGGGCGGCAGGTCGAAGCCGGTGGACGGGCGGGCGAAGTCGAAGGCGACCTGGCTGTCGTCGGCCTCCTTGCGCGGCCGGGGCGCCTTGGCGGCGGCGACCTTCGGTTCGGGCGTGTCGCGCGCCGGAACGGGCGCTTCCCAGGGCGGCGCCGGGTCAAGGACGACGGGGCCGTCATCGAATTCCAGCACCGGTCGCGCGCGGCGCGGCGCCCTGGCCGGCGCCGGGGCGGGCGTCCGGGGCTGTTCCGGGCCGCGGATCCCGCGGGCCCAGCCGACAGCATCCCCCAGATCGGCGAACCTCAGGCCGACGGCGTAGCCGACGCCCCAGAGCGCCAGCGGCAGGAAGACCGCTACGGCCACGAACGGCGCGCCGGGCAGGCGAAGCGCATCACAGGCCATGCGGACGAGACCGACGATGGCGTCCCCCCACAGCCCGCCGAGACCGGCGGCCAGCGGCCAGGCGGCCGGCGCGGCGAGCGCGGACAGGGCCGCCGACAGCGCCAGAACGCCGCCCGTGGCGGACAGGGCCTTCAGCGGCGTGGGCTTCAGCCTCTGCTGGATGGCGTCGCCGATGGCGGCGGCCAGGCCGAAGGCGATGATCAGGATCGCGCCCGGCCATGCGGCCAGTCCCAGAGACTGCATGAACAGGTCGGCGAACAGGGCGCCGTTCAGTCCCAGCCAGTTTGTCGGCTCGGCGCCGGAGGCGGCGTTGAGGCTGGGATCCGCCGGATTCCATGAGATCAGCGCGGCCAGCAGCAGCGTCGCCAGCAGCGCCTGCAATACGCCGCGGAATTTCACTGCGATCGGGGCGCCCCACAGGATGCGGGCGCTGACGAAGACGCGCTGGCCGATGGCGAGGGCGGCGGACATGCGGGCAGGGACTCCAACAGGCGGTGACGGGCGGCGACTATCGCCGGGTCAGGGTTAAGGGGTCATTTACCAGCCGGGCGTCTGGACGGCGTCCGGCGGAAGGGCGACACAGATCCATGACCCGTCTGATGATCGTCCTGTGCGTCCCTGTGGCCGCTGTCCTCGCCGCCTGCTCGCCGGGGCCTGAGCCGGAGAGGCCGTCTCTCGCCTTCCGGACCGACGGGGCCGCCTATGTCTGGCGCGTCGCTGACGCCCCCCGGGCTGCGCTGGTGCTGGCTCCCGCCGACGGCCCCGGGACCGGACCCGCTGCGCTCGAGCTCACATGCCTCGACGGGTCGGAGGCCCGGCTCCGGATCGCGGCCCTGACCGCGGAGCCGGTTCCGGTCCCCATCCATGTGACGGCCGGCGCGGCGGTCCTGATCGTGACTCCACGTCGGATCGTGACAGACCAGGCGGTGGTGCTTGAGGGGGAGGGCCGTCTGCCGGCCGGCTGGTCCGAGGGTCTCGCCGGGGCTGCGGTGCTCAAGGTCCAGTATGGCGACCAGGGGCTTGAACTTCAGGGTCCAGGTCGCGCCTTGGCCGAGACGTGGAGCAGCCGCTGCGGGACGCCCGCCCGACGGGGCGGCTGACAGGCTGCGACCGCCGGGCCACTGGACGCCGCCGCGCGGGAGGCCGAAACAGTCTTCATGACCCAGATCGACCGCCATGACGTCATCATCGCCGGCGCCGGCATGGCCGGGGCGACATTCGCTCTGGCGGCGGCGCAGGGTGGGCTGAAGGTGGTGCTGGTCGATCCGCAGCCGTTCGACGCCCAGCTGGCCCCGACCTTCGACGGCCGGTCGACCGCGATCGCCTTTTCGACCTTCAGGATGCTCGACGCGCTCGGCCTGGGCGCGGACCTGCGGCCTCATGCCTGCCGCATGGACCGCATCCTGGTCACCGACGGGCGACGGCCGGGGGCCGCCTCACGAGCCGCGTCCTCCGCCTTCCTGCGCTTCGACGCCGACGAGATCGGCGACCGCACCGACGGCGAGCCGCTGGGCTATATGGTCGAGAACCGGCGCATCCGCGCGACCCTGGCCGGGGCGGTGACGGCGGCCGGGATCGAGGTTCGGGCCCCGGCGTCGGCGGCCGCGGTCGAGGCCGGGGCGGCGGGGTCGCGGGTCACCCTGGCCGACGGCTCGGTGATCGAGGCGGCCCTGACCGTCGGCGCCGAGGGCCGCGCCTCTCCGGTCCGCAAGGCCGCGGGCATCGACACCGTCGGCTGGAGCTATCAGCAAAGCGGGGTGGTGGCGACCGTGTCTCTCGGGCGGGACCACGGCAATGTCGCCCATGAGTATTTCCTGCCCTCGGGCCCTTTCGCCATCCTGCCGCTGACCGAACAGCGGGCCAGCCTCGTCTGGACGGAATCGACCCGCCGTGGCGAGGCGCTGCGCGACGCCTCGGACGAAGCGTTCCAGTCTCATCTGATGCGGCGTTTCGGCGACTTCCTCGCAGACGTCACGGTAGTGGGACCCAGGTTCGTCTATCCCCTTTCCCTGCAGCTGGCCGAGCAGCTGACCGCGCCCCGCACCGCCCTGATCGGCGACGCCGCCCATGCGGTGCATCCGGTCGCGGGACAGGGGCTGAACATGGGGTTGAAGGACGCCGCCGCCCTCGCCGAGGTGCTGGTCGAGGCCATGCGGCTGGGGGAGGACATCGGCTCGGAGACCGTGCTGGATCGCTACGCCCGCTGGCGCCGGTTCGACAATACGGCCCTGGCTGCGGGCTTCGACGGATTCGTGCGGCTGTTCTCGAACGACATCGCGCCGGTGCGGCTGGCCCGCACCCTCGGCATCGCCGCCGTCAACCGCATCGCCCCGCTTCGCCGCGCCTTCATGCACGAGGCGGGCGGCGCGACCGGCGACCTGCCCCGGCTGCTCCGGGGCGAGCCGGTCTAGTCAAGCGCCCGCGCTTCCTCCGGCAACATGATCGGCACGCCGTCGCGAATGGGGAAGGCCAGTTTCGCCGTCCGGGACACCAGCTCCTGCCGCTCACGGTCGTAGGTCAGGCGGCCGCGGGTCACCGGGCAGACGAGCACCTCAAGCAGGCGCGGATCGACGGAGGGCGGGGTATGGAAGGCGTCGGACATGGCGCCATCTATTGCATGGAAGGGGCGTCGCCGTCTCCGTCCACGGCGGCCTCGATGGTCAGCAGGGCGGTCAGCACGTCGGACCGGTCCGTCAGACCCGGAGCCTCAAGCAGGGCCTGTTTCTCGGGGGGGTCGAAGGGCAGGGCCATCGACAGGCTGTTGATCAGGGCCTCGGGCGGGGCGGTTTCCGCCGTGTCCCAGTCGATGTCGAGGCCGCGCGCCTCAAGATAGGCGCGCAGGGCGTCCAGCAGGCCGTCGCGGTCGAGGCCGATGTCATCCACCGGGGGCGCGCTCAGATCAGCCTCGAACGGGGTGAAATCAGCGCGGATCTGGCGGTAGGGGGTCTGTGCGGGGATCTCCCCGGACATACGGAAACGGGCGCAGCCGGTCAGGGTGATCAGATAGCGTCCGTCCGAGGTCTCGGCGAAGCTGGTGATCCGCCCCGCGCAGCCGATCGGCGACAGGCCGGGCAGGCGTTGCGGCCCGCCCTGGGGCTGCACCATGCCGATGATCCGGTCGCCCGCCATGGCGTCGTCGATCATGTTCAGATAGCGCGGCTCGAAGATGTTCAGCGGCAGCTGTCCGCGCGGCAGCAGTATGGCGCCGGGCAATGGAAAGACGGGGATCACCTGCGGCAGGTCGGCGGCCTTCACATATCCCTGCGCCACGTCGCTCTCCTATGCGAACAGGATGGAGGACAGGCGGCGGCGGCCGTCCCGCGCCACATCCGACGCCCCGCCGGCGGCCTCGAACACGACCAGCAGCTGTTTGCGTGCGGCCTGGTCGTTCCACTCGCGGTCCGCGGCGACGATGGCCAGCAGACTGTCGACGGCGCCCTTCAGATCCCCGGCCGAGGCCTGGGCGAGGGAGAGGTCGTAGCGGGCCTGATGGTCCGACGGGTCGGCCGCGACCCTTGCCTCCAGCTCCGGGGCGGCGCCGGTCGGGGCGGCCGAGGCGAGCGCCAGCTGGGCGCGGACGCTCTGGACGGTCGGCTCCCTTGAACCCTGCGGGGCCATGGCGATGGTCTGGCGGGCCTGTTCCACGTCGCCGTCGGCCAGATACACCCGCGCCATGCCGGCGATGGCCTTCTGGTTGTCCGGCTCCAGCGTCAGCAGCTGGGCGAAGGCCTGGGCTGCGCCGCCGAGGTCGTTGAGCGACAGGGATTCCTCGCCCAGCGAAAGCAGCTGCTCAATGTCCGAATTGGCGCTCGTCCCGCCCGTCAGCTTGTCGATAAAAGCCTTGAGCTGGCTGTCGGGCACGGCGCCCTGGAAGCCGTCGACCGGCTGGCCGTCGACGAAGGCGTACACCGTCGGGATCGACTGCACCCGCAGCTGGCCGGCGTAGGCGGGGTTCTTGTCGACGTCGATCTTGACCAGCTTCACCGCCCCGCCGGCTGCGCGCACGGCCTTTTCGATCATCGGGGTCAGGGTCCGGCACGGTCCGCACCAGGTGGCCCAGAAATCGACCAGCACAGGCTGGGTCTTCGAGGCCTCGATGACATCGGTCATGAAGCCGGCGTCGGAGCCGTCCTTGATCAGGTCGTCGGGAAGGGCGGTCGGGTCGGCGAAGGTCATCGATGGGTCCTGTGTCGAACAAGGCGTAACGCGGCAGGGCTCAGATGGTCCCGAAGGCGCCGCGTCTCAAGGGCTCAGGTTGGTTCGGACCCGGCTCCCGCAGGGCTGAGCTTCCACCGGATCTTGGTTTCGGAATCGGTGCGCGCCGAGCCGCGGACGACGATCTGCAATGAGCGGCGGGTCAGGCCTTCGTCGATATGCACCGACGGTTCGATGGCCACATCCGGGCCGTCCGTACGGAACCACCAGCCACGCCCGGAATGTCCGCGAAGCAGGATCGAACGACGGTCGCGCGCCAGGGAGGCCTGGACGCCCGGCTCCAGCTGGAACCGTACGGCATAGGGGGCCGCGATGGCGCGGACGACGTCCCTGTGCCCCGGGGCGGGGTGCAACCGTTCCTCCGCCCGCAGTTCGTCCAGCCGCTGGTCCAGATAGAGGCGGCGTTGGTGCAGCAGGCCGTAGTCGTGGACCCAGCCGTCATGCTCGACCTCAAGCCAGACGGCGCCTTCGCCGTCGCGTTGCTGGACGTCGACGTGAAGGGGCCGGGCGACCAGCCGGTGTCCCATCAACTCTCCCTTCCAGCCCCCCAGAGGCTGGCCGGTCGATCCCTCGCCCAGCGTCAGCGTCGAGTGGCCCGGCGAAAGTCGCAGGCCCTGGCGGTCGGCGGCTCTCGCCGTCCAGCCGCAACCCGTCACCAGTCGATCCTTGCCGCAGACGATCTCGAGCGCCATCGGCTGGGCGCAGGCGGCCCCGGACCAGGCGCCGCGAGCCGGCCCGGCGACGTCGGCGGCGATCGTCAGCAGCGGGCTGCGGATCCGGGCGATGCCGGCCACGACGCGGGTCGCCAGCTCCGCCGCCGGGGTTTCGTCATGGGCGCGGGCGGCGGCGATCCGTTCCGCGGTCGAGGGTCCGCCGCCCTGCATGGTGACGAGCCGGCCGTCGGGCAGGGTCAACAGCCGCAGGGCCGTCGTCAGGCGCTCGATCGTTTCCTTGATCGCATCCGGCGTCGCCTCCGACAGTTGGGACAGGGCGTCGTCGAGGGTCAGCAGATCGAGCAGCAGCTCCAGCCCCGCCTCCGGACTGCGCGTGGCATGGCCGCCGTCGGCGCCGATGGTGCGATCCAGCGCGGCCGGGAGGCGACGCAGGGCGGCGCGCCGCAGGGACGCGCCCGGCGCTCCCGCCAGGACGCAGCCGGCGACGGCCGCCGCGGTCAGCCGCTCGGCGCCGCCGGCCAGACCACCGGGCGGGCGGAGCAACTGTCGCCCCTGCCGTCCCAGAATATCGGCCAGTTTCAGCCGCTCGGCTTCCGTGGCGACCTGCCCCATGCGCCGGGCGGCGCAAGCGAGGTTGAGGGTGCGCCGCGCCAGCACCTCCGGCCCCCAGGCGAAGGGCGACCATCGGGCGAAGGCGCCGCTCCAGGCCAGGGTCAGGCGCACGGCCTCGCGGGCCCCGCGCTCGCCCTGCTGCATCAGGGAAGGCAACCAGGCGAAGGCGTGCAGCTCCGTGGCGAAAGCCCGGTTCGGGCTCGGACGGTTCCACGGATCCTCGGGGGCCGGGGCCTCAAGGCTCGAGGCGGCGAGGACGAACCGCCCGTCCATCGCGGCCTTGCCGATGGCCGGATCGGCGGGCCGGAAGTCCCGCGGCGTGGCGGCGAAGCCCTGGGCGGGGCGGCCCTTCAGCGTCAGGCTGTAGCCGGGCAGGCCATACAGCTCGATCCACAGCTGGCGGGTCAGCAGCCGGCCCACGATGGCGGGCCAGAGCCCGGGGCCGGAGGGCGCGCCGGCGGTTCGCACGGGAGTCCTCATCGGGGCTCCGCGCAGGCCCGGGATTTCGCCGACGGGCGGCGTGTCGGCTTCGGTGCGGGAAAAGCGGCCGAGCGGGTTCACGCGGACTTCAGGGCCTGAATATTGGCGGCGTAGGCCGCGGCCCCGCCCCGGAACACGGCCGTGCCGGCGACCAGGGCGTCCGCCCCGGCTGCGACGCAGGCGCCGGCGTTGGCGGCGGTGACGCCGCCGTCCACCTGCAGGTGCGCTTGTGAGCCGGCCGCGTCCAGCAGCGCCCGGGTGCGTTCGATCTTGCGCAGGGTGGCTTCGATGAATGACTGGCCGCCGAACCCGGGATTGACTGACATCAGCAGCACCAGATCGACCAGTTCGACGACGTCCTCAAGAACGGCGAGCGGCGTACCGGGGTTCAGAACCACCCCGGCCCTGGCGCCGAGCTGGCGGATGCGGCCCAGGGTGCGGTGCAGGTGGGGGCCGCTCTCGGGGTGGACGGTCAGGATGTCGGCCCCGGCCTCGCGATAGGCTTCGAGCCATGGATCGACCGGCGCGACCATCAAATGCACATCGAAGGGCAGCGACGTATGCGGCCGCAGCGCCTTCACGACGTCGGGGCCGATGGTGATGTTCGGCACGAAATGGCCGTCCATGACGTCGACATGGATCCAGTCGGCCCCGGCGGCGTCGAGCGCTCGAATCTCCTCGCCCAGACGGGCGAAGTCGCTGGCGAGGATGGACGGACAGATCAGGGGTGCGGCCATGCACCGGGGATAAGGCGGGTCGGGGGCGGGAGCAAGGCGCGGTCCGGGTTTCGCCGCGGGAACGTGCTAGATGGTCCGGCCGCCAACACAGGGGAACCGTCATGAGTGAACACCTCGCCACCGTGGAATGGAGCAGGGGCGATCAGGATTTCGCCGGGAATCGCTACTCCCGCGCCCACGACTGGCGTTTCGACGGGGGGGCCGTGGTGCGGGGATCTTCCGCGCCGACCAGCGTGCCCGCGCCCCAATCCGATCCCGCGGCGGTCGATCCCGAGGAGGCCCTGGTCGCGGCCCTCAGCAGCTGTCACATGCTGTTCTTCCTCGCCTTCGCGGCCAAGGGCGGGTTTACGGTTGATGCCTATCGCGATGAGGCGGTCGGGGTTCTGGGCCGCGACGACCGGGGCAAGACCTCGATCACCGCGGTCACCCTGCGGCCCGCGGTGATCTTCTCCGGCGACGCCATGCCCGACGCCGCAGCCATCGACGACCTGCACCATCGGGCGCACGGGGCCTGCTACATCGCCAATTCAATCCGCGCCGAGGTCACGATCGAGCCGCGCTAGACACCCGGCGCCACCGCCACGTCGTTCAGCAGTGCGACGAAACGGCGCTCCGCCTCGGCCGCCAATTCGGGGTGGTAGCGCATGGGCGGCGCCGCCTTCGGCTCGTCGAAGGCGTGGCTGCCGTCCGCGATCCAGGTCTCGACCTCGGCGCCGCAGTTGCGGACCATGTCGTGAACCTGCCGGGCATGGCGTACGGTGGTCAGATGGTCGGTGCGCGCGATCACGGCCACCGTCTTCGGGCAGTGCCGCCATGGCCGCATGCGGTTGAAGGCGCCGATGCCGACATAGGGGTAGGCCAGCCAGGTTCCGATGACGCCCTCCAGCGACATCGAGCCGGGATCCGCGACGCCGAGCTGGCCGGTCCCCCGGTCCGAACTCATCGCCTCCATTATGCCCCAGCCGCCGTGGCTCCAACCGGCGAGCACGATCTTCGAGGCGTCCACATCGGGCCGCTGCGAAACGCCATGAAGGGCCGCCAGTACGTCGCCGGCCCTCTGCCAGCCCTGCAACAGGACGCCGGTGCACACCATGGCCATGGCGAACTGGCGGCTCCAGCCGCGCGGCGCATAGGAGTCGACGATGAAAGCCCGCCAGCCGGCCGCCTTCGCGGCCGCGGCGTATTTGGGCAGATGATCGCGCAAACCGCCGCAGCCGTGGAACAGGATCACCGCCGGGCGAGGACGATCGTCGTCCGGACCAAGGACAGCGACGGCGGGCTCGAGCATCGACCAGCGTTGCGAGAGGGTTTGCATGATCGAACCTTAGCTCTTCAGGGCCATGAGGCCAGCCGTGACGGCGCTCAGGCAGCGAGCGACCGCGTCGCGAGCGTCAGCGCCCCAAATCAGTGCCGGAACACCCGCACCCCGGTGAAGGCCATGGCGACCCCGGCTTCATCCGCTGCCGCGATCACCGCGTCGTCGCGGATCGAGCCGCCGGGCTGGATCACCGCCGTGGCGCCGGCCGCGACCGCTTCCAGCAAGCCGTCGGGGAAGGGGAAGAAGGCTTCCGAGGCGCAGGCCGACCCCTCGGCCAGCGAATGGGCCAGACCCTTGGCCTCGCCGGCCTCGCGGGCGCGGATGGCGGCGATGCGGGCCGAGTCGCGGCGGTTCATCTGGCCGGCGCCGATGCCGGCGGTCTGGCCGTCCTTCGCATAGACGATGGCGTTGGACTTGACGTGTTTGGCCACGGTGAAGGCGAACAGCATGTCCTCGATCTCCTGTGGCGTCGGCTGCCGGCGGGTCACGATCTTCAGGTCGGCGGGCGCGATGCGGCTGCGGTCGCGCGACTGGACCAGGAAGCCGCCTGCCACCGAGCGGAACACCTCGCCGGGCGCCAGCGGATCGGGCAGGCCGTCGGTCAGCAGCAGGCGCAGGTTCTTCTTCGCGGCGAAGACGGCCTGCGCCTCCTCATCGGCGCCGGGGGCGATGACGACCTCGGTGAAGATATCGGTGATCAGCGTCGCGTCGGCGCCGGTCAGGGTCCGGTTGACGGCGATGACGCCGCCGAAGGCCGAGACGGCGTCGCACTCCAGCGCCCGGGCATAGGCCGCGGCCAGATCGGCGCCGACGGCCACGCCGCAGGGGTTGGCGTGTTTGACGATGACGCAGGCGGGGGCCTCGAACTCGGCGACGAGTTCATAGGCGGCGTCGGCGTCGGCGATGTTGTTGTAGCCCAGCTCCTTGCCCTGCAGCTGGCGCGCATGAGCGACGCCGGGCCGCGGGTCGCCGGTGCGGTAGAAGGCGCCGGTCTGGTGCGGGTTTTCGCCATAGCGCAGCGTCTGGGCCAGCGAACCGGCGATGGATTTGCGGGCAGGCGCGGCGTCGTCGACCCGTCCGGCGAACCACCCCGAGACGGCGGCGTCATAGGCGGCGGTGCGGGCGAAGGCCCGGGCGGCCAGCCGCTTGCGCAGGGCCAGGGTGGTGACGCCGTCGGCCTTTAATGCCGCCAGCAGTTCGGCCACCGAGGCCTGATCGACGCAGACGGCGACATAGCCGTGGTTCTTTGAGCCAGACCGGATCATGGCCGGGCCGCCGATGTCGATGTTCTCAACCACGGCGTCGAAGCCGGCGCCGGAGGCGACGGTGGATTCGAACGGATACAGGTCGACCCAGACGATATCGATCGGCCCGATGCCGTGGGTCGTCATGGCCTCGGCATGGTCGGCCGCGTCGCGAACGCCGAGCAGGCCGCCGTGGACCACCGGGTGCAGCGTCTTGACCCGGCCGTCCATCATCTCGGGGAAGCCGGTCAGGTCCGCCACGTCCCTCACCGGCAGGCCGAAGCCGGCGATGGCGGCGCGGGTGCCGCCGGTCGAGACCAGTTCGACGCCGAGGCCGTGCAGGGTGCGGGCGGCATCCTCCAGCCCGGTCTTGTCGGACAGGGAGATCAGCGCGCGCTTCGGCGCCACGCGGTCCGGCGCGGGGGGAAAGTCGGGAGCGGCGGGCATGGCGGCGTCCGTGTGCTGGCGTGGGGGACGGGGAGACGCGGGGGCTCTAGCACTGTCCGCGGCCGGATTGAACCGCCGGGCGGGGTTCCAGCGGGAAATCGATAGCGACGATGTCCGCTGATCTCAGGATGCGGGCGTCAGGGTGGATGGGCGCTCGCCCTCGGCCGCCGCGGGCGCCGAATTGGGCAGGATGACCTCCACCCGACGGTTGCGCTGACGGCCGGCTTCGTCATCCGAGCCGTCCGGGCTTGCGTTCGGCGCGACCGGACGGGTCTCGCCCAGGCCGGTCGTCTGGACGCGCGCGCCGGCGACGCCCCTGGCGACCAGATACGACTTCACCGCCTCGGCCCGCTGCTGCGACAGACGACGGTTGTAGGCGTCGTCGCCCATGGAGTCCGTGTGCCCCTCGATGGCGATCTGACCCGCGCCGCCGGCCTGAATGAGTTGCGCGAGGCGGTCGAGCGTCCCGCGGGCGCCGTCCCGGACCGTAGCCTTGTCAAAGTCGAAGGTGACGTCTCCCGGCAGGGACACGACGGTGCCTCGCTCCGTATCGACCGCACCCAATTCCGTTCTCATGGCTTCGACCGCCTGCAGCGTGCTGGTCGCCTGTCCCCCAGCGGTGAGCCCGGAGCCACCGGGCGCGGCCGGGCGGAGGTTGGACGCCACATTGGCCCTCATGTTGGACAGGGCCGAGGCCTCGGGGATGGATCCGCCGCGCACGGCGCGGTCCATCGGCAAGGCGATCTGGAACCGCGGGTTCGAGGCGCTGACGCTGTCGGCCGACCCCCGCTCGTTGAGGACGAGGGTCGCCGGCGCATTACGGCGCGGTTTCCCGGCGAACACCAGGGCGACGTCGATGGTCTGGCCGGCCGGAATGGAGAGATCGTCGTTGGCCGGCGAGGGGACCAGGAACAGTTTCTCTCCGCTGTCGGTCAGCAGATAGGAGGTCTCGTCGCTGGAATTCAGATCGATGTCGCGATCCCGCCCGTTCATCACCCGGACATTGACCAGGGTCCGATCCCCGCTGGTCCGCGCCGAGGCGATCTGCAGGACGACGCCGTTGGCGTGCGCGGCCTGAATGTCGATCGCCGCATCGTCGCCCCCGGCTGACCCGCCGTCGCAAGCCGACAGCAGCAGGGCCGAGGCGAGCACCGCGGGCCAGCCAGCGCCGCGCGGCTTCATTGGCCCGCACCGGCCGCCGGCGCCGCAGCCTGCAGGGGAAGGTTGATCCGGAAGGCCGGCGTATTGGTGTACTCGCTGTCGACCGAGCTGTTCTCGTTAAGGATCAGGATGCCGGTCCGACCCTCCGGCAAGCGGCCGAGGAAAACCAGCTCGCCCTCCATGGTCTGGCCCGCCTGGATCGAAAGGGTCCGGTTGCTCGCCGGGGGCGAAAGATAGATGCGCTCGCCGCTGTCGACGACGATGAAGCCGTTGCGGTTGTTGTTGTAGCGATTCAGCTGGATCTCGCGGTCGTCGCCGTTGATGACGCGGACGCCTACGACCGTCTCGGTCGGGCGGGATTGCAGGGAGGTGACCTGCAGGACGGTTCCGTTGGGATGCGGCGCCTGGATGTCGAGCGGAACCAGCGCCCCGCCCCGCCAGAGAGACCCGGTCCCGCCGGCTGCGGGGGCCGTCGCGGCTTGCGGTGCGTCGCCGGTGGTCGCCGTGTCCGCGACCGGGGCGGCCTCATCCTGACCGCACGCGGACAGGGCCAGCATCAGGATCATCGGCAGGGCGGGCTGCCGCATCCATCGGGTCATGATCAGGTCCTCGTCTGCCGGCCCGGGCGTGGCCGTGAAGATAGAAGACCAAGCTGGACAATCAGTTCAGCGCAAACCGGCGATCCTGGATCTTATCAGGCCGGCAGGGCGGCGAAATCCACCACGATCGGCTCCCGACCGATCAGCGCCAGGAACCGCCGGAAATCCGTCTGCTCCAGGGCCGTCGTCGCCGTATTGGTCAGCGGGTGGAAGTTGACGACAGCCGCGTCCCACAGCGCCTTGTCGAGCACGAAGGTCACGCGCCGGTCCGGATCATTGATCAGGCCCAGAGCCGTCACCGATCCCGGCGTCAAACCCAGCGCCTCGGACAGCAGCCCCTCATTGCCGAACGACAGCCGGTCCGAGCCGATCGCCTTCGGCGCCCGCTTCAGATCGATCACCGTGTCCTGTCGCGCCGAGATCAGCCACAGGCGGCCCTTCTTGTCCTTCAGGAACAGATTCTTGGTGTGGGCGCCGGGCATGGCGGCCTTGAGCTCCAGCCCCTCCTCGACGCGGAAGACGGCGGGGTGGTCGTGCGTCGTCTGGGCCACGCCGTTGGCCGCCATCCATTCCAGCAGGCGGTCGCGGTCAAAGGCGGTCGCGGTCGGCTTGTCTTCGGTCATGGGCGCCCGCTAGGGATGGAGACGTCCCTCGATACCGCCCGGAGGCCCGCCGTGGAACTGGAATGCTATCCGATGACGCCGACGCCGCCCGACCTCGTGCCGGGGCGGCAGTCGCGCAACTGGATGGACGCCTTCGCCAGCCGCCACCCCTATCGCTGCCTGCCGCTGAACATGGCCAACACGACGGGCTGGGAGATCCTGTGCCCCCTGACCTTCACCGCCGAGTGGAACGGCGGGCCCAGCCAGGCCGACATCGTCATCACGCCCGAACGGCCCAACGCCAACCTGACCCATGTGGTGACCTCGCATTTCTCGCGCGGCGTCCTGACCATGCATCCGCAGTATCTGTTCCGCACCCCGCCGGGCTGGGGCCTGCTGGCGGGCGGGTCGCCCAATCACATGAAGGACGGGATCCAGCCGCTGGTCGGGCTGATCGAGACCGACTGGCTGCCCTTCCCCTTCACCATGAACTGGCTGTTCACCCGTCCGGGCCGGGTGAAGTTCGAGAAGGGCGAGCCCTTCTGCTTCATCACCCCGATCGAGCACCGCAAGGTCGAGACCATGCAGCCGGTGATCCGGACGCTGGAATCCAATCCGGTCATGCATGGCCAGTTCGAAGCATGGAACCGGGCCCGCACCGACTTCAACCAGCGGCTGGCCTCCGGCGACCCGGACGCCGCCAAGGAGGCGTGGCAGCGCTATTATTTCAAGGGCGAGGTGCCCGAGGATCTCGGCGTCGCCCCGGACACGCACGTCAACAAGCGCCGGCTCAAGAGTCCCCGGGTGGGCTAGAAAAAGGGCTCCCCGTCGCCGGAGAGCCCTTGTCTGGCTTACATCGGCCGGGTGACGCGCGGCCCGACGTTCCGGATCACTTCCCGGGCGTCGAAGGCGTTGGGATCGCCCGCGGGCTTGGCGCCGCGGCCCATGACGATCTCGGCCGAGGCTTCGTACCGGTCGATCTCCCGAATGTCGAAGTCGCGGCCGAAGGGATCGCCCCACGGGCTCCAGAGACCGCGCCGCTGGTAGCGCCATGACGGGCCCCAGAACGGGCTGTAGCGATCACGGTAGAAGGGGTCCGGGGTGGCCTGCAGCCGGACGTCCCGGTCGGTGGCGCGGTTGACCGTCGCGAACCAGTCATAGCCGCTTTCGGCGGTGACTTCGGCGGCGCGCAGCAGCAGGGCCATCTCCACCTGCTCGCGCGAGGTGACCGAGTTGCCGGAGAAGCTGACGCGGTAGCGGTCTGCGTCCAGGCGCTGCTCGGCGTAGCCGTAGCGGCTGTCGACGCCGGCGGGGCCGTAAGGGGTGGCTGTCGCACAGGCCGACAGGGCCAGGGCCGCGGCGCTCGCCAGCAGCACGGGCTTGAAGAAACGAAATTGCATGGGAAATCTCCTTGACGCGACAGAACGCGCCTTCCCGGCTGAACGGGACATGAACAGGGCGGTTCCCGCGGCCCGCAAGTGTCTATAAACGCGAAACAATAAGCACAGCGGCGGCGAGAAGCAGAGCGCCCGTGACGAGGGCGAAACCCTTGCGGAAGCGCGCCCCGGTCATCCGCCGGGCCAGGGCGGCTCCACCCAGACCGTAGGCGGACATGGTCAGCACGTCCATGCCGATGGTGGCGAGGGCGAACAGGGCCAGCTGCGGCGCTGCGGGGCGCGTCACATCCATGAAGGGCGGCAGGACGGCGGTGAAGAACAGGATGGCCTTCGGATTGGCGATCTGGACCATGAAGCCGTCCAGAAGGGCGCTTCGCCCCATGCGGATGGTCGGCGCGTGCGGGTCCGCTGCGGTGCGGAAGGCCCCGCGCAAGGCGTTGACGCCGAGCCAGGCCACATAGAGGGCGCCGCCGACCGAGATCAGCCGGAAAATATCGGGGAAGGCGACGACCAGGGCGCCGAGGCCCAGCGCGGCGGCCCCGAACCACAGCAAGGTGGCGGCGTTCATCCCGACCACGCCGGCCATGGCGGCGGCCCGGCCGCGATGAACACCATTGGCGACCGAGAACAGATTGGCCGGTCCGGGCGTCACGGCCATCACGGCCATGACCCCGAGGAAGGTCAGATACAGATGCGGATCGACGGGCAGGCGGGCCATCGCCGTCCTGTCGGGCCGATGCCGGGCCCGGTCAAGCCCGGCTGGAGGTCAGGGCGGCTCAGTCGCCGGCGTGTTCGTCCTCGATGGCGTCCGCGACGGCGGCGTTGGCTTCCTCGACGGCGGCGTCGACGTCGCCCTGTGTCTCTTCCAGCGTGTCCACGGCGGTCCCGATGGCGTATTCGGCCATCAGGCCGTAGGTGGCCATATGCTCCGGGTCGTTGGACGCCCAGGCGCCGTTGGTCGCGATGCCGCGGGCGGCGGTCAGCGCGCCCGAGGCCTCCACCTCCGCCAGGGCTTCGGCGACGATCGCCTCGACGTCGACGGCGGCGAGGGCTTGGGCCGCGATCGCCGAGGCGTGTTCGGTCACCACGGCGGTGAAGGCGGTCACGTCGGGCTGGTATTCGGTCCAAAGGGCGGCGATGCGCATCTCGCGCTGGGCCTCTGTCAGAGTCGCATCCCCGGAGATCGCCTCGGCGCGTTGGCCAAAGGCCTCCATCCGCGCCTCGAGGGCTTCGGCGGCGGATTCAATGGCGCGCTCGGACGTCCCCTTCTGCGGATCGGCGACGGCGGCGGAGACCGGCAGGATGGCGAGTGCGGCGGCGAGGGACAGGACCTTGATCATGACGGGCTCCTTGAAGAGGCCGCCAAGGTCCGCCGAACACTGTCCGGTCTCAAGTGAAATCGCGGTAAGGCGGCGAGCCGGTGCCCGCCGCCTTCTGATTCAAGGCCTTACTGACCCTGCACCGCGACGGGCGGCGCCGGAGGTGCGGCGGGGTTCAGGATTTCCGCCTTGGCGGCTGCAGGGATGCCGGCGATCTGGGCCCGCAGCGCAGGGGTCATCTGGGCCATCTGCGCCTGGACCTCGGGGGGCATGGCGGGCAGCTGGGAGGTGATGAAGGCTTCGAGCTCACCGGCGAAGGCGTCGGCCTGCGGCTGGAAGCGGAGGGCGATGGCGTCGAGTTCCGCGTTCGCCCGGGCGCTGTCGGGGCCCGCTGCCGTGGCGGCGGCCCGCATCTCGTTCGTCATCGCCTCGACGGCGGCCTGGAAGGCCTCGCCCCTGGCTTCGAAGGCGGCCTGCGCCGCCGGATCGACGGCGGCCTGGGAGGCCGGGGCGGCGGGCGCGTCCTGCGCGAAAGCGGGGGCGGCGAAGGCCAGAAGGGCGGCGGCGGCGAGGGCGGTGCGAAGAGACATGACTGGGTCCTGAAAGGGTCGGGGGAGCCCGTGCTCCCGGGGGCAAGGTGGCGCCGATCGTGAGCGAGCGCGAGAGGGCGCCGGTCTAGCTGCGGTCGCGCGCGTCCCGCTTGCCCAGCACGCGCAGGCGCAGGGCGTTCAGCTTGATGAAGCCGGCGGCGTCCTTCTGGTCGTAGGCCACAGCGCCGTCCTCGAAGGTGACCAGCTCCTGGTCGTACAGGCTGCCCGCGCTTTCGCGGCCGATCACGGTCGCATTGCCCTTGTAGAGCTTGACCCGGACCGAGCCCGAAACCTTCTTCTGGGAATGATCGATGGCGGCCTGCAGCATCTCGCGCTCGGGCGAGAACCAGAAGCCGTTGTAGATCAGATGCGCGTATTTGACCGCCAGCTCATCCTTCAGATGCATGGCCCCGCCGTCGAGGGTGATCGACTCGATCCCCCGGTGCGCCGCCAGCAGGATGGTCCCGCCGGGGGTCTCATAAACACCGCGCGATTTCATGCCGACGAAGCGGTTCTCGACCAGGTCGAGGCGGCCGATGCCATTGTCGTGGCCGTACTGGTTCAGGGCGGTCAGCAGGGTCGCCGGCGACATCGCCTCGCCGTTGACCGAGACGGGATCGCCCTTTTCGAAGCCGATGGTGATGACGGTCGCCACATCGGGCGCGTCCTCGGGCGACAGGGTGCGCTGGTGGACGAATTCGGGGGCCTCGGCCGCCGGATCCTCCAGCACCTTGCCCTCGCTGGACGAGTGCAGAAGGTTGGCGTCGACGCTGAACGGGGCCTCGCCGCGCTTGTCCTTGGCGATCGGGATCTGATGCTTCTCGGCGAAGTCGAGCAGGTGCTCCCGCGACCTGAAATCCCACTCCCGCCAAGGGGCGATGACGCGGATATCGGGCTCCAGGGCGTAATAGCCCAGCTCGAAGCGGACCTGGTCGTTGCCCTTGCCGGTGGCCCCGTGACAGACGGCGTCGGCCCCGACCATGCGCGCGATCTCGATCTGGCGTTTGGCGATCAGCGGACGGGCGATCGAGGTGCCGAGCAGATACTGGCCCTCGTACAGGGCGTTGGCCCGGAACATGGGGAAGACGTAGTCGCGGACGAACTCCTCGCGAAGGTCGTCGATGAAGATGTTCTCTTCCTTGATGCCCAGCTTCAGCGCCTTCTCGCGCGCCGGCGCCAGTTCCTCGCCCTGGCCCAGGTCGGCCGTGAAGGTCACCACTTCCGCGCCGTATTCGGTCTGCAGCCATTTCAGGATGATGGAGGTGTCCAGGCCGCCGGAATAGGCGAGGACGACTTTCCTGGGCGCGGACTGGGTCATGCGGAATCCTTCGAAGAACGCGGGGAGGCGTTCGTGGCGTTGCGCGCGCTTAAAGGACCAGACGCCCTGCGATGCAAGGGCGGGATTGGAGCGAGGTCAGCTCCAGGGCCCCGGCCGGCCGACGGGCGTCGAGGGCACGCTGGTCGCCGTGGGACCCGGCGCGGGCTCAACGAAGGCTGGCCGCCTCGAGGCCGGCCCCATCCTCGCGCCCAGCTCCATCAGCGCCCGCACCCGGTTGCCGGTCGCCGGATGGGTCGAGAACAGGTTGTCCGCTCCGCGTCCCGCCAGCGGGTTGATGATGAACAGCTGGCCCGAGGCGGGATTGCGTTCAGCGGTGGTGTTGACGATGCGGCGAGCCGAGGCGTCGATCTTCTGCAAGGCCGAAGCGAGGGATTGAGGATCGCCGGCGATCTCCGCCCCGATCCGGTCGGCCTCGTACTCGCGGCTCCGGCTGATCGCCATCTGCACGAGGCCGGCGGCCATGGGCGCCAGGATCATCAGGGCCAGGGTCCCGAAAATCCCGCCGGGCCGCTCGCGATCGTCGCCGGCGCCGAAGAACAGGGCGAAATTGGCAAGGGCGGCGATGGCGCCGGCGACCGTGGCGGTGACCGTCATGGTGAGGGTGTCGCGGTTCTTCACATGCGCCAGCTCGTGCGCCATCACGCCGCGGATCTCGTCGCGGGTGAGCATGTCCAGCAGGCCGGTGGTGGCGCAGACGGCGGCGTTGGCCGGATTGCGGCCGGTGGCGAAGGCGTTGGGCTGGTCATTGGGGATGATGGCGATGACCGGTCGCGGCAGGCCCGCGTCCCTGGCCATCTGCACGACGTCGCCGACATAGGTGCGGACCACGGCGTTCGGATGCTGCTCGTCGACCGGCTGCGCCCGGTACATCTTCATCACGATCCTGTCGGCGTTCCAGTAGCTGAACAGATTCATGCCGCCGGCGAGAACCAGCGCGATCAGCATGCCGGTCGGCCCGCCGAGCAGATATCCCAGCCCGACGAAGAGGGCGGTCAGGGCCGCCAGCAGGGTGAAGGTCTTGAGGTGGTTCATGGACGGATAATTTCGATCGCAACTGGCGCCGGCGGGAGGAACCCATCATGTGTGCAAATCAACGCCCGGGCTCAAGGCGAGGCTGCTGTGACTGATCATCCCACCCCCGACGAGACCGCGACGCCCGCGTTCAACGCCGACGTGCCGCACGCCGCCGGGGACAGGCCCCTGCCGGACGCCGCGCGCCGCGCCCTGCTCGAGGCCGCCGAACGCCGCGCCGCCGCGGCCGGGGCGGAGCCGCCGGCCGAACACGGCGGCCCGCGCGGCCCCGAACCGACCCGGTACGGCGACTGGGAGAAGAAGGGCCTGGCGATCGATTTCTGAGATCGCAGAACGAAGGCGGACGAACGGCGTTAACCCCGCGATCCAGGAGGCCCGCCGATGATCCGCTCGTTCGCCGCAACTGCGGCCGCTGTCGCCACGCTTGCGCTCGCCGGCGCCGCCGCGGCCCAGACCTGGGGCCAGCCTGTCTATCTCAACGCCTATGGCCGTCCCGTCGGCGGCAGCCCGCTCTCCGAGGTCGAGACGCGCTCCTACGTCGGGACCGGCCGCTGGGCGGACGGGTATGCGGACCGACCGCGCGCCCATGTACCGGCGCCCGGTTATGACCGGCATCACCGGGACCGGAGACAGGGCGGTCTCGGCTACGGGTATGGTCATGGCCAGGAGCGGCGATACGGCGGTTACGGGCATCGACCCCATGATCCTCCGCCGCGCCCGGGCTACCGCGACGCGTGGGGCTATGACGACGATCGCCCGCCGGCCGCCCGGCGCTGGTCGGAAGAGCGTCGCTACCGCCGCGATGAGGGGCGCTGCGACTGCGGCGACGTCTATCTGTACGACCGCTGAACAGGGCCTTCTGCGAGGCGGAAGGTTAATTTGAGGGGCGATCGGGGAATGTGCCGCCCGTGCTTTCCCCTGTTCGGTGCAATCTGAACCCTTTATAATCCAGAGGCTTACAACGGCTCCAGATGGGAGTCTGCGTGATGCGAGTGGTTAATGTTGCGGCCGTGGCCGTGTTTCTGATGTTGGCGGCCGGACCGGCCCTGGCCGGCGATCCGCGTGGCGGTCACCCCGGCGGCGGGGGCGGCTGCGGCGGGGGTTGCGGCGGCGGGCATCGCCCGTCCCCGCCCCATGGCGGCGGCTACAACGGCAATATCAATGTGAACGTCAGCGCGAACGCCAACGCGAGCGCCTACGCCGGCGCCTCGGCCGGGTCGTACCTGAACGCCCGGACCTATAATGTCGGCTCGATCCGGGGCGGCGGATACGGCGGCGGCACGGTCTATGTCGGCGGCGGCTATGGCGGCGAAGGCGGCGGCTACTACGGCGGCGGCGCGATCTACAATGAAGAGGTCTATGAGGGCCGCACCTGCGCCAGCGCGCCGTTCGGATATGTGGTCTACGGCTTCGGTCGCAACGGCCGCCGGGCCCCGGCCTGCGTGGCCGACGTCAGCGCGTGCCGCGACGGCGACGACAGGGGCGGCCGCTACGGCTACAGCGAGCGCCGCGGCTGCGACGGCGGACGGCGCGAGGACCGCTATGGCCGGTACGAGGAATCCCGCTCCTATGAACAATCAAGCTCATATGAGTCGCGGGAGTACTACGAGGAGTCCGCCGCCTATTCCGGGGGCTATGGCTACGAGACCCGAAATGGCGGGGATGACCACGGCCGCGACGACCGCGTTGACTGCGACTGCCGCCCGGAGCGCGAGCGGTTCGAGCACCGTTCGGAGCGGTCTCACGGCTATGCCGAGCCCTATGCGCCGCCGGCCTACGCGCCGCCGGTTTACGAGGCGCCGGCCTACGAGCCGCCCGCCTATCAAGCGCCCGCCTATGAAGCGCCGGTCTACGAAGCCCCTATGACCCCGAACCAGTATTACGGCATCGGCGACCAGTCCCCGCCGCCGCGCCAGTACTACAGCCAGGAGCCGGGCGAGCGCGGCTGATCCGTCAGCGGGCGATCCCGTCGATCGATTCCACGATGGCCGAGGCCGCCAGCAGCGGATTGTTCGCCCCGACCACCGGTCGGGCGACGACCAGATGGGTGGCGCCCGCCTCCAGCGCTGCGCGGGGCGTGGCGACGCGTTGCTGGTCCCCCTTGTCCGCGCCTTCGGGCCGGACACCGGGGGTGACGATCAGGAAATCGCGCCGCCCGGCCGCCGTGGCGATCTCGCGCACGCGGGCGGCTTCGAGCGGGCTGGAGACCACGCCGTCGACGCCGCAATCCAGCGCCTGGCGCACCCGCCGCTCGACGAGGTGGCCGGCGCTGAAGCCGTAGCCGATATCGCTCAGGTCGGCGTCCGACAGGCTGGTCATGACGGTGACGGCCAGAAGCTTCGTTTCGGTCCCTGCCGCATCACGCCCCCTGACCGCGCCTTTCATGACCTGGGGCTCGGCGTGGACCGTCAGCAGATCGCAGCCGCCCTCGGCCACGGCGCGGGCTGCGCCTTCGACCTGGGCGCCGATGTCGTGCAGCTTCCAGTCCTGGAACACCATCTTGCCCCGGCTCCGCAGTTCATGGGCGAAGGCCACGCCGCCGGGGCGGGCCAGCAGGGTCAGGCCCACCTTGTAGGCGCTGACCGTCGCGCCGAGGCGGTCCACCATGGCCCGCGCGGCCTCCAGCGACGGCAGGTCGAGACCGACGATCAGGCGCGGGTCAGTGAGCACGGGGGTCATGGCGTCGCTCCTATGATGCGGCTAAGGGCTGGACGCAGGGATGCGTCTCGGCCTTGATGGCCGCCGGACGGTGAATTGCAGGGCGAGGTCAGCACATGGACGCGGTCGATCTGGGCGTCAACCTGTTCGTGGCCCTGTTCGCCCTGATGGATCCGATCGGCAATCTGCCGATCTTCGCCGCCGCCACGGCGGGGGCGTCGCTGCGCCAGCGCATCTCGGTCTCGGCCCTGATCTGCCTGTTCGCCGTGGTCTTCCTGGCCTTCTTCCTGTTCACAGGCCTGGGACTGCTGCAGTTCTTCGGCATCTCCATGGCCGCCTTCCGCATCGCGGGCGGCATCCTGCTGCTGCTGCTCGGCCTCGACATGGTGCGCGAGGACTTCCTCAAGATGTTCGCCGACGCTGACGCCACGACCGACGCCCTCGACGTGCGCGGCTACGCCCGGCGCCGCTTCAAGCGGCTGATCGTGCCCTTCGCCATCCCGCTGATGATCGGCCCGGGCGCCATCTCGACCGTCATCATCGTCGCCGGCGAGGGGCAGGAGATCGGCCCGGCCGGGACCGTGGCGGCGCTGGCGGCCATCGGCGCCGTCGGCTTCGTCAGCTTCGTCTGTTTCGCCCTGACCGGTCCGCTCAGCCGGATGCTCGGCGAGATCGGCATGGCGGTCATCGTCCGGGTGCTGGGGCTGATTCTGTGCGCCCTGGCCATCCAGTTCATGCTCTCGGGCCTGTCGGAGGCCATCCCGGGCATGTTCAGCTCGATCGCCACGACGCCCTATCCGGACGGCGGGCATTGACGGCGCGCCTTGCTTCCCTGCCGCCAATCGCCACGATGCCCCTTCCGACCATGATTTTCGACGATCGAGGCGCGCTTCAATGCTGAGACTAATGGCTTTGATATCGGTGGCGGCCATGCTGTCCGCCTGCGGCACGACACAGAAGCTCTCGCCGCCGACAACGGGCGTCGAAATCGCGACGATCACATTTACCAAAGGCCCCGGTGTGAGGGACGCCGGGGCAAACTACCTCTCCGTCCTGAACCGACCTGATTGCGTGGCCGAGGAGGGATGGGGCGCCGTCGCTCCAGTCTCCACGATCGGAGGCCTGTCCAGAACCTTCCAGGTTCAGGCAGGACGACCGCTGTATTTCCACTTCATGTCGCTTCGGACCGGAGCGGTCGCTGCCGGAGGCGGCGTCGGCATGTATCAGAAAACATGCCAGAATGTTGTATCCTTTACCCCTGAGGCTGGTCGTACCTACACGTTGCAACAGGCAACCCCCCAGCCGGCGGAATGCGTTGCGTCCGCCATTGATGGGGCGACCAACAGCCCTCCGCCGACGCTCCAGCAACTCGAACTCTCACCGGAATGCGAGCGTTACGGGAACGAGGTGCATGCGCGAGGGGTGTGGTAGGCCTGACTTGATGGCTATGGCCACAGCTGTCCGGTCGCTCGTTCAAATGCGCTTCAGCCGCTTCGCGTGCCCGCCGACCATTCCCAGCGCCACCCGGTCGGGCAGATGCTTGGCCAGCCCGGCCAGCACATTGTTCATGATCCCCGGCGTGACCTTGGGCCGGTTGGCCTCGCAGGCCTCATAGCCCACCCGCGCCACATGCTCCGCCGTCTGCCACATCCACGCCGGATAGGCCGAGGACACCGCCTCGCGGGTCCCGTTGGCGTCATGGAATTCGGTCAGGGTGTAGCCGGGGCACAGGGCGGTGACATGCACCCCTGTCCCGCGCAGCTCCAGATGCAGCCCTTGCGACGCCTTGATCAGGAATGACTTGATCGGCCCGTACAGGGTGTCGCCGCCGGTGGCGGGCATCTGGCCGGCGAGGGAGGCGACATTGAGGATGCGGCCGTGGACACGCTCGACCATGGCCGGCGCGAACAGCCGGGCCAGTTCGACCGGGGCGGCCAGCATGACCTGGATCATGGCGCGATGGTCGGCGGGGCCGGTGTTGAGAAAGCCGGCGTTGCGGCTGAAACCGGCGTTGTTGATCAGGCCGTCCACCGCAAGGCCGCGCTCCAACACCGCGTCGAACAGCCGGCGCGGGGCGGCCGGATCGGCGAGGTCTTCAGTCAGAACGGTCGAGGCCGCGCCGGTGAGGGCCAGTTCGTCGGCCAGGGCCTGCAGCGGCCCGTTTCGCCGGGCGGTCAGGATCAGGTCCCAGCCATGCCCGGCATAGACCCGCGCCAGCGCCGCGCCGATCCCGGCCGAGGCGCCGGTGATCAGCACCGTCGGACGCGGCCGCGAGGGCAGGCTCATCTCAGGCGGCGACGGGGCAGGAGGCGTGGGGCGCGAAAGCCGCCAGCGAGGCGGGCTCGTGGTCCAGCAGGTCGGCGATGGTGATCTTCGACAGGGCCTGCCCCGCCGCCTCGTCGGCGGCGGTGAGGGCCTTGGCCACCTGACGGGGGATGTGTTCGCTGACCGGGCAGCCCTTGGCCCCGGCCGGCGGCGAGCCGAGGTGGGCGCAGCCGTTGACGGCGCGCAAGACGCGCTCCAGCGAAATGGCCTGCGGCTCGTGCAGCAGCCAGGCGCCGCCCGAGGCGCCGGGGCGGGTGGCGATCAGGCCGGCCTTGGCCAGCAGGGCCGTGACGCGGCGCACGACGACCGGATTGGTCGGGATCGAGGCGGCCAGGATCGCGCTCGGCACGGCCTGGGCCGGCGAGTTCGCGCCCTTGTGGGCCAGATAGGCCAGGGCGTGGGCGGCGACGGGAAAGCGTTGGCTGTCGGACATGGTGCGCACCCAAGATAGGCGTCCGGAGAGCGTTTCACAAACAGACGCAACTTTCGCCCGCGCGATGCGATTGAACGAGCCGGTGAAAGGGCCTAAAGGCTCGCCGCTCTTGATGGGGAACCGCAGTGTGCGGCCTCCCGGAGGAACTTCATGGCCGGGGCCTCTCCCCAAGGCGAAGACGGCGTCAGCGCCGCCGCCACCAACTCCCGAACACCTGCCGACAAATCCGTGTCCCCGGCCCATCCGCATCCCGCGGCGGCGGGCGAGGGCGGCCACGTCAAGGCCGGCAAATGGGGTCTGATCATCGGCGCCATCGGCGTGGTGTTCGGCGACATCGGCACGAGCCCGCTCTACGCCATGCGCGAGGCGCTGGCCCACTCCCGCTCGGGAGGCATGGCCGAACTGGCCGTGTTGGGCACCGTGTCGCTGGTGTTCTGGGCCCTGATCCTCGTGGTGACGGTCAAATACGTCTTCTTCCTCATGCGCGCCGACAACAAGGGCGAGGGCGGCACCTTGGCCCTGATGGCCTTGGCCCAGCGCGCCATCGGCAAGCGTTCGGCGCTGGTCTTCTTCCTCGGCGTCTGCGGCGCGGCCATGTTCTACGCCGACGGGGTGTTGACCCCGGCGGTATCCGTGCTGTCCGCGGTCGAGGGGCTCGGCGACGCTCCGGGCGTCGGCGGGAGGCTGACGCCCTTCATCCTGCCGATCGCAGTCGGCATCCTGATCACGCTTTTCATGGTCCAGGCGCGCGGCACCGCCAGCATGGCCCGCGCCTTCGGTCCGATCACCACAGTATGGTTCCTGGTGCTCGCCGGGCTCGGCGTTTTTCATATTTTCGACGACCCCTCGATCCTGCGGGCCCTGTCGCCGCACTACGGCGCCCTGTTCCTGATCGACAACGGCTTCCTCGGGTTCATCCTGCTCGGAAGCGTCTTCCTCGCGGTCACGGGAGCCGAGGCGCTCTACACCGATATGGGCCATTTCGGCAAAGCGCCGATCCGGGCCGGCTGGCTCTGGTTCGTCCTGCCCTGCCTGATGCTCAACTACCTGGGGCAGGGCGCCCTGGTCCTCAGCGAACCCTCGGCGCGGATCAATCCCTTTTGGGAGATGATTCCCCAAGTCATTTACTGGCCCGTGCTGATGCTCGCGACAATGGCCACCGTCATCGCTAGCCAGGCGGTGATCACGGGGGCGTTCTCCCTCACACAACAGGCTGTCCAGCTGGGTCTGTTGCCGCGCATCAAGATCCTCCAGACCAGCGAGAGCCAGGCGGGCCAGATCTTCGTCCCCTCGGTCAATATGCTGATGCTGGTCGGGGTCATGCTGCTGCTGATGCTGTTCCCGACCTCGTCCCAGCTGGCGGGCGCCTACGGCGTGGCCGTCACGGGCGCCATGCTGGTCGACAGCCTGCTGGCCTGGTTCATCGTCCGGCGGATGTGGAAATGGAGCCTGCCGCTCAGCATCGCGGCCATCACGCCCTTCCTGATCATCGACCTGGCCTTCTTCGGCTCGAACCTGCTGAAAATTCCGCAGGGCGCATGGGCTCCGCTGGCCATGGGCGCCGGTCTCGTGTTGCTGATGTGGACGTGGACGCGCGGGACCCAGTTGCTCACGGACAAGACCCGCAAGGACAGCCTGCCGCTGACCGATCTGATCGAGATGCTGCGCGCCCGACCCCCGCACCGGGCGCCCGGCACGGCCATCTTCCTGACCTCGGACGCGGAGATCGCGCCGGTGGCGCTGATGCACAACCTCAAGCACAACAAGGTGCTGCACGAGAAGAACGTCATCCTCACCGTCCGCACCACCGACCGGCCGCGGGTCGCCGAGGCCGACCGCATTTCGCTGGAGCCGATCAGCGACGACTTCAAGAAGCTGACCATCAGCTACGGCTTCATGGAACAGCCCAATGTTCCCAAGGCTTTGGGCCTGTGCCGCAAACAGGGGCTGAAGTTCGACATCATGTCGACCAGCTTCTTCCTCGGCCGCCGCTCGGTCATCCCGTCCGCCAACAAGGGCATGCCGTTGTGGCAGGATCGCCTGTATATCTTCCTGATGAGAAACGCCGCCAACCCGACCGACTTCTTCCACATCCCGCCGGGACGGGTGGTCGAGCTGGGCACCCAGGTGTCGGTGTGAGCCGCCCGCCCGCCGGCGGTCACAGCTCGGCGGCCCGCGGCCGCCGCCTGGCCGACAAGGCCCGCGCCGGAACCCGTCCGCCCCGCTCCCGGGTCGAGGTCGCCGACCCCCGCGACGACGGCCCCGACATCGGCGTCGAGGCCCGGCTCGCCGCCGGGGTGCTGCTGAACGCGGCCCTGGAGGGCCGCGGCGGACTGGATGCCGCCCTGTCATTCCGTGAATTCGCCGATCTGCCCGGCCCCGACCGCGCCTTCGCCCGCGCCGTCGCCATGGCCGCCCTGCGCCGGCTGGGCGAGATCGACCAGATCCTCGACCGCAAGCTGCAGAAGGCCCCGCCGCTGGCGGTGCGCACCATCCTGCGCGTGGCCCTGGCCCAGACCCTGGTGCTGGAAACCCCGGCCTTCGCGGCCGTGTCGACGGCGGTGAAACTGGCCGAGCGCGAGGTCAAGACGCGGCCCTACAAGAACCTGGTCAACGCGGTCCTGCGGGGCATCGAACGCGAGGGTCCCGGCCTGACCACCGCCGAGTCCAACCTGCCCGAATGGCTGGCCGCCCGCTGGCGCGCCACCTATGGGGAGCCGACCTTGCTGGGCCTGGCGCTCGCCGCCCGCGAGGAGCCGGCGACCGACCTGAGCGTCAAGCCGGACGTCGACGCCGCCGCCGTGGCGGAGGCGCTGGACGGCGAAGTCATGGCCGGAAACACCGTTCGTACCGGCCGCCGGGGGGATCTGGCCGGCTGGCCGGGTTTCGAGGACGGAGTCTGGTGGGTCCAGGACGCCGCCGCCGCCGTGCCCGTTCGCCTGTTGGCGCCGAAAGACGGCGAGTCCATCGTTGACTTCTGCGCCGCCCCCGGCGGCAAGACGCTGCAGATCGCTGCATCCGGCGCTTCGGTCGTGGCCCTGGACCGGTCGGACAAGCGGCTGGACCGGCTGCGCGCCAATCTGGCCCGCACCGGCCTGTCCGCAGAGGTCGTCGCTGTCCCCGCCGAGGACTGGGACGATCCGCGCAGCTTCGACGCCGTGTTGCTGGACGCGCCCTGCACCGCCACCGGCACCTTCCGCCGCAACCCCGAGGTCCTGCGCGCCACCAAGCCGGCCGACGTCGCCAAACTGGCCGACGTCCAGCACCGCCTGCTCGACGCCGCCGCCGGACGCGTGAAACCGGGCGGCCGTCTGGTCTATTGCGTCTGCTCGCTGGAGCGCGAGGAGGGCGAGACGCAGATCATCGCCTTCCTGCGCCGCAACCCGGCCTTCAGGACCGCGCCCGCCGGTCCGGCCGAGGTCGGCGCGCCCGATGAGGCCCTGACGCCCGAAGGCTGGCTGCGCATCCTGCCGTCGATGTGGGCGGAAAAGGGCGGCCTGGACGGCTTCTTCATCGCCCTGCTGGACCGGATCGCCTGATCAGGCGGGGCCGTCGAACACCGTATAGGTGACCCTGGTTCGCACCCGGAACCCGAGCGTCTCATACAGGGCGATCGTCGCCGTGTTGGCCGCATAGGCGTGCAGGAAGGCCTGCTCCCCGCGCTCGAGGATCCGCTGCGTCACCACCCGCATCAGGGCCCCGGCGTAGCCCAGGCCCCGGAAATCGGGATGGGTGCAGACGCCGCTGACTTCGGTGAAGCCGTCGGGCTTCATCCGCTCCCCGGCCATGGCGACCAGCCGCCCGTCCTTCTTGACGCCGATGAAGTCGCCCAACCGGTGGGTCTTTTCGAAGAAGGGTCCCGGGACGGTCAGGGTCGCCAGCGCCAGCATGTCGGCGGCGTCCGCCTGGCCCAGGGGTTCAAACGCCACGGCCCTGCCGCCGGTCGTCAGGGTGGCCGCTACCATCTGCACGCAGGCCGCCTGGCCCCGCACCGCCAGGCCGGGCGGCAGGGGCGTGTCCCCCGTCTCGACCAGGCCCATGCCGTTGGGCGACGTGTTGAGCGCGCCCAATGCGGCCGCGCTGTCGGGCGAGGCGTCGGCCGCCGCTGCGAACAAGGCGTAGGCCGGATCGAACCGCAGCGCACGCCCGTCGCCCAGCGACAGCGACGCCTGCCGGCTGGTCAAGGCGCTCCAGACGGGGCGGTCGAGGGGGTGGGCGAGGCTCATGAGCCTTACCTAGCGCAGGCGGCGCCGTTCGCCAGAGGCGGCTGGCCGCGACGTCCGAAGCCGCCGTCAGGCGCGCCAGAAGCCGACGATCTGCTTGACCTCGTCGACCACCGGATCGGCGATGGCCGCCGCCCGTTCGGCGCCGTCCTTCAGCACCCGGTCGATCTCGGTCGGATCGCCCATCAGCCGGCGCATCTCGGCGGTCACCGGCGCCATCGAGGCCACGGCCAGATCGGCCAGTTTCGGCTTGAAGGCGCCGAAGCCCTGGCCGGCGTAATCGGCCAGCACCTGCTCGCGGCTCATGTCGGCGAGCGCCGCATAGATGGTGACGAGGTTCTTCGCCTCGGCGCGGCCCTCCAGTCCGTCCAGAGTCTCGGGCAGTGCGTCAGGGTCGGTTCGGGCCTTGCGGATCTTGGCGACGATCGTATCGGCGTCGTCGGTCAGATTGATGCGCGACTGGTCCGAGGGGTCGGACTTGCTCATCTTGGCCGCCCCGTCGCGCAGGCTCATGACCCGCGGCGCCGGCCCCTGGGTCAGGGGCTCGGG